>FQKF010010256.1_pt1 | contig 41726 bp, 14 predicted proteins | sample 1504521 | NCBI WGS metagenome assembly FQKF01 (sample SAMEA4475357, study PRJEB15587) | soil metagenome | biome: Soil; feature: Field | place: India | collected 2015-03-11 | depth 0 m
TGCTATCTTTAATGTCATTCAATATTGAATTAACCTGAGATTGTATATTTTCTAACTGATTTAATATACTATCCCATATTTCTTTATCCTTAAATATCTGATTCATTAATAATATAGTTTGTATATTTGAAGAACCAGATAACTCATTATAGGGTAAATTGGATAAATCCTTGTTCTCTTTAATATATGATAGTATTAAACTAATATTGTCCTTATCCCTCATAAAAGAAAAAAAAGCATCCTTATATCTAATATCTGTATTATAATATTCGACATAGGAAGCATTAGCAGAAATTATATTTTCCAGTGTATTCTTTAATTCATCAAAAGTAATTCTATCCGAATAATATGAGGATAATAAATCATCCAATTTTATGTTTTCGGATGAAGATAAATATCCCAATAAATCAGAAAGTACATTAAGATAACTAAACCTATCATACATTATGACCATCTTACTTATAGCCACTAATGTATCCGTTTTAACAAAATTATTATCAATTATATTTAAATGATACCTGATATTTCTATATGGTTTAGAAGTATCTGTTAATGTGTCTAATATTTTAGTTATGCCTTCTTGTGGAACAGGAGCATTTTTTATACTTGGCAATTCTTCAAATAACTTACTGATAGCGTTTATTCTATCATATATGCTTTCTGTTGTTTTATCTGCATTAAACAATATAGGTATTAACCTTAATGTATCATCAGATTGTAACTTCTTACTTATCTTATTTTCAGTTATAATTTTATGTAATTTGCTTTTAACATATGTGGCATCTGCCCTAATATCTTCCTGTAATAAACCTTCTAATTCGGATAATATATTATATTCATGCTCATTCAAATATAACCAACTGGAAGTTCTACCCATAAGTTTCTCATATAACCAATCTCTTATCCTTTTATTATTAACAGGCAACACCTTTGTAATAAAGTAATATAGGAACTCTTTTACTCTATTAACAAACCTATGTAATATATTACCAAAATAAGACCTGTTATTTTTGATAGTATATTTGCCTTCTTTTATTAATGTCTTAACAACTTCTGCTATACCCTCATGTAATAATACTTCATCATTTAAAGCAGGCAATATATGTTTATTATATAAATCAGGATGTAATCTTCTGATAACATCTATTAAAGCATTTAAGGATTTTGAATTTAAATTGGAAGAAAGATATAAGGTAACTAAATGTAGCATTTCCTCTACCTTTATTAACTCCCTATCTGCTATGGATACATCTGCGTCTTCAACTATATATACCTTGCCCTTATAAACAAAAGCATTAACATTATCATATCCATTAAATCTATTAATTGCTTCTGCCTTAACTTCTTTTAATTCAGGTCTTGTTTCATTTTCTATATCTTTCTTTGTAATAAATTCCACATAATTCCATTCATCATTAAATAGTGGCTCGTCTTGTATATCTTCACTGAAGGTTTGTTTAATTAAAGTATTAGATAACAAATTTGAACCAAATAGATTTAAGTTCTTCTGTATTATGGTGTCGGCTAATAATTGCTCTGTATTTACCTTATATGTATCTCCAAACTTAATATATCTTTTTCTAGCTATATATTCATTTTCATTATTATATATAATATCTGAATATTCTAATGTTCTCATTTTATCATATAACTGCAAATACTGCAATATGGGATTTAACTTATAGGCATATTTATCATATTTGCCCCTTTCAGATAAGGAATCTACATATTTCCTTACAGGTAAATACATGTCTAAATCCGCATACTCAATATAATTAAGACCTTCATCAGTAACAATATAGTGTTTAATATTTTCAATACTTTTACTTAAATCCTTCAAAAACTGAATATCCTCTTTTATTATGTTATTAGATAATATATATGACAAAGAACCTGTTAAAGTAATGGACGAACTCATATTAAATATTCCATTGTGGGTTCTATCCTCATACGCCCATACTCTCTTTATATGGTCTAAGAAATCCTTAAACGCTACTACCTTAAATAAATCCTTTAAGTTATTATATGACTTATATCCGTGTAATAATAAATCAGGAGAATGCTTTATTAAAGCACTATGTAAATTCTTAAAATAATTATCATCCAATCCAAAAGCATCAAATACTTCATTATATATATGATGAAGTTTTCCTTTCTCAAAATGAGTTCTTAATTCCAAAAACTTATCCCCTTCAAAGGGATTAAAAGCACATCTTATCATGTTTTTAATTTTGCTACAAATTTAGTAAATGTTTTATTGACATTCAGTATTTTGTAAAGATGTATTTGTATTATTTTGCTCTTCACCTTCAAATAATATATTAACACCATTAGTGTTTGTCAATAATACCATGTTCTCCTTTATATATTCCTTATCCTCATTAGATATGTTATCGGATAATTTAATAGTCAGGTGTTTAATGTTTTGGTCTCCTAATATATCTCCCTTATGAAGATTAATAAAATAATATACCATAAACATATTGAAATCCTCCTTATTATCAAAATATATATTAACTATCCCATTATTATCTTTCTTTACCTTTTCATTTAAATGATTAATAGATAAATTAACTAACTGTTCAGCATGGTTTCTATTGGCTTTCTTTAATAATACCAAAGCATATTTAGATATAATATCTTTCTTTATCTTATGTTCCTTTTCTGTATCCTTAGTAATATCTTTATTCATTAAATATAAACCATCCTTTAATAATGTGTCTATTACATCTTCCATATTTAATTTATTAAACAACCTATTATTTAATACACCATCTATATATAGTAATAAATTAAATATCTTTGTATCAAATCCTAATGTTTCTTTACCTTTAATGCTTAAATTATCTACCACATGTCTGAATTCATTAGATATTACCTTGGCTGTAGTTTGAGTATTGAAGTATTCCATATATTCATTATCTATTCTATCATCTACCAATGTTTGTAACTTAGCTGTTATGAAATCATCATATTCCGCATCTAATAGTTTAGGAACATAATACTCACTTAAATAATTTAAACTATCGGACATACCTAGATATTGGAACGATAAAGATGTAAATAACAATCCCTTATAAAACGATACACCCTTATTTTCATCAGACATAAGTTTAGTCAATTTATCTAACTCATCCTTAATAGGTAATTTACTAACATCCCCTATTATATCTCCAATAGAACTATCAAAAGTATGATACAACAAATGATAGGCAGCAGATAAAATCCTATCGGCTGCAAAATTGTATAGTTTTTCTTCTTCTTTTCCCCTATTTCTGTTTAGTATGTATACTAAGGGAGATGCCAGTTTAGGTGTCATCTTAAATCCTTTATTATTAGTTGGCTCCGCATTCCAAAGAGAAACAATATCAAACTTATCCGTGTAGTATTTATTTAGAAAATCTATAACATTATTGCCCATCTCATACGCTTGTGTGGATAAGGAAAGAACCCTTCTGATATATACATCCTTAGATATGTTATTTACATTATTATCTGTTAATGTGTTTTCTTTTATGCTGTTCTTTATTTTATCATCTAATCCTTCCATATTATCTATCATCTTATCAAACATCTTCTTAACATTATTAGCATCTATTGTTCTTAATCCTGTATTATCTAATTTATACAAACTACTATCTGTATCTCCATTTAAATAATAATATGTAATGAGCATATAAAATAAGGGATATATGTGGCTTTTCTTCTTAGGGTCAAAATCCTTTGAATTCAAATAATCAACAAACACCTTATTAATATCTTTCTTTATACTCTCTATATTGCTATCATTTATAATGCTCGTATGTTTAAGGTCGTTTAATACGCTTAACAACAACGCACCTGATGAGCCAACAGGTAAAGCCATTGTGTTCATATTTATCTTCTTATCCGTATAACTTACTTTAGTTCCAACTATTGACATTAAGTTAAATACCTTTCTGATAGTATATCTTACTTTACCCTCAGGTAATTGTAAATCTAATGGTAATTGGTCTAAATAAGATTTGAAATTATTATACCCGGATTGATTATTTCCTTCAATATATAGGTGTCCACTATTAAAACCTAAATCTTCTAATATCTTACCATTAGTATCCCCCTTAATGGCTTGTATATATACGGAATTTAATCCTAATGCAAACTCATATAATAATCTGTTTAATGTATCTTTGCCTACTCTTTTCATTTGACCATATACCTTGTTAATAATAGGCGAAGACATATTTACTATCTCTAAATCTATATTCTTGTAAAATACACTATAATTTATATCCGATGTTTCTGCTTTATATTTGGCTTGTAATATTGGAGATATTTGATTGACAACACTATTGGCTAATAATATAATATTCTCATCCTGTATATTTTCATTCAATACCATACCATTTATTAAGGAATAAGCATGAGATTGTAAAATACCATATTCGTATATGTATCTTAATGTACTATTACTATTGGCTAATGATTTTATTATACCAACTAATTGTTTCTTTATCTTACGCTCCGATTCTACATCATTAATACCATAAGTTTGCCCCATCATTATATCGTCCTTATTAATAAATAAATGAAATCTATCAGCAATTATTCTCCTTTGAACAGAGTTCATTTCATCCAATAATAAACGATATTTGTAAGCATTTAATTTACCCTTCTCATATTCCTCATATAAATAAGACCTCATCACTAATTCCAATATATATCCTTCATTAATTTCTACATCTTCCCTATTAACAATATTCAATGGCAATGTTAAATCTAATGCTTCTTTACTTATATTTAGATCTAACATTATAGGTTTTAATACTTCTATATCTTTTAACAATTCTAGACCTATATTTTTCAGTTTAGATTTATCATTCTCTAATACCTCTAATGTGGATTTCAATTTAGAAAATGCTATCTGATACAATACAACTCTGTTAATATATTCTATCATTTGAGTATCTCCCTCATCTATTAAAGATGTAAGATTAATATAAACATTATCGCCTTCCTTTACAGCATGGTTCAGTACCCTGCTTATAATGTTACTATCCTTTACTTTTCTTGTAACGGCATACAAATTCTCATCAAATCTGATAGGTATAAACCATTTATTATTTTCTTCCCTTAAATTAAAGAAATCCTTTAACGCTGCAAAGTTATTCTTAGATATAGATTGTTTGATAGTATTAAATACCAATGTATCAAATACTACACCCATAGTATCTGCTTCTGGTTCGTTTTCACTAAAACCAATCGCCCTATTAACTATTTGTGTAAATGCAAATGGATCTTGTAATGAATATTCCATTGTCAATGTAATCGGAGAACGACCATTATAGGAAGGTTTAAACTTAATAGTGCCCATCAGTTCAGATGCGGTCTTTTCATATTTAACTCCATAATCTATTAAATAATAAGCAGATAATAGTTCATTAAGCAAGGCAAATACTTTATTTTTAGTTTCTTGCGGAAGGTTCAATTTATTGCCATATTCTATTATCATTTGTCTTAACTCTAAATTCTCTATATATGTACCCGCATGTTGATTGCCATTTAATTTATCTTCATCATATATTTCTCTAAGCCCGCTAATAGATGTATCATTCAATATAGCCAATACTAATCTATACCATCTCTTAACATCATTGATTCCTTTAAGACCATTTAAATAAGGAATATATCCAGAACTATCTCCCTCTTTGCTTTCGCTACTAATTCTCGCATTAAAGGACTTTGCTATTTTTTTCTGTTCATCTGTGCCATTTTTACTTACTTCCGATAAAGTGTTTTGCAGTTCTATTAATTTATCAATAAAGTATTTGTTGGCGTCTTTTTGTAATGTCCTATAATCCATATATAAATAATCATTGGGATTTTCTACTCTTTGTTTGGATATTAATGGCAATATGAAATCAAGATTAGTATATTTATAGTAAAACGGGAATACTAAAAAGTGAATAAATTGTTTTAAGAACTGAGGATTTTGTTTAGCAAAAGATACAATTTGCTCATATTTCAAATTATTAGCAACTCTAAACTTCTCAAAAGTATCTCTCTGATTAAGCAATTTCTCAAATATATCATTAGTTTCTACACGAGTAAATAAAGATTTAACTTGTTCATTATTCAAAAATTCATTTAACTTGTTAAATAAAGAATTTGTTAATTCTCTATTATTTAAACTTTCAGAATACTTCATTACCTCATATAAGAAGGATGTCTGTAGATAATGATACCCTCTCTGTGCTGTATCATCCTTAGTAATATCCACAGTTAAGTTAATATAATCGGATAATACAGTGCTTATTATTAAATCATTACCATATTGTTTAGACATACTTTGAGTAAATACTATACCACCAATGGTTTGTGCTACCATAATTACTATAGCACTATTGGTAGATTGATATACAGCGCTATTCTTATTAACACTCTCCTGTTTGGGATTTATTAAATTAATCATATCAGGTACAACAGTATTAGTAACAGGAGAATAAAACTGATAATTCGGATATGAAAAAGCATTTATGTTAGCATCTATAACCTTATTAGTTATCTTCTTATCATTTAATTCCCTTGTAAATAAAGCATCACTAAATTTACTTTTAACATATTCATCATCAAAAGGTAAATCATATACCACATCCGTAATGCCTTTATCCCTTAACATCTTTAAAGCATCAAAAACCTTCTTAACATTCTTATCCGACATGTGCTGTATAAGTGTCTTTAAGTCAAAATAAATATAATCATTATGCGTTACACCATACTTAGGATTTAACAACATAATGTTATTATCCCCTATAGCCACCTTATTTACTTTTATGAAAGGATATTTATACAATACTGTTAGTTTATCATCGTCAAAGTCAGCACCCTGCATGTGCGTAGATAATGGATTTATGGACCTAACGCTTGTATGTGTAGGTATTAATTGCCTTGCGGTTAATGTAACAATAGATGCTCCTGTTTGTAATGGAACACGATAGTCTACAGTTTCTGTACCATACCCTAATTCCTTTCCATAATTATACCATTTCAATAAACTCGCACCAGCAATAGTAGATTTTAACATATCAATATTACCTTTATCGTCTTTTACTATAATGGCATCTTTTACCTTATATTCCTTAATAATGTTCTCTATAGTTTCTGCTTTATTGCCTGACGCCTTATATTCATTCATCATCCAATTAACAAATAACCCCATATTGATAATACCTATATCCGATGATAATAATCCGCTATCCTGTTTTTGTATAGGCATAGGTATAAACAACAAATGCAATAAATGATGAGTAAATCCTACATCGGAGAAATTAGGTGTCAATTTAACCTGAACCTGCGGCTTATCTAATTTTACTACCGCCTGATTTAATATCTTATCCCCTAATAACGACTCCTTACTTAAATTAAACTTCAATATATTACCATGAGATATTTCTATTCTCCGCTTTTCACTATTTAATAGTATTAACAATAATACCTCTAAATCCAGCATTTCTACGGGAATACTATCTATGGCATCAGCGCTAAATCCCCTGTTCTTTAATATCTCTAATAATGCTGTTATCTTACGAGCCAATACACTGGATTGTATGTCCTTATTAGTATCAGTAACAGATTTGATAATGTTTTCTTTTAATAGTTCTATTAATTCATCTAAATTCTTATTTCTATCCTCTAATATCTTCATAATGGTACCTTTCCATTTCTCTATTAATGACTTCTTATCTTCTGATATATTTCCATCATCATCTTTGAAATAATTCTCTAACACTTCTTTAATTAAAGCATTAGTATATGCCATTTCATCTTTCGACTTAACATCATCATAAGAATTAATTATACTCCTTAACCCGGATAATAAATTAAATATCTTAAATGTAACCTTTGTTTTATCTGTTACCTTATCAAATCCCAATGTCTTATAATACAATATATCTTGCTCTACTTTGTCTGCTTTCTTTAATATGTGATTGGTAAGCATTATATCATAATAATCCATACTCAATGTCTCAGCATTACCTATCATTACCACATTATCGTCATTAATGACAAATCTTAAAGCTCTATTAAAATCATCCAAAGTTTCACGATATTCTGTAAGTCGCTCGGAATACATATAATTGGAAGGCAATATATGTCCTATATTTCTATTCGTAATGTTTTGTAAATTATATATATCCGTATCTGCTATTTCTAAATACTTAACAAATACCTTTTCATCATCAGATATGAAACTAAATCTATCATTAAACACTCTCCTTCCTGCTAAATCTATAATATATGCCCACTTAGCATTGCCCATATTATCATAAGCCCTTCCATAAAATACCTTATAGGGGACATCCAATTTCTCATCATATATCAATATACCATCGGGATTTAATAATTTACCATTCTCATCCCTTTCTTTTAATTTCTTAAAATCATGTTCCGTCAGTTCGCTATAATGATACCTATTATTTACAGAAGGTATGACCGTATAATCGTCTTCTGACTTTTCAAGTAGCATTATTATCTTATTGCTCTCAATCTTACCTTTTAATTTCACATCTTTACCATTGTCTTCTATCATGGTATTTAAAAATACTAATGACAGACCATATTTTTGCCTTAATAAGGTAAAGGTCTTATCTCTTAAACCTTCTTTAACTCCTGCTTTAACTCCTGCACTTACTAATTTATCCTTCCATTTATTATATTCATCTAATAACCATTGCTCTGTTAATTCAATTTTCTTTGCTATTTTATAAACCTTTGTATTCAATACAACCTTATCCTTATTAGCATATTTATCCTTATCGCCTATAAAACTTAATACAGTGCTCATATTAAGAGCAGAAACTTCATCATTAATATTAACAACAAAATCAGTAGTTTCTTCAGTTATCATAACAGGCGGATTAACTTTAGTATCAGGGAATATAACCTCCAAATTACCATCTGCCATTCTCTTCTTATCGCTATTCTTTAACTTACTATACCACCTGCTCAGATCCGCTAATAACAACGGAGATAACCCGTTCTTATGTAAATTCATGCCTAATTCTATCTTGGTTTTATCTCCATCAAATATATCATTCAATAAGGTATATACTAATTGAGTATCTGTACTTAAACTATTACGAATACCTACACCTAAATACTTGTTTAACTTCTCTTCTATTATATTTTTCTTATTTGATATAGCATCGCTTAGTTCCTTAAATAAGGAAATCATATTCTCATAATTACTATCTACTATCTGTTTAAGTTCCATTTCGCTCTTGTCCTTATATTTCTCACTTAAAAAATCATATAATAATTGCTTAAAACTCTTTATACTTACTCCCTCCACATTATATTCAGCATATTGATTATCAAATTTCTGTATCATATTGAGAGTGGTAAATAACATGTATTTTACATTAACAAATACACTATCTTTTACTTTACCCGATTTCGGAGATACTAACCTCCAATATTCTAATGGCGTTTCATTGACATTCATATTGTGCACCTCATTGCCTATATTGTCCTTATTTAGTTTAACAGGTAATCCATTATCCGTTTTAAATTCCATTATACTATTATATCTGCTATTAACATTCATTACCTTGTCCAATTTACTACCTGAATCAAATGTTAATACATGTAAATTATTATTTTTCATTGTTTCATATATCTCATTAAATATATCATCTTCTTCTTCATTCAACATGTGTTTATACATATTAGGATGTATAGGTAATAATGAATACTTATCCATGCTGACACTATAAGTCAAGTTATTTAATAAATCAGCAGAATTTAATAATTTAAGATTTAATAAACTTTGCTTCTTCTTAGAATAATGTTTTATAATATCTAATGTGTCCTTCAAATTATCAGTAAATTTACCATCTATTATATCCTTAATCATAGCGTTTCTTTCTATACCTCCATCTCCTGTTAATATGGATATATTTAAATATACCTCTAATGGAATAAATGCTATACCATTAAAGTATTCTGCTTTATTTACCTCCTCAATAGTATTGGACATTATCTTTAATATCAAATTGTTAATCTTTTGAACCTTGTCCTTTTTAATATTCAATTCGCTATATACGGCAGTTCTTACTATACCATTATTAATTCTAAATTGAACAGGAGTATTATTAGCAATCTGAACTTTTTCCAATGTCTTTCTATCTAAAGAAACACCGGGAGATATACTATTACGCTTTGACCCATCTGCTACTTTTTGAACAGAAGCATCATTAACTAACGCAGCAGCTGTTTCCCTTGTCATCTCCGCTAGTATATATGTAAATTTCAATATGCCCTTTAAATCAATATATATGTGGTCTTTCATTAAATAACCACTGCTGCTTTTAGATTGAATGGTATGATAATATGTTTTACCTTGCTTATCCCCTAAATACAATAATCTTCTCCTATTGCCTGCATTTTTATATATAGTATCTTTTCCAAAGAATAAAAAACCAGCATTATGGTTTTCATCGGCTTCTTTGCTATTCTTTAAGGTATGATATAATTGCATACCATAACTAAAAAACGCATAAGGTAAAGAACTAACCCTCGCATCCTGAAATGCTTCGGCATCAAAAGGTCTTACTAAATTCTTAATATTGTAATGATATAAATATAAATAATCCTTCATGTATTGCAATGTACTTTCCGATAAATTATCCAATTCCTTATTAATCTGCTTTTCTAAATCCATATAAAATCTATCTCTCAGCTCTCCTAATATACTATTAAATTCTATATTATTTCTCTTACCTTTTAATCCATAGGAAGATATTAAATATAACATTTGATTGAAAAATGTATCAGGATTGAATGGATTTAATACCCTATTAAATGTCAATATATCTTCCCTTGATAATTGTTTAGGAAGCACATATCCTTCTATTTGTTTAGCATTTGTTGTATTTATAGTAACATCTTTTATATTATCCATATTTATATCTATTACCTGTACCTTGTTGTTTTTTATCCAGTTTTCATTTCTTACATATCTCAAGTCAGTATAATTAAATGTCCTTGCAAATGGCATAAAAGCATCAACCGCTTTCTTAATAAATACATCTTTATCTTCCCTATCTATAACTATATTACCTTTACTATCTTTAGTAACCCTTATACCTATACCTTTAACCATTGATGTATTTATACTTCTGATATTATCATTGGTTTTACTATCAAAAGCATATATGTTTAATTTTATAATAAAATTGTTATTAGCATCAAATACAATCATATTATTATACATCATTTCCATATAAGATACAAATACATCACTATTCACTCTGAATACTCTTGTAAATGTATTATATTCCTCTATCCATTCGTTTAATTTATCATTAGATATTTTGTTATCATCAGTTAATAAATCACTCTCTTTTAATGATAAACTATACTCTACTTTACCTGTTTTCTTATTTAATATCAATTTAATACCTGTCGTTTCACCATTTTCCTTTACGGCTTCTATTCTAATAACATCTCCGCCTAACATCAGAGAGTTTATATTATTAAATTGAGTAATAAAATCATCATTCCATTGTTCTTTTATATTTTGCATCAATCCGTTAATTCTATTATATTTTATGTCCCTAATCCATAAATCATTAACATTATCCGTTTTGTAATCAATATTCTCATTCATTATAGCATCTATAATAAAACTATAAATCGTGGCATATCTATCGCTATACTTATTACTAAATAATTCATATAACCTTTTATTGGCTTCTTCAGGATTATCATTGTATAAGGTAGTAATAGTATTCACAAAGGACTCATATGTCTCACCTGTTAATTCTAATATCATCCCCTTAGCTATATTCCTTGTTAAATTACTAATATACTCAATATGTTCTTTATTATCCTTTAAGGAACTAAATAATGTACTATATTTGGTTAATTCGTCATATTTCTTATCTTTAAAGTTCTTATATGTTTTAACGATATTATTGGCTACTACAAAGTTAATGTTATCTTTATTCTCTATTTTAGATAATATATCCTCCTGTACAACACCATACATCATCGCATTAATAAACAAAAATAAATCCTTATTGACCTTATTGTTAATACTTATATCCATCATCATACCGCCAATACTATATCCCTTGTTTTCACCAAATAAGAACTTATTGATTTCCAAATCATCTAAAAATTGATAATTAAATCTATTGGCTTTAGTATTAAGGGTTATGTCTTCTCCATTAGCATACATTTTAGGTGCAGGTTTACCTACCATAAATGGAGATAACACCTGAAATGCTACGCCTTGTTGCGAATTGTAATGATACGATAAAGAACCAAAATAATTAGAACCATCGCCTGTATCTAAATTGTTAACACCCTTATATTTAATTACAAAATTATATCTCGTCTGTTTGGCACTATTACTTACCTGACTTGGAATATTTCCATCGGCAAATAAATTGTTAGTCCTTTTTACTAATTCATCCACAGTATTGGATGTGCGCATTCCCTGAATGGGTTTTATAGCAACAGTAGATAACTCCTTATTAGGATCTAATAATACATTTACAAGATTGACATCGTGCATCTTAGTTCTACCCATATTAGCATCTTCCACTCTTTGCCTTGCAGACGCTCCTAATACGCTCATAGGTTGCTTTCTCTTAGCCACAGTTACCATACCGCTATCCATATTTAATAATTGACCAAAGTAAAAATAGGTCTCTCTTAATCTATCCTTAAACTTCTGTAATGAACCTGTGGCTTCTAATTCTAATGTCGCAGATGTACCAGGTATAGGCGTATCGGATTCATCAGAAATCTTAGCACTTTCCTTTCTAACCTGATGCTTTACAGTATACATATCCATTTGTTGGGAATATATAGAATTACCTATCATTACCACTAAATTAACATGCATTTCATTACTAGCATCATTTTGTGCTCCTATATCCAATGAATATAAATATACACCACTATCTAATTGCAACGGATTAGATTCATCACCATATTTACTTTTATGTCCATATTTTATAACTTCCCCATTTTCGTCTTTTCCTAAATTATTAAGTTTATTTGCTAATACATTGTTCATTGATGTAAACTTGCTCTCGTTCTTCAAAAATGACATAGTATCTGTTCTCTTAGCGGCATTATCCATTGCAACTCTCGTATTGTAAAATATAATATTATGCAGATACTTAATAATAATCTCTTTAGATATATTATTGGATTTAAGTGCTTCCAATACTGGTTCATATTGAGATAGGTTTAATGATGCTAATGTTATACCTTTATCACCTTCATATATTTGCTCTGCTAATTGTCTTGTAAATTTCAGTACAGATTTCCTGATAATGGTTGGAGAATTATACTTCTTGCTACCTAATGTCAAGTTCTCCTTTAATAATAACCGGTCATTATCTACATTAATAGGTTCTTTTAATGCTAATACCCCATCATGCGATTCCCTATTTAACATGGCTACACTATAAGAAAAAGCATCATAATTATTATCATAATAAGTATCCATTATCTTATACTTATATCCTAACTTAATCATATATTTCTGTATCAATATATCATTAACATTGTTTCTTAAATAAATATATATTCCATTAAAATTGGATTCATATAAGGACCTTACAAATAATGGGTCAAAATCTATTTTAGTGTGTTTTTTATATTTTATCATTATGTCTGTAAATATCTTAATATTTGATTCCCTTACAGATTTCCATCTATTATACTTTTCATTTTTAGTGTTAGCATCAGCATTTAAATATTCATTCAATAATTGATTTTCTAATTCAATAGAACGATATAATCCTATAATATCATAAGCATATTCTGTTAAGAAAGTAATTGAAAGATTAGACCACAATTTACCATTTCTTATGTTCCTTTTATATTCATCAGACCAAACATAAGATATAGGTTTTAATACATTAAAAGTATTAATCATCTTATATACAATGTTCTTGAAATTAGTATCCGCATTTTCTAAATACTTATCAGATACTAATATCATTTTCATAGATGTTAATAACTCCGATTTATCTTTATATTCTTCGCTTAATATATTAGAGGTATCCCCTTTTACAAACACATCATATAAATAATCATATACTCCGTCATATTTCTTACCAGGATGGCTATTATTCAATATAAAAGATTCATTCATCTTTAATTGTCTGATATAGGATGTATTTCTGTTAATTAACTTAAAAGGATTAGGGCTAATAAAAGATGCTAATTTCCTTAATAAAACATCACTATTAAGATAATTTATAGTATCAAAATCAAAACCACCATTATCGGTATTATCAGGACTATCAGTATCGGTTGGTTCCATATCTGTATCTTCATTTTCCTCTATATCCTCAATCTCTAATATTTTATCTTTATTACTTAACATGAAATCAATTATAGATAACATAATAGTTTTATCTTCAAGTTCTCTCTCTAATAATGAATCTCTGAAATCGGACATTACATTTTCATAATTTTCACTGTCAAATATATTGAGCTTATATTTCAACATTAACTCTAAAAACGATATAGGTTTGCTATCATCTGTAATATGCTTGCTTAATTCCAATATATCAGATACAAATGATTTGTTTAAATTAAATTCATCATTATTTAATTTGTTCTTATCTTTGGATGTTAATGTAGATAAAATACTTAATGTAACTTTCTTCTTATATTCGCTAATATCTTTTATAATGTTTTCCTTATCTTTTATGTTTTCATTCTTTGCTATATCTATTAACATTAAATCTACTAATCTTAAAAATATCATTCTCCCTAATATGACATTTGACAACTTTCTTGTCTCTACTTCATTTAAATCAAATAACTTAAACTTAATTTCCTTACTGACAGATGTCTCTTCTAAACCTATTTCCTTACTTAAATCAACAAACTCTAATGATAAATGAGATTGAGAAGAAACAACAGAACTAACTAGTTTAGAAATCTTATTAGATAAAACATCACTTAATACTACCTGACCGCTATTGGTATTATTGCCCTTACCCTTAAATGTTAATTTATCAATAACCCTAACATCAGGCATTTGAGATATATCAACATCATCCTCTACAACAAAATCTGTCTGATTGCTCATTAAATATATATTCAATGATTTATTACCTTCTTTGTCTGTTATCTCCTTAACAGCATATACAATATTCTGTTTAGTATTAACGAACGGAACGCTATCTTTTAAAATAATATTGTTCTTATCAATAATGTAATTTTCCTTATCTATATTGTCTATACCTACTATTAATTCACCATAATTGTTAGTAGTAATAACATCGGAATATATATTGATGTCCTTATATTGCTCTAAATTTAAATTGTTAAGATTAAATACAATATGTTTTTGTTTATTAGTATTATATTTTGTAACATATAAATTACCAAACTTATTAAAAAACATTAACTTGCTTAATATCAAATACTGCTCTTTTGATATTCTTGTAATAGGTAATGATGATAAAAAGTGCTTATAATAATCTATACTCCTTCCTTCCTCTTTTGATTTATCCTTAAACAATATATGTAACTTATCACCTATCTCAGTAGTTCTGTCTGTTATATCATCCGTTATAGGTAAATATCCTAAATTGTACAATATATTAAATGATTCCCTATCTTCATTAGCAGATTGTAATAATGTATTCCATATCACTTTTGCTATATCTCCTACTATACCTTCTGTCTCTTTTATCTTTTCTAACTTCCTTATATCAAATAAACCTATATACTCCTTATCTGTTTTAACAATTCTATCAGGAGCATATAACTCAGATATAAAACTCTCTAAATCCGATTGCTCATTTAAAGAAAACACCTGAATAGAAAATAATGATGTAAGTTCAGCCGCATTGTGTAAGGTATTATTAATAATACAGATACTCATAATTTAACATTTTTTGAATTTAATCAATAATTGATTGGCAAATGTACCAAATGTTTTGCTATATTTATTTAAAATGTTCTTACATACTTCCTTATCAATAGAAGATGCTATAACCCCACGCCTTATTAAATATGGTAATATACTGCTCTTGATAAAATTGTATTTGTTATTAATATCATATAACTCCTTAATAATGCTATTGGTTCTGTCATTTAGACCTTCCTTAATTAAAACATTCAATAAATAAGCAAATCTTGTAAGGTCATTTTTAATATCGTCAATGTTATTACCAAATTGTAACTTAATACTCATATATTCCTCTATAATAGGGTCATTAAAATCTATTTTAATTATATTCGTATCTTCACTAACCTTCTCCTGTTCTACTTCTTTAATAGTTTCTTCCTTAGTGGTTTGTTCTTCTATAATAGTTTGCATTTCAAATTGTTTTGTTTCTGTTTCACTAGGGATTATCTTGGTTTCCTCTGTTGGCTTTTCAGATACTTTCTCTTCAATAGTAGGTTCTTCAATAGCAGGCGGAGTAGGTGTAATTGCTTCAACAGGTGTTGGTTCTTGCTCTACTACTGGCTTAGTAACTTGTTCCTGTGGTTTAGATTTTGTTTCTTCTTTTACTGCTTTCTTTCCTTTCGATTTTGATTTTCTAACTACCTTCTCTTTTACCTTCCTGGTTTTTATATCTTTTCCCTGCTTCAATTCTTTCTTCTTTTTCTCTTCTTCTATTCTCCTTTCTTGTTCCTTATTATATTCTTCTACTAAACTATTTACTTTCTTCTCTAATTCAACTACCTCTTTAATCTTTATATTGGATATATTAACATATATTGGTTTTTCATTATACTGATTGGGATTAACCTGTACTCTCAATTTTATGCTATTTGCTAATTGTTTTAACCTATTTAACTTATTCAACATTACATTGTATTTACTACTATTTTCCTTATTCTTTTCAATGTATAATTCCAAATCGGTTATAGCTTTAATAATTTGATTATATGGGATATTGGCCATACTTTCTAAATCATTATATATGTAATTATCTTTACCTAATAACTTTATTAATACATTCGCACTATTTATTAGATTATCTAATGTTTCTAAATTAGGATTAGTTAAGAACGCTTGTCTATTATATTCGTATCTTTGTAATACTATTTCAATATCTGCTATGCCTGTTTCGTCTATTGTTGCTCTTTCTTCTAATAATTCTCCTATTGGTTTAATAACTTCCTTTTTATCGGTTACAGGTAATAAATCTAATTCCTCCTTATGATTCCCTTTAACTGCTTTTTCACCTTTATCCGATAATGGTATTTCTTTAACATTACTATTTCCGTTCTTATCCGTTTCGGTAACTATAATCTTGTCATTAACAATATCGTATTTTATATTTAAACTCTTCGTCTGATATGGAACATTAACATATTCCTCTATATCTTTTAACATTAATCCTTCTATACCATTTTCAGATAACAGCCAATTCTTAAGCATATTAACTTCCCAATGATAATAATCATCATTTATAATAGATAAAACATCTTTAATAGCATTGGCAGATTTTAAATCTAAAAAGTGAGATAAATCCGTCATCTCTAAAAAATACAATTTCTTATTTACAAAATAATTATATAAAAATAAATCACCACCAGTATCATCAGATAAACCATATCTCTCATAATAATCCAATGTCGCTAATGCAGAAATATAGGATATTACCATATCCGCTACATTAGTGGCTTTAATAAATTCATGAACCTTATTAATCACATTAGCATCTACATCATCTACTTTCTCCATCTCATCTATTATATTTATTATGCTCTGTTTAATAAAACTAAACTCATTATGTATTTCATCACTAATCTTTAAACCTTCTATCCTTTGAATCTCATTCTCATATCTATTTACATGTCTTAATAAATCATATAAGGTATTCTTTAAAAACTCATAATTGGTTTTTAGTTCCTCCTCTTTTAGGTCATTTACATTTGTTCTGTTTATAATATCTTTTATCTGATTGACATAATATATTATTGCCCTTATATAATTTAACCTTAATGATTGTTCTTCTTCTGATAAGTTCTTAAATGCTTCTGTTATTTTACTTTTTATATCTTTTATCTCCTTATCTAATTCTACTATTTGTCCTAAATCCCACATTCTATAAGTGTCAAACTTTGCTTTATTAATCAACTCCAATCTCAATATAAAATTAACAGATGAATATGCGGTTATAACATTCCTTAAAGCATCAGATAAATCTTTCATCTTTACGCTATTCCATCTTCCATTTATTAATGTCTTAAATACCACATAATCTACAAAATCATATTCCTCTAAATCATTATATTTCTCATTGTTATAGTTTTCAATATTTGTTGCTATCTTGTTTTGTATAGTATTAAGTAATATAAAAGTTAAACCTCGTCTGATAGCAGGAGATATACTATCCGGTTTTATAGTATCTCCTTCTTTTATATTAGATAAAAATGTCTTTACCTTTTGCTTTTCTTCATCGCTTATTTCTAATTTATCTAAACCTTCTATCAATCTGTCCTTTACACCTTCTATATTTAATAACTCCATAAATATCATATCTAAATCCATCTCAACCTGTGCGTCTTTTTTGCTCTCATCTGTTAAGGATTTGTATATTTCATCTAATATTGTATAATATTTATCTCCATTAGTTTCAATAACACCCATCAATCTATCCCTAATACTAGCTAAATTGGCTGTTTCAAACTCTTCATTAAACATGTTCTTAAACCATGCTCTTACTCTTTCTATCTGTTGCTTTAATTCATTCTCATTTAATTGAGTATTTAGGTCTAAATAAAATATTAAATTCTCTAATTTCTCAACCTGATTATCTACCATGTTCTTAATATTAGGATATAAAATGTTCTTTACGGTCCTTAAGTTCTTATCATTTGCTTCATTAGGATTTTGTTTGTTTCTATCATCAAATACCTTATATAAATCCATTAAATCTTTACCACTAATGCCAAATATATTAGATTTTATGGTCTTACGAATTAACTCTTTTATCTTCTTACTTTTCTTGCTTTCTTTTTTATCTGTTTCCGTAGCATCCGATTTGGACATTTTTTGTTTATAGGATAAATAATCATTAACAAACCTTTCAGCCAATACATCAAATAAGTTATCTATAAATTCATTACCTAAACTACTAACATCCTTATCTTTTATGGCTTCCTTTAATATGTTCTTTATTTTGTTTTTAGTTTCTTTCTTATCGTTTTCTGTATCCAACTTGGAGTTCTCTAATACATTATCTAATTCATTCGTTACTTTATCATCTGATACGCTATTTACAACTTCTAAAAATGATTGATAGTGTCCGTCCATCTCTTTACTTCTCTCATCTGTTATCTCTTCATTGGCTATCTGAGATATAGCATCTTCCTTGTTAATAGCATTAAATAAATCCCTTGCTTTCTTTTTTATAGTATCTTTATTACTTTTATAGTTTTGCAATACCTCATTGTGTCTATCAAATTGTTTAGATAGATTTTGTTTCATCTCATCTAATAGTTGCTTTTCTGCTATAACATCATCTTCTACACCTGTTCTCTCTTTATATCTCTCTATTAAATCCTTCTTAACATTATGTATCTCTTCTACACTTCCTTTCTTATTTTCACTTAAAGTATCAATAAATTCCAATAAATCATCTAAAGTATTTATCTTTTCTAATTGAGCCTTATTACTATTTGATGCGTCTAAACTTTGATTGATAAACTCATCTACTAACCCTATCTGCTCTAATGTATTTAAAAACATATATATATTACCTTGTTCCTTAGTAAATGCAGGTTTTTCTGTAGTTAAACCCCCTCTTTTAGCATCCTGCATAGTCTTATCTAAACTCCTATTAACAAACCTGTTAGCATAATAATTCAATTTACTCACATTAGGATTTATAATTAAACCATCATTTGTTACACCTATAAATCCTACACCTTTTAAATGTTTGTTTAATTTATTCAATAATGCCTCTTCTTCAGCGGCTAAAACCTTTACATTGTGTTTATATGACCTGTAACTTAATGGAGACATCATACCACTAAACAAACCACTTGATATAAGCGTAACCAATGCTGTATAGGTGTCCTCCTTTTCCCATTTTCTTATAAAAGAATCCTTAGTACCATTCCATATTAAATCCAATTTATCGTGTATCTTTTCATCATTAAGAGAATGGTCATATATATACCTTCCACCTCTATCCTGTAATAATTCCTGTGATGTTTCTACAAGCATTTCTAATGGAATCCTTAATAATTCATTTTTCAAAAAGCTTCTGCCAATATTTATGTTTTTCCATAATGGTAAATCTATATGCAATGATTTTGATACTATACCTCCACTAACAGCATTTCTAGTTCTAAAGAAACTTATTCTTCCTGCTGCACTTTTACCTCTTGTAGGACTTAATACTCTCCATTTATCTATTATATTATCTCTAAACTTATTATATACCGAATTCTTAATTAAACGGGAATCATAAGACCAAGGATTCGTTAATGACAATAATACCATATTATACCATAAATCTGCACTTCTTGATTTATCCAATTTATCCTGTACATCCTTTGTCGCTTTAACTATATCTCCTTTATCCGTATCTAATGTAAAGTGATAGCCCTTTAAGTTAAGATATTTATTTTTATCTAAACTTCCTGCTGCAATTAAAAGATTGGTCATCGCTTCTGCCTTCTTAATCCTTGCATTCTCATTAGCCTGCATATATGCTTCACCCCAACTCATAAATAGGTTAACAGGATGTATCACATTTCCCGCATAGGTGGTTAATATATTTTGTGGTATAACACCAGATAACCTACTACCTATTGCACCTGATAATGTTAATGCTCCACCTGCTGTTTTAGGTAAATATTTGTATAATTGTCCTTCTTTAGCTAAATTAACTATAAATGCTTCCTTATCTGCTGCCGTTGCAAATTGAGCAGCCCTTGATGATTTCAATATATTTTGCTCTATGGTTACTGAATTCTTAGCCCATAATAATTTAGCATCTGCTTCTATTGCTGCTTCTAATCCCCTTGCCAATCTTGGCAATCCTATTACTCTGAATACTCTTGATGTATTTGCTAATCTATTAGCTAAGTTAGCTACTCTTGCGGCAGATATTAAAGAACCCGCCCCTGCTAACAACTTTCCAGCTGCCGCACCAGGTATAATCATACCACCTATCATACCTAATGCACTAGATACATCATATACTAATCTCTCGGTTTCGACAGGTGCATTTTCATCTATATCGCTCAAAAATATAGGTCTGTTTAATCTCATTTTCTCATTTATACTTTCAAATAAACCAAATGTTACAGAATCTATAAGATTCAATAATAACCCATTAGATATTTCTTTTATTTGTCTTAATGTGGATAAATCAGTTCTCGCTCTGTTATTACCTGCTTCTGCCATTAATAGGTTCATCTGACCATATAAGGTTTCATATAAATAATTCAAATCATCAAAGTTCTTAGCCAGATATGTTCTGCTTTGCTTTGATAAGAATTCTTCACTTAATGCTAATCTGTATTTCTCTTCTATCAGTTGCTTGCTAAAATCACTAGTATATACATCTCTAATTATATCTTGTACTACACCTTTTCCTATTGTTTTAGATAATATCTCGTATGGAGTTAATCCTTGCTTATTTTTTGCTTTATCGTTAAATAAATAATCCTGTGATATTCCTTTCTCTTCTGCTAATTTCATTGTCCTATAATGACTAACAGCCAATCCTAATCTGCTTATACTTTCACTTTGACTCTCTGGTTCGTATTCTTGTTTAGGAGTATCTGATATATATGTGGTAGCGGACATTAAATTGGCTCCCAAATTGGTATTTTGGACAGTAAGTTTAGGTCTTGGAGGTCTTGGTGTTAACCAATTAACATATAAATCTAAATCATTTGCGCTTTTAACTACATTATCACTTTTCTCTCTTAACAACTTATCCACATCGCCTAAATCCCCTATATTAAATAAATCATCTATCTGCTGATTAATATAATCATTAACCTTATTAGTATCTTCTGATTGCTGAATGCCCCGAGTTATGGTGTTCCTTATATATGACTTTATACTATTCGGGTCTTTATCCATCTTATTTACTATATCCTCTACCTTCGCTATTTTAGTTTCAATTTCACTTATTTTATTGAATATCTTACTTTTAGTATCATTGTCCTTTAATAACTTAACCACACCATTTCTAATTGTTAATACATCTTTACTAAAACTTCTATCTCCATCATTCTTCAATTTACTTATATCTATATCTGTTAACTTATTTACATCTTTCTTATATATACTATCTAATGTGTCCTTATATGCTTTTAATGTTTCCTTATATTTGGATAAATTGTCTTTTAATATCTGACTTTGCTTCTTTAAGTTATTAAATATATCTTCTACTGACTTGTTAATGGCTTTTTGGTCTATAATCTTGCTCTTAATTATATTTTGTTGTATATTAGGATATTGCTTTTTAACAACATAGGAGTATTGTATTGCATGATTAGCAGGTAAACCATCAACAGACGGAGTATAAATATTCTGATTGTATTTCTTAAATACCCTATCCTGTACTGTATTTATGAAAGCATTACTTGAATGAGCATTGGGAAATGTATTTACAAAAGACCACAATGCTTCGCTATCCGTCAAATCCTTACCACTTAATTCCTTAGTTACCTTCTTTACACTTTCAATGTTCTTTACAGGGTCATCTAATGCTGACATTACATCTCTAATATCAAAAGTATATCCTGCCTGAGTAAGGGCTTGATTATATATAGGAATTAAGTCTCTGAAATATCTTACAGCACCTAATTCAGGAGCCTGACCTGTAATAGGTTGCTGTTCCTGTATAATCTTCTCTGTGCTTTCTTTTATGTCCTGTACTATTTGCTCTTTTGTTGGTTCATTACCATTCATGACCTATTATTTAAAAGTTATTTCGTAAATCAGGTTTTGCAGATTTCCATTTAACATAACGCCAACAGGTACATAGAATTTGCCGTCTGCTTCATACGGATAACCATTTACAATTACTCCGTTTGTGTTAGTAGTATTGTCTAGTGTCTTTGTCAAATTTGCAAATTCTGTGTTTAATGTATTTATTATATTTTTTGCATTTACATCTGTTATTTCTTTTGGATTATCAATATATCTTATATTTATATTTTGATTATTGTTCACACTCTTTAAATAATCTTCAACCGTTTTACCTAAATCTTTATTCGCTAAACTATTTGGATCTATATAATTAGGAATATAAGTTGTTCTGTTTTCTTTTAACGCATTACCTTGTGTGTCCTTAACAATATTGCCTTGTTTGTCTGTTTTTACTTTTTCTAAATTATAACTCTTTTTAACAGGAACAATCTGATTATTTTTATTTGCTCCTCCGCCTAATCCGCCTAAACCTGGTACATGTGGTAAACTTGCTACTGCATCTCCTATACCTGATGATAGTGTTTGAACACTCTCATCTATCATATTCCTTGCTAATGATATTGAAGCGTTTAAACTATGCGTATAATTTCTCAATATGCCGCTATAATTCGCAATACTCGGTAATGATGCTAATAAATTCATATCTGAAATCTTAATCTCATTCTCTAATATAGATTTCTTATCTTCAATGCTCTTATTAATATTATTCTTCACCTCAGATAAAGTATTGTATTTTTCCAATAAAGCTTCTTTCTGATATAAAACCATAGCACTTAAAGGGTCTAATCCAGAATAATTTAATGCCTGCATTTCGTCTGATATTCTTTTCTTCTGCTCTTCTATCATATTACTCAATCCTAAATAAAAATCAAAATGTGTAAATAATTCCTTCTTATAGTTATTTATATCGTTAGTTATATATTGCATGGTCTTTGCTGAATCATATCCAGTAGATGCCCAAACATTTAAATAATCAGCCATTGCCTCATTCTTATAATGCTCCTTAAACATAGGGTCATTACTTATATATTCGGTTAAATAATTATATATATCTACTACCTTTTTATCTCCTCCTGATTTATTTACAACATACATTATCCTTCCTGCCTTAACCTGCTGAAAACCTGATGCCTGCCCACCTCCACTTACAGCGGTTTGTTGTTTTTCTGCACCAGGTTGTTGATTTGCTGTGACAGGTTGTTGCTGTATTACGGATACAGAACCACCACTTATAGTATATCCGGCACTTGAAGCCACTCCCCCAACCATAGGTGGTAATATAGCCCCATTTAAATCTGTTATGTTATATACCTTACCAGTATCATGGTCTAAAACATATATCTCAGATTCCTTTGCTCCCTTAAATTCCTTGTAAAATTCTAATGTCTTTTTTCTCAATAACTCCTGTACATTATAAGTTCTCAATACAGGTAAATACATTTTATAGTTCATCGCATCTTCTAACTTCAAATTAGCATAATAATTCATTAAACCATCAATAGCAGCTTCTGTTTTACTATCATATGTTCTTAAATCTATTAAATTGCCATCTTTATCATATTCCCTTATACCTTGTGTGTTCTTTAAATAATTAAACTCATCCTTCATATTTAAATACTGCCTTGATATACTCATGTGATTAACTATTAAGGCATCATTAGCAATAGGCTTAAATAAATTACCAAACTCCTGTACAACACTCGGGTCTCTCAAATCTAGATGCTTAAACTTATCAATATAATCGTTTAATGATTGTATATACTCATTCCTCCTTTGATTAACGGCAGAATTAAATATGGGGGATTTGGCATATTCCCCATATACTTCGTTAATCTTTTGCAAGGAAGCATTATATTGTTGCTTAGCATATAAGCCCGATTGTATCAAAAATTGAATATTAGGTTGATACAATAACGGCATTGGAATAACATCCGTTATGTTTGGTATAAATGTTGCCATGTGGATTATTTTTTGTTCAAATACTTAATCATTCTTTCTAATAACTTACCTCCTATTTCTCCACCTTCCTTCTTTTGAGTATTTCCAAATGAATTAAAATTAAATGGAGGAAAAATGCTTTCAAAAGGATTATGTGTCTTTCTGTTTAATGACATATTAATTACATCCTGCAAAGATAAAGGTTTAATACCATTCTGAAATGACTTATTATTAAATATATTAGATGATGAACCAGATGTTTGAGTATTATTTTGTGAATTTTGAGTATTATTGTTTTGATTGTTTTGTTGATTATTATTTGACTGATTGTTTGTATTATTACCAGGTTGCTGATTTTGAATAAATGTGCTATCTGCTTCTTTTTGTACATCGGAAGGTAACGCCTGAGAACCTGTGGTAGTAGACATATATTGCCCTATTCTATCTATCAATGTGGGGTCTTTTTCAAATTGGTCAGATACTATCTTTCCTATTTGCTCATCACTTAATCCATATTGTTTTCCAAATTGTATAAACAATGCTAAATTTCTTGCTTTATCATTATATTCGGGTTTAATATTAGCAGCAAATCTTTCATCAAATTGTATGCTTCCTTCATTATCAATATAAAACGGAGATCCAAATAAATATACCTTATTTGCTACACTTCTATCCGCCTTGTTTTGTAATGCCTTATTATACACTCCTACATATTTAGTAATAGCATCTCTAAGGGAATTGTCATAATTTTGATTGGCTATAACGGCATTATTATATAGATTTTGTAATTGTCCTGCCCTTTGCATAGCAGCCTGATTTGCTAAATTCTGCAACTCTTGTCTATATTGATTAGCAATACCTAAATTAGTATTTTGGGTTTGTGCTATAATATTGGCTGTTTGTTCTGATAATCCTCCACTTATACCGCTCATAGCCGCAGCTGCCATACCACCCGGTAATATACTTCCTATCGCTTTTTGAGATAAATTAGCCGATTGTTGTGCTGCCTGTAATTGCCTTTCAGGACTATAAAATACAGGTCTGTCTATAATCGGGTCCCAACCAAATGAAGCAGGCATATACTTCTTAATACTTACTATATTACCAAAAGCATTCATAATATTATTAATATCCTGCTTATAAAAACCTTCATCTAATAAGTTCCTATTTTGCATTTCCTTTATCTTATCTTCTAATTGCTTTTTATTATCTTCACTTAATTGTGGAGCAGGAACAGGTGTTACTTTAGGATTCTCTGTTTCATTATATTTAACTTGCGGTTGTTGTTGCTGTTGAGCAGGTTGTGGAGCAGCAGATGGTTGAGGAGTAGATTGTAATTTAGAAAAATCCTTAATATAATTAAATCCTGTATTTTGACCTGTAAAAGCATCTACATCTAAATTATTACCTGATTTTTTACCTCCTGCTATATTATATGCCGCTTGAAAAAATGCAGATAAAGGAGCATATCCTAATCCTTTTCCAGCATATTGTGATAAATGTAATGTGTTCTTTAAATCAGGATTTACTGCCTCTATTACTGCTTCCTCTAATGCTTGTCTTTTTTGATTAATATTTGCATCTTTTGAACTATCCCATTTCTCCTTATTTATACTATTATATTTATTATTAAAATACCTACTTACATTTGCGGCGAATAAAAGGTTAGGTAATTGTTCATTATACTCTTTAGCAAATTCACTTAATTTGTTTTTAACATCTGAGTCGTATTTGGTACCTGCAAATGGTTTAGGTTTATTAATTTCTAAACCATTTATAATATTTCCGAAATCTATAGTTTTAATTTGGTCATAAGATTTTAATAAATCTTGGAACTCGGCTTCGTTTTGTTTCTTAAAATCTTCAAAAGTAATACCGCTTATTAATCCTTTATCCCGCATTTTATTAAATACATCCCTCGCTATATCTTCAGGACTTTTACCACTAGCATTATTATTAGGATTGTTATTATTGGGGTCATTAGTTTCTCCACCTTCCTTAAACATAGGAACATAAGCAGGCATGTTATATCCTAAATTATACAATGGTGTTTGATATATCATAAAATTAGATTGCGGATTTTGATAGTCAGGTCTGAAATCTCCATATTGACTTCCTGCCTTCACATAATCCCCCCTATCTGTTGCCATTCTTGCTATATTGGTCGTATCAGAATTAATGGGATTGTTTTTGGAATAATTAATATTGGATTCCATTTGTTGTAATGAAGAAGCAATACCTGCCTGATTCCTTAATGATTGTAATAAATTTATCCCACCTTTAATATTTATATCCTTCGGTAATCCCTTAACTATATTTTGTAATGTCTGTTTAGGATGTGCAAGAGAATTGAAAAAGTTAGATACAGCCTTCCCCATTGGGTCTTCTAATACCGATTTCTGATAACTATTTAATTCCTTATTAGCAAAATTATTAGCGAAGTTCTGTAATAAGGCATCTTCTGTTTCCTGTGTAGTAGGACTATTAACATCAGGTCTTACTACTAATTTATCCAATATTTCTGGATTACGAATAATTCTATTTATCCATTCATTATTCGGCACATTATCGTTGGGATTTACATCTAATCCATAAGCCGCCTTTGGTACATTGCCTTCCTGCTCTTTATTCTCTTTTCCTATACTATCTATATCTATACCTTTTGTAATAAAATAGTTCTTAGCAAATATAGGAACATCATTTCCTTTCATTTTCTCCTGTATAGTCCCTAATATAGCCAACATTCCCATTTTATTGTCTATATCATTTAATGCTCTATTCTTTGCATAGGTGTCGGATTTATCATTAGACATCGTTTCTGTACTATCATTGAATAAATATTTCTTTGCAATTTCAGCAGGCGTTTTAGGTTTGCTTTCGCCAAATAATGATAATACTTCCTTATCCTTTATTGATAAATCTTTACTATTGCTGAATATGAAACTCCCATCAGGTATGTCTAATTTGGTACCACCCTGACTATGATATTTACCACCAATATAAAATACTTTAGGATAATCCGACTCATTAGGGTCGTATGTTACTACTACCTCTCCCTTCTCTGCTTCTATAAGGTTAGACAATATTTTATTACTCCTGTTCTCATTAATAGTGTCAGGTGTGCTTTTTTTCTTAAAACCTGATATGATTTTTAATAGGTCTGTTGGCGATACAGATGCCATGATTTTGTATTTTGTTATGTTTGTGGTTGTAATTGAGACTCTGCTGATTGTTGTGTTTGTTGAGACATGGTTTCCTGTATTTCCTTTATTAAACGCTCTAAATATTCAGGATATTGCAATACAAATCCTACAAATTGGTCATAGGTAATATTGGGCTTACCTTCTTGTTGTTGCGGGCTTTGTTGTGCGGTCTGCTCTTGTGTTTGTTGTTGTGATTGTTGAGAAGATGGATTGTTTTCTTGTGGTTGGGCAGATTGCTGTGTTGAACCCCCATCCTCATATTTTTGAGCATATTTAGCACCTCCATATTCAAATTTACCTTTCAAAAAGGAATAATTCTCTATACCTTTCATAATATCAGGATTGTCTCCAAATTTAACAAAATGCTCATTTACCTGTTTTAATAACTGGTCGCCTACTTTATAATCACCTACATATTTGCCACTCTCATCAAAGAAATCATTAGAAAATACAGTCTTTATAGCATCTATCTGAGAACCTAATCTTTCTCTTTCCTCATTTGTTAAACTATCACGCACCTTACTATATACATTCTCTACTAATTTAATATAATCATCTACATCGTTTTTAGATAAATCCTTCTGACTTAACTTGTTTTTTATTTTATTATATTTATCTAATATAGGATTTTCACCGCTTAATTGAGATACTATCTTATTAGACAATATCTTGTTAAAATTATCTACCTGTCTGTTATTTAATACACCATCTAAAACCTCTATCGCTTTAAATACACTACCTCCTTCATCGTATTTCTTTATCTTACGCATATTTTCTGCAAAGGTGGCTCTTTTTACTAATGTAGGATTGTTGCTTTTTTTAGCCCTATCTATACATTCCTGCGTAACTTTACCACCACAATACTTGGTAAAAGCATTCAATGTGCCTTTACGCTTCATCTTTGCTGTTGCCTTTTGTATCCATTTTTCACTTGCCATAAATTTATGTTTTTAGATTTACATTCTAAATATATCGTATTTTTGAGAATATAGAATTATGGCGTAAAATTACACAAAATTCAGTTATCTAACAAATCTAAAAACAATACTATCTTGCTGACAAATTGTTCTTATTAAGGAACAGCAACAAATCTAATTTATATGGAATATAATTGAGTTTATTATCGGGTTTTTTAATAAAATACTTGTTTAATACATAATGCCTAAATCTCTTATGTTGCGTAAATGGTTTATTGTAATCTAATGCCGCTAAATTCAGTGTTCTGTCTATACCATTTAAACTATAAATAAATATTGGATTTTCTACACCTGTATACTCCCCCCTATCTTTGATAATATCGTAATACATATTAATCCTATACTTTTGCTCTACCTTCTCATATAAAACATCTATACTATTAAAATTAACTTTAGGATAGTTTAAACTATCAAAAGGATTGTTCTTTGTCTTCATTATTAAATTCAATAAACCAGAACATTGCTCTGTATTATATACAACCAAATTATCAAAATTCTCATCTAATTTATGGAAATTACTCATACAATTATCTCCAAATTTATATGCTTCTAAATAGTATTCTATACTCCTATTGGCTAATACCTGTAAGTTCTTATTTACTTCTCTAATATCTACTTCAAAATTATATCCCTTACCATAATAATTACAGAAGGAATGACAATTCTTATTATGCACCCATATACTATTCTCTATTACCGTAATAAATACATCATTGCTACCTTCTGCAAAGTTAGGATGCCAATCATGATAACTTACAAAAGATTGAATATATGGGTCATAACTTAATGTCCATGATATGTCTTCTACATATTTTGAATTCTTAAAATCATATATCTTTATGGCTTCTACAAAATTACTATTCTCGTCAAATACCAATACACTGTATCTATATTCTATATCCGTATTGGTTATAGGATTATGTATTACCTGTGTAGGGGCATAATTAAAACTATAATCGCTATATTCCTTCTTTATATTCAAATCTCTCTTAACAAAATATACCAAACCAAATCTGTTATCGCATGTTACTAAATCCCCTATACCTAATAGGGTATTATCAACATCATCAAATCCTTTTACCTGCTCTTTAATATAAAATCCAACATACCAATTAGCCCATAATTTTAATCCCTTATCAGATATTGGTATTAAATTTCCTGTATAAGAAAATATCTTTCTTGTATTATTAGATATAAAATATAATCCAAAAGGTGTATTAGCTATGCCTGTAACAGATTGTAAACTTCCATATTGATATTCCTTATCTGCATTGCTGGATGTATTTTCTGCTTGTGCAAATAATCCGCCTGTTCCTATAATCAATTCCCTACCTGTCTTTAATTGTAGGTTTTCTGTACCGGGATAGAATTGTGGTGGGCTAAATCTGAAAAATACCATTGCTCCGTTTCCATTAATATCCTGTATTCCTGTTACAATATCATCAAAATACTTTAGATTTAGTGGCAAATATATTCTCCATCTATCTGTAACCTCCGTAATATTTGTTTGAGCCAATGAATATATTAATAACCTTTTATCATGTACGAATGCTTTAGAAGCATCTGTTTCATCATAATCTCTCGGTTGTATTTCTTCCTTAGAAGCAAATATAGTTTCAAAACTCATCAATTTCATGCTATCATCATATATAAAGAAATCACTATTTCTAAGGTTCTTTACACTAAATATTTCCTGCGTATCTGTATATTCATAAGGGTCATAAGTGTTCATTCCATAAGGTTCATAGTAGGTAGTTCTATATGTCAGATTGTAAGATGTTTCAACAAAGAAATCCCTTACTATCCCATGTGCTAAATACATCCACAAATCATCAAAACTATCTGCAACTAAATATCGTTTCAAGCCTGTAAATCCTGCACAGGATATGCCAGTACATCCGTCTAAATTGTAATTGATAACATTCTTTAATATAAGTGGTGAATCTTTCATTACTGCTTTAGATGCTAAACATGTTATAGCCCCAATAATAACGCCCATGGCCGTAATAAATGCAATAATAGATGTTATTAATTGTATAATAGAAGCAATCAATCCGACAGCTACTATGCCTATCATTATTTGTAAAAATAACGAAAGGGCTCCTATAAAAGCTACCAAACAAACTATTCCTAATACTATAGCCTTTAAACATTCTAAAATACCATTACAATTTAAATTCCCACAAATATTGGATATTCCATTAAACATATTGCCTGCAAAACTTGTCAATAGGTTTTGTATAGCACTTGAAAATTGATTTATTGCATTCAATACTGTGTTCAATGTTTCTACTATAGTACATAAGGACTTTAAACTGTTCTTACATTCTGATATGTCTATTCCCAAAGATGACATCAGATTTGAATAATTATCTATGCGATGCTGACAATCTGCTTCATGTGTCCCGCAATATAATAATTGACTATATGTTTGCCCTGAACTAGTAACACTCTTAAATAGTTCTAAATAACTTTCATATAGGGATTGTTTTTGTGTGTTTGCCCAAAATCTTGGATATAAAATATTCCTGTGTCCTAAATAATTGAACTCAAATCCATCAGGTAATTTGTAGGGATATTCAGAAAAGTACATAAATTTATCAATCTCCGTATATCTGCATACATAAGTATCCCCACCATAATAATAATCACTAAAATATGATATTACCTTTTTGCCATCAGGCGCAGTAAATTCTTTAACCTTGTGATTGTATAATGCGGTATAACAACCCATTTTAAACTTTATCTGCCCATATAATTGACTATATGGGGATGTATTATTAACCTTATAGGATACATATCTTAAACTCGCTTTATTAGATATATTACATCTTGAAATAGTATCTGGTTTGCTATTTTCTGTATTTCCTCCACAACAATTACCAAATAACCTTATACTTAAAGTATTATCATGTTTTATTTTAGACGCTAATGGATTCTGTAAAACACTCAATACACATTGCGTTCTGAATTTATGATTTACATGTATATCCTTATTATTTAATGGGTCGAATATTCTGTATACATAAGGCATTAAATAAACAGAATCTTCCAATTTCCTGATATAACATTTATCGTTATATGTAGATGTATCCAATAAATCCAAATGTGTAGAACCCGTTAATGTAAAATCTACAAATGGTTTGGATGCTTCCTGTATGGTTTTATCATTGTAATATACCTCATTTAAAGCAAAAAAATATAAAGGTATCATATATCTTTGCTTTAAATCTTTAGGTATATAATCAATTAACCCATCAGATTCTCTTTCTATTTCAGGGCTCTTATAATTTGTAGCCCCTAATACAGAACCCACCGCATATATGCCATCTAATCCGTTCTGAACCATTTCTATCATGTCCGATAAACTTAGCCCTGCAGCATTAAATCCACTTAATATAACAGGTATAGATGGAGCAAACGCTGCTGCTGTCTGATAACCTGCTATAGCGGCTAATGACCTTACAACGATAGTAGCTATGGATGTCCCTCCTGCTGTGGCTACATCAGCTCCTGCCTGATATGGTAATGACGCAGATGTGTCATTACCACCATATCTAATCTTTATAGTTCCATTTAAAACCCTATATGCTCTTAATAACGACTTTTGTATCAAAGTGCTAAACTCTGAAATAGATAACAATTTAGCTTTTGGTAAATCTGTTTTGTTAATAAAATAAGTAGTAATAGCATTGTCATTGTATATATCGGCATATACCTTTATGTAACTTGCATTTAAATAGGGATAACCAAAAGTAGTTTCAGGCGAATGAAAATATACAAAATTAGGATGCTTATAATTCTTATACCTGGTAATAGCATTAGTATCCCATATATCTCTATTGCTTAAATTTAAACTAACACCAAATGTTGGCTGAGGTGGTGGAGGAGTAGCAGGAGGATTTGATAAATTAAAAGCAGGGTTTGGAACTATTTTACTTAAACCTAAAAATGGATTCTCATTGTTAGTATCATCATCACAGGGATAACTTTCAAATATAGCATTGGTTTGATTAATATTGTTACTATTTGCTTCTTCCCTATAATTATAGGGTCTTGCTTCATTCAATACGCCTTTAGCTATAATAGTTTTATTAGCCCCCCTTACCGCTCTCCATATCTCAAATCCTACCAATCCTTGTATTAAATTACCTTTTTCATCTACAGGATGATATATATTGGTAAATTTAACTCCTAAATATCTTACTTTCTTATTAGCAGAATTGTAAAGTTTTAATGTAGGATGTGTATTTTCATCAGGCATTCTTACTAATCTTATATTTTCACCACATAAATCAAACTTCTTAGGGTCAGATATACCATAAGGTAATGTAATATTTACCTGTTGTGAATTGCTTAAATGCGTATTAGCAAATTGAGTATAATTCCATCTCTTATAGTCCCTGTCATCATATCTTTCAGAACTATAAAATACACCAACATATCCCTCAGATAATAAATCACCTCCATCTGGCGCATTCCCTGCTAAATTGTTTAAATAAACGGCATTGTTCTTTTGCTCTGCATCTTCATCATCGCATAATTGCATTTCAAATGGAGGACCAGGTATATGATAAAAAGAACTAAAATTACCATCATCATATATCCACCTGATATAAAAAGTATAAACCTCATCTCTTAAGTACTGAATAACATCTGCTTCTATCCTTGCTGATACGCTATTGTTTTTCAAATCATAATAATACTTCTCATCATATTCGGCAGAAAACCATCTGACTTCAATTAAATTGGCTAATGGTTGATAGTTAAAATCAAACTTACTATATGGCCCTAATCTTGATAAATGCTTTCCTGTTTTCTGTATTAAATCGCTCTTCTCAAATATAGGTTTTCTTGTTAATATCTCATCTACACTAATAGGTTCAGCAACTCCTTTATCTATAAAACTTATAGTAATATTATTACTATTAACACTATAAACACCTACAATATTAGCAGTAACCTGTCCGGCTACATGTGATACAACAGCAACTTTAATATAATTAAAGGGATGCTCATAATTACTGCCATCATTAAAATCTATACCAATCTCAATAGCATTATTATTAGAATCATCGTATACATGTGCTATTCCTGATGTAAACCAATTCCCATATACATTGGTACCATCGCTATAAGCAATGGCTACTGAATATAAACCATTAGGTAATGTGCCGCCCAATCTTGATTTCTTAACATTGATACATGGTATTCTTATCTTTGGAGATAATGATAATCGATTGCAATCTAAATCTAATGGCAATACAGGGGCGGCAACATAACAATTATCACCTGCTGTTGAGTCGTATGTGATGTAAGGTATATTTTTAATATCTCCTAACCATGGCTCGTTCATTACTTCTGTATCCCCTCTCTTTATACTACAATCTGTCCATAAATTATAATTGCCTAAATCTATTACCCTATCTGGATTATAGGAATCTCCAAAATATACTAAAAAGTTCTGTCTCCTTGATAATCTTGCAGCCCCCCTTACAGGATATACCTTTGAGAAATTCAGACATTTACATCTTACAACAGGTATATAACAACATGTGCTTTTATCAAATATGCCTATTTCGCTCATGTTGTTTTGGTCGGGCTCATCATTTAAAGTACTAAATACACACCATTTGTCATCATATAAATATATGAGTCCTACAATAGTAGCAGGTTGTCCGTCTATTTTAACTTCACAACATAAATAATTGGAAGGTTCATTACTTAATATATATCTGTCCGTTCTTTCAGATGAGGTAATAGCATTACGGGCATATTCCCATGATATGCTATCTTCACTAAATATGTTTTCATCGGAAGATAAATGAGTGAGCGTTCTATTTAAACCTATTATATTGCGTTGAGGAGCCATTGTATTAGTTATTGCTTTCTAAATATAATATAAACTAAATCATCGTGTTAGATAATATACACCAATGCCTGTTAATATAACACCCGATAAACTAAATGTTATACCTTTATATATGTGTAAACTATTATTAACCTTCTTGTAATCTTCTGATAATTTGTTGTATTTCTTTTCACAATCAATTATAGATTCTATATTACCTTTCCTTAAATTATTACATTGGTCTATAATTTCCTGTTTAATCCTTATATTATTTTGCATTTCATTGATTTGTTGCTCATATAAAATAATCAAACTATCCTTACTTTGTAGTTCATCTTTTAGCCCTTCACAATACTTTATTGCCCTTGCTATATTCATTACTTCTGTACTATTAAAAGAAAATAAAGTATCTTCAAACATATCTTCTGTTCTCATCCATAATAACTTATCGGAACCCCCTATATTAACTTCTACAAGTATGTTCTTATTCTGGCTTATAAGAACTTCTGAAATGACTACGAATAAAACTGTAAATGCTATCTTTAGATAATTTGTCAATGTTTTTAATTTCCTGTTCATGTTTTTGCTTTTTTTGGTTAATGATGGATAATTGCTTTTCAACATTTTTATCTATTTTCTTTATGATGCTATCTGATTTCTTATCCTTTTCAATCAATAGCATCATAATTGCACTATCCTGTTTAGATATGTATTTTTTAATGTCTGTCAAATCATATTCCTTAGGTTTTTGTGATAAATAATTTACCGCCAATATGGACGCAAATATACATATTATCAGTTGAATGATAAAATAAAACATTTGTCTTTCGTCTATGTTTAACATGTTTGATTGTTTTATTACGCTAAAAATGGTCGATAATAGGTTTCTGTCATGATTTTCCTATTGGACTTCCATGCTTCTCTTATTTGCCTGAATGAAGGCATATTAACTAATGTCTTAGCCTGATGGTAATATCTTAAATAATCCTGCTTAACATCTCCGTAGATGCTTTTAATATTTTCATCATTGCCATTTATAATGGCTGTTTGTAATACTCTGTACTTAATATAATACATAATAAAATTCCATATAATTGGGTCAGCAGGTACTAACATCTCATTAGTAGCATCATCATAAGGATAAGACATATAATTAAAATATACCTTACCTGTCTTTATATTAAAATAAAACGCATCCCCTATCTTTCTAAATGTGTTAAATCTTTTATGAATATTAGGGGGCAAGCATTCTTCACATGTTAGTAAATTGTCAGCATGGTTTCTCTCTAAAAACAATGGCACAAATTCCTTATATCTTACAGCATGGGTTTTAAATACCTGAAATAATTGAAATTTCTTACTATCACATTGTACAAAATATCTTATTGGCTTTTCATTACCACATTCTTCCTGTACAGTCTGTCCGCAACAATTAGTGGTTGTATTGTTTTTACAATCTCCATTAATCTGACAGGGCTCTATTTCGTTTAATTGCTGCCATAATATTCTCCTTAATGATGGGTCTTTAGGTTGTCCCAATTCATCTATTTCCACATCCCATACCTGAGGACCTTGTGGTGGTATTAAACATATATCATAATCTAAACACAATCCTGCAAAGTTAATACTATGTAATAAAAATGGAACTTCACATTTATTATTAACTATATCTAATACAACATCTTTTCTTTGATATACTTTTATCCCTAAATCCCTTATACAATACATTACCATATCCATTATCAATATATCATCAAACATACCCATATTAGCAAACTTGGGCATCTCTAATGATAACTGAGATATAAGAGCCGATAAGGGCTGATATGTTAATGTGTTATTATACGAACTCATTAGTTAGAATTTAATGGATGTTTATTATCATTATCATCTGATACCATATTAATCTGATACATGCCTAATATCTCCTGTAAGGTCATTCCTTCTATTTCTGATAATAATGAAGTGGGCAATCCCGCATCGCCATCCTGTACAGATTTACAGGTATTATCGCTATCGCATCCGCATTGTAATAATGCAACATTAGCAGGATTTTTAAATGCCGCTGTTATATTTACTTTCTCTATACCTTTCCCTTCCTGATTAATATCAAATATGTATAAATACTTATCTTCAATAGCATAATACTTATCCTTCACAAATCTCCTGTATCTGTTATTTAATATATGTGTATATTGTCCAAAAGATGTTTGTGTAAATCTATATGAAAAATCTACGGATGTAACAGATTGAATAAGCAGTTTATTATTAATAACCCGTATATCGGGTAATTGATACTCGCTCCTGTATATGGTTATATCCAAACAATCATCCAATCCTAAACATGCCTTATCTGTTAAACTTATTTCTACCATATTTATACCATATATGGTAGTAAATAAGTCAGGCGAAGAGATAATATTGGTAGAATGCCTGTACTTAAATAATACGGAATCTGTATGCTTACTTACAATAGACCATATTACTCTATCCGTAATCAGAGCATCTATGTTATTAGATTTGGTTATAGTCCTTATCCTTGAAATCACATCTCTGATGGTCATGCCGATTACATTTTATTAGGTATAGGTATTAGGACAAGTTCTGCAGGTACTACCACTTATTGGGGCTACTAATATTGCCTGAGATGTATTGTCATAGGCAATAGCAAAAAACGAACCTGTAACAGCACAGATGTTATTTAATGTATACTGTGTGCCATTTGTTATCGCCTCATTAATATGTTGAATCTGACCACTATCGCAGTCTTGATAAATAACCAATATATTGCCATTAAAAGAAGGTGTATAAGATATAGAATAGTTAGTACACGAATCGCAACAATTTAAAGCATTATTAACTTCTGTAAAATACTGATTGGCAAATATACCGCCAAAGCAAAAATAAGCATCCGTATTAGCAGCTACGGAGAAATTCAATACATGTGTCGGCAATCCATCAGGTAAGCCATATGTTAATACGGATTGAGCAGGAGAAGAATTATTAAGTCCGCAAGTTGCATATATTATTCTATCTATATTGTTTAATATGCCCTGATTTTGCTGATTTAAAATATACCTGCTGCATCTATAATATTGAGGGCTGCTCAAGGATATAATTTTATAGGCGTATCCGTCTAATGTGTCTATAGCACCTAAAACGGCTGGTGAACAATAGGTAGCATTCGAGGTTAAATCTACAGATTCATATTGAAGATTGTAAGTATCATTACCAAATACCCAACCTGTACTATCTACATCCTGCGCTATTCTGCAACAAGGTATTACATATATGCCTAAATATACAGGACATCCTGTTAATAAACAAGTATTTATATCAAATTGCTGATTAATATTGTAAATAAATGGGTCGCAATTATTAGGCAATACTAAATCTGATGTATTCTTAGGTCGTATTGCTATTGCTTTCAACCAACAGTAGTTGTCACTATTTACTATAGGTTGTTTGTTTTTGTCCAGCAAAGTATAAAGCACTAAATGACAGGATTGGTCTTTAGTGGCATTGCTCTGAAACTCAATAGCCCCAGATATGGTTAAACTTAAAGTCGCCATAATTTGTATTTTAGATAGTTATTTGTTTTACAATAGATGGACATATTTGTATATTATTTTTATTTAAGGAATCATTGGTTCTTACCTTTACCATTATCTTAAACATGTTACCAGATGTAAATGTCATACTGCCAACAGGCGTTACAATATATATCTGACTCCCCTGTGCGGCATTAAAAGTATATACAGTGTTAGTAGATAAATCTGTAATTTCTATAATATATGTATCTATTTGCCATCCTGTTTGTAATAAACTAGTATCTATATCCTGCCATTCTACTATAATATTATTACCATCAAAATAGGCATCAAACCATTTTACAGACATACATGGATAACCCGGCAATAAACATGTAGGACATTGTGCAAATAAAGTTTGTTGCTGATAAAAACTATCAAATGATGTACCTTCTGGCACATATAATGTATAACTCCCGTTGGTTAATATTATACCACTATCCCCTATTACTACACAATTCCAATTTATATATTCGGTGCATTTTCTTCTTGGTGTGCAGGATGGTTTAGTACATGGGTCTGGTATAGACCTTAAATCCAATGTTTTGCATCTGCACTTGTTTTGTCTACATTTCTTACAGGCCATGCTTTATATTTTATCTTGTTAATGATACTCCTTCTGCAAATTCAATATTCTCTACATATCCGCAAACACAATGTTTTAATGGTATGCTTACATTATGATAGGATATGCAATTTTTAGTGCCGTTGTTAAGTGTAATAGAAAAGTAAATATCCAATCTGATGTCTTTGTCTGGTGATAATTTGCTATTAGTCCTGTTAATAGTTTTATGACAACCATAACTATTCAGAGCAGATGTAAATGTGCTTAAATCTATGGAATATGGCATACTGCCCGTATTGATAGGCGAACTATTAACAGTTGTTATAGAGAGGTTATCTATAATCAATATAGCATCTATATTTAAACTTGTAACATTCCAACCTAACAGATTTAATTGCGATTGATTGAGTAACACCATATTGATAATATCAAAAGAGTAAACGGAACTAGTATAAGTATAATGATACCTTAATGCGGGATATACATTCTTTGGACAATCGCATCCGCAAGTATTTAATGTGTTATTAATAATATTTATCTGATTGTTTATATCTGTAATACTTGTGGATATATTATTTATTAAGGTGCACAATTCATTAAAGAAAGTGTTAAAGAAATTATACAAATCTATCAAATTATTTACAGTAACATTGAGGATATTTAATCTATCGCAGGTATATGTATAAGAAGAAGTAGTAAAAGGATAAGATGTAAATCCTATTGCTACTGCCAAGTCGCATATCCTTTGTGCTATATTATTTACATATTGTACAAATTCAACCATCGTAGATATAGTACTAGAGCTAATACAATTATTAGGATTAAAAGAAGGAAAACTCATTGACCCTCCTAAATTATTAATCGCCTGCCATATATTGGTAATCTGATTGTTAATTTCAGTTATAGAAGTGTTGATATTATTAATCTGTGCATATAAATCACAAATCCTTCCTATAAGATATACTATCACATTATTTGTATCATTAGAAAATAAGGGATATTGTTGTTGCTGATTATTACAATCTGTAAATGTTATCTTACATTGAGATAGTTTATCACATGTAAATTGATTATTATTGAGGTCTGTAATTTGATTATTAACCTGACACATCCATAATACTATATATTGCAATAATTCCTCAAATGTTTTAGGTTTGCAATTTGTATCAAATAAACAGGAAGTGTCTATACCATTTAAATTCAATAAATCCACTAATCTGCATACTTCCTGAGCCAATTCATAAACAACCTTTTCAATACTATCCCCTTTACATAAATCAATACATGGTATATCTGGACCATCCCAAATAACACATTCGGAAGATATATTAGAGCAAGTGCTGCTTCTTCTATCTATAGGTTTTAAATAATTGCTCATGTCAATATATTTTAATTATTAGTAATATGTAGCAATATAACTTAGGCTACTACCTGTACAATCAAATGGAATATTGCCTAAATTGTTATTCCATGTAGCAGAGATTTCCAATATCTCTTCAACTCCCAAACTATAAGATGCTATTGTTATAGCACTATTTCCTGTGTTTCTTATAGATATAGATTTAAGATTAGCAATAGATATAGTCCCGGATGTGTTAGTGTAACTCCCTGCTGTTATTTGTAATGTAGTAGCCCCCTGAGTTAACTTGTTGTCTATTGATGTGGTCTTGGTTAAAAGGTTTGTAGTATTAGTAAGAATACTATTCAAAGTAGTTAATACATTAGACAATGTCGTATTTATACTAGATGTATTACTAAGAATGTTATTTAATGTGGTTAAAACATTAGATAAGGTTGTATTGATATTAGTAACGGTCGTGTTTATATTAACTAAAACACTATAAATAGAAGACAATATCCCACTACTAAAATACGAATTGATTTTATTTAATAACTCAATAACCTTATTACGCCATCTTTCAGATGTGTTTCCATCTATACTATTAGACCAAATTCCCATGATTTATTATTTTTAATGTCATTCAAAATATAGTGTAGTTTATGCTTCTCTGTGAAGATAATATGAAAAATGCTTAATGAAAGAATATTTACCGCCTAATAATCCTAACAAATAATTTAAATCCTCTGCCCTTCTAAATACCTGACATCCTGCACTATTTTTACCAACCCTATAAGAATTATAAGCATGATGTAAGTTGATTCCGAAATATCCGCAATCCCTTGTATTAGCATTCATATCTAATATATCGTCTTTATTAGCATCTCTATATACACAACACATTCCTGTTTGAACTAATGCTTTATATTTACCATTATGCAATCCTATGCTCCATATATCTCTATGAACGCCTTCCATCAATATTGCTGTTCCTTTAGGATTTATTGGATTTTTCAGATATTCTAATCCAGGGTCAGTAGTAAATTCATTCGTATACCAATATATCCCATCATAGGGAGAATATAATATGAAGGTATCATTAAAAGCATCTACGTGTCCTATTCTTCTTATACCTATCAATAACAATGGTTCGTCTGGTAATCTTTTTACAGCTTCATTAATGGCGTTTCTATGTTCTTCTTTTATCATAGTTGTTTATTTTACATTGTATCTACAATAGTAGAAATTTCATTGTGAAAAAATAGTACTTATGTTCTCTAAACAATCTCCATCGTAAATAGATTTCTTACAATGGTCTTTA
>FQKF010002143.1_pt1 | contig 41711 bp, 31 predicted proteins | sample 1504521 | NCBI WGS metagenome assembly FQKF01 (sample SAMEA4475357, study PRJEB15587) | soil metagenome | biome: Soil; feature: Field | place: India | collected 2015-03-11 | depth 0 m
TTCCTGGTATTCGCTCATGTCAATGCGCACGATGGCGCGTTCATCGTCGAAGAGCACGTCGGCCAAAGCTTTGGCCAGTTCCGTTTTACCCACGCCCGTTGGGCCACAGAAGATGAACGAGCCGATAGGCTTGTCCGGGTCGCTCAGGCCGGCACGGCTGCGTCGGATGGCGTCTGATACGGCGGCTACGGCTTCATCCTGGCCTACGACGCGCCTGTGTAGTTCGTCTTCTAAGTGCAACAGGCGTTCGCGTTCGCCACGGAGCATTTTAGCCACCGGTATACCCGTCCAGCGCGCAATGACTTCGGCAATGTCGTTAGCTGTAACGGCCTGGTGGGTCATCCGGTTTTCGGGTGCCAGCTCAGCTAACCTGGCCTCAGCGGCTTTCAGTGCAGCCTCCTGAGCCGGCATTTCGCTGTACTTGATGCGCGAGGCCAGCTCAAAGTTCCCTTCGCGCTCGGCGCGCTGGTATTGTAACTGTAAGTCTTCCAGCTTTTGCTTGCTGGCCTGAATAGCCTCAGCAATTTCGCGTTCTTGCTGCCACTTGCTGCGCAGGCTGTCGAGCTTTTCGCGCAGGTCTTCGATCTGCTTCGTCAGCGCCTCCAGCTTGCGCTCGTCTTTTTCGCGCTTGATGGCTTCGCGCTCGATTTCAAGTTGGCGCAGACGGCGGTCGAGCTCGTCCACCTCTTCGGGTACGGAGTCCAGCTCGAGGCGCAATTTAGCTGCGGCTTCGTCCACCAAGTCAATAGCCTTGTCGGGTAGCTTGCGTTCGCTGATATAGCGATGCGACAGCTCGGCAGCGGCAATAATGGCTTCGTCCAGAATCTGCACCTTGTGGTAGTTCTCATAGCGCTCACGCAAGCCGCGCAGGATGGAGATGGTGTCCTCTACGCTGGGTTCGTCCACATAAACCGACTGGAAACGGCGCTCCAGTGCCTTGTCACTCTCGAAGTATTTCTGGTATTCGTCGAGTGTGGTGGCACCGATGGTACGCAACTCGCCGCGCGCCAGTGCGGGCTTCAGGATGTTGGCCGCGTCCATAGCGCCCTGACCGCCACCGGCGCCTACAAGGGTATGGATTTCGTCGATGAACAGGATAACCTGTTCGTGGGACTCGACCACCTCGTTAATAACCGCCTTAAGGCGCTCCTCAAACTCGCCCTTATACTTGGCGCCTGCAATGAGCGCGGCCATATCCAAAGCGAAGATACGCTTGGAGCGCAAATTTTCGGGCACATCGTGGCGCGCAATACGCCAGGCGATGCCCTCTACAATGGCCGTCTTACCCACACCAGGGTCACCAATGAGGATAGGATTGTTCTTTTTGCGCCGGCTGAGGATGTGCAACACACGGCGGATTTCTTCGTCGCGCCCAATCACCGGATCCAATTTGCCCGCCTCGGCCATTTCCGTAAGGTTGATGGCATATTTATTCAGGGCATTATACGTCTGCTCGGCACTCTGGTCGGTTACCTTGCGGCCTTTGCGCAGCTCCTGCACGGCCTTGCTCAGCGCTTCGGGCGTGGCGCCTTCTTCGCGCAGCAAGCGGGCAGTCTTATCGGAGCCTTTGGCAACGCCTAAAAGCAGGATTTCTAATGAAATGTATTCATCGCCGTATTCCTTCAGCAGTCCTTTTGCCGCTGTAATGGCCCGGTTGGCGTCCGGCGTCAAGTATTGCTTGTCGGCACCTTTTACTTTGGGAATTTCCCAGATGAGCTGGTTGAGGCGCTCTTCAATGCGCTTTGCATTGGCTCCGACCTTGCCCAACAGGAAATTGACCACCGAGTCGTCCACCTCCAACATGCCTTTGAGCAGGTGGGCGGTGTCCACATTTTGTTGCTCGTAGCCGGCGGCAATTTGCTGTGCCTGAGCCAGCGCCTCCTGGGCTTTAATGGTGAAATTATCGTACGTCATGGCTTGAAAAAATGGCCTCCTCTCGGAGACGCGTGTTGTTTTTGGGTGAGAAAATTAAACACTGCCCTGTCTGCAAATTTATTTCCAGGCCCTTAAATAGCCACCCTTTGCGCCAAAATGGCATTCATTTATCGGCCAAATGACTTTTTGGCACACCACTCTGGCGTGCGGCGATATTTCGTCAGGCCAAGACGACCGACATCGGCGGGCAACCGATTGCAGGAGATCAATCCGGATGCAAGAGCCGGTATGCGGCAGCCACCAGCATTCCGGCCGTTTCCGTGCGCAGACGCGAGCGCCCTAAGCTGACGGCAGCAAAACCGTGCGTTTGGGCCAAGGCCACCTCTTCGGGCGTGAAATCTCCCTCCGGCCCGATGAGGATGAGAGTATTCGTATTGGGCTGCAGTAGGGTTTGTATCGCCTGGCGCGGCCCTTCGCCACACCAGGCAATAATGCGAAGAGGTTCTTCAGCACGCTGCACCACTTCGGCCAGCGATGTCAGCGGTTGTAACTGGGGCATCCAGGCTTGCAGCGACTGCTTGAGCGCCGCAATGAGGATTTTCTCTAAACGGTCCGGGCGCAGTATTGTGCGCTCCGAGCGCTGACACAGCAACGGCGTAACGCGGCTTACACCCAATTCAGCAGCTTTTTCCAAAAACCACTCGAAGCGGTCTATGTGCTTAGGGGGCGCCATAGCAATGTGCAATTGCCCCATTGGCGGCGCTACAGGGTGTACAGATAAAATGCGTACATACGCCTGACGCTTAGAGAGCTCCGTCAGTTCGGCCTCATAGAAAGCGCCCTGGCCATCAGTGAGGCGCAAGCGATCGCCCACACGCCCGCGCATAACGGTGAGTAAATGGCGGCTTTCGTACTCATCTAAGGCGGTGAGTTCGCCCGAAGGTTTTGTGATGAAATACAGCTGGTCGTCGCGCACGAGGAGGCTCTTTAATCGGAGTGGCACAGATGACGCAGCAAGAGATGCGCCCGGCCAATTGTCGCAAAAGTAGCGTCGCCACGCATAGTACCCTCCATGAGTATCGCCGTAAAACTACCTTTGCGGTCGGATGGTTACTACAACACGCTTCCTGCGTTGAAAACATCCACCTCTGAAACGAACGCAAACCATGTTCATCCAGGTTTTTAAAAGTAAAATTCACCGCGTGCGCGTTACGCAGGCTGACTTAAACTATATCGGCAGCATCACTATTGATGAAGACCTGCTCGATGCAGCCAACATCGTCGAGGGCGAGCGCGTGCAAATCGTCAACAACAACAATGGCGCCCGCTTCGAAACCTACGTCATCCGCGGCGAGCGCGGCAGCGGCGTTATCTGCCTCAACGGCGCAGCCGCCCGATTAGTGCAAGTGGGCGACATCGTCATCATCATCTCTTACGCTTTCATGACCCCCGAAGAGGCCCGTAACTTCCGACCCATTGCCGTATTTCCTGACGAGAACAATCGCTTAGTCAAGTCCGCCTGAGCCACATCCTTCCACGCCGTTCAGATGTTAAATTTCGGGCGGGCATTGGCCGTTCGGCCTCCCGGCGCTACATTCGCACCATCTGTATTCCAGGCACTTTTTTTCACAAAAAATAACCTGTCCTTATGCGCAAACTATTGTTTGTAGCTACGCTATTCCTGATGGGCCTGACTGCCTCTTTTGCTCAGCGAGTTCCCAAAATAGAGGTGTACTTTCAGCGCCACCATACCCAACAGGACCTGAACAACATCAAAGAAGAGCTGGCCGTCATGGGTATCGAAATTGAGTATGAAAACGTAGAGTTCGACCAGAAGGGTCGCCTGTATTCCTTAGGCATCCGGGTGAACTGCAAGGATGGATTCTCTGGAACCGCTATGACATCAGTGGTGCCGGAAGACCTGTCGTTCGGGTTTGTGCGTGACTACCGCGAGGGAGCAGCTGTACCATTCGGCATTGGTTTCCATCCTGGGAAAAAACTCTCCAGTAGAGAATAGATTGAGAATTCGAAAATCAGGGCCATTGCACTAAAACACTGGCCTTGCATGAGGCTGCTGCCATAAAGCAAGACGCTAACGAACGCAGAGGGTGCTAATGTACCCTCTGTGTTTTTGTCTTTTATCGCAGGATGGCTCGCAAAGTCTCTGTCAGTCAAACACGATGGTATCACCGGCTTTGTAGGTTTCTTTGGTGCCACTGTCTTTTTCATCCGTTACCGCTGGCAGCTCGGGTGTGGCGTCGAAGAGTGTGCCTTGCTGAGCTATTGGCTCTGTTGCGGATGGAAGGGCAGGTCTTTCTAATGCAGCGATGTCGTCCACTTCCTGGATATCGGCGAGGAGAACATCGCTCAGTTTGTTGCCTATGGCCTTCCACCCTTTGACATCCATGAAGTCGCCGAGGCTAATTTCGCCGCTCATGGGTTTGCCCTTAACGCGGAGAGTATAGCGGATGCGCGGGTTGGGTTTGACACTGACGAAGAGCAGTTTCGATTTAGGGTGGTCGGTGATGTACGTGAAGCGTTCGCGCAAGCGCGCTGTTTCGATGCGGAAGCGTTTGGCCATTGTCCAGCCTTTGTAGCCGTCGAAGTGTACGGCATTGATGACGGTGTCCGGATGAAACTTGCCGATGTAGAGCACTTCCTTTGGCTCGAAGCGCTGCAACAGGTCGGTATCCGTTTGCTCATAGGAGCCGTCGCGGTAGAGGACGAGCAGCTGGTCGCCGGTGTCGAATTCGCCCAAGAGGCGGCCACGTTCCTGGGTATTGAGGCGGCCGGTGATGTCATCGTACCAGATTTTTTGGGCGCCGATGGTGCTTTTGCCTACCTCCTTTTGGCGGATGCTTTTGACCGGGTATTTAGTCAGGATGTTGCCCTGAGCGTCGCGGCCTTTGATGGCTAATTCGGCGAAATCGTAGTCAAATACTTTGATTTTAGCCGGACAGCCTGGGCTGAGCGTTACGGTAACCACCTCGCTTTCGCCGTTAGGGTTGGCTGTCAGGTAAAGGATGCGCGAACCTTTGCCGCTGCCCCCCACCGGATATTCTTTGTCGCGCGTGATGGCTGTTACGTTAAAACGCTTGACCATGGTGCGGCCAGCCTTGCCATCCACATAAGCTAAATTATAGGTGGTGCGTTCGTCGTTTTTTTTCCACACAGCCACGTGCATGATGTCTTTACCCACGAAAACCTTTTCACCGATACGCACTACTTTCATCACGCCATCGCGACGGAAGACAATAATATCGTCAATGTCGGAGCAATCCTGTACGAACTCGTCCTTTTTAAGGCCGTAACCGATGAAGCCGCCGGTGCGGTCCACATAGAGTTTGGCGTTGTTGGCCACTACTTCGGCGGCGCGGATTTCATCGAAGACGGCTATCTCGGTTTTGCGCTCGCGCCCGGCGCCGTATTTTTCTAAAAGGCGGCGGAAGTAGGCAATCGCGTAGTCGATCAGGTGCTCCAGATGATGCAGCGTTTCGCGCAGTTGCTCGTTGAGGTAGGCGATTTCCTCATCGGCTTTGAAGGTGTTGTATTTGGAGATGCGCTTGATGCGAATTTCGGTCAGGCGCACCAGGTCGTCCTGCGTCAGCTCGCGAAGGAGTTTGATTTTGTCGGTCTTTTTGCGGTAGTCCGGGTCGTCGGGCGTGATGACGTAGCGACGCAGGCCAGCTGCTATAGTCTGCAGCACAGCCTCCCAGGTTTCGCACTCTTCGATGTCGCGGTAGATACGTTTTTCGATAAAAATTTTCTCCAATGAGGCAAAGTGAAGCTTTTCTTCCAGTTCGCCTCGCAGGATTTCGAGCTCCTGGCGCAGCAGGTCCTTGGTATTCTCGGTGCAGATGCGCAGCAGCTCGTTCACATTGGTGAATACAGGCCGATTGCCCTGAATAACGCAACAGTTAGGGCTGATGCTGACCTCGCAGTCGGTGAAAGCATAGAGGGCGTCTATCGTTACATCGGGGCTGATGCCGGGCTGCAGTTCAATTTCGATATCTACCTCGGCAGCTGTCTTATCGGTAACACGCTTGATTTTTATCTGGCCTTTTTCGTTAGCCTTGAGGATGGAGTCAATCAAATCGCTGACAAACACACCATAGGGCAGTTCGGTGATGCGCAACGTCTTTTTATCCACTTCCTGAATGCGGGCACGCACGCGCACTTTGCCGCCGCGCGCGCCAGCGTTGTATTGGCTTACATCCACCAGGCCGCCTGTAGGGAAATCCGGATACAGATTGACCTCGCGCCTTTCTAGGACAGCAATGCTGGCTTCGCACAACTCGATGAAATTGTGCGGCAACACCTTCGTGCTTAGTCCCACAGCAATGCCCTCCACACCTTGAGCTAGCAGCAGCGGGAACTTCATGGGCAGCGTAATGGGCTCCCGCTTACGGCCGTCGTACGACATCTGCCAGCGCGTCGTCTGGGGGTTGAAAGCCACTTCGAGGGCAAACTTTGTCAGGCGGGCCTCAATGTAGCGCGGCGCCGCCGCCGGGTCGCCAGTGCGATAGTCGCCCCAGTTACCCTGGCAATCAATAAGCAGGTCTTTTTGACCCAGATTGACCAAAGCATCACCAATGGCCGCATCGCCGTGCGGGTGGTACTGCATCGTCTGGCCAATGAGATTGGCCACCTTGTGGTAGCGCCCGTCATGTTGCTCGTACATGGCGTGCAGGATGCGGCGCTGCACGGGTTTGAGGCCGTCTTCAATGGCCGGTACGGCCCGCTCCAAAATAACGTAGGAGGCATAGTCCAGAAAATAGCTCTGGTACATGCCGGAGAGGGTGATGAGCTGCTTGTCGTCGGCTGCGGCGGTAGGCGGTACAGAGGTGTCTTTTTTGGAACGCGCCATGATGGGTGTTTTTTGGCCAAACGAGTTTGGCGGTTACAGGGGCAAAGGTAAGGTAAAGGCCCGGTATTTTTAAAACAAAAGGTTTTGAGTAGGTAGAGTTGAGGTCCAACGATGCGTTTTGGCGTTGATCGAGGCGTGTTTTAATGTCAAGAGATTACACGAAAATGGAACGGGCTGCGAAACAGGGTAAAACTGGGTGGGTTGTCGGGGCAGGGTGGCTTTATCAGAAGGACAACTGTGGCGGTAACAGTTTTTCTCCTTAGGTCAGGTTTTGCCATTCGCCACCATCAGCATCTTGCTCAGCAGAGATGCTTCGCGCCCCAGGCTCCAGTTTTTGGCATACAAGAAGTTGAGGCGTTGGCGTTCGGCCTCGGTCAGGATTTCCTCCGGCATGGTCGGCATTTTCGCCGCGTTCTTCTCTGACCTCTTTGCTAAAGAGGCAGGTGAAAAGGCAGCGGGTGGCAGAGCAGGCATTGGGCCGGATTGGACTCCAGGCGCATAGCCCACCCAAGTTTTGCGGCCTAAAAGAATGGGAAGCCAGTTTTGGAGGAGGGTTTTTCTGTTTTTTACCACCCAAAACAGCACCGGACTGAACATCAGCAGCAAAAGACAGGCGGCGATATCGAAGGCGCGTTTGGCGCGGCGGTGTTCAGGCTGAGCCAGCCGGAAGGCCGGTGTGATGGAGTACAGTTCGCCGGGCCGGTCTTTGCTGCTGCTACCGATGATATGCGCACTGCCGGCAGGCAGGGTTTTGTAGCGAATGCGAGCGCCAAGGCGTTGCATGGCGTCGAGCATATCGCGGATGGCAACGTCTTGAGTGCAGAAGATGATTTCATCGGCTTCGAAGAGTTTGACCAGGGTGGCTAAGCGATGCAGTTGGTCTGGGAGCAAGGTGGTGGTCAGTTGCCAGGCTACTTCGGCGCGTTGGAGGAGTTGCTGTGCGCGCTCGCATTCGGCCGGGCTACCTACGAGGAGAATATTTCGGCGGAATGTCTGGCCGATGCGCCAGCTGCGGTATTCGATAAAGTAAAGCAACACGCGTAACAGCGATAGCCCGGCGGCAGTCCAGACTGCTCCTAACACCAGCACAGCCCTAGAGGGGCGAAACGCCTGGTCGAGAAAACCGTAGATGGCCGCCAACAGCACGGCACCCACTCCGACATTGCGCAGCAGGCGAACCAAATCGTAGCGGCGGTCATAACTACCGCCCAACCAGAGCACGGCCAGCCACACGCCCACATACAACGGGAAATTAAACCACAAGATAGCAGGCTGGAAATAGTCGGGGTCTTTGTAGTAGTAATGTGCCCAGAAGTTTTTTATCCCCACGAAGCCTCCGTACATCAAGGCCGCATCCAGAATAGGCAGCCAGGCGCGATGAGCAGTCTGAGCCAGCAAGGCCGCCGCTGCTCGCAGAGCAATGGCAATTTGCAGCAAAAAGACCAGCAGCCCCGCTCCGCCGCGCTGGAAATGCTTGCGGGCGAAGATGATCATAGCCTCATAAAAACGTCGCACATATCGAAAGTCCTTTTGCGTGCTTTCGCCCTTATAATGCAGAATGCGTGCGTGAGCAAGATAGTAGTTTTGAAAGCCCGCCTGTTGAAGGCGATACGACAGGTCAATGTCTTCGCCGTACATGAAAAAAGCCTCGTCGAGCAAACCTGCCTGCTCCAGAGCATTGCGGCGGATGAACATAAAGCACCCAGCCAACACCTCGACGGGATGTGTCTGGTCGGGGTCAAGATGGCCCAGATAATAGCCGTTGAAGCGCGCACTGCGCGGGAACAAAGCTCCCAGCCCAATCATCTTGCAGAGGGAAACCCACGGTGTGGGAAAGCCGCGTTTACTTTCGGGCAAGTACTGGCCGCTGCCGTCAAGCATGCGCACGCCCACAGCGCCAGCATCGAGATGTGCATCCATGAAAGCCAGGCAACGCCGAAACGTATCCTCTTCCACCAGGGTGTCCGGATTGAGCAAAAGCACATATTCGCCCTGACTCTGGCGGATCGCCTGGTTGTTGGCCGCCGCAAACCCTACGTTATCAGCGTTTGCTATGAGCCTTACCTCAGGAAAATGTCGCCGTACCAGGTCCACCGAGTCGTCCGTCGAGGCATTATCTACCACCCAGACCTCCCCTTCCACACCCGCCAGGGCGCGTCGCACCGAAAGCAAACACTGCTCCAGAAAAGCGCTGACGTTGTAACTGACAATGACCACGGACAGGCGCATGGCGCAAAAGTGCGGCAGCTTTGGCCTTTGCCGTGTCGGCTTTTTTCAAAAGAATAGCCTGCATGAGCATAATCAACCGGCCCCCGTAGCGCCCACATTCCAAAATTTTTCCTTTTTTCTGGCGGCTTCGGCTACCTTTGCGTCTGCTTTTTTGAAACGCGTCCTGCGTTTTCGGTTTTAAAAATTTGATTATCAACTTTTTGTGACAAAATGGCCTTAATCGGAACGATTCGCAAAAACGGGTGGATGCTCATTGTGCTCATGGTGTTGGCTTTGGGCGGCTTTATCCTGATGGACATTATCAGCAATGCCCAGCGCTACAGCTCTGCTGACATTAACACCATCGGCAAGGTGAAAGGCGTCGAGATCAAGCGCTCAGAATTTGATACGTACGAAAAACTCATTTACTCCAACCCACAGCCCGGTATGGGCTATCAGATTCGCCAGCAGGTATGGGACTACTTTGTAGAGCGCACATTGTTGGAGAAAGAGGCCGAAACCATAGGCCTCGGCGTAGGTAAAGAGGAATTGATAGACCTCCAATTCGGGCAAAACCTCAGCCAGGTGATCATGCAGCGCTTTGCCGGCCCCGACGGCCAGCCCAACCGCGAGCAGCTCAACAACATCAAAAACGCCATTGAGTCAGGCAATTTTACCGACCCAATGAACCGCGCCTACTGGGCCACGCAGGAAAAGGAAATCATCGCCGAACGCCTGCAAGAAAAAATCGGCGCTTTGGTAACCAAAGCTATCTACGCACCGGCCTGGCAGGCCGAAATGGCCTACCGCGAGAGCAACCAACGCGCCAACTTCCTTTATGTGCGCATCCCCTACGACAGAGTACCCGATAACGAGGTTACGCTTGTGGACGACGATTTCAAGGCCTATTTGAAGGAAAACCCGCGGCTGTACTATCAGTTTGACGAGACGCGCACGGTGGAATACGTCGAGCTGAACGTCTATCCGACGGCAAGCGACAGCGCCGTAGCTTACGAAGCCGCCTGGAAACTGTGGGAAGGGCTGCGCGCTGCTGAAAACGACTCGCTCTACACCGTAACCAACCGCGGCACCGTGGACAGCCGCTTCCGCAAAAAAGACGACCTGCCCGCCGCTGCTGCCGACTCGCTGACCACAGCACCTGTGGGTACTATTGTCGGCCCGTTCTTTGACCAGGGCAACTGGGTCATCGCCAAAATCCTCAGCCGCAAACTGGTACCCGACTCCGTGCAGGCGCGCCACATTCTGCTGCGCGACGCAACGCCCGAAAACGAGAAGAAAATTGACAGCCTCATGGAGCTGCTGACCTCGAAAAAGGCTCGCTTCGACTCGCTGGCCATCGCTAACAGCGCCGACCCAGGCTCGGCTGCCAAAGGCGGCGACCTGGGCTGGTTCTCCGAAGGCGTCATGGTGCCCGAGTTCAATGCAGCCTGCTTCTACGACTCCGAAATTGGCAAATACTACAAGGTCTCTACCCAGTTCGGCTGGCACCTCATCGAAGTTACGGGTAAAAAATTCCTCAACAACCAGGCAGGCGTGCGCTTAGCCACCCTCACGCAGCCCATCGAGCCGAGTAAAGAGACCCAACAGCGCGTCAAGGACAAAGCGCTGGAAATCCTCCAAAAAGCCAAAACGCGCCAAGACCTGGTTGATCTGGCTAAAAAAGAAGGCTACATGGTCATGCCCAGCCAGCCGCTGAAGGCCACCGATTTTACCCTGAGCTCATTTGGCCAGGGCGAAGAGGCGCGCGAAATCGTCCGTTGGGCCTTCGAGCCTAAGACAAAAGTGGACGCCGTAGCGCAGGAGGTGTTCTCCTTCCGCGACCCAAACGGCGGCTACTTCGACAGCAAATATGTGTTGGTCGCGCTCAAAAGCATTACACCAGCAGGTGAGCCCACGATAGCCACTCTCAAGAACAACCCGCGCGTCGAGACGGAAGTCCGCAACCGGAAAAAAGCCGAAATCCTCAAAAATAAAATCGGCAATAAAACCGACCTCAATGCCCTAGCCACAGAGTGGAACGTCCCTGTGGATACGGCGCAGAATATTGCAATAACCCAGGCCTTCCTGCCCACTGCTGGCGCAGAGCCACGCCTAATAGGCGCCGTGTTCCACTTGGCTAAAGGCGGCTCTACTACCAAGCCGATTGCCGGCAACAACGGTGTCTATATAGCTCGCCTGCTGGAGAACATTCCGGAACTGGCTGCTCCGCCAGACTTAGCCATGTTCCGCCGCCAGGCAGCCTCCTCCACCGCTGCTGCTCTGCGCATGAGCTGGCTCCCTCTCTGGCGCAAATACGCCGACATTGATGACTACCGCAGCCGATTCTTCTGACGAAACCCTGAAAGCAAAACGCCCGCACTAAGGGCAATCGAACGGCGAGGGCGCTGGGAGCATAATCCCGGCGCCCTCGCAGCTTTTTAGCACCGGAAAACACACAAAACTTGGCCACGGCCCACATCTTTCGCACCTTTGAGGCCCCAACCCATTTACTAAAACAGCCCGCGCATGACCTTCACCGAGCAAGATTATTTCAACTTCCAGCGCAAAGTAGAGCGCTACAAAGAGGTGCTCCAAAACACAGAGCGCTACCGCCAGTACTGGCAAACCGAGCTCAAACCTGCTCTGCTGGAACACCTGCGCAAGGCCGCCGAACTGGCCCAACTGAACTACACTGTCGAAGAGCGCTCCGAAATCCAAAATCTGGAGGCCCTCGTCCTCTCGCTCGGCCACAGCCAGAGCGGCCTGGGCGAACCCTTGGGCGAAGGATTGCACCGCGACCTCATCAAACACAATGGCTCGCTGGTCTATCAACAACTCTTCAACGGCAAAATCATGGTGATAGTCAACTACCCATACATCGAACGTTACGGTCAGCCCCAGCCGCCCAAAACCCTGGCCATCTATCGGCCAGAGGAAATCAAAGAACCGTATGTCATTCGACACTTGGAAACCTTCATCTCCGAAATTACCTTTTGGGAAGACTACGACGACGACCGCCCTGACGAAAACCAGCGCATCGGCTTCAAACTCAACTTCGAGCGCGAGGAGGCATAGGGCAGTTCAGAGCTTTTTGGGCCTTAAAGTTCCAGATATTGGCTTGTACATAGCCCTCTACTTCAACCCATATCCCATTCACCAATGCCCGCAATTTTACCCGGACCAGGGGCTGTAGGAGCGGTCGCTTACCGTTACCTGTGTTCCTCCGGGCAAGGAAGCCGCCGCCTTGTAATGGGTACTGGAGCAAGCTCTGAGGTAGAGCGCCCTTGCACTTATGCGATACGCCCTTAAGCCCTTAAGGCCACTGCCTTCATCCAGATTTTTTTCTCTTTGATATAAAAAAAACAGCCTCCGCCGCAGCTACCTTTAATCTTGCCGTCTCTTTCGTAAAGCATCTTTTCCTATGAAAAGAATATCCTTTCAAATGGTCGCCCGATACCTCCTGCCCACATGGGTGCTGCTTTTGTGGAACGTAGTACCGCTGTTGTCGCAGGAAGTTTGGAGCCTGGAGCAGTGCATTCGACACGCGCAGGAAGCCAATTTGCTCGTTCGCCAGGCGCAGACGAGTGCTCGCGTGGCACTACTGTCGGAGCGACAAGCAAAAGCCGGCCGGCTGCCCTCTATCAACGCCAACTCTACCCTGGGCGAACAGTTCGGTCGCACGATTGACCCGGCCACCAACCAGTTCGTTACGTCGGGCATCACGTTCAACAGCATCGGTCTCACCGCCGGAGTGCCGCTGTTTGCCGGCGGACAGATCAACCACGGTGTACGACAAGCCCAGTGGAATGCACAGGCCGCCAGGGCCGATGCCGAACAAACGGCCAACAACCTGGCACTGCAAGTTGCGCAAGCCTACCTTAACGTCCTTTTGACCGAAGAGCAACGCGAAATTGCCCGCCGACGGGTCGAGCAAGCCCGCTTTCAGTTGGAAACCACCACCAAACTTATCGAAGCTGGAAGCGCCCCGGCCGCCGATCGCTTCAACGCTCAGGCCCAGCTGGCCCGCGAAGAACAGCTGGCCGTACAGGCGCAAAACAGCGTCGAGCTGGCCATGCTCGCCCTCAAACAACTGCTCCAACTGGAACCCGACTACAACCTTCGTATCGAGCGCCCGCGTGTAGAGCTACCCGCCGATGCTGCCCCCGAAACCCTGACACTGCCTGCCGTGTATGCCGTAGCCCGGGAAACACAGCCCGGCGTCAAGGCCGCCCACTTCCGCCTCAAAAGCGCCGAAACGGGTGTAGCGCTCGCAAAATCTGCCTATTACCCTACCGTCACGCTTTTCGCCAGCCTCAATACCAACTACTCTTCACAATTCCGCGACTTCGGTAACCCCCGTATTCTCGGCACCGTGCTTGGCCCGTCCGTTATCGTGCGCATCAATGAGGTGGACGTGCCTGTGCAGCAATACATCAACATTCTCGAATTCCCGCGACTGTCTTATTTCGACCAGATCGAACAAAACTTCGGCCAGGGTTTCGGCCTACAGGTCAGCGTTCCCATCTATCAGAACGGCCGCAACCGCCTCAGCGTCGAACGCGCACGCCTCAACGTCATCAACGCCCAATTGCAGGAAAACCAGGCTCAGCAACAACTGAAAAACGACATCCAGACCGCTATTGCCAATGCCCGAGCCGGCCGCCTGCAATTGGAAGCCGCGCAAAAAACCTACGAGTTCATGCAGGCCGCCTTCGCCAACACCGAACGCCGCTACCAATTGGGCGCTGCTAACCTTCTGGAATTTACCACCGCCCGAAACAACCGCGACAACGCCGAAAACGACCTGCTCATCGCCCGATACGATTACGTGTTCCGACTGAAAATCCTGGACTTTTATTTAGGCAAAGAAATCCAGCTCTGAAACCACTGGTAAAGACGCCGGCATCCTGCGCTTCTAAAAACAGAGACCACCCAAGCGCCTCATTATCGCATCATTATGGCTAATTTTTTGAAAAGCAAAAATAAGCGACTGCTCTACGCCCTGATAGGCATCCTGGCTGTTGTCGTCATTGCCGCCATCATTAAGGCGCGCCAGACACCCAAAGGCGAACCGGTTACCTTGGAAAAGGTGCAGCGCCGCACCATACGCGAAGTCGTCAGCGCCAGCGGCAAAATCTTTCCGGAGACAGAGGTCAAGATCAGTTCCGACGTCTCGGGTGAAGTGGTTGAACTCTTCGTGCGCGAAGGCGACTCCGTCAAGGCCGGGCAGGTTTTGGCCAAAATTCGACCCGACGAATACCAGAGCGCCGTAGAGCGCGGTCAGGCGGCCCTCAACAGCGCCCAGGCACAACGCCAGATATCTGCCGCCGGTGCCGAAAGCACCAGCGCACAAATCGAGCAATTAAAGGCGGAAAAAAATCGCGTCGCCGCTCAGCTGGAAGCCGCCAAAAGTACCCACCGACGCAATGAACAACTGCGCCGCGAAGGCGTCATCTCGCAGCAAGATTTTGAGAATTCGCTGAGCAATCTCCGCACACTGGAAAGCGCTTACGCCGCAGCGGAAGCCTCTCTGAAAGCCGCCGAGAAAAACTACGCCAGCGCTCGAGAAAACATTCGCGTGGCCGAATTCGGCATCTCTAGCGCCCAGGCCACGCTCAAGGAGCTGCGCACCAGCCTGCAAAAAACCATTGTCGTGGCGCCGGTAAGCGGCATCGTCAGTAAACTCAACATCGAAAAAGGCGAGCGCGTCGTTGGTACCCTTCAAATGGCCGGCACCGAAATGATGCGCATTGCCAACCTCCACTCTATGGAAGTACAGGTCGAGGTGAGCGAAAACGACATCCTCAAAGTTTCCGTCGGCGATGAGGCCGATATTGAAGTGGACGCCTATTTGGGCCGCACGTTCAAGGGCAAAGTGTCAGAAATTGCCAGTAGTGCCAACAACGTAACCAATGCGCTGGGCGCCGTCACCGTTTCGCTTAACACCGACCAGGTAACTAACTTTATCGTCAAGGTGCGCATTGACCCGGCTTCCTACATCAACTTAGTCGCCGATGGCCGCCGCTATCCTTTCCGCCCCGGAATGTCAGCCTCTGTGGACATCTACACCAATACGGTAGAAAATGCCTTGAGCGTGCCCATTATCGCCGTAACCGCACGCAGCGACGAAAATGCTTCAACGGCCAATGCTCGAAGAGAAAATGAGCAGGGCGACGAAAAGCCGCAAAACCGCGCTAATACAGCTGCGACCAAAATCCGCGAAGTTGTCTTCGTAGCCGTCGGCGACACCGTCGCCATGCGCGAGGTAAAAACAGGCATCCAAGACAACGACTATATCGAGATTATCTCCGGCCTGCAGGAGGGCGAACGGGTCGTTACCGGCCCTTACAGCGCCATCGCCCGCAAACTCAAATCAGGCAGCCGAATACGCGAAGAGAAAAAAAAGGACAAGGAGGAGCAGGAAAAGTAAAGAAGGGCTGAGTTTTGTCTTTGCTTTTTATCGCCAAATGCTGCCGACTTTTGCGGTTGTGAACTTTTTGTTGGTGCTGGCGTCTTGATGCGCATTTCAGCGCCGCATTACCTGAGCCGTCTATGGAAGAAAACCGTTCTGCCGCTTCAGATACTCCGCCGTCGCCTGCGAATGGGCGCTCGTCGCCGGTGGTGCTCTCGTCCAACTGGACGCTGTTTTGGCGGGTCTTTCTGCCGGTATTTGGCACGGTGTTCCTGGGTGGTTTCTGGTTGCTGATATGGCTGACACCCGCCGATGAGCTTTACCTGCGCTATTCCATCTGGTGGCCCCGGGGCATATCGTTGGGGCTGTGGCTGTTGTGGTTGCTGTACGTACGCTGGTCGCTGTGGCCGCTCAAGCGCATAGACGCTGACGATGCCTATATCTATGTAACCAATTACTGGACAACAGTGCGCTACCCCTGGACCGACGTGGAGCGCATCGAAGCGCGACGTATCGGAGGCAAGCGCGCGGCTCTGCTGCACCTCAAAGGCTCCGGGCGCTTCGGCCAGCAAATTCGATTCTTGCCCGGCTCCAACTGTTTTGAATGGCTGCAACAGCGGGGAATTGTGACAGAAAACCCCACCTGAAACCCCCCGCTGCAATAGCCACAGGCGTGCGTACTCCTAGCGCCTCGTGACGTCGTCTTTCTGGCCTTTCCCGCGCAAATACACCGCTGCTCCGCGTACCAACAACCATTGCCCCAACAGGTATGTGGCCATCACTGCCGCACCGCTGTACGCAAACGGATGCCCAAAGCGCGCTGAAGCCAGCAAGCAATCGGACAACAGAAAAAGCATGGCCCCGGACATGGCATGCGAAAAAGCAACTTCGCCCAGCCGAAATCGCGCATGCAACACCGATAAAGCCATACCCACCAACGAAGCGCCGTAAATCACGACCGGCAGACGCAATCCCTCCGGTACGCCTGGCAGCAACCAATACAGAAACCCAAACAGAAAAACCACAAACGCCATCCCGGACAGGAGCGACTGGTGTAAAAAGCCCCTTTCCTTACCCACCGTGACCCAAAAACCACCCAAATAGGAAACTTGAGCAAACAAAAAAGCCAACAACCCTAACATAAAGAACAGCTCACCGTGCGCACCACGGCTGAACACCAGCAGCACATCACCTACCGTAGAAAACAACAACGCAGCCAACACGGAGCCGCGCAAAAAGCGCCTCTTTGCCCGTGTCGAATACCAAAACCAAACGGCCAATAAAGGCATCAGCCAGGGCTTAGTCCAGACCGACAACGCCAAAGACTCCCATACTTCGGCAGCGACATGGGTTACAGACAGGGCAGCAAAAGCCCAAAAAGACGCAGTTTGCATTGCTTTCACCAGGCAAGATTACGGCAATTTTTTTGCCTTAGAAGGATTGCCACCGACGCACGAATGGAAGATGAATACTTCGTGCTCTCGCAGCCCAAACTCCACTCGAACCTTCCTGAACCGCTCAGCGCTTTAATGATAAAAAAACCTCTTGCTCCACCAAAAGGGCAACAGCTCTCGGAAGTCTGAGGGCACAGCAACGTCGGTTGAATGATTAAGCATTTCTTCATTTGGGCTTAACAAACGACATTAGCCCCTCAAAAATAGACAGAACGACTATGGTCATCAACATCAAGAACATCCGCTTCAAGGCAGACGAGCTGCTGCAGGCATACGTTCAGGAAAAAGTGAGCAAGCTGTTTGTCATCAACGACAGAATCCTGCGCGCTGAAGTAACGCTTTCTGAGGAGAACAGCGTCAACCGCTGTCAATGTGAAATACGCTTAGCCATGCCCGGCAACGATCTCATTGCCAAACGCAGCGCCGACACCCACAAAAAGGCAGTGTACAGCGCCGTCAGCACCCTATCGCGCCGATTGCGCGACCAGAAGAAGCGATGAGGTGGCCCGCATTCAAACATTCAGGCGCTTATCCGACAAAAAGGCCCTTACGTCGAGCGCAGAATGCCGCTCTGCTCTCAAATATCATAACTTTGTACATATTGAATTGTTGATTGGCCATACAGCACCTTATTCCTCATTATCTGCATTTTTTCCACTGCGTCTTTCATGGATCTTTTAAAGCAACTATTTTTCGAAAAATCGCAATCGTCGAAGAAGGAGATCAAGGATATTCTCCAACAGCACGGCCAGGTTAAAGTGGACGAAGTCTCCATTGACCAGGTGTATGGCGGTATGCGCGACATCATCTGCATGTTGTGGGAGCCGTCGCTCTTAGACCCCCAGGAAGGCATTCGCTTTCGCGGCTTTTCGATACCGGAGCTGCGCGAAAAACTACCGAGCGCGCCCAAAGGCAAAGAACCACTACCCGAGGGTTTGTTCTGGCTGTTGCTCGTAGGTGAAATACCCAGCCGAGAAGAGGTCAAGTGGCTCACCGAAAACTGGGTGCGCCGGGCTAACGTGCCGGAACACGTCTTCCGTACCATAGAAGCACTGCCCGTAGATACGCACCCGATGACCCAACTATCGGTGGGCGTCATGGCTATGCAAAATACCAGCGTCTTCGCGCAACGCTACAACAGCGGCATGAACAAAACGGAATACTGGGACGCCACCTACGAAGACGCCATGAACCTGGCAGCGCGCCTGCCACGTATCGCTGCCTACATTTATCGCCGCATCTACCACAAAGGCGACATCGTACTGCCTGACATATCTTTAGACTGGGCGGGCAATTACGCTCACATGCTGGGCTTTGAGAATCCGGGATTCAAAGAGTACATGCGCCTGTTCCTGACCATCCATGCCGACCACGAAGGCGGCAATGCCTCGGCGCACACCATGCACTTAGTCGGCTCCACACTCAGCGACCCGTATCTGTCGCTCAGTGCAGCCTTCAATGCTCTGGCCGGCCCCCTGCACGGTTTGGCCAATCAAGAAGTTATCCGCTGGATACTGAAAATGGTGGAGACCCTGGGTACTTCGCGTCCCTCGCGCGAGCAAATAGCGGACTATGTGAAAAGCACCCTAGCCAGTGGGCGCGTCATTCCGGGTTACGGGCACGCCGTACTGCGCCAACCCGACCCGCGCTTCATGGCCCAGCGCCAGTTTGCCGAAGACAATGTGCAGGACAGCGACCTGGTCAAAATTGTGTGGAAAATCTTCGACGTCGTACCGCCCATCTTGGGAAGTTTGGGAAAAGTGCGCAATCCCTGGCCCAATGTGGATGCCCACTCCGGCGCCCTGCTAATGCATTACGGCATGAAAGAACACAACTACTACACGGTGCTCTTCGCCGTCAGCCGCGCCTTGGGCGTATTGGCTGCTCAGTGCTGGGCACGCGCCTTAGGTTTGCCCTTGGAACGCCCGAAGTCGGTAACCACACAGTGGATCAAGGAATTTCTGGAAAAGAAGGTGACAGAAGGCGATACCGTTGCGGCAAATTAAGGTCAACACATGGTAGCCATCATCATGGGGTCAGACTCCGACCTGCCCGTCATGCAAAAAGCGGCAGACATTCTAACGGATCTCGAAGTCCCTTTTGAAATGACCATCGTGTCGGCCCATCGCACGCCTGAGCGGATGTTTCACTTTGCACGCACCGCACATGAGCGCGGCATTCGAGTCATCATCGCCGGTGCCGGTGGGGCAGCTCATTTACCCGGTATGGTCGCGGCCATTTCTCCTCTTCCTGTCATCGGTGTGCCGGTCAAGTCGTCCAACTCCATAGACGGCTGGGACAGCATCCTGTCCATATTGCAAATGCCCGAAGGGGTGCCTGTGGCGACCGTGGCGCTCAATGCTGCGCGCAACGCCGGCATCCTGGCTGCTCAAATGCTCGCTACCGGCGATGCTGCACTCTTAGAGCGCATCCAACACTACAAAAAGCGACTTGAGGCTGCCGTGCTGGACAAAGCAGCTCACCTGAAGGGTGGTGATCCGCTCAATACCAGCCAGTAAGTGCTGCAAAGGTCTTTTCGTAAAAAATTCTGCCTTTCCGCCTGCTTTTGTGCATTTTTTGGCGAACTTCGCCTCATGCTTGTCAAAACCTTTGCATCGGCAGTTCGCGGCGTAGATGCGCAAACCATTACCATCGAGGTGAACACTGGCGGTGCCCTGGGTACTACGGCTGACAAGCCCGGGTATTTCCTGGTGGGTCTGCCCGACAATGCCATACGCGAAGGCCAGCAACGCATGGAGGCCGCGCTGAAAAACTCCGGCCTTAGGCTGCCCCGCTACAAAACCATCATAAACCTGGCGCCAGCCGACGTGCGCAAGGAAGGGTCAGCTTTTGACCTGCCCATCACCATTGGCATGTTGGCAGCCACGAGCGTCATCCCGGCCGATAACTTAGACCAGTTTTTTATCATGGGTGAGCTGTCGTTGGATGGCTCCCTTCGCCCCATCAAAGGTGCGTTGCCCATTGCCATTCAGGCGCGCAAGGAAAAGTTTCGGGGGTTTATCCTGCCCAAAATCAACGCACGCGAGGCAGCCATTGTATCCGATCTGGAAGTGTACGGCGTAGAGACGCTCAACGAAGCCATTGGCGTGCTGTCTGGTGCTGGGCAGGAACACTTAGTCAAGGTGAACGCCCGCGAAGAGTTTGTGGCTAACCTGAATAACTACGACGTGGACTTTTCCGACGTGCGCGGCCAGGAGAACATCAAGCGCGCCTTAGAGCTAGCCGCAGCGGGCGGGCACAACGTCATTCTGATTGGTCCTCCAGGGGCGGGCAAGACGATGCTGGCGCGCCGGCTGCCCACCATCTTGCCGCCACTGACGCTACACGAAGCCTTAGAAACCACCAAAATACATTCGGTGGCTGGCCTCCTCTCCGGCAATTCGGCTTTAGTAACCACGCGCCCCTTCCGCGCGCCACACCATACCATCAGCGACGTGGCGCTGGTGGGCGGCGGCTCTGACCCCATGCCCGGCGAAATCAGCATCGCACATAACGGAGTGCTCTTTTTGGACGAATTGCCCGAATTCAAGCGCACGGTCCTGGAAGTGCTGCGCCAGCCCATGGAAGAACGGCGCGTAACCATCAGCCGCGCCAAAGTGTCGGTAGACTACCCAGCCAGCTTCATCCTGGTGGCCAGCATGAACCCTTGCCCTTGCGGCTACTACAACCATCCGGAAAAGGAATGCGTGTGCGCTCCTGGCGTGGTGAAGCGCTACGTGTCTAAAATCTCTGGCCCGCTACTCGACCGCATCGACCTGCACGTGGAGGTAACGCCGGTATCATACGACGAACTGACGTCGGCCGAGCGCCCGCGCATCAGCAGTGCCGACATCCGCGAGCGGGTGCTGAAGGCGCGCACCATACAAACCGAACGCTTCAAGAATACGCCCAACGTTTATTGCAATGCGCAGATGCCCAGCCGAATGGTGCGTGAAGTGTGCGCCTTAGATGCAGCGGGCATTGAGCTGCTTAAAACTGCCATGGAACGCCTGCAGCTGAGTGCCCGCGCCTATGATCGCATCCTGAAAGTGGCGCGCACGGCTGCCGATTTGGGCGGCAGTTCAACGATCCGTTTAGAAGACCTGTCGGAAGCCATTCACTACCGCAGCCTCGACCGCGAGGGGTGGGCAGGCTGAGGGCTGGTTATTTTTTCAGGCCAATTTCGCGCAGGCGTTCGTCTAAGTATTCGCCGGCGGTTATGGGCGCGTAGTGCAGCGGGTTGTCGGGCGTTATGCACGAAGGAAGGCAATCAAGCCGCATCGAGCTGACCGGATGCAAAAAGAATGGGATGCTCAGACGCGGCAGGTGCCACTCTTCGCGCGGCGGGTTTACAACGCGGTGGGTGGTACTCTTCAAACAGTTATTGGTCAGGCGCTGGAGCATGTCGCCGACGTTGATGACAATCTCATCGTCTTCAGGCAGTATGGACACCCACTCGTTCCGAGAGTTGAGCAACTGCAAGCCGCCAGCACTGGCACCTACTAAGAGGGTAATGAGATTGATGTCCTCGTGTTGCTCGGCGCGTATGGCGCTGGCCGGCTCCTGCGTAATGGGCGGATAGTGTATGGCCCGTAAGATGGAGTTGCCATGAGTGATGTACGGCTCGAAGTAGTTCTCCGGCAATCCAAGATGAATAGCGATGGCTTCCAGCAGTTTAGCGCCGACTATCTCGAAGGCCCGATACAGTTCGCGGCCTAGCCGATGAAATTCGGGCACCTCAGCCACTTCTACGTTCGCTGGGTATTCCGCCAGCAAGGGATGTCCTTCGGGCACCTCCTGCCCAATCTGGAAAAACTCTTTCAGATCGGGCGCCTTTGAGTGTTTCGCATGCTCTCTTCCAAAGGAGGTGTAACCGCGTTGGCCGGCCAGGCCGGGTATTTCGTACTTGCGCTTAACCTCCTCGGGCAGGGCAAAGAAAGCTTTTGATGCTGCATAGAAGCCATCCACCAGTGACTTGGGTACGCCGTGATTGACTACAGCAACAAAGCCCACCTCGCGAAATGCGCTGCCCAGGGCAGCTACAAATGTCTGGCGATCGGCATTCGTGCCGCGCACGTAAGCTGATAAATCTACCGTAGGAATACCTTTTGCGCTCATCGTTTTTGGAAAAAAGAGGGCCTTACGAGGTTCTCTTGCCAAAACGCCTCACAAGGCCCCGGGTGAATTATTTCAACTTGACTACCGTAGCCACAGAGGGTTTTTTCTTTTGCTGCTCCTCGTCTAGAGGCTTAATCAGGATTGTTACACATTCTCCATCGCTTGACAGTTCGGAGAGCGGATTCGACGACTTTTTCACTTTCGCACCTGGGAAACGATAGACCTGCTTGTAGGTCATACCCGAAAAGAAAGCTTTTGCCATTTCCATGTTGCCTTCCTCGTCTTCTTCCTCAACCTCGGTGAGGGTCTTTTTGAATTGCTCGCCGATATCAGCTACATTCAGACGCTCGAAATTGCCACTTTTAAATCGAAATGTTTCTTCTACTCTAGTATCGTACTTCTCACGATTGATGATGCGAATGGCCTTGTTGAGAGCCTCTACGTTGGCGAAATCAAACGAATAGCCAAACATATACGTTGAGGTGTCATTGATTTCCCGGATGTTGGAAAGGCCGCCAATGCCGCGCAGTGAACTAGCTACTGAGCTGAGTTCAGTGCCCATTTGAGCCATCGAGTTGTCGTCTCCCGACTCTTTCTCCTCTCCATCATCGGTTTGTGTCGTCTCTCCGTCAGTATTTTCCTCGCCGTTTTCTTCGCCCATGCTTTTGATTGCGTCCATCATGGACTTCACTTCGCTCATATCTATCGTCATTTTATAGGAGCCGGAGCCGTCTTTCTTGACGGTTACTTCTTCTACAATGTGCAGACAACTAGCGAACAGCAGTGTAACTACTCCGAGGGTTATCCATCCGAGCAGTCGTTTGGTCAGATTTCTCATTGCAATAAGGGTATTTTTAAAAAGTGAATGTTAGCCTAACTTCTCTTACTCCACGGCAAAGGTAGTAGATACCGGTTTGCCGTCCTTTTGCATTTCCAGCATATAACTACCCTTTTGCAGATAAAACTTGCCAGTGTCGGCCTTTGTCAATTCGGGCACCTTTTTGGAGTCTTTCTGAGCATCCTGCAAGGCTTTTTGATAGCGTCTAACAGCGGCCTCTTGAACGTTGAGCGCATAGGAGAACGTATTCAGCCCCGGTTTACAATCTACCTGCCCGCTGTTGAGCAGGATACCGTCTTTGGTCTTGACACTCCAAGAGGCTTTTCCGGGCGTTGCTGCGTAGAATGTAATGGATAGTTCCGGGTCTTTGAGTTCGCGCCAGGGTTGTTTTTTGCCCCAGTTGTCGCTGTATTTGACTTTTCCGGGCTCAAAGACGTGGATGGCTGCCGCTAGTGCTTCGGGCGTGAGTTGCTGGATGGGAGCAATGTTGACGCGGTACAGCGAGCGCCCGTGGGTGCCGAGGATGAGTTCGCGCGCGCGTTTTTGAATGGCGATGTCGTGTACAGGCACTGTAGGAAAATCAGGACAGAGCGCCTGGAAAGTTTTCCCTCTGTCCAATGACACATAGGCGCCGGCATCAGTACCCACATAGAGTACGTTAGGGTTTTCTGGGTCTTCACGCACGACATTGATGGGCTCTAACGGCAAGTTGGTGCCAATGCGCTCCCAGGTGGTGCCGTAATCTTCAGAAGCATACAGGTAAGGCGTGAAGTCGTCCCAGCGGTAACCGTTGAGGCTGACGTAAACACGGCTTCTATGGTGTGCGGAGGCAACGACGCGCGACACCCAGAGGTTGGGAGGCAGAGAGTCGGAGATGCACTTCCAGGTGTCGCCGCCGTCGCGCGTTATGTGGAGGAGGCCGTCATCGGAGCCGGTGTAAAGCAAGCCAAACTTGAGCGGGCTTTCGCTGATGGTTGTGAGGGTGCCATAAGGGACGTTACCGGCGCGACCACCCCGGGTAAGGTCATCGGAAATGGCTTCCCAGTTGTCGCCTCTATCGAAGGAGCGATACAGCCGATGGGCGCCGATGTAGAGCACGTCGGGCAGGTGGGTGCTCAGGTGAATGGGCGTTTGCCAATTGAAACGCAAGGGGCGTTCGCCGAGGTCATGTTTGGGCGTAATGGGTTTGCGTTTGCCGGTCTTTTGATCGATGCGGAAGTAATTGCCAAACTGGTATCCGGTGTAAATGATGTCATTAGTGCGCGGGTCAATGGCCACCTGCATGCCGTCGCCGCCCAACAGTCCCTGGTAGGGGTACTGCCCGGTTTGGTGCCAGCCGCTGGAGGGCTGGTAGGTAGAGGGGCCGACCCAGACGCCGTTGTCCTGCGTGCCGCCATAAACGCGATAGGGTTGCGCGTCGTCCACGGCTACCGTATAGAATTGCCCTACGGGCGGTTGGTTGCACTTAACCCAGGACTCGCCGTCGTCCCAAGAGATGTTCAGCCCACCGTCGTTGCCGTTGACCAGGTGGCCGGGGCGATTGGGGTTGACCCACAGGGCGTGGTGGTCCACGTGTACATTATCGCCGTTGATGTTGCGCCAGGTAAGGCCGCCATCGTCGCTGCGGATGATGTAGAAGCCCAGCAGATAGACTTTGTCGGCGTCGTTGAGCCGGCAGCGGATGTTGGAGAAATAGTAGCCGTAGGTGAAGTTCATCTGTTCCAAGGGCTCCGGGTGCGTACGTTTCCAGGTACGGCCACCATCGTCGCTGCGATACACTTCGGCGCCGATGTAGTCCACTTCGAAGAGCTGAGCGTTGGCATCTTCCAAATACTCGACCAGCGTTTGGGGAGATATTTTGCCTTTTTGGACTAAGTCCTTGATTTTCTTTGTATTATACTTCTCCGGGAAGCGGTTTTCCTTCAGAAAGTCATCTATTTGCTCGTCGGAGAGTTTGAGAAAGGCTGCGACGTTCATGGTGCGCAGGGCATCTTTGGTCAGGGCATCGGAAGTAGGCTTGTCCTTTTTGGGTTTTGGATTTTGGTTGTCCACGCAGGCATAGAGGACGGTTTTTCCGTCTTTGATGCCGGCATCCAAGCCGATACGCCCGGTATTAGGTCCGGAGGGGAAGCCGCTGGCGGGAGTGGTCAGTCGGCCCCAGGTAGCGCCTCCGTCGATACTTTTCCAGATGGCCGAGCCTTCGCCGGCACCGGTGAAGTTCCAGGCCCGGCGTTCGCGTTGCCAGGTGGCGGCATAAACGATATTTGGGTTTTGCGGGTCTAAACACAGGTCAATTGCACCGGTATTTTCATCTACAAAAAGCGTTCGTTTCCAGGTAAGGCCGCCGTCGGTGCTGCGATAAACGCCGCGCTCCGGATTGGGCGAATACAGATGCCCCAATACAGCCACCCAGATAACTTCCGGGTCTTTGGGATGCAACACGATGCGCCCGATGTGGTGGCTTTCGGGCAGGCCGCGCCATTCCCAGGTTTTGCCATTGTCGGTGCTGCGATAGATGCCCGTGCCGGCATAAGAGGAGCGGCTGCTGTTGTTTTCACCCGTGCCCACCCAGATGACCTGGCGTTGCCAGTCCACGGCAATGTCGCCTATGGTCATGGCAGCTTCCTGGTCGAAGACGGGTTTGAACGTAGTACCGTTGTTGGTCGAATGCCATAGGCCACCTGAGGCATAAGCGACGTAGATTTCTGCCGGATCGGCGGGATTAACCTCTACATCAGCAACCCGGCCAGAGAACACCGACGGCCCTATATTAACGGCGCGCACGCTACCCATGAGGGTGTTTTCTTTCAAGGCGCGGTGCTGCTCAAAACCTCGCAGGCGTTCCTCCGCCGGCGTGGGTGTTTGGGTGAGAGCCCAGGAAGCATTCAAAACAAAACACAACCAGAGGCTTTTTCTCATCAATGTGGTTAAAAGTTGCATAGTACCGTTTTGCGCAGTCACAAATAATGGCTGCGAAGATAGGGCAAGTAGAGACGGAGAGAGAAAGCCGTCCGGCAATGCCGCTTATCATTGGGCCAGGAAAGCACGCATCAACTCCGCTGTATCCATATCCGGTGTTTTTACAATACCGCGAATGCCTACGCTTTCGGCTGCACGTACGTTGACCTCTAAATCGTCAATGAAGACGGTTTCTTCGGGTCGAAGGCCAGCATCCTGCAAAACGTACGAATAAATACGTTCATCGGGTTTGCGCAGGCCCACTTCATGGGAGTAATAGACGGCATCAAAATAGCGCTGGCGGAAGTCGCTTCGCTGATGTTTTTCCGCCATATATTGATCTATCCAGCGCGCGTGCAGGTCGTTGATATTGCTGAGCAAAAAGACGCGGTAGCGCTCGCGCAGGCGCTCCAGCAAGTCGAAATATTCTTCCGGCATTTCGATGAAGATGGCGTTCCAGGCGTCCAAAACCTCTGCTTTTGTGAGTGCAGGCTCCGTAACACTTCGGATGGCCGCTACAAAAGTCTCGGTGCTCAACGCTCCGGTTTCGTAGCGATTGAACACGTCGGCGGCTCGCAATTTGGCGCGGGCGGCTTCAAACCGGTCATTGCCAAGTAGGTGGCGCAAGCGTCGCTCCGTAGCCCCCAGGTCTAAGTGAAACAGTACGTTACCGAAGTCAAAGATGATGTTCTGAAGACCAAACATGCGCATTTGCTTTTTCCGGGCAAATATCTGCCGACTGCTGTTGGTAACAGATTAAGGTTTTGCACATGCTGGTGCTTTTTCAGTTGAACTGCTCGGCGCGCAGCTGATCCACGGCTAATGGCTTATCACTGTCGGCATTCCAGAAGAGGACCTCTACCTGATCGAACGAAGCCTCGGATAGCCGCAAATCTTGGTAAATCTGGCGTGTTTCTCCGCTATTGAGCACCCGAAAAATGCGGATCATTCGCTCGTGTATCGTTTGCTCGCCTGATTTTATTTTTACAATAAACTTAGCCATTTTCCAGATATTCCGTTCTTTCTCACCTGCTCGAAATATAGCTGATACACGCAATTTACTACCATGCTGCCGGGCAATAGGGAAAGTAAACACCTCGCTGAACTGCTGTGCTGCACTTAGGCAGATGCTGCGGCGCCCTTCAATGGGCGGCAGGGGACAGCCTTCCGCTGCCGTTCTATCTTCAAAGTTGTTCTCATAAATGAGCCTAACGTTCCGGCGGTGTTCGCCATAGTCGCGGTCGGTGTCCAATAATTTTTTCACATCCACAGAGGCCTCCCAACGCAAAAAGGTACGCCAGAAATAGGCGCGCGTTGTAAATTCTGGCTCCAGCAAACCGCCGTGGTGCGCCTGATGCGTCAGCCAGAGGTTGTAATAGATGAAAAATGCGCACAATGCCCAGATGATGGCCCGAAAGACAGCCCGCACAGCAAAAACTCGTTGCACAAATGCTGCTAATGGAAATGCCAGCACAGCATAGCTTTGCACCATAGCGCGTTGCCCCAGGCTACCGCCGTACCACCAGATAGACCAGGCGAAAGTTATATACAGAAAAAGCACGAAGAAAAGTGCTATTGCCCAGAAAAGCTCGCGGCGGCTTCGCCAGAGTTGCCACAAACCCACCCATGCAAAGACCATCGCGGGCGTATAAACCAACCAGCCTTTGCGATAGCTGAACAGGCCCTGGAGCAAATGTGGACGCAACCAATCGAACCCTTGATCCTGATAACTGTACACCCACCATTCGCCGGCAACAGTCTTCCAATAAATCACCTGAAGGCTGCCAACGGCAATAACAGCCCATGCCGACAAAAGCAGGTGTGTAAAATGTTTTTTCCAAAAGGCCCATCGCTCTGCCAGGTCAGCACGCGTGGCTATGCCCCAGCCCAATGGAAGCAGCGCGGCCATAATCTCCGTTGGGCGTGTCAGGGCCATCAACCCCAACAGCCCGCCAATTGCCAGCGCTTTCGGTCCTTTGGGCTGCCGATAGTAGGAAATAGTCGTTGCTATCAGCAAGGTGTATAGGGTGAACAGGTAGTTGTGCGTCATAGCGCCATTGATAGCCGCATAGTCCAGGTAATTAGTGGCCAAAACGATTAGACCAATGGTAATCGCTGTCGCTTTGTCAGAAAAATAATGGAGCAGGTTGCGGCGCAGTACCCACAGGCCCAGCAGCGCCACCAGAAGGCTACCAATGCCAATAGCCGCCTGATAAGGGAAAGAAAAACCATCTGCCTCGTAGCCCAGCACCGGCGCCAACGAATGGGCCAGAAGAAAGAACGGCAGATACTGCGCTGCCAGACCACAGGAGTATTTGATTACATAATTGCCCGACGAATGCAAAAAAGCCTGATACGGCCCATCGGAAGGTTGGTATTTCTGGTGGATAGCGTCTCGAAAGCCCAATTGCCTGACGTCCCGATAAATGAACACGGCCGGCAGGTAGAAGTAGTAGCCCGAAACATCCCAACTCAATGTTGCCTCGGTTTGGGGCTGCCGCCATTTAGGATAATAAAAAGTGCCCACCGCCAGCAGGAACAGGGCGCATGCGATATAAGCCCAAAGAGAAAGGGAAAAGTGTTTCATGTGTAAAAATTACTCTGAGACAAAGGTAGTGCCCAACGTTTCCTCCGCTTGCCGACAGCCGATATTTGCAGCAGGTAATCTCATTAGAACAACTTGCGTTCTCCTTGCTGCGATGAAATACGCCCTTCTCATCACCGCCGCGCTTCTTGTGTTGGTGCGCCCGTCGACTGCACAGCCCGCGACAGAATTTGTACTGGAAAAACTGCCCGAATTTATCAATTCGCCCTACGCGGAAATCACACCCGTCGTCAGCCGCGACGGGCGTACGCTGTTCTTTACACGCGTGGCATTTCCGGAGTTTTGTCGGTATCTTTTTTTGGACAGCATTGACCTGTACGAAAAATTCCCGCCCGAACGCTACGAGCGCGTTTTGCGCAACATTTACTCTGAATTGGAACGCAGACCCGTGAGTAATCCGGCAGCCTCTAGCTTCAATCAGGATGTCTGGATAGCCGAAGCAGACTCGGCATTTATCTTCTATTTCCTGCAGCACCCGGGTCCGCCGCTCAACAATGCACTGCCCAACAGCATTACCTGTATTACGCCCGACCCAAGCGCTTTTTATTGCATCAACCAGTTTTCGCCCAAAGGCGACATGACGCGCGGCTTTTCGATTATCCGGCATACCGATAGCATTTGGCATTTTCCAAAACCCATTGAAATCGCAGAGCACTACACTCTTACCTCTGAGGTGAACCTGACCATGAGTTTTGATGGCAAGGTACTCATCCTCTCCGCCACGCGCCACGACTCGCGGGATATGGACCTATATGTCTGTTTCAAAGAGGGCGAAAACAAATGGAGTGCACCGCGCCACTTAGGGCCAGTTATCAACACACGCTCCCGCGAAACGACGCCCTTCCTTTCGGAAGATAACCGTACGCTCTTTTTCTCCTCTAATCGGTGGGAAAGCCTGGGCGGCAACGACATTTTTATGAGCAAACGCTTAGACGATACCTGGCAAAACTGGTCAGAACCGCAGCGCATTGTAGAGCCTATTAACTCACGCGCCGACGACAGCCAGCCTTACTTCAACATGACGTCTGGCTATCTGTACTTCACCTCTACGCGCGACGGCAACAGCGACATCTTCCGCGTTCGCATCGCTCCCCCACAGCCTACAGAACTAATCCTGCGCGGCCGCATTTTACATCGAAAAACCTACCAACCTGTAACGGGGTCTACGATCCGCTATGGCGCCGAAGACAACCCCAGCAATACCCTATCGGCGCCAAACGGATTCTTTTTCTTGAAAATACCCAAAGGCGTCACCTTCACGCTCACGCCCGAAAAAATCGACCTAGCCGGAACACCAACGACAATCTTCTTCCCCTGGGATCACTACTACTTCCAGGAGTACCAGTGGGTAGACCTCTGGATGGACTCCTTGGAAGTGGGTAGCAAGATTGAACTGGCGCCAATTTATTTCAAGCAATCGCTCCCGGTCATTTTGGAGAACTCCTATGGAGAGCTGGAGCGTTTAGCCGATTTGCTCCAAAACAATCCCACTTTGGCTATACGCATCGAAGGGCACACGGATAACGTGGGACGGCCGGAGGACCTCCAACGATTATCCGAACAACGCGCTCAGGCCATTCGCGACTTCCTCATTGTGCGCGGCATCGCTACTGAGCGCGTGGAAGCCGTAGGTTTTGGCGCCTCGCGCCCCGTCAACGACAACAGCACCGAAGAACTCCGCGCTCAAAACCGGCGCGTGGAAATCCGAGTTACGCGGATATGACCCCGATGTTTCACGTGGAACATTTTACCCTTACTTAGCAAGCCACACCTCACACCCATGGAATTATATAGCACTAACAACCCTCACCTGCGCACTACCTTTCGGGAAGCACTCTTTCAGGGCCTGCCGCCAGACAATGGCCTCTACATGCCTACCCGAATCCCCCGAATATCTGAGACATTCCTCCAGCAACTATCCGAACTCTCCTTCAGTGAAATCGCTTATCGAATAGCTGAGGCGTTGATTGGAGACGAAATTCCGCCGGATACGCTTCAAGAAATCATCAATCGCACCATTACATTCCCGGCACCTGTGGTTTCATTAGATGAAACCACGGGCATTTTGGAACTCTTTCATGGCCCTTCCCTGGCTTTCAAAGACTTTGGTGCGCGCTTCATGGCACAAACAATGGCATATTTTAACCCTAAAGACGAAGACGAACTGCTCATCCTGGTGGCTACTTCGGGCGACACAGGAGGCGCTGTAGCGGCCGGCTTTTACCAGACGCCAGGCATCCACGTCATCATCCTTTACCCTTCGGGCAAAGTTAGCCCCTTACAGGAAAAGCAACTGACCACCCTCGGCCACAACATCGCAGCGCTTGAAGTGGACGGCACATTTGACGACTGCCAATCTTTGGTAAAAAAGGCCTTCTTAGATGAAGACCTCCGCAAAAGACTGCGCCTGAGCTCTGCGAACAGCATCAATATCGCTCGTCTGTTGCCGCAGATTTTTTACTATTGGGAAGGCTACAAACAGGCACAACACTTCGGGCGCCCAGTCGTCTTTTCTGTACCCTCGGGCAATTTTGGCAATCTGACAGCCGGGCTTATTGCCCAGCAAATGGGCATGCCCGCTCAACACTTCATTGCGGCCACTAATATCAACGATACCGTACCGGCCTATCTGGAATGTGGCCGATTTGAACCCAAACCTTCAGCGCGCACGCTTTCAAATGCCATGGATGTGGGCAACCCTTCCAACTTTGCCCGCATGCTGCACCTGTATGGTTCCACGTGGAACACAATGCGCGCGCATGTCTCCGGCTTTTCCTTTAACGATGAGCAAACCCGCAAGGCCATGCGAGCCGTGTATGCCGACCACAGTTATATCCTAGACCCACACACCGCCGTCGGTTATTTAGCCTGGCGAGCTTACCGGCAACAAAAACCAGGGAACGCTTTTGGCATCGTGCTGGGAACAGCCCATCCTGCCAAGTTTCAGAAAGATGTGGTGGAAATCTTGCAGACAGAGGCACCGCTACCGTCTGCTTTACAGCAATTGCTCGAACGAAACAAAAGCGCAGTTCCCATGCCGGCACATTACGAGTCGTTTCGGAAATGGCTTCTGAGCAACTACCGCTAAACTGCGGCAAACTCAAGCCTTAGTAATAAGGGCATCCGAAGAGACAGCAACCTCTTTTAGAAAGGTCGCCAGAATTTCATTAAACTCTTCCGGCCGTTCCATCATAGGCGCATGGCCGCATTTGTCTAAAAAATACAACCTCGAGTTAGGCATCAACTCGTGAAACCTCTCTGCCACAAAAGGGGGCGTTACAGCATCCTGCCTTCCCCAGACCAGCAGGGTAGGGGCCTCAATCCTATGTATCTTATCGGACAAGTTATGCCGCACAGCCGATTTAGCAGTCATCACTACGCGCAGACCTTTGGAGCGGTCATTGACGATATTAAAGACCTCATCCACTAATTCCTTCGTAGCCACCGCAGGGTCGTAGAAAGTATCTGCTGTCTTTTTCTTAATGTACTCGTAATCACCACGCTTCGGAAAGGCACTACCGAAGGCGCTTTCAAAAAGCCCAGAACTGCCGGTCAGGGTAATCGAGGCGATGCGCTCCGGGTGTGCCAGGGCATACAACAGAGCAATGTGCCCACCCAGCGAATTGCCCACTAAATGCACCCGACTAAACCCTTTGTGCTCCACAAAGCGCATGACAAAATCCACCAGCCCCGTTACGGACACCTCCAAAATAGGCATTTCATAAATAGGAAGCATCGGAATGACAACGTTGTACTCCTTCGAGAAGCGATTGTACAATGCTTCAAAATTACTCAAGGCTCCAAAAAGCCCGTGCAGCAATAGCAAAACCTCGCCATTGCCCCCTGACTCAATGTACTTGAAGCCGTTTTCTTCTTTGATGGAAACTATCATTATATTAAAGTACACTAAAGCCTGCCGGCAAAAATAGAGATTAAATTCAACTGAAGCACACGTGATGGTTGGAGGGCTTATTCCGCTTCTTTAATCTGCTTATTGCCGATAGACTCGAACAACTCTTCAAAAGTGATGGTCTTTGTTTGTGCTGAAGAGCTGCGTATCACGATGTGCGTAACAAAAACAACAAAACCCAACAAGACAACGGCTCCCATCTGATGCAGCACTCCCAACAATACGGGAATGGTACCTTGACAATTCAGCAGCGTGATAATGCCCAAAAGTACTTGCAAAAGTAATGCGCCCACAAACGCTACGCTGCTCCAGCGAAGAAGAGATGTCCGCGCTTCTCTCCAAAATTTAACTACGACATATAAACCTATGATAGTCAATAAATACGCCGTATTTCGGTGTAAAAACTGGATCAAGGCCGGCATGAAGGGATTACTGTCGTAGTGGGTGAAGCTATCCCAGTTCCAGTGCGAAGCATCCAGCAAAACGGCAGGCAAATAAACACCGTACATATCAGGCCAGGTCGGGAAAAATAGACCGGCCTTTGCCCCCGACATCATGGCGCCTAAGGCTATCTGGAAAAACGCGATGCCAAGTAAAGCATAACTAGCTCTTTTCCAGTTTATTGTGTAACCAGAGTCCAGTTTTATGGCATAGGTAGAGAACACTATCCAAAGTAAGTAGGAAAAGATCACCAACGCCATACACAAGTGAAGTGTCAGGTTGTAGGCATTGACCCAGGGACGATGGATAAGCCCACTGGCCACCATAATCCACCCCAAAAAGCCCTCTAATCCGGCCAACAAGACGACTATAGTGAGTTGTCGTAGCAGGCGCTTCGGAAGCATTCCTCGCCACCTGAATACAGCAAATGGAATAATGAAGACGAAAAACATCAGCCGCGCCCAAAGCCGATGGAAGTACTCCCAGAAGTAGATGAACTTGAACTCCGCCATGCTCATACCCTGGTTAATTTTGGCGTACTGCGGTGTGGCTTTGTACAGGTCGAAGGCCTCCTCCCAGGCCTGCGCACTGAGCGGAGGAAGGGTACCGGTTACCACTTCCCAGCGCGTAATGCTCAGCCCGCTACCGGTAAGGCGCGTCACTCCGCCAATGACGACCTGGAGGAAAACCATCACAACACCGATCCATAACCACACGCGCACGACGCGCGAAATCTGTGTGTTGTCTTGTATGCTTCCTAACATATCACTTCGGGTTATTTTCACAGAACCGCTAAGGCTCTAAGTTTTTGCACAAAGAAACCGAGCATTTTTCAAGAAGGGCAAGAGACTCCTATCCAAAAAATTTAGGTAAAATTCAGAGTGTAAAAACACATAATCCGTCATTTAGATGCAACGCTTTTCCACACGGTGATTATTTAGAGGCGATTTTATTTTTTTAAATTTAAAAAGTTCACGGCATAACATCAGACCTGTGCATTTGTGGATTATGACATAATAGAAAAAGCCTGTAAGTTTTGCACAGGCTGTTATCGCAATTATGCACAGGTTTCCGGATTAACATTGGCTTAATATACAGCGATTTCTGCCAGTATCCACACGTTGGCGCAAAAGTAGACAGAGCGCCGTGTTGGTCTTTTCGTTGGCCCATTTGATGTGGGGATTGGTGAGAAAAGGGCGGATAGTTTGAGCAGACCTGCGGAAAACATGTCCTTACCGGTCTCGCAGGCATCGTCATGTGAGAAAAGCCCTTTCAGCTCATCTACTTATCCACATTGAAAGAGTTAAATAAACAGTTTATAGACAACCCAGGCCCCTGAGTAGGCCAGTAATGTCATGAAGGTAAACTGCAGCAATGGCCATTTCCACGAGCCGGTTTCGCGGCGCACTACGGCTAAGGTGCTGGCGCATTGCATGGCTAAGGCATAAAACACTAACAGGGAGAGGGCTGTGGCTAAGGTGTACACCGGTTTTCCGCTGTCCGTAAACTTCTCCGCCTCCATGCGCTGGCGGAGCGTCGCCTTGGTCTCATTTTCGGCAGCATCGGTGATGTCGGCCTCTGCATTACCCAGATGATACAGCACAGCCAGTGTGCCGGCAAATACTTCGCGCGCGGCGAATGAGGTGAACAGAGCGATACCAATCTTCCAATCATAGCCCAAAGGCCGTATAAGCGGCTCGAAGGCCTTGCCGATGCGGCCGGCATAAGAGGCTTCTAACCGGTAGGCTGCAACCAGGCTCTCGGTTTCCTCCGGGGAGAGCTGCTGGGCCGTAGCCGCTGCGCGGGCCTGGACCTCAGCCTGATGAAAGCTGTCGCCAGGGCCGAAGCTGGCCAATGCCCACAGGAAGACCGAAATGATTAGAATAATACGCCCGGCTTCCCAAACGAACGCCGAGACTTTCTCCCATACCGTCAGCCACAGATTGCGCCAGTGCGGCATGCGATAAACGGGTAGCTCTAGGGCTAAATAAGACAGCTCCCGGGTGCGTATGATTTTTTTGAGGATGTATCCAGTGCTCAGGGCAGCAACCACTCCCAGCGCATACATGCCGGCAAAAGTGAGGCTCTGAAGCGAAAAGATACCCAGTACCTTCTGAGCGGGTATGACCAGGCCAATAAGAATAACATATACCGGAATGCGTGCGCTGCAGGTGATGAAGGGCGTAACCAGAATGGTAATCAGCCGCTCTTTCCAGTTGCTAATCGTTCGGCTGCTCATGATGGCCGGCACGGCACAGGCTCCGCTGCTGATAAGCGACACGATGCTCCGGCCTCCCATGCCGAACCGATGCATGAAGCGATCGAACATGAAAACCACGCGGGCCATGTAGCCAACTTCTTCGAGCAAGGTAATGAGGAAAAACAGGATGGCTATTTGAGGCACAAAGACTAAGATGCCGCTCAGACCGGTTATGACTCCATCGGTCAGCAGCCGTGTGGCCCAGTGTTCGGGCAAAAAGGCCTTGAGCATATCGCTTAACCGGGCAAATGACGACTCGATGAAATTCATCGGGATCGAGCTCCAGTCATAAATGGCCTGAAAGACCAACAGCATAATCAGGGCAAAAATCACGGGACCAAACCACCGATGGGTCAGCACGGCGTCTATTCGATCGGTAACCGTACTGGGAAAACGCGGCGGATGCTGGACAGCAGCCCGCACAATGGGAGTAAAGTGGTCGTAGCGCTCGAGCGTCTCATCCACCTGGTGTTTTAGAGAACTGAACTGCTTATCCGATACGATAGCGCCAATGGTCTGGCGTGTCGGTGCTGCTAATGTCGGCAGCCACGAGTGATGGTGTGCCAGCAATAAGGCCCGGTAGGGGTTGTCCACGCCGGCATTCATTCGGATGGCCTCGGCGACGCTTTTTTCCTGCTCGTTTAAATGATAGAAATCTTTGTGTTTGTCCTCGCTTTCTTCCAGCAGTTTCTCTATCTCCGTCAAAAGTCTGGAGACATTCTCTCCGGTTCGGCTACTGAGTAAAACGACAGGGATACCCAGTTTTTCAGAGAGTTTTGTAGTATTTACCTTCAAACCGATGGTTTCTGCTGCATCGGCCATGTTGAGCGCCAGCAGAATGGGCAGGCGTAAGTCCAGCAATTGAGTGAGTAGGAGCAGATGTTTTTCTAAGTGGGTAACATCGGCAACATACACTACCGCGTCAGGGTAATTGGGATCGAAAGGGTTGCTAAAAACGGAGGTTACAATCCGTTCATCAACAGACGTAGGGTAGAGGCTGTAGGCTCCAGGCAGGTCTGTCAGTTCTACCTCTCTTCCTTCGGGCAGACGGAAATGCCCGGTTTTTATGTCAACTGTAACGCCTGGAAAGTTGCCGGTTTTTTGCCTCATTCCTGTCAGCAAGTTGAACAGGGTGGATTTTCCGCTATTGGGATTGCCCACTAAAGCAATTTTAGGCGTTCGGGTCGCCTGTGCTACCGTCATGCGTCTACCAATATGCTTTGGGCTTCCTCTTTGCGTAACGCTAGCCGGATGCCGTCAGCTTTGATATAATAGGTGTGGCCAAAAGGAGCGCGTCGAATCATTTCTATCAAGGTACCTGGCAGCAGGCCCATGGCCGTCAGACGACTGGCCAGAAAAGGGTCTTCTATTCGCAGCGCCCGAGCACATTCGCGCGCTTCCAGGTTTTCCACCGTCCGATACCTTCTAAGCATACAATGAGCGATTTAGACAAAATCTAAACACGGAAAAGGTAGGCGTTGTTTTCTATGTGTTCATTTTTACCACAGCTATCCTTAACCACGGTTCACCATTGGCACTTCTCCAGTAAGGGCGAAGTACGGGTGCTGGACGGCCTAAATTTTATCGCTTTTGTCAATATTGTAATTGATGTTTGTCAAGCTTCTATCAGGGCGGCATCGGTCAGCAGAGGTGCTTCCTCCGTAGCGCGAAAATGGGCGTTGGGAAATCTCTTTCCGTTAAAGGTGTGATAAGGGGCTTGTTGCCGCTGTTCGGAAGCGGGCAGTTGGGCAAATTCCCGGCACTCATGCGAGCAGCAGCCTTGATATGCTTCGCGGCACTTCGCGCACTGGATGAAGAGCAGGTGACAGTAATTGTTGGCGCAGTTCGTGTGCGCATCGCAGGGAGTGCCGCATTGGTGGCAGTGGGCGATGATTTCGTTGTTGATGCGTTCGCCCAAGCGCTCATCGAAGACGAAGTTTTTGCCCACAAACTTATTAGGCAGGTTTCTGGCCTTAACCTGACGCGCATACTCAATGATGCCACCTTCGAGTTGGAAGACATTTTTGAAACCGCAATGCTTCAAATAAGCGCTGGCTTTTTCGCAACGAATGCCACCCGTGCAATACATGACGATGTTGCGGTCTTTTTTATCGGCCAGCAATTCGGCCACATAGGGCAGCTCCTCCCGGAATGTATCCACCGGCGGCAGAATGGCGCCCTGGAAATGGCCTATCTCGCTTTCGTAGTGGTTGCGCATATCCACGATGATAGTATTCGGGTCATCGGTCAGCGCATTAAAGGCTTTAGCATCTAAATGGATGCCGCAATTCGACGGATCAAAGGTGGGATCATCAATGCCGTCGGCTACGATTTTTGGGCGCACCTTTATAATGAGGGTAAAGAAGGATTTTCCGTTGTCTTCTATGGCAATGTTGAGCCGGAGGTTTTGCAAAAAGGAAATGCTGTCTAAAGCCGCTTTGAAGTCGGCCATTCGGTGCGTGGGCACGGAGATTTGGGCGTTGATGCCTTCGTGGGCCACGTAAATGCGGCCCATTACGCCGATTTCACTGAGAAACCCATAAAGATGGTCGCGAAAAAATGCTGGGTTGGCGATGGGCGTGTAGCGATAAAAAGAGATGGTCGTACGTGCCTCGAGATTATATTCCAGCCGTTTGCGTAGTTCCCGGCGATTGACACGGTTATAGAGAAAGGTCGTCATGAGTCATGTTTAGAAGAAACGGTTATACTTTCGACAGGCGTTCGCCGGCTTGCTCGAGCAAGTCATCCGTTTTGGCAAAGCAAAAGCGAATGATTTTATCGTCTTGTTTGTGCGAAAAGAAAGACGAAACGGGAATAGCCGCAACGCCGTATTCCACTGTGAGGCGCTTGCAAAAATCCAGGTCGGGTTCGTCGCTGATGGCTGAATAGTCGTAGAGTTGGAAATAGGTGCCGTTGCAAGCAATGGGTCTAAAGCGCGTGCCGGACATGGCCTGCTGGAATTTGTCCCGCTTTTGTTGATAGAATGCGGGCAGTCCGGCATATTCCGATGGGTCGGCCATAAAGTCAGCGAAGGCTGCCTGGATGGGGTGGTTGGCCGAGAAGACGTTGAACTGGTGCACTTTTCGGAATTCGCGCGTCAGTTCGGGCGGAGCGATGCAGTAGCCCGTTTTCCAGCCCGTATTGTGATACGTTTTTCCAAAGGAATAAATGCACAGGCTGCGCTCGTAGAGGTCGGGATAGCGCAGCGCTGAGGCATGCTGCTCTCCGTCGAAGATGATGTGCTCATAGACTTCGTCGCTCATCACCAGGATGTCGGTGTTTCGGAGCATACGACTCAGGGCCAGCATGTCTTCTTCGCGCAGCAGCGTACCAGTGGGGTTGTTGGGCGTGTTGATGCAAATCATGCGGGTGCGCTGCGTGATGCGGCGCTTCAGAGCCTCCCAGTCTATGCGATAGTCGGGTGCGCTCAGGGCGAAGGGGATAGCAACGCCCCCCACCGTTTCTACCGAAGGGCGGTAGGAGTCGTAGCAGGGTTCAATCAGGATGACTTCATCGCCTGGGTTGACGAAGGCGGCAATGACGCAAAAGATGGCCTGCGTGCCGCCGGCAGTAATGGTGATTTCCGTATCCGGGTTGAGCCGGCATCCGTAGAGGCGTTCCATTTTTGCGGCGATACGCTCGCGCAAGAGCGGCAGGCCTGGCATGGGCGAATACTGGTTGGCGCCGCGCTGCATGTGTTCGAAGACCAACCGCTGAAGCCGTTCCGACGGATTGAAATTCGGAAAGCCCTGCGACAGGTTGATGGCATCGTGCTCATGGGCCAGGCCCGACATCACGGTGAAAATCGTTGTGCCTACGTGCGGAAGTTTAGAGGTAACGTGCATGGGTATTTGCTTCAGGAGTGGCCAACAGATGCCAAGGCCCAATGTAGCGAAGGAATGCTCAGGTGTTGTTGGAGGAAAGCGGTTTTGGACCCAATAAGGGATATTCGCCCAGAATATCCGATTTTTGAGCCGACAAACCAACTGCGCATGAGCATACGAACGTTTTGGGCTGCAAAGGTAACGCACCGGAGCGGGCAAGCAAAAGAACTCATCGTAGCCGCTCTATTGATCGGCCCATTTTCTGCCTGCACGGATGCTAATGCGCCTTTGGACCCTAAAGTGCGCTATCGGATAGACTCGATCGCTGCCGCCCAAATCCAACAGGCGCGGGAAGAGCTGGACAGCCTCTGCGCTCAGGAACGCACCCGCCGATTGCCGGTGCTCATGGACTCCATTCGACGCCAGCGCCTGCGCGAAATCGAACGCCAGCTGCAGACGCTACCGCCGCAGTGAAACCTTCACCATTCTCAATACCGCTCACTAAACTGCTCTGTGTTATGAAAAGCATTAGCCAATGGTTGTCAGAGTACGGCGAAAGCCATCAAAACCCAACCAACAAACTCGTGCACTGGATCTGCGTGCCGACCATCTTCTTCAGCATTGTCGGGCTGTTTTACGGCGTCAAACTGGGTGTTGACCTCATGCCTGGCCTTCCGCTCAACTTAGCCATGGTACTGCTGGCACTTACGGTGCTTTACTACGCCCGCCTATCGCCTTCCCTGGCTGTGGGCATGCTCCTTTTTTCCATTCTGTGTCTTTGGCTGGCCCAGCTTATCGAGTCCAGCAGCCTGGTGCTCTGGCAGGTGTGCTTAGCCCTGTTTGTACTCGCCTGGATAGGCCAGTTCTGGGGGCACAAGATTGAAGGCAAAAAGCCATCCTTCCTTCAGGATATCCAGTTCCTCCTCATCGGACCGGCCTGGCTGATGAGTTTCATCTATCAGCACTTGGGTTTGCGCTATTAAGAGCAGAAGGTGTCGTTTTTTCGTGCCTGAAAGACGGCACCTCTTCGTTTTTTTGCCCGCAGAAACGATTTTAGCACACCGACATGGAAGATATTACACAGCAGGGTTACGTTCGCACCGATATTCGCGATAATGGCGTGGCTCATTTGGCTTTTTATCACCCTAATCACAATAGCCTGCCCAGCCGCCTACTTCAGGCGCTGGTAGATGCTTTCCGCGCCTTGGCCGGCAACAACAGCGTGCGTGTCATCGTCCTCCGCAGCGACGAACACAAAACCTTCTGCGCCGGCGCCAGCTTCGACGAGCTCACGGCCATTCACGACGTGGAGACTTCCAACCGCTTTTTCTCAGGTTTTGGTAATGTGCTCAACGCCATGCGCTCCTGTCCGAAGATCATCGTCGGCCGCATTCACGGCAAAGCTGTTGGCGGCGGTGTGGGTTTGGCCGCAGGCACGGATTACTGCATGGCCTCCAACTACGCTTCCGTACGCCTGAGCGAGCTGGCCGTAGGCTTCGGGCCGTTTGTCATTGGCCCTGCTGTGGAGCGCAAAGTCGGAAAAGCCGCTTTCTGCCAAATGGCGCTAAATCCCGGCGAATGGCAAACCGCCGCCTGGTCTAAAGAAAAAGGCCTCTTCCAGGAAGTGTTCGATACCATAGAGCAACTCGATGCTTACATCGAGCACTTCACCCAAAACCTTTGCGCATACAACCCAGAAGCCCTCACAGAATTGAAAAAAATCTTCTGGCAGGGCACCGAACACTGGGATCAACTGCTCTCCGAACGCGCGGCTATCAGCGGCCGCTTAGCCCTGTCCGACTTCTCGCGTCAGGCCATTGAAACATTTAAGAGAAAAGCATAGAACAATGGACATAATCTCTCCTAAATGGAGAGGTGTCATCTTTTTTCAAACAGCCACCACTTCGGCCGGCGCTTCACGATGCGGTAATTCTCAAACAAGTATTTCCGAAGATGCGTAATAGCCTCCATCGGATCATCGGTAAACATCAGCAAATTGAGGTCTTCCGGTGAGATGGTTCCTGCCTTTACCATGGTGTCTAACATGGCCCGCATTTCCCGGAAGTAATCTGTGCCCATGACCACAATCGGAAAGTTAGCAATCTTCTGCGTCTGAATAAGCGTCAGCGTCTCGAAGAGCTCGTCCATCGTGCCAAAGCCGCCGGGGAAGATGATAAACCCGAAGGAGTACTTCAACAGTAGCACCTTGCGCACGAAGAAATAGCGCATCAGGACGAATCTGTCCAAATAAGGGTTCTCCTTCTGCTCGTGTGGCAGCACGATGTTGCACCCTACCGACCAGCCGCCTGCCTCATGTGCCCCTCGGTTGGCGGCTTCCATGATGCCCGGCCCGCCGCCTGTCATCACTACCAAGCCCAGGTCTCTGGCGATGAGCGAACCCACCCGGCGCGCCAACTCGTAGTAGCGATGCCCCTCCTGAAAACGCGCCGAGCCAAACACCGTGATGGCCGGCCCCATGAAGTGCAGCGCCCGCATGCCGCGAATAAACTCCCACAACACGCGAAAGGCAAACACTAACTCAGAACGCCGGTTACCCGGCCCTTCCAACCAGACCGACTCATTACGCTCAATCAACGGACGACGAGGTGTATTCATAACGTGTGCACTTAATGGATAATCAGCCTTTTACAGTGAATAAGACAAAAAAGCAAATCCAACAAGAGAAAACGGGTACAGTTTTGTGGCGACAAAGCAAAGGGATTTTTACGAAAGTATTTTTGTCCGAAAAAACCTCAAATACGCTTACAAAGACAAAAAACACAGCGCTTAATACCCTAAGTTTGCAAAACAACCTATGGAAAAAAAGCACCTTATGGCAGGGCACCTCATAGAGTCAAGCGTAGAAATGCCTCTGCACAACACGCCAAATAAGCGAAAGCGGCATACCTGGGAAGACCGGTATTCTGACCAGAAACTACGG
>FQKF010035032.1_pt1 | contig 41517 bp, 33 predicted proteins | sample 1504521 | NCBI WGS metagenome assembly FQKF01 (sample SAMEA4475357, study PRJEB15587) | soil metagenome | biome: Soil; feature: Field | place: India | collected 2015-03-11 | depth 0 m
GCATAAGGCGAGTCATAGCCCAAGATGCGAAGCATGGAGTCTGCATCTTGTTCAGGGAAGACTTCCCAGTCTGTTAGTTCGCCGTAGTAGTTTTTGTCGATGAGGATGTGCTTAGGCGACGGGATTAGGCAGTGTTTCAAGCCACCGTAGCCGCTTAGGGACTCCTGGTAGGCGCCGGTATGGAAGAAGCCGATGTAGAGCGGCTCTTCCATTTTTTCGTCGTACACGGGTAGATAGACCTGGTTGATGTGCGCCTCGGAGTTATAATAGTCGGCGTTGTCGCAGCTGATGCCGCCAATGTTGACGCGTTGGTGTTCCTTATCCCAGTGATTGATGGGCAGCAGGATAAAGCGTTCCTTGATGCCCCAGCTGTCGGGCAGCGTATTGATAAGGGAATTATCGAGCATGTACCACTGCTCGGCGTCGTTCTGCTGTTTCTTGCCGATAACAGAGAAGATGACGGCGCCGCTTTCGCCGACGGTAAATTTGCCAAACTCGGTGTAGATGTCGGGTTCAGGAACGCCCTCATCGTCGCAGTATTCCTTGATGAGGCGCACAATTTCACCCACCATGTAAGGGTAATCGTACTCGAAGCCCAATGAGTTGCGAATGGGCATACCGCCTCCGATGTTCAGTGCCGTGAGGGTCGGGCATTTCTTGCGCAGTTCGCAGTAGGTTTTGATGCCCTTCTTCAGCTCGCTCCAGTAATAAATGGTGTCTTTGATGCCCGTATCCACAAAGAAGTGCACCATTCTGAGGACGAATTTGGGGTTTGACGCGATTTTTTCCTCATAAAAGCGCATAACATCGCTTTGGCGAATGCCGAGGCGGGAGGTGTAGAATTCGAAATTGGGTTCCTCCTCGGTCGCTATCCGGATACCAATGTTGCACTGGTCTTTTTTGACCAAAATATTGTAATATTCCAGCTCGGCGGCGTTGTCGCACACGGGAATGACGTTCTGGAAGCCCTCGTCAATCAGGCGAGCAATACCCTTGAGGTAAGCCGGCGGCTTGTAGCCATTATTGACGATGGTCGTGCTTTTGTTGATTTTGCCCAGGCGATACAGCCGCCAGATAAGGTCAATATCGAAGGCAGAGGAGGTTTCCAGCTGGGTGCCATTTTTCAGCACTTCATTGAGTACGAAAGCGAAATGTGAGCTCTTAGTGCAGTAGCAATACACGTACTTGCCCGTATAGTTGTAGCGCTGCATGGCGTCTCGAAAGAGCTTGCGCGCCATCTGAATTTTCTCGCCGATCTTGGGCAGATAGGTCAACTTAAGGGGCGAACCATACTTCTGGATGAGCTCGTACAGGTCTATATCATTGAAAAACAGGCGATTGTCTTTCAGTCGGAAGCCGTCTTGCGGGAAATCAAACGTCTGGGTAACGAGGTCAAAATACGTGTTTTTCATCTCAAAAATGCGAAAGGCCTGCAAAAGTAGCTCTCCCTTTCGAGATTTCGGACGGCTTTTTTCCACGGATTAGGGTACCCATCGGGGCTGTGGTGCCAGAGGGGCTTAACTTCGTTTTTTCCCGGGCATTCGGGCGGCGAAGGTCGGGTGAAATCCCACAGTAGAGCAACGGCCACTAAGAGGTATTCCAGCGCTATCCAGCCATATTCTTCCTGAAAACTGCCTCCCGCGTAGTGGCTGTACGAGAGTGCGACGGTAGCCGTCCAGACCATTGGGTAGCACCAAGCAGGCTTGCGCTCTGCCACCAGGCTAAGTACAAAAGGCACGAGAACATACCACGGATGCACCGTAGTGGCCAACAGCAGATACAACGTCGCCGCCAGCATCATACGGTCCGTTATTGAAAACGCAAAGGATGCCTTTCCTCTGTAAGAAGCAATGGCCCATACGCCCACAAATACCAACCCGCCCAAAAGCGGCCCTAACAGACGCGCCTGTACAACCGTCTCAAACCCTAACACCCTAAGTAGCTCCCGCAAAGCGTAGTAAATGCTGGCATTGAAGGCAAACTGCCGAAAGTACAGCCGCAAGCTGCTAAAGAGATTTTGCAGCACGGTCCAATCCCACAGCGGCAGAAAAAGCATAGCGCAAAAGACTGCGAAATAGCTTGTAAAAAGCCACCGCGCGCGTCTCTGCAGCCATACCCAAACTATGGGCAAAAACAACAGAGGCAGTAACTTGACCGCCACCGCTAATGCCCAAAACAGGGCAGCCAAAGCCAGGTGCTTATGTGCCTCTTTGCCCACCGTTCCAACAGCTGGGTTGATGTAGGACCGAATCAACCATACCCCCGTCAGCAGAAATGCCAGCATAGCCGCCTCAAAATGCCCATTGCCCATACCTTCCAGAAGGATTAGCGGATGAAGCATGTATGCCGCCACTGCCCAACCGCCCGGACGCCATCTCCTCAATACCCACACAGCCAACAGCTCCGCTGACAACAAAAAGACCTTCAGGACAAATATGCCCCCAGGAATACTCTCCGGAAAAATTTTAGCTGCTAACCAGAACACTCCCTGACAAACCGGCGGATACACCGTGTAGTAATTCGGCGAATTGAGCAGGGCAAACAGCTCCGGCGTGATGCCCGTGAGCACCCAACCGCCCTCCATGACCTGCGCTGGGGTATAGGCAAAGGGGTGGATGCCTTGTGCGGCCAGGCGACCATCCCACACAAAGCGATAAACGTCATCAGAGAGGTTAGGGATGCTTAAAAGAAATAGGACACGCAGGCCAAAACCCGTCCACAACAGCCATTGAAGCGAAATGAGGCTTTCTGTAAGAAAATGCAGAACGGCTATGTAAACTGCGAAAAGCGCTCCATAGACCAGCATAAATGTCAAAAAATCTGGTCTTTCTGCATAATAGCCTCCCCAGAGCGTCAGAACGGCGAAAGCAGCCAGTAAAAGTGTAGGGCGCATGAGACTTCGTGCCGCTGTCGTGTAACGTGCAGCAGCGGTATTGCCTGTGAAGGATGGGCCAAAGGTCTGAAAGCAAAGGCAAAAAAGAGGCCTCGCGCTCAAGAGAAGTGAGCACAAGGCCTCTTATAGGTGCTGAACACTAACGTGAGGTCTGTGGCAACTGCCCAGGATACTCACATTGAAACGTCAGGTAGCCGCTTGGCTTGCAGTATTGCTGACGGTCAGCTGGATAGCGACCCTGCCTAGGTTGAAAATGGTACCGGGAGGGGGGCGTTTGCACCACCGGATGGAGCGGAGCACCACAGCCACCGCCTACGGAAGCCAGGCCGGTGTAGCCGCCAATAGCAGCCCGGCAGCGGCTATCTGCTAAGGCTAGGAACAGCAGTTAGGCAGAAAATCGTCAGAGCGGGCAAATTCTCGTCCACCAGGCCGTCGCAGCCATCCGGCGGCAAAACTCCGTCGCCGTCGCTGTCAGTCGCGCCACAAGCAGCGGAGCCTGTCCTATTGACAATAAACGTACCTGAGGCAGTGTTGCCGCTGCTATCGGTAGCCGTCAGTGTTACCGTAAGTGAGCCAACGCCACTGACCGTCGTGCCGGCAGCAGGCGTCTGCATAAGCGTCGGACTGTCGCAATTGTCGCTAACCGTGGCTAAAGGCATATATAGGTAGCGAGGCATTGCACGCCGCGTTTAAAACAAGATTTTGCGTCGGCGGCTGCCATTAACAGTCAGTGCCGGAAAATCCGTATAAACAAACCCTTGAATGTCCACCAAGGCACCGCCATCCTTCGCGCCTATGACCAGGTCAGTGATGCCACTTAGCGTCAGCATTACCAGAGGCGGTGTGGCAGGGCCCTCCGTTTTTTAGTGAATACCAATGCTTTGCGTGCGGTGAAACGCATGTGGATGCCCCCAAGTCTGTCCTTATTTGGACACGACTTGGCGATGCGAGGACAAACCGAGAACTTTGCGGCGCTTTATTTTCAAGGAAAGCCTTATGCGCTTTCTCTAACTGCAACGCCACGCCACGCATGAACGAACTGCAAGCTTATCTAGACACGCACCGCGAGCGCTTCCTGAGCGAGCTGCTCGACCTGTTGCGCATCCCGTCCATCAGCGCCGACCCGCAGCACGCTGCCGATGTGCGGCGTATGGCCGAAGCCACTGCTGAGCACCTGCGCCGGGCGGGAGTCGACAACGTTTCCGTCATCCCGACCGACGGCCACCCTATCGTTTACGGCGAAAAGCAGGTGGACCCTGCAGCGCCTACCGTGCTCGTGTACGGGCATTACGACGTGCAGCCGCCCGACCCGCTCGAGCTGTGGGACAGTCCACCCTTCGAGCCGGTGGTGAAGCCCACCGACCTGCACCCCCAGGGCGCCATCTTTGCCCGCGGCGCCTGCGACGATAAGGGGCAATTCTTCATGCATGTCAAGGCCTTTGAGGCCATGCTGCGTACCAACAGCCTGCCCTGCAACGTCAAATTCATGATCGAGGGCGAAGAAGAAGTCGGCTCCAAACACTTAGAGGCCTTCTGCCAGCAAAACCGCGACCTGCTGGCCTGCGACGTCGTGCTCATCTCCGACACCAGCATTATAGACAACGAAACGCCCAGTCTCACTGTGGGCCTACGCGGCTTGGCTTACCTGGAAGTGGAGGTCATTGGCCCCAACCGCGACCTGCACTCCGGCGTCTATGGCGGTACCGTGGCCAACCCGGCCAATGTGCTGTGCCAGATGATTGCCTCGCTGCACGACGCCGACGGACGCATCACCATCGAAGGTTTTTACGACGACGTCCAGACCGTCAGCGCCGAAGAGCGCCAGGGCCTCAACGCCGCCCCCTTCGACGAGGCCGCCTACATGAATGACCTCGGCGTCCGGGCGCTGTGGGGCGAAAAGGGCTATACCCCTGTCGAGCGAACAGGCATCCGGCCCAGCTTGGACGTCAACGGCATCTGGGGCGGATACACGGGCGAAGGCGCCAAGACCGTGCTGCCCTCCAAAGCCAGCGCAAAAATTTCGATGCGCTTAGTGCCGGACCAAAAACCGGAAAAAATCGAGCGCCTCTTTCGGCTGCATTTTGAAAAAATCGCTCCGCCCTATGTACGGGTTAACGTCAAAGCCCTACACGGGGGGCTTCCCGTTGTGGTGCCGACTGACAGCGTCGAATACAGATCTGCCGAAAAAGCTATGGAACTGGCCTTCGGCAAAAGACCACTTCCCCAACGCGGTGGTGGCAGTATCCCCATTGTAGCCATGTTTCAGCAGGTGCTCAATGCCCATTCCATTCTCATGGGCTTCGGGCTAGATGCCGACAATATTCACTCGCCCAACGAACACTACGGCCTGTTCAACTTCTACAAGGGCATCGAAACCATTCCCCACTTCTATCGGCTTTATGCCGAAATGAAAACGACGCGCTTATAACTCTCGGATAGCGCTTCCAAGGGTTGCGAAGACAAAACACAACTGGTTTCTAATTAAAAACACAACACATGAACAAAATCATTCTGTCTGCCGTAGCCTTTTTTACGGCTCTTTCTCTGAATGCTCAACGTGCTACGCTGAAAACCGCCCAGGATAGCGCCAGCTTTGCTTACGGCATGCTCATCGGTAATAGCCTGAAGCGCCAGCTGCCTCCGGGGCTGAATTTAGACATGGTCATGAAAGGCCTTTCAGACGCTATCAAAGACGCTGAAATGCCGATGGACCAGCAGACAGCCACTGAGATCTTCAATCAGTACACCCAAGAGGCTCAGCGCCGCGCCGCCGAAGAAGGCAAAGCCGCTGGCATGAAGTTTTTGGAGGAGAACAAAAAGCGCTCTGGCGTAACGACCACGGCCAGTGGCCTGCAGTACGAAGTGCTTAAGCGGGGCAACGGCAAAGAGTCGCCCAAAGCCACCGACCGCGTCAAGGTACATTACCACGGCACCAACATTGACGGCTCTGTCTTCGACAGTAGTGTCGAGCGCGGCCAACCCATTACCTTCGGCCTAAACCAAGTCATCGCCGGCTGGACGGAAGGCCTGCAGCTGATGCGCGTAGGTGACAAGTTCAAATTCTACATTCCCTCCGAACTGGCCTATGGCGAGCGCAGCCCCAGCCCTAAAATAAAACCCAATTCGGTGCTCATTTTCGAGGTGGAACTGTTTGAAATCAATCCCAAAGATTGACCTTCTTCCGCAGCCGAGATGACATCTCCACCGCATAGGTGTCATCTCGGCATTTTAGCAGCGAAAAAACATAAAGAGACCATGCAACTCGGGCGCTTCTCCTTGCAATGGCTGACCACGTCTGTGATCGTGTACATGGTATTGGCCTTTGCGTGGTGGGCCTTTGAGCTTTGGCGTCAGAACGATCGCCTGCTGGTGCTCTCTGTGCAGATGCTTGAGTTGAAGCACAGCCGAAGTGGTCAGGGCGTCAATCTTACGGCCCTGCACAAGACGGCAGAATATCGGTCCCTGCTGGAGCGCCATCGCAAGCACCAACGCATGATTTTGTCGGAGGGCATTTTCTTCACACTATGCCTGGCATTCGGCCTGTGGGTCATCAATCGCGCAGCACGGCGCGAACTGTCGCTGGCCCGACAGCGGCGCAATTTCCTGCTTAGCATTACGCACGAACTAAAATCACCCATAGCTGCCATGCGCTTAGCATTAGAGACTATGGCCCGGCGAATGCTCAACCGCGAGCAGGTGGAAAAAATCTGCGTCAACGGCATGCGCGACGCCGCACGGCTGCAAACGCTGGTGGACGACCTACTGCTTGCTGCCCGCTTGGAGGACAATTGGCGCCCTAACATCGAAGCCGTAGAAGTGCTACCGATTATACAAGATTGCATCGCTAATGCCCAGGTGCGCTTCCCAGAGGCCAACATTCAGGTGGATATACCCGCAGACTTCCCTCCGATACCGGCCGATCGGTTAGGACTTACTTCGGTAGTACAAAATCTGTTGGACAACGCACTGAAATACTCGCCTCCAGGAGCACCGGTGCGCATCGAGGTGGCGTCTCTTCCTGAATGTCGGATACGCCTGAGCGTGGCCGACCAGGGCATCGGCATTCCGGATGAAGAAAAGCTGGCCATCTTTGAAAAATTCTACCGCCTGGGCAATGAAGAAACCCGCCAGACTACCGGCACCGGTCTGGGTCTATACATTGTCAGCCAAATCGTGCGCCTCCACGGCGGCACCATCACCGTACGCAACAACACCCCTCGCGGAACGGTCTTTGTCGTTGAGCTGTGAAGAGGGTAATCTGCGCGAGTAAGTGCTGCGTCTTGAAGCCCTTGTCGCTTATCGGTCGTTGTACTCCTGCAGAATACGCGCTCGTAGAGCGTTCACCTTCTCAGTGCGCTTCCAGCCTTCCGCAGCACAGAGGTCAGCCATTTCCTTGACCCGACGCGCCAGTTCTGTCTTCGAGTGGCGTTGCAGGGTGTATTCCCATGCCGAGCGATAGGCCTGCGATACTTCATCCGTCTCTGCCGAAAAAACGGGCGTGTTATCCACGCCATTGAGCAGCACCAGGCGCAACCAGGCTTCCGACTCGCGCGTTTCTTCGCGCCGCACGAAATAAGGATAGCGGCGGTTGAAATTTTCCCACCAGACAGCCATTTCGGCCACTGCTTCCAATGGCACGACAATGCCACCGTCTTCGTAAATGGGGTGTTTGTACTCTTCTGTACGCTGAATGATGTAGCGCTGCAAGGCCGGGCTGACGCGCGGTCCGAAAAACTCGCGCAGGCGTTCCCAATTGACCACCGGGAAAAACATGCCCTCGCCCCATGCCAGGCGAAAGCCGTTAGTGTAGAGCGAGTCCGTAATAGGGTATTTGCTGTAATCGAAGCGTCCCTTGTATACTGCTTGCGCATCGGCTTCGGTAAAGGGCAGGCGTCCCTCCGTGATTTTCCACAATTCGCCCTCCATTTCCATGCGGCGCAGAAACTGCTCCAGCAGTAGGAAAGCAGCATCGGCCAGAGGAGCTGACACCGTTTCGAAGTGTTTCTCCACGTAGCGCCAGGCCTTGGCACCGTTGGTGATGTCGCGAACATCCAGCCCTTGAAGGTGTCGGGTAAGGGCCTCCACGGTGCCTGGGTCAGGCCGGTCGATGCGCGGCCCAGCATAAAGTTCTATTAACCCTGCACTGAACGCCCAGCCGGTCTGTTTTTCGTCTTTCAAGCGGTTAACAAACGCATACGGCGCCACATAAGTGCTGCCGCGCAGTGTCATCTCCTCGCGCTGAGCGGAGGTTTCGCCTTTGCCCTCAACGAGCTCGCCTTCGGCCATATGCGCCACAATCGTGGCATCCTGTTCGGGCTTTTTGCGCAGTGGCAGGTCGTCCACTAGCACAGCATATAGGAAGTATTCGGGCCTGTTGGGGTCGGCAGGCACTTTGTCAGACTGGCACCGAACCAGCCCTAACAGTATAAACGTTAAAAAGAAAGCGAATACGGGTTTCATGTCTGACAGCGAGAGTAATTCGGCAGGTTGTCGTGTAAACCGGAGCGGTTGTTCGTTCTTTGCCCTTCAAAAAACGCTATGCGCTGCTGGATGCTTTCCCTGCTACTGCTGACGCCTTTTGCTGGGTCAGCGCAAAGTTCTAAAAACGCTGCTGTTTTGCAGGACGAGTTGCGGCGTTTTGATGCCATGACGCGCCGCGACACAGTAGAATTATCCAGATGGTTGTCGGAAGACCTCCTTTACCGCCACTCCAACGGTCTGCTCGAGGATAAGCGCAAGCACCTGGAAGCTATTGCTTCCGGAGCGCTGGTATATGAGCGAATGACACGCGACAGCGCGCAGGTGCAGCGCTACGGGCGCACGGCCATAGTCAACGGCATTGCGCATGTGCAAGGGCGTTTGCAGCAGATACCGTTTGAGGTGCGGCTGTCGTACTTAGCCGTCTATCGAAAAAAAGGCGTGCGCTGGCAGTTGTTACGCTGGCAGAGTACCCGCTTGCCATAGGCGGCTACGGGTGTCACTTCCGCGTTACTTCTTAAAGGCGACACCTTGTATTTCACGTTGTCTTTGCCGGCGGCACAGCTCAATAGCGCACTTTTAGGGCGATGTGGCCTAGTTGTTTGATGGTGTCTTGTTCGGTGAAGACCACGCGACCTTTTTTAGAATAGATTTCCCAGGCAATGTCGCTGGTCAGGTCGTCCACGGCGTCGGGCAGGGTGGGCTCGTTCACCACCTCGAAGGTGAATTCGCCCGTGATGCGCGCCGGGAGCTTAAAACTTTCATGCACAATGAGCAGGTCGCCTCGACCCTCTTTGGCGGCGCTGTAGATTTCGTGGATGTCAGTAACCACCTTACCCTCTTTGACGGCCTCCAGCATTTCTTCAATGGCCTGGGTGCGCTCTTGACGTTGTATCTGACTAATCACCTTCCAGGTATCGGCAGCAATCTTGTGCGGTGCCAGCTGGTTGTAGTTGATGTGAACGAAACCGTCGTAATAGATCGCCTTACGGTCTGCCACCTGCATCAGCCGGCTGTAGTTGTCTTCTGTAGCTACCACTACACAGCGCAACCCGGTCTGGTTGTGCACGCGGTTGAGCGCCTTGTCCATGTGGTTAAGGTATTCGCGCACCAGATTGTCCAGACGTTTCGGATCCGACAGTTTTTCCTTGTCGGTCTCCTGATTGCTCATGGGGGCGTACGGGAATTCTCCGTTGTGAACTTCTTCCACAATGGCGTCGTTGATGGCCCGGTACAAGTGGACGCCCGACTGGCTAACCACTACGATAAGGTACTCCGTTACCCGATTGAGCGCCTTGATGAGCGGCCGGATAGCAAAGGAGTCAGCAATATACACGCCATTCTCCGGCACGTGTATGGGCAGGCGGATAACCTCCTCGATGCCGTTGCCTATGAAAACGTGCAGGCTTTCTAGGTTGTGATTCACATCTACCTTCTGCGGCAGCGCTTTGATGCGCTCGATGAGCGGCAACACCTGCCGCTTGTCAAACTCGGCCAGCAGGCGGTTCTCGGCTTCCGTGCCGAGGTTCTTGAGCAAAATGCCGTCTTGCACATTGTCCGGGTGCGTCCGATGCGTGTTCAGCGAAATGGTTACACAGGGATGATTGCGTACTTTAGCCAGCTTTTCTAACTGTTCTCGAAGTGCCATGCGTTGTTAGGTTTAATTTCGGAGGGCAAACATAGGGAAGCTCAACGAGCTGTAAAAAAGTAGCTGCGTCAGAGGAGAGGATGATGGAGGTCAGCGGAGGTATAGTGTGGGCCACGCCCTTCCCAATCGGCTTCTCAGGTATATGTCCTTCATCAGACAAAAGCCCATCGCAAGAATTTATCTTAAGATTGGACTTTTTAAAGAACGGCATATTCTTTTTACTTAAAGAAAAGGCCATTAATTGCCATGGAATGACATAGGAATTAAGTAAATTCGATTTTATTAAATCGCCAATAATCAGCATTTTTGCGCCATTGGGCATTCGGATAGGCCTCCTTATTTTTATTTCATCCAATGCGATGGTTTTATGCGACTGCAGTTGAGGCTAGAGTGTCGTGAGCCGGCTCCGGTGTATCAGTACTAGCCCTCCGCATGGATTTACCGCGTGCTCCGGGAAGTGGACGCGAGCTATGCTCGTTTTTTGCACGACTAGGGTTATTCGGCAGAAAAGAAGCTATTTAAATTGTTCTGCTTTTTAGGCCTCGAAATCCCAAAATTTAGTATTGAGGATGACCGGCTTTGTATTTTATCGAATGAGACAAGTCTCTTCATTCGGTTTTGTGTTTTCAGCGCCATGTATAGTTTTTTAAGGGTCTTTTTTATAGTATAGCCAGAAATTCCGGTTTGGTGATGGCGGAAATTGTGCTTACTTTCGAATTAAGAGCATCTAGGCCGCACCTTTAAAATTACCTGGCGGTCAAGCTCCCTTGCATGTGCGCATACGTACTCGTTCTCCACTTCTGGTGGCGCGCAAGCGTCCAATGAGGCCGGATGAGTACTTGTCGCCCGACGACCCGGACTGTGCATGCTACTGCTTCAAAATCTATTGGACAAGTACAAATCCTTCATGCAGGCCAATGCTTCCGAGCGGTGGTCTGTGGCGGATATGGCTTTCCACTTATGCTCTGAACGGCAATCGCGCTCTAAGTTGATAATGCTTAAGCGCGGTACGCCGCAAGAGACCCGCGTGCGCGGCCGGATGATGGACTTTGAAATCACGGCCTCACGCGAGCTGGTGGCGTGCTCTTTATCAGCGGCGACGTCCACTACGGCGAAATCTCGGTGTTGCGCGAGGAAGGGCTATACCCCATTTACGATGTTACGGCCAGTGGCATTACATCCACCTGGCACTTTGCCACACCTAATGACAACCGCATCGAAGGGCCAGTCATGGACAATCACTTCGGCCTGATTACGGTGGACTGGGAGCAACGCAATCTGCTTATCCGGATGGAGATTATTGACATCCGTAACAATCAGCGCGTGGAATACAGCGTGCCTTTGAGCGCAATTTCTTTTCCCTGACACACCGGTGCGCCACCGGTGCTCGAACGCTCAGAAGGTGTAGTTCAGCACGAGGCTGACATGAGACATGTCTACTTTATTGATGATGTGGCGGTAGTTGCCGTAAAATTCGCCGATGCGGCCCTTCCAGACGTAGAGTAACTGGCCGCGCAAGCCCTCCAGCGCGCCGCTAAACTGATAGCGCATATCCAGGTTAAATTGCCGGAAGGCAGGAAAGCCGTACTTATTAAGCACGGTGTTTTTCACGTCGGGCAAATAAAAGTGCCCGTAGGCAGCCTCTATCTGCCAGTGTTTGTCGGTCGAGGACCAGATGAGGCGCCCGGTGATGGAGTGAGAGCCTCCGCTGCCTTCGATGCGTTCGCGCGGCATGAAGGTGTAGAACGGCTCGCGTCCCCACTCGCGAGGCGAAAGGAAGCGCCCGTGCGCCGTAACGCGGGTATAGGCTGCGAGGGCCTGCCAGGGGCCATAACGCCATCCAGCGCGGGTGCTAAAAGCCCAGGACTGCCCGCCTGCGGCAAAGTACGCCTTGGTTGGGTCCTCGTTGCCGCCATGGGCGACGGCATCCTGACGGATGAGCATAAGCCCTGCAATAAGTTGGTGTGTCCCGGAAATGGGGCGCTGATAGTCTGCTCGCAGAAGAGCCGTATTGAAGATACGCTCTACATATTGATCCCAAAGCTGCAGCGTCAGGTCTTTATTCGGCCTGAACGTAATACCTGCCAGACCGATAGCGCTGCTTTTGAGGTTACCCGAATAACCGCTGACCGAACCATCGGGATTGATACCGCGCGGGTACAGGCCGATGGACTCGCCGATGGTGTACCAGCGCACCGTGCTACGCGGCGACATGCGCCACAACACTCCGCCCTCGACCTTGACCCGGTTCCATTCGTTCCACTCCAGCCAGGCACCGGCCTCCGCCGTAGGGCGCATGCGCCCGTCTTGGTGGTTAATCAGAGGTGTCTGGAGCAGCTGCTGCCCTACAGTCAGACGTGATTTACGCCACTGGTAGCGGAGCCACAACTCCTCCAGCCGGTCTAAGTCCCGGCGATTGCGCGGGTTTTCCACATCAAACAGACCTATTTCGTAGCGATTGATAGCCCCTGTAATCGAGTCGCGCTGGCTAAGATCGGAGGAAAGTAAATTAAAGTTGAACGCACCGCCTACGCCTATGCTAAAGCCGTGCCAGGGAGCAGACTGAAAATGCAGCCAGCCACCTGCGGCCCAGGCGTAGTAATCCGACAACTCACCGGAATTGTCAGTAATCATAACAAATGTACGGAACTGGCCGCCATGTTCGCCTTTCTGAAAGGCCTGAAGCAAGCTTTCAGCCCGAGGCAATCGCTTCTCCGGTACAGTGGCTGTATCGCGAAGTACCGAACGCCCGTGTAGGGCTGTGCCCCAGAAAGCAAGCCAAAACCACAGGGCTGCTTGTTTGAATAAAGAGTAATATTTCATGCCGCAAAAGTGCATGTCATGCATAGCATAGAGAGGCAGGATGCCTCCTATCCGACAATGTGTTTGTTGAAAAAGAGTCAAAAACCCGCCTTGATGTAGGCCCAGCCCTCCTCCTGACGCTCGACGATGTGGACGATGCCGCGCTCCACGTAGCCGGACTCGGCAATGACATCGGCCTTGGAAATGTTCATCTGCCTAAGGGTGAACTCGCAGGCGTAAAAATCCACACCGCGTTTCTTGAGAGCAGTCAGCTCCGCGGGCACATTGGTTTTGTCTTTAACCAGCAGATGGATGCCCTTGTTATGCGCCACCACCTCGATACGCGCTTGTGGCCAGTGATCCAGTACATTATTTAGTTGGCGCGTCAGGGCGCGATAGGCGCTCGTATCGGGCGTTGTAATCTGGAAAACGATCCGGTGAGTCTTCTTCTTAGACGCCTCTTCAGGTGAGAAATGGGCATTAGAAAATGAAAACACGGCTACGGCCATCACGCCAATGACGGCACCGGCGAAATAATACATAAAACGTTCCATGATATCCGCGCTGTTTACAGATTGCTAAAAGTAGTTTACAACGTGTTATGCCCTGCTGTAAGATCACTATCGGCTGATGGAGAAGGCGTGTTGCTCGAGCCAGGCTGTCTCATTCAATACCGTAACTTTCCCTGAGTGCACATCATAGACCATTGGAATGACATTTACCTGTTTTTGCGCTATTTTTTCAGCGATCATCGGTTGTTGGCGAACCTGAGCCACGCCGTGAACAATGTTACCCTCAATGCAAGCTGTGAGGTTTTTACCTTCGTGCTCCAGGATCTGCTGTTCCTCCTGCTCCTGCATTAGGGCTTCCACTATCTGGCGAATGTGCCCGTGGCATTCGCCGCCCGATAAGAAGGCTTTGACAGCGCCGCACTCCGTGTGGCCCAACACGACGACTAAAGGCGCGCCCAGATGCTCGACAGCGTATTCGATACTGCCCAGTTCTAAATCGCCGATAAGATTGCCCGCCGTTCGAATAACGAAAAGATCGCCCAGACCTTCGTCAAAGATAATTTCGGGTGGCACGCGGCTGTCGGAGCAGGTAACGACCACTGCAAACGGATGCTGGGCATTCTCTGTCTCATGAATGCGCTGCTGCGTCTGATGCGGATGTCGAAGCTGCCCTGACAGGAAACGCTGATTGCCTTCCAGCAAGGCGGCTAGCGCTGCTTCCGGCGTAGTTGGGCGTTTGTCTTCTGCAGATGAAGAAGACTGACAAGCTGAAAACAAATAAAGGGCGCCTATACCCATCAGGGCGATAAAGGGGATGAAAAGATGTCGCATAAATCAAAAATCAGGAGTGATGAACAGCGGTCTGGCTGTACTTCATCAGAATAAGCCCTAAAAAAAGGCCCCACAACCGCACCCGCTGTTGTTTTAAATGCTTATAATTGACAACAACAAAGGTTGCACTGGCCTGTATGCTCTGCAAGTGATATTTATCACGGCCAACAAACGCCCACCGATCCGTCCTCGTTTTTCATCGCTACAATTTCAATAGCTCTATCCCATTTTTGAGCAGCCGCACTTTGCCGGCTTCGGCGAGTTTTTTCATCAACCTGGAGATTACCTCTCGCGAGGAATTGAGTTCCTGGGCGATCTGCGTGTTGGTGATTTCCAGCACTTTCGTGCCCATTGCCTGGCTGTGGCGGCGCAAATAGAACTCTAAACGCACGTCCATGTTCTGAAAGGCGATGTGGTCAATGGTTTCCAAGAGCTCCTCATAGCGACGGCGGTAGGTGCTCACTACGAAGTGATACCACGTGCGGTAGTTGCGCATCCAATTTTCGGTGTGTTCTACAGGTATCACAAGGAGTTTAGCATCTGTTACGGCGCGAGCGGTTACCGAGCTAGCGCGAAAGGTTTTGTCGCAGATCATTGAAAGCGCGCAGCCGTCGCCCGGGTGCAGGTGATACATGAAAAACTCACTGCCATCGTCTTCGCTCTCGCGAAAAAGCTTGACGAGACCTTCGAGCACAATCATGGTGTTTCGGATGGGTTGCCCGCTTTGCAGGAGGGTCCGTCCGGCTTCTACTTCTACAATGCGGCCCTTTTCCAGCATTTCTGCCAGTAACCCTTCCTCAAAATCGCGAAGTAAATGACGGTAGTTATCCATGTTTTTAAGATTAAAACGGTAAACAATAAACAGTGCCCGAGGGCGTAAGCATAGCAATGCTAAAAGCGCCATCCATTGTTTAACGTCGCAAAGCCACTACGCCTCTGCTAATCAGGAGACGCAGCAAAAGTAGCCACGGAAATCCGTGCAAGAACAAATCAAACCAGTCTATGGGCTGCATACCCACGGCCCCACCGGCAACCCAGCGAATTTTGCCTATAAGGTGCGGCTCGGGAGCAAAAGGTGCTAAGCCAAGGGTAAGGCAAAGTATCAGTACGAATTTCCAGTCGTTCCACGGTTTCATGGCGAGGCGGGAGGGCTAGTGAAAGGCGTAGTCCACTCCGCTCACCTGGGTCAACAGGGTCGGGGGAGCATCCAAAATCTGGGCATCGCCGCGCGGTGTGGGCGACACAGGTGAGTGTTGGGCCAAGTATTCGCGCAACACCGTATGCAGCGTGTAAGGCAGATTTTTACCTTCGAATACCTCTGGAATACGGCAGAGCATAGTTTCCGGGTCGCCGTCGCGCTCGCAGGCCGATACGGTATAGACGCGCTCGGGGTCGAGTGGCTTACCGCCTACTTTGACACTTTTAACGCGCTGACCCATTTCGCCGAAAGCGTTGAAAGCGACCTCCATGCCGCGAAACTTCACTAACCAGCCGCCAAAACGTTTGTCGGCTTCTTTAGCAAAGACATTGTTTAGCTCTTTTTCCAGCCACTTAAGCAAAACGCTGCCACGCACTTTGGCTGTGCGGACGGTAGCATCCACGGGCAGCATGTCATACAGGTAGCCCTCTGTAATGGGGATGTTACCCGAGTGATCGGGCGTTACACGCGGAGGGCAGAAGCGGAACCCATTGGAAAGTACAATGTCTGTGCCCACCTTCCAGACCAGCGCATCGAGGATAAGGGTATCAATAGTATTCTCTACGACGAAGTAGCGATACAGCGGCACTTTACTGTACCCGACCACCTTTTCAATTTGGGACAAATAGGGTGCTTCTATCTGCTCAATGAGTGCTGCCACTTCGGCGTTGGCCGAATAGCGCTGCGGGTTTATCTCTACAAGCTGGTAGCGCTGATTGACGATTTTACCGTCTTTCACTTCTACGTCTAAACGACCTACAAAAGAGCCGAACGCACCCGGCTCCACCACTTGGGCGTATTTGCAGACGATGGGCTTGCGCACACGCTCGTGGGTATCGCCACCAAAAATATAGTTCACACCTTCACACTCGGGCATATTGGCCAACGCAATTTGCTGCGAAAGGCCCAAATGTGCCAGGATGATGACCAAATCACATTGCTCTTGCTCGCGCAGAACGCTCACGTAATAGGCCAAGTTTTCCTCCGGTTTGGTGTAGATGATGCCTTTAGAATAGTTAGGCGACTGCCGCAGCGGTACCAGCGGATCGGTGTAGCCCAAAAAGCCGATTTTCACACCTAAGCGCGACCAAGTGTAATACGGCGGGAAAATGAGTTCACCTTTCTGGCCATTGCCCAGGTCGTGGTACATATTGGCACACACCTTGGGCGCCTGGAGGCCGCCGAGCAGCTGCTGCATGGCTTTTTTATAGTAGACAACCTCCCAGTTTCCGGGCAGATATAGGTCGTAGCCCAGCGCGTTCAAAATGGGCGAAATGGCACGCCCCGTCGTTTTGACCGACAGGGCGCTACCCTGGAACATATCGCCCGTGTCCACAATGAACGTGTTCGGGTTGCTTTTACGGACTTCCTCAAAGAAGGTAGCCAAATGCGCATAGCCGCCCGCTTTTCGGAACACCGGCCGATTGTTTTCCCAGAACATCTCATCGTGCGGGTGTATTTGGCAGTGCACGTCAGTGGTCTGCAGCAAGGTTAGCACGCCGTCCCGTGGCGGTGCCGGTTGTTCTTCAGGTGGTAGAGCGCCTTCTGCGGTTGGAGTGTCGGCTAAGCGCCATGAGCGGCCCTGGGCGAAGTTGGGTAGAAGGGCCATGCCAGCCCCGGCCAGCAAGGCATTGCGCAGGAATTTGCGGCGCGGATGCTCGCCCGATGCCGAAAACTGAGCAGGAGTATTAGACGCGGATTTCATGTTTCTCTCTCTCTCTCTTTGTTATTTACTGGTGAGTTTTTCCTTCTCTTTTGGCTCCGTTTTTTGCTTATAAAAGCCCACAATTGGCTTGAAAGGCCCGTACTTATGTTGCTCTTCCGAGAAAGGGTCGGCGTAAGGGCCAAAGGGGTGATCGAAGGGCTTGCCGGAAATATCGGGCCAGTCCACCTTCAGGAAAGGATGGCCCGGGCGCGGCATGGAGTTGACAAAGGCAGCCACATCCCAGGCTTCTTCGTCGGTCAATTGCGGGTTTTGATGGCTGGCCCCTAAAGGCATATTGGCCTTGACGTAGCCGGCAAATCGCGACAAACGGAAGAGGCCTGCAGCCTGATTGTAGCTCTTGTCGCCCCACAGCGGCGGATAGTGGCGTTCGCTGTTAGGCATGGGCAAGCCTTGGCCGTCAGCACCGTGGCAAGAAGCGCACTTTTCCGCATACACCAATTTGCCTCTCGCCGGGTCGGCGGGGCGGTCCAAGAATGGCACTTGCACCAGACCTGAGCCGCGTGGCTTTTCGCCTTTAGGAACACCCGTGCCCAACCAGTGCATATAAGCCACAATAGCCTTCATCTCGCGGCTGTTGGTATCTAACGGTTCGCCGTTGAGACTGCGCTCAAAGCAATCATTCACCCGCTTAGGTATGGTTTCCAACGAACCTGAACGCGCCCGAAACTGCGGATACGTACTGGCCACCGCAAAATAATTGTTGCCAAAGGGCTTTGTACCTGCCTCCAAATGACAGTTCTGGCAGTTCAAGCCATTGATGCTGCCCGGGCGTAAAATGCCTCTCTCGCCAAAATAATCCTGCGTGTTGGCAATCAGGTCGCGCCCATAGGCAATCAGGTCTGCCTTTTCATCGGTCTGCGCCAGAAACAAGTCCGGCGCCTCCCAAAACTTCTGAGGGTCGTACACGGGCATCAACTGCGCCCGCCGTGCCTCAATGGCTTCCCCCTGACGCGAGTGATCCCAGTACCAAGCGCCGATGCCGAAAGCCGTCAGCACCACCGACAGCGACCACAAGACCCAACGCATACCCTGCAAAAATGCTAAATGACGATGATAACCCGACGAGAGCAAAGCCTCCTCGCTCAATCGTCGCTGGGAGTAGTTCATCGCTCCCGTAACTATCAGAACGCCTATCACCAGCGCTCCGATAACTAACCACATGACTGGATAGTAGATACCGTTACTCATAGATAAAATGCCTTCAGTAGAAACATAGCACAGAAAAACGTCCTCGCTGAAACGCGCCAATAACCCAAAGGAAGTCTGGTTATTTGGCTATAATCAATGAAATTTAGCGGAACGCACGCAAAAGTCCGAAACCAACTCCCCGGCTTTTCGTGACAAAAGTCACTGCTACATGGAAATGGAAGTTTCGGCTCTGCTGCAGTATTCAGCAAAGGGAGGTTGTCGCGAATTCGTGTACTCATGGTCCAACAAAGCTCGGAGACGACACCTCCCGGTGGGAAACGTCGCCTTTAATTCGTGCATTCGTGGTTAAAAAACAGCCTCGCAGTCTCTTTGCTGGATGCCCTTTAGCCGTGCTGTGCGTGCTACCTTTGCGCTGCTAAATGCTTTTAACGTATGAAAAACGCTTTTCTGCTTGCCTTTTTACCCTTGTTCTTGCTATACGCCTGCAAACAGGACGACAACCGCACCAAAACCGAGCAAACTGGCGGCTCACCGACCCAGGCCAGCCCGCTCATCCTGGCCGGCCAATGGATAGCTATGGACTTTTGCGCCCGCGCCAACCAGTATGGCAGCGTGCTCGGAGCTATGAACAATGCCCATGTGCCCTATGCCTTCGCCTTCGAATTCCTGCCCGACCTGGCCGATAGCGTCATCTGCTATGACGGCACTCGCTCCTGGAAGTTGCCCGTCAAATACAACCGCGATACACTGGAATTCCAAAACGCTTTTGAAGGCAAATCCATCTTTGCCGTCTACCACTCCCAGGGCGAAAAGGATATGACCGTCTTCGACGGCACCAAAGGACGCACCCGCATGGATCGCTACATCAAGTCAGGTGCCAATACGCCGGACGCTTTCGGCGCTTTCATGGTCGCGCTCCACCGCAACCTTTTTGGCGGTATCCTGTTGCCCCTCGGCAAAGGCGCCGGACGCGACACCCTCCTCTTTACGCCGGGCGGTAGCATCCTGAAATGGAACGAGTACGACAGGTACCGCGTCTGCGTAACGGGCGACTGCTTCGTGGCTAAAGAGCCCACTGATATTATTGTCCTGGGTAAATCAGACAAACCCGACGCCGAAAAGCGCTTTGCCTTCCGCTACAACGCCACCAACGATACCCTTACGCTCTACCACCTCATCCCTAACCGCACCGACGAAAAAGCCGCCCAAGACATCGGCGGCGCTGCCTATCGCTTCCGACGCATCGAGTCTCAATAAATCGCCTGCTATGGCCTCTGCTCTGCAAAATCTGTCGCAATACGACGCTGCCATGGTGCCTGATGCTGCCGAAATGACATTCGGCATCGTCGTGGCCGAGTGGAACGCCCATATCACCCATGTCCTATACGAAGGCTGCTATGACACTCTGCTCAAACACGGCGCAAAACCCGAAAACATCCACACCGTGCAAGTACCTGGCTCCTTCGAACTGCCCGCCGGCGCCCGCATTCTGCACGGACAGAAAAACCCGGATGTCGTCATCTGCCTGGGCTGCGTCATCAAAGGCGAAACCAGCCACAACGAATACATCAACCAGGCCGTAGCCCAGGGACTGGTCCACCTCAGCCTCGCCACCGGCAAAGCCTTCCTCTTTGGCGTCCTGACTACTGACACCGAACAACAAGCCCTCGACCGCGCCGGCGGAAAACACGGCAACAAAGGCGTGGAAACTGCCATCGCCGCCATCCGTATGGCTGCCCTCAAACGCGACCTGTCGGCATCGAAGAAGAAAATTGGGTTTTAACAACCACTTGCCCTTTACCCGGGAAAAGCCCTGAGGGGTGTAGGCCATCCAGAAGAAGCTGCACATACCTCAGGGCTTAGTGTTTACCAGGTCGCTAAGCTTGCTCCACTACAGCCCACTGGGCGAGAAGCGCACCCCCGCATACGCCACAGGCCCCATGATGGGCGCCCAAATTTGGGAGCCATTAAAGAACGGACTAGTGGGTTCGTTGGCTGCGATGATGGCGTGGTGCTGTTGGAAGCCCGTCAGGTTTTCGCCGCCGATGTAGATTTCCATACGTCGCCAGGTGCGCGTGATTTGCAGACTCCACAAGGCGTAGGTGGGCGTTATTTCCGGGAAATCGTGCACCAATTCGTGCGGTATCTGGCTATTGTCGGGCAGGCGCTGCGGGCCTACGGCTTGCACGCGCGTGTTGAACATCCACTTTTTGTCAGGCGTCGTGTAGTCCAGCGTGACTAAGCCACGATGCTGAGCCACAAGAGGCAGTAGACGCAGCACGCCGTCGCTGAAGGTCGAGCGCGTATCCGTCCATTTGTAAGCGATCCGCATATCTAAACCCTGCAGTGGGGTGTACTGCAGCATAGCCAGCAGGCTGTTGGCAAATGCCTGCCCGGACGAGTAGTAGAGAGCCACCTCAGTGGGCGATTGGTCCACATCCACCACGATTTGGCGCACGAAGTCGGTGCGGTACAAGTCCACGTTCAAGCTGGCTTCGCGGCCCGCCATTTTGAACTCGTGTGTCAGGTTCATGCCGTAGTTCCAGGCATCTTCGTGGAGCAGGTTAGGCGCGAAGCGCAGCGCGCGGTTACTGGCCAGCAGGCTGAGGTTTTCGGCCATCAGGTTTGGCGAGCGGTATCCGCGGCCAGCCGAAAGGCGCACGACGGTTTCCGGGCTGAAGTTGTATTTGGCACTGGCGCGTGGGGTGATGAGCCAACCGAAGCGGCTGTTCCAGTCTATGCGCCCGCTCAGCACGATCACAAGGTCCGGGATGCCCATGCGCAGGTTAGGACGGCTGTACGTGTACTCAGCCATGACGCCGGGTGCCCATTCCGTTCGGCTGAGGTCTTGCTCATTGACGCGCTCCTGGATGTCGTCGTATTGCACCGACGGGGCCAGCACAATCTGGTGGTCGGTGGTGCCGATGATGGACTGGTACAGTGTCTGCCAGTAGGCTGAGCGCTGTTCGGCGGCATAGCGGTTAGGGCCGAAGATGCCGTTGGCACGGTGCCAGGAGGCCGACACCATGTTGCCCAGCTGGCGGTAGGGGCGTCCGTTGAGGCCCTCCATGCCGAGTTTGCCCCACACCTCGAGGCGGTCGTTGTACATTTCGACGCCAAAAAAGCCGGGCACGCCTTCCACGGGGCGCATCTGGCCGCCGCGGCGGTAGTCCCTCAGGGCCTGCACATTGAATTGGGCACACATTTCCGGACTTTCATAGAAAAGGCGATACAGCCCGTTCAGTTGCTGGCGGTTGGGCGAGTCATAGAAGTTGTCGCTGTTCATGTCCCAGCGGTTGCGCACGATGCTGGCATGCGTCAGCAAACCATGCGACCATTTGCCCTCACCACGGCGGTTGAGGTGCACATTCAGCTCACCGCGGCCTTCTGTGGAGGTGAAGGCGTTGACAAACAGCGGTTTGTCCTGGGTCGGCTTTATCAGTTCCGCGTTTATCTGGCCCGTGATGCCGGCAAAGCCCTGCCGAGCGGAGCTGGCGCCTTTGGCCAGCTGGATGCCATTGAGCCAGGTACCGGGCACATATTCAAACGCATACGGCGTGGCGATACCCTGTAATGTCGGGCGATTTTCCAGCAAAAACTGGCTGTAGATGCCGCGCAGGCCGAGCATTTGAATTTCCTTGATGCCCGTCAACGCGTTGGAGTACGTAACGTCGGCGGCGCCGTTGGTCTCGAAGCTTTCGGAGAGGTTGCAGCAGGGCGCCTTGCGCAGTTCGTTGCGTTCAATGCGCTCCACGTTGCGCGGGTTGAGCGTCGAGATGCGCGTATCGAAGCGATGATCCTGGATGGTTACTTCTTGCAGCTGCCGCACTCCGCTCACTTCTATCCACAGGCTGTCTTCCTCGGGCAGTACCTGCACGCGAGCAGGCTGGTAGCCGGGGTATTGAATGAGCAGCGTGCTCTCGTGGCAACGGTGCGGAAGCCAGAAGCGCCCCAGCGTGTCGGTAAAGGTGCCTACTGTGGTATCGGCCCAGCGCACGGTAGCACCGATGAGGACTTCGGCGTTTTCGTTCGTTACAATGCCGTACAATGTATTTTTTTGGGAAAAAAGACCGCTCACCGGCCACACCGTGGCCAGCGCGCATATTATGAAGATGACAAACCGTTGTTCCATTGCTATTTTTTCTTTCTCTGTCATGAAATAAAATAAAAAACGGCACACCGGAGAAACTCCGGCGCGCAGAAACAATGAAAAACAACGGCGGTCTAACAACGGAACACCTCGTGGCGAATGCAGATTTGCCAGCCTGAAAGTGGCGGCGGTACTTCGGGCGGCGCCTTGTTCAGTGGCTGCTGCCAGCAGAGCAGCGGGCAGAACCACTTGCGGAAGACAGGCGCCTCGTCGGCCCACAACGGCAGGTCGGGTAGATGATCCCACGACAATGGGCCGTGCAGATCGAGCTTCAGCTGATGTATTTTGACCGTCTTACTCGTGCAGGTGTGCGACGCCGACTGCCAGCCGTCGTCATCCGCAGCGCAACAGACCGGCACGTCTGCACGGGCACAGCAAGAGGCATTCGTTTCTGCACAAACCTCCACCGGCGGCCTGGAACAACAGTCAGTGGCTTCGTGTCCCAAGGCACTGCAGTCATCTTCCCCTTCCTCATCCAGCGACAACGGCAGTGAGAACGCCACGGCACCTTCGCCCTTGCAATAGCAATAGATATGCGCCACGCTCACCCCGATGGTCGAGGTCAACAGTGAACATATCCATAGCCAGACAATCGGTAGGCGAAGCACGAAAAAGACTCTTTTATTTAATTGCAAAATTAGTGCATCATTACCGGTATTTCCAAACACAAATACCGAAGGTTCAAAAAACGACGCGAAATGGAGATTATTCTCAAAAAAACTTTTCAAGAAGTACAATCAGCGCGGCCTGTTTTTTTTAGGGCCGAGTAGTGCAAATAACGACCCGGTGGAGGCTACCCCGTACACCTTTGACGAACTACGCGCCGCTGTGGAGGCCGCCGAGGACTGGGGGCACGTACGTCATGGTGCACGCTTACACCCCTCGCGCCATCCGACACACCATAGACGCTGGCATCAGATGCATCGAACACGGCCAATTGCTCCAGCGCTACGGCCTGCGAAGCCCATACCAAAGCAGAATTGGCGTGGTCGAAACCGGTGTACTAGCCGATCTTATTCTGGCGGACGGTAACCCGCTGCAAGACTTCTCGCTTATCGCAAAACTTGCCGAGAAGTCTATCGTCATCATCAAAGACGCAAAAATCTACAAAAATACCCTCCAGTAACGCTGCTCACACAGCCCAAACGACGGTGCACGAGGCCCTTCCGGAGCAGAACAGAAGGCCTTAGGCGGTAAATGCACGGCGATTTTTCGCCCGAATACGCACTTTGACGTTTCTTTGGGCGGCCAAAGTGCTTCGAGACTCTCACATATAAAGCGCCCGCTGTCATGGGTTTTATTTTTGACCAGATAAAAGAACACCTGCACGCCGGTCTGATAGCCGATGCGGCCCAGTATGTACGTCAGGAGGAAGCCCCCACAGCAGTGGCTTTAGACTGCTGGAGCGCGGCCATTCTGGCCGGCCTGTCGCAATACGTAGAACGCCCGCGCGCCATGAAGCGCATCTTCGAAGGCTTGGACACCTTTCCGACAGAGGTGCTGGGCAGGCCTGAACAGCTGTTGCGCTCGGGCAACCTGGCTCGGGGAGACTCCAAGGACCGCTCCGGACAGCTACTGGGCCAGCTTTTCGGCGAGCACATTAGCGCCGTGCGGGCCACCGTGGCCGAGCATGCGGGTGTTTCCCTGCCTGCAGCCTCCGAACTGCTGGGCATTGCCGGCCCTATTGTACTGAGTGTGCTTGGCCTACGTCTACGCAAGGGCGAGCTGAGCGTGTCGGGCTTGGCCAATCTGCTGCGCGCCGAGCGCCAACGCCTCAACACTGTACTGCCTGCTCCGGTCGCTAAAAGCCTCGGCATCAGCCTGCCACTCAGCACAGAGGAGGATTTGCCTCCCCAGACCGAAGGCATACGCTGGGGCCTCGCCTTGGCTATTGCCATAGCACTTGGGCTGGCCACGCTCGTCGCCTTTAAGCAATGCGCGGGCTGAAGCACTCGTCCAAAAGTGCCCACATTTACGGTCGATTTTTAATTGGAATGCGCGGGCTCTAGCCCTGCTGATGATGGGCCAATGCTCTAACCACCCGCCTCACCTAACAGTACCATAACGCCTTGTTTGCCATGCGCCTGTGCAAAAACACCCCCCTGTTGACGGCTTATTTGTCCTTGCTGTTTTCCATGTGCAGCCCAAATTCTGCCGAACGTATGCCCAGCCTACTCCCACCCTCTGTGTTTAAGCCCGAACAGTACACACCACCGCGAGCAGCCAAAAAGCCCAAACAACTCACGTCAGCCCACGGCGACGTACGCATTGACGACTACTACTGGCTCAACGAGCGCGACAACCCCGAAGTGCGCGCCTACCTGGAGGCCGAAAACCGCTATGCCGACTCCGTGCTGGCGCCCGTAGCGGCCTTGCGAGAACGCCTCTTTGAGGAAATGAAAGCCCGCATTCAGCAAGACGATAATACTGTGCCTTATTTCAAAAATGGCTACTGGTACTATGCCCGCTTTGAGAGCGGTAAAGAATACCCCATCTACTGCCGCAAAAAAGAAACCTTGGAAGCGCCCGAGGAAATCATGGTGGACGCCAACGCACTGGCTGAGGGCAATCCCTATTGCTTAGTGTCCTACCTCAACGTCAGTCCCGACAATCGCCTGCTCTTCTACGCCGTGGATTACAGCGGACGCAACCTCTTTGAAGGACGCATCCTCGACCTAACCACCGGACGCCTGTTGCCCGATGGCTTCAGCGGCCAGATAGCCGGCGCCACCGCCTGGGCCAACGACAGCCAACACCTTTTCTATGAAACCAAAGACCCCGTAACCCTGCGCCCCGACAAAATCCGCCGGCACCGCATCGGCACGGATGGCAAACGCGACGCCACTGTGCTGGAAGAACCCGACGAAACCCTGTATCTCAGCCTCACCAAGGCCAAATCGGGCCAGTACATCTTCGTCAACCACGGATACACCGACAACTTAGAAACACACTACCTAAACGCCGACGACCCAATGGGCCAGTTCCGCGTCTTCCGCCCCCGACAGAAGGACTTCTTCTACGAGGTGGAGCACCACGGAGCGCATTTCCTTATTCGAACTAACTGGGAGGCCCGCAACTTCCGCCTGATGCAAACTCCAGTGAAAACACCTGGTCCGGAAAACTGGACAGAGGTCATCGCCCACCGCACCGACGTGCTGCTGGACGGCTTGGAGGTCTTCCGCAATCACGTCGTGCTCGTTGAGCGCAAAGGCGGCCTCAAACGAATGCGCATCATCCGCTGGGCCGACCGCCAGGAGCATTACTTAGACTTTGGCGAGCCTACCTACACGGTCAGCCCCGACGTCAACCCCGAATACGAAAGCCAGACGCTGCGATACCGCTTTACTTCGCTCAAAACGCCTAACTCCATCTTCGACTACGATATGGAGAGCCGCCAGAAGACCCTCCGGAAAGCCGACCCGGTGCTGGGCGGCTTCGACGCCAACAACTACGAAACAGAATGGCTCTGGGCGCTTGCGCGCGACGGCAAACAGGTACCCATTTCGTTAGTGTATCGGCAAGGAACGCCGCTCGACGGCAGCGCCCCTTGCCTGTTGGTGGGCTACGGCGCCTACGGCTTTGCGTACGACCCGGGTTTCAACCGTGAAGTACTCAGCCTGCTCGACCGCGGCTTCATCTATGCCATCGCGCACATTCGCGGCGGCGTGGAAATGGGCTACGGCTGGTACGACGACGGCAAAATGCTGCGCAAAATGAACACGTTCTACGACTTCATAGACTGCGCCGCCTATCTGTGCGCTCAAAAACGCACCAGCGCCGACCGACTTTTCGCCTCCGGGCGCTCCGCCGGCGGCTTGCTCATGGGCGCCGTAGCCAACCTGGCTCCTCAACAATTCCGAGGCATCATTGCTGGCGTGCCGTTCGTGGATGTGCTCACCACTATGAGCGACCCCTCCATCCCGCTCACCACAGGCGAATACACCGAGTGGGGCAACCCAGCCGTGCGCGAAGAGTACGAATACATGAAACAATACTCGCCCTACGACAACGTTCGGGCGCAAGACTACCCGCACCTGCTCGTCCTGACCTCCTTTGCCGACTCGCAGGTGCAATACTTCGAGCCGGCCAAATGGGTAGCCAAACTGCGCGACCTGAAGACCGACAACAACACACTGCTGTTCAAAACCAATATGAGCGGCTCCCATGGCGGTTCTTCCGGGCGCTTCGAACGCCTACGCGAGTGCGCTCTGGAATATGCCTGGATGCTGGGAGTCCTGGGGCGAACGCAATAGTGCCCGCCCAGAGGAGGCTCTGCTACGACAACCTTGTGCCATTCCAGGCATTTGGCAAAAACCGAGCAGGGCGGCATAGCATTTCTCATACTCTATCTTAAAATTCATGCAATTTCCTCCCATCCAAATTTAAAAACCCGGCAAATCAGCATGATTGAACGCGCCATTTTCCCTTCCAGCCAGGCTGGGTTGTTTGGCGGTAAGACCATTGCGATACTGAGGTGCCCAACAGGTGGGCAAGATGACTTTAAGCCCTGTATCTGACGAAAGAGACGTCCCAGGAACTATAAGCGATTTTGAAACGCCTGCGGCCTTTCAATAGATATCAGGCCGGAAAAAAAGCGGCAAAAAATAGAAGCCCGAGCAAGCAATGATGACACTTGCCCGGGCTCCAGTACGATTGCCTTGCGGAAAGGGAACTGAACGGCGCTAAAACCGCCTTAACGCATGACTACTAAACGCCCTCGGAGGCAGCGGTTTTCGGCATATAGCTCGACGAAGTAAATGCCCACGCCTAAGTTGCTGTTTTCCAAGGCAATATGGGCGCTGCCCGCGGCGATGACCCGATGCTGCAACAGGCGTCCGCTGGCATCCCAAATTCGGAGTTGCGCTTCAGCCGGCAGGGCCTCGTCTAAGCGTATCCAGGCAGCGCCCGAAGTTGGGTTAGGATACATCGCCAGCGTGCCGAAGTCGGGCTGCTGCGTGCTCACTGTGCAGTCGAAATTCGGATTGACCGTTACCGTCATCGTGAAGCGGCTGGAGCAGCCGGTAGTCAGGTCGGTTACCTGCAGGGCATACGTGCCGCTCACCTGAGCGCAATAGCGGAAGCCCGTGGCACCAGGAATAGGTGTGCCCTGGGAGTACCATTGAAGCGCGTAGTTCTTAGGAAGCGCCGCGGTGTCTATCAGTATCAGGTTGTTGCGGTCGTTGAGGAACACTGGTTGGGTAGGCGGGTCGTAAAACGTGATGGTCTGGCCAGCGGACACCGCGATACAGCCTAGCGAGTCCACAATTTGCACCTGATAAGTACCGCTCTGCGTGGGCAGGTAAATGAAATCTTTGGAGGCTCCAGGAATGGGCTGCCCATTGCGCAGCCATTGGTTCGGGCCCTTAGTGTACGACGACTGTAGGACAATCACATCGTCCGGGCAAGCGGTCATTTGACTGGCTGTCAGCGTCGGCGATGATGGCAATGGCAGCACAATAACGGTATCCACAGCAACAACCTCCTCAATTGGATTTTCAATGGTCAACACCACACGCAACGACCCCGAAACCAGTGTGTCGCCACCGCTCAAAGTATTAAACGGCAAGCTGCCGCAGAGGTCATCCGAAAGGTCTATGCCCGTATCTTCGTCCCAGACTTCCAGCGTGTAATTCACCTGCGACTGCAAAGGGAAATACATGTTAAAGGTGTAGGGCAGTACGACGTTGTTAATGTGGTTATTCTGGAAAAGCACCTGTGTGCCCCGCAGGATACGCAGGTAGGGGTCGGGAGCATTAAAAACGTCTGTGCAGCCCAGCCCCAGCAGCGTAACGCCCGTCAGGATATGGCCTATGGTGTCAATGCGGGCTTTGTATCTGACTACGTATGTGCCCGGCTTGTTGTACAAGTGGGGCGGCGGATTTTCGCCAATGAAAGTAGTGCCGTCGCCAAAATTCCATTCATAAGAGAAGCCACTCCTACCCAAGGAAGGGATATTGTTGGTGAATGTTACGGTCGTGGCGCCGCAGTCTTCGGCATTGGTCATGGTAAAGCCCTTGTTGATGCTAACCGACGGCTTGATGACCAGGTCCATGTTGAAGGAGGCCTCTTGCGTGAAGATGAGCACCGTAGCACGCAATTTGACCCGAAGCACAAAAGAGTCGGCCTTAAGCGGTATGCCGCACATTTTGAAGCAGCCATCGGTTTCGGTGGCGGTCTCAAAGACAGTTTTATTAGCCTGCCATTGGATACCGGGCGGCAGGTTTTCGACGCCGACAATCTCGATGCGCGAAATGGGCAGCCCCGGGGGCGTGGTAGAGTCCACTTTGCTCACAGGTGTGGTGGATTTAGGCACGCGGAAGGACAGGTCGGCATTGTACGGTTTACCCCGTTCGCCCGGTGGCAGCGGCGGCAGATAGAGCGTGTCCGTCGGTAAGTTGGTCGGCAAGCTGATAACACAACCAGGGCATCCTGATTGAGCCAGCAGTGGCGATGCCGAAAAGAGCGCGATGAGCACCACAGAGAACAGTTTTTTCATTGATAACCGGTTTTAGTTAGTGAAACCATACACCTTGGCAGCAAGGGTGGGTATGGCAGATTAAAAAAGCCGGACGAACGGCCGGCCTAATGTTTACATACGAATAAGACGACGGACGGCACGCGTATTTTCGTCGCGGAAGACAACAAGATAAGCGCCCGATGGCAGCACGGAAACATCCAGATCGAAGCGATTTTCACCTTCCAGTAAGAGTGCTTGCTGGCGCTGGACAAGATGGCCGTACACATCAAACACCTCTACCCAAAAAGTGCCGCCGCGCATGCTAACCATCTGAATATACGTTTGCCCCGAGGTAGGATTGGGCAATATTTGCAGCATACTAAATGGCCCGTCCGGAGCAGATGTAGAAACCTGACACTGACCTTGAGGCCTAAGTATCAAGTAGTAGTGATAGGTGGAGTCTATATCTCTGGGCAACACCAGAGGCACTTCACCTAACAGCGTCCGGACGCGTACCGATATACCCAGGTCAAAGGTATCGGGCTTGTTGGCCGGCGATGGCGTGCCGTGCAAACGGATGCACCCCAAGCTCAATGCATTAAACGTACAGTTAGGCGGATCACAGGAATACGTTAGGCCTGTGGGAAGGTTGGAGATGGCACCCGTTAGCGCAATGCTTACCGATTGGATGGGCACCTTGAAGCCCAGATAGGTGAATGTGTCGGGCACGAACACTGTAACCGATTGGTTGTAAGGCTCGTTGATACAGGCAGGCTTCAGGTTGTAAAATGGGGAGTCGGGCGAGTAAGGTGCCGGAGAGAGCAGCTGCTTGGTCTTCAGGAGATTGGAATCGCGCTCGCAGGGCTGAGCAAAGGCGCTCATACCCACCAGCATCAGACCTGCGATGCAGAGGAGCAGTAAATGTTTGTTCATAACCATCTTTTGTTTGTTGTATAGATTTAGAAAGGCTATAACGCGGCGCCCAGAGGGTGTAAGACCTATTGGCGGCCAATATCCGACGAATTCCGGACTTATTAAAAACAAACAAGATGGCGGAGGAGAATTAACACGGAGAAGAGGAACGGCAACATATTAAGTATGTGCTCGTTCCTCATCCTCTGTCGCAGGCATGTGAGGCCCGAATAGGCTCTATGCCTCGGCTTTGACGGCGTCCATGATGGCGCGGAAAGTGCGCGGGTGGTTGAGCGCCAGGTCGGCTAAAGCTTTGCGGTTGAGACTGATGCCTTTCTGACCCAAAGCATGGATGAAGCGACTGTACGGAATGCCTTCAGCGCGCGTGGCAGCGTTGATGCGGGCTATCCACAGGCGACGATATGAGCGCTTCTTGTACTTGCGGTCACGGAAGGCATAGAGCCAGCCTTTTTCAACAGCGTTTTTGGCTACGGTGTAAACTTTGGAGCGAGCGCCAAAGTAGCCTCGGGCGGCTTTCATGATCTTCTTCCGGCGCGCCCGACTGGCCGGATTGTTAGTTGCTCTTGGCATACGTGCGTTTTTTAGTACGACTTCGAGGTCCTTACAAAAAAGGACACTTTGGCCGAAGCCCTCGTTAAAAAATGAAAGACAGAAATGTTAGATGGCCAGCAGGCGCTCAATACGCGCGTGTTCGGACTTGTCTACGACGACAGCAGGACGCAGGTGGCGCTTCTGCTTCTTAGTCTTAGAGCTGGCAATGTGGCGCAAATTGGCCTGATTTCGCTTAATCTTCCCCGTCCCGGTTACCTTAAAGCGCTTCTTGGCGCCGGAGTGGGTCTTCATCTTAGGCATAACAAGTCTCTTTTTTAAATGGAGCGCAAAGGTACGCTCTTCAAGCATTCGCGCAAATGGCCTTCTATTTATTTTTAGCCGAATAGGCCAAATCAGGAGGGCTGTTTTTTGGCTGGCGTCTTCTTGGGCGCCACAATCACGGCCATACGCTTACCATCTAAGCGCGGAAGTTGCTCAGCAACGCCGTACTCCTCCAGCTCTTTCAAGAACCGCAAAAGCAACAATTCGCCGCGGTCTTTGAACACAATGGCCCGCCCTCGAAACTGCACATAAGCCTTAACCTTGTTGCCTTCCACTAGAAAGTTCTTTGCGTGGCGCAGCTTGAACTCGAAATCATGCTCACCCGTCTCCGGCCCAAAGCGGATTTCTTTGACTTGCTGCTTGACAGCGTTGGCCTTCAGTTCCTTTTCCTTCTTCTTTTTTTGGTAGAGGAACTTGTTGTAGTCAATAATGCGCACTACGGGCGGTGCGGCATTAGGCGAAATTTCCACTAAGTCAAGACCCATTTCCGCGGCCCACTTCTGAAGGTCAGAGGTGCGGTAGATGCCGGGCTCTATAGAGCGCCCGGCTACTTCACTGATTTCGGCCAGATTATCACCGACTAAGCGTACTTCGGGCGCCGTAATGAAACCATTGATGCGGTGCTCAGCCTGTTGCTGGGGTCTTCCGCGCATCCCTCGCGGATTGAGGGCGTTTCCTGGGCGTGGCGGGCGGCCGGGGCCACCCGAGTTTGACGTTTTTTTTAAAGCCAATTAAGCAAATAGTTTAGTGAATGATGCGGTGCAAAAAAGAAGGGTGATTTGTTCTCTTCAAAGCAAGACAGGCAAAAAAAACAACGACTTGTGCTTTAGGCAAAGCACGCTCTAACGGACAAAAGTACAGCCATTTTGCAGGACGCTACACGGCCTGGCAAAGAAAATTTTTAAGTTCCGCAACGGCTTCTACTTTTGCTGTACTGAACCAACAAAATCTCTGGCTGCCTGCTCACTCAAATCCGCGCATTGTGCCTCATTTCGCCGATATCATTTTGCCTTTGGCACTACCTAAGCCAGCGTTCACATATGCTGTGCCGGACGATTTGCTCGATGAAATACAGATAGGTCGGCAGGTGGAGGTAGCGTTTGGACAAAGCAAGCGTTACACAGGGGTGGTATGGCGGATACACCAGGAGGAGCCGGATTACGCCACCAAGCCCATCCTGGCAGTTTTGCCCGAAGGTGCTTTCATTACGCAAGAGCAGTTGGCTCTGTGGGAGTGGATGGCTACCTACTATTGCTGTACACTGGGCGAAGTTCTACAGGCGGCCCTACCTGCACAGCTCAAGTTGAGCAGCGAAACTCGCTTAGCGCGACGCACCGACTACGGCGACGACTTCTCAGGGCTGGGTGCCGAAGAGTATCTGCTGGCCGAAGCCCTTTTGCTGCGCGAAGAGATTACCTTAGACGACGCCCGAAAAATTTTGAACAAGAAGACCGTCATGCCCATAGTGCAGCGTTTAATAAATAAAGGTGTACTGCTTCTGCGCGAAGAAATGCGCGAGCGTTATCGGCCCAAAAAAGTTCAGGCCGTTCGGCTGGCTGAGCCTTACCGTTCTCAACCCGACCACCTGGCGCCTGTGCTGGATGAACTGGTCAAATACGAAAAGCAACAAGAGCTGGTGCTGGCCTATCTGCACCTCAGCCGCCAACGCCCTTGGGTAAGCCGGCAAGAAATACTGGACAAAGCCAAAGCCTCCGAGTCCAGCCTCAAATCGCTCTTTAAGAAAGGTATTCTCGAGCTGTACGAGCGAACTCTGAGTCGCATTGCTGACCATACCGATGCGACCAGCATAGCGGATGCCCTCACCGCGCAGCAACAGCGCGCAATCGGTGAAATAGAGGCCTTTTTTGCCCAAAAAAAACCCGTCTTGCTATATGGTATTACGGGAAGTGGAAAAACGCGCGTGTACGTCGATCTCATCCAAAAGGTCATTCGAGCAGGCGGGCAGGTCTTGTACATGCTCCCAGAAATCGCTCTCACGGCACAAATCATCGAACGCCTGCGGCACATCTTCGGCGCCAATATCGCCGTTTATCACTCCAAAGTCAGCGACGGCGAGCGAGTGGAAATCTGGCGAGCCACCGCCACCGGCAAACCGGTACTTCTGACCGCACGTTCGGGGCTGTTTCTACCCTTCAAAAACCTGCAGCTCATCATCGTAGACGAAGAGCATGACCCTTCCTACAAGCAACAGGATCCAGCGCCGCGCTACCACGCTCGTGATAGCGCCATATATCTGGCGCACCAGTGCGGCGCCAACGTTTTGCTCGGCACAGCCACCCCCTCCATGGAGAGCTGGCACAACGTTCAAATCGGCAAGTACGGACTTGTTCAGATGCCCGAACGCTTTGGCAATATCCCCCTGCCCGAGGTGTGCCTCCTCGACCTGCGCGAGCACCATCAAAAGCGCCAAATGCAAAGCCTATTCGCTGCCCCCTTGCTCGAAGCCATCCAAAAATCACTGGAACAGGGCGAGCAGGTCATCCTCTTCCAGAACCGCCGCGGCTACTCTCCCGTACTCGAATGCCGCATCTGCGGCTGGACGGCCGAATGCCGCCATTGCGACGTCAGCCTCACCTACCACAAGCAACACCACGCCCTGCGCTGCCATTACTGCGGCTATACCGAAAAAATGCCCTCCATCTGCCCGGCCTGTCACAGCGGAAAAATCGCCCTGCTCGGCTTTGGCACCGAAAAGATCGAGGACGAACTAAAAATTTTCTTACCCAAAGCCCGCATCGCACGCTTAGACTTAGACACGGCAGGTGCCAAAAACCGCCTTAATGACCTACTGAACGACTTCGAGGAGAAACGCCTAGATATCCTCGTGGGCACGCAAATGATCACTAAAGGATTGGACTTCGACAACGTTGCGCTCGTGGGCGTGCTGGGTGCCGACCAGCTGGCCCGCTTCCCTGACTTCCGTGCAGGGGAACGCGCCTTCCAACTGCTCACTCAGGTGGCCGGACGCGCCGGACGCAAACACAAACGCGGCCTGGTCATGATACAGGCGTGGAACCCCAACCACCCTGTGCTGCAAGAGGCCTTGCGCGCCGACTTTTACGCCCACGCCCAACGCGAACTGGATGAGCGCAAACACTTTTTCTACCCGCCCTTCTCACGACTCATCCGCGTATACGTGCGTCATCCCAAAGAGGACATCACCCTCGCTGTCGCCCAACACATAGTCAACCTGCTGCGCCAACAACTGGCCCATCGCGTCCTTGGTCCAACCCAGCCAACCATCAGCCGCCTACGTGGCTATTTTATCCAGGAAATCCTCCTGAAAATGGAAAAATCCACCACTCTCCTGCACGAAACCAAACAACTCATCCTGCAGACGGCAGAACAACTCAACGCCCAACCCGGCTGGTCAAAAGCACGCATCTACGCCGACGTTGACCCCCAGTAATCGCCTCTTCCCGTATCCGCCAAACCCTGCAGCGACCAAACTTTTTTGATTGTAATAACCGCCGAACTTGTTTGGCCAATCCCGTTTTTAGTTAAAAACCGTTAATCGGTTAATTCCCCGTTAATCTCCTTGCGCGCTAGCGCGCCACTTGTTTCTTTGTCGCCCAAAAAACGCACGCTATGAAACACCTGCTTATGACCATTGCAGGCATCCTGTGGAGCACCCTGCTCAGCGCACAGATCTATGTGGAAGGCACTCTGCTAACCCCCTCAAATACAGGAGCCTACATCGAAGTTACTCCCTTGCGCCGGACTGACGGGACGTATCACATCGGCGTGGATTACGGCCAGACGCGCAGCCGCCGCCCGAACGATTGCCTGACCGACAACAAGGGCCGCCGCTACGAGTTTCGCAGTGCCATAGATGGCCTGAACTTCCTCTACGACAACGGCTGGGAGGTAGCGGTCGTCTATCCCGTAGAGGACATCCGCCGCTATCTACTCAAACGCCGTTAAGGCTAAAAAGGCCTATTTGCCAACATAGGCATACCAGGCAGCGATATTAGCATGAGCGAAAGTACTACCTTTGGGGGCTTTTTGGCAAGAGTCCAGAAAGGCATATTCTATCACCAAACTAATAACTCACTCGCTCTGTCTTATGCCTACGAAGTTAACACTCCGCCTAGGCTTGATGGTAGTGGCACTGTTTGCAGTGCTTTTTCCACAAGCCAATGCACAAGACTTAAACGCTGCTCAGGAGACGGCCCTGCGCTTTTTGCGCGCCAATCCTGAGCAATTCCTCCTGACCGCTCAAGACGTGGCTGATGTGCGCATCAGCGACGTTTACATGAGCAAACATAACCGCGTAACCCACGTGTGGGTGCAGCAGCAACACGCCGGCATTCCGGTGTACAATGCGTTGTTTGGCTTGCACGTGCGCGACGGACAGGTCTATCACTTGGGGCACCGCTTTGTGCCCGAGTTGGCCCAGCGCGTCAACACTACCCTACCCTCTCTGGGTGCGGCTCGTGCACTGGAGCTGGCGTTGCTGCATCTGGGCTTCAAAGCCACCGACAGGCCGCGCCTGAAACAGCGCATCAGCGACCGAAACTGGATTTTTGAGGCCGGAGAAGTAGCCCGCCAGGAAATCCCGGTGGACATCTGCTACGACCTCAACGACCAGGAACAACCGCGCCTAGCTTGGAAACTCTTCCTCGACCAGGCCAACACCTCGGACATGTGGACCATCACTGTGGACGCCGTAACGGGCCAGATCCTGCGCCGGCATAACCACACGGTGCACTGCAAGGTCGGGCACGTTCACCGCACCGATGGCAATTGCCGCGAGTATGCAGAGGACATTCATCGAACGACAGCCGCGCATGAGCCAGCTATGCCTTTGGGTGCCAACAATGAGGCCTACCGCGTCTTTGCCCTGCCGGTAGAAAGTCCAGCACACGGAAACCGTTCCTTGGTCGTCAATCCCGCCGACCCTATCGCATCTCCATATGGGTGGTTAGATGTAAACGGCCAACCCGGACCAGAGTACGCTTACACACGTGGCAACAACGTTTGGGCTTACGAAGACCGCGCCAACGACAACACGCCCAGTGCCAATGAGTCCGCTACGGGCGTTAACTCTGTCTTCGACTTCCCCTTCGACCCCAATGCCGAACCAGCAGTAAATCTGGAGGCCTCGATCACGAACCTGTTTTACATGAACAACATGATGCACGACATCACGTATCGCTTCGGGTTCGATGAGCCGGCAGGCAACTTTCAACAGAACAACTACGGTCGCGGTGGCGCTGCCAACGATGCCGTACGTGCTGAGGCCTTGGATGGCGGTGGTGAAAACAACGCCAATTTCTCTACACCGGCTGATGGCAGTAGCGGTCGCATGCAGATGTACCTTTGGAGCGGCGAAAGCGGCAATGTGGTGCGCGTCAATGGGCCGGTATTAGTGCAAGGCACTTACTATGCCCAGGCGGCCAGTGGCTGGGGCGCCCAGATTACCACCACACCAGTAACGGGCGACGTGGTCATTACGGATGACGGCTCCGGCGGCGACGACGCCACAAAGAACTGCAACCCACCGGTTAATAGCCTGCAGGGCAAAATCGCCATGATTGACCGCGGCGTGTGTCAGTTTGGCCAAAAAGCCCTGATTGCCCAGCAAGCCGGTGCCATTGGCTGCATCATTTGCAATTTTGAAGACGCCACAATAGGTATGGCCGCTGGCAACTTCGGTGCCCAGGTAACCATACCCGTCGTCATGATGAGCAAGCCCAATTGCGACCTATTGCGTCAGTATGCCGGCATTGGGCTGAACATCTCGCTGGTGCGTCCGACCGTAGCCGGTCCGCAGAGGTTAGACGGCAGCTTCGATAACGGCATCATCGCACACGAGTATGGCCATGGCGTCTCCAACCGCCTTACCGGCGGCCCCAGCCAAGCGGGTTGCTTGGGCAATGCCGAACAAATGGGTGAAGGCTGGAGCGACTGGTTTACCCTCATCGCCAGCGTGCGCCCGGGCGACGTGCCCAAACAGCGCCGTGGCGTGGGGACTTTTGTCCTTCGCCAGCCTAACGACGGCGTAGGTATCCGCCGCGTGCCTTACACCACTGATATGAAAATCAACTCGCACACGTACGGCACAGTAGCCAACAGCGCCGGCGTGCATGCTATCGGCGAAGTGTGGGCCACCGTTACTTGGGACCTCTATTGGGCGTTCGTAGAAAAATACGGCTATGACCCTGACTGGACAAACCCCAACAGCGGCAATTACCGCGCCATCCAGCACGTCATGGACGGCATGAAACTGCAGCCATGCGCCCCGGGTTTCATAGACGGACGCGATGCCATCCGGCTGGCAAACATCCTAAATTACAATGGCGCCGATACCTGCCTCATTAGCCAGGTATTTGCTCGCCGCGGTATGGGCATCTTTGCCAACCAAGGTAGCAGCAACAACTCGGGCGACGGTGTAGAAGACTTCAATCCGATACCTACCTGTATCAAGGAACTCAAAATCAGCAAGAGTACCTCAACACCGCTCATCGAACCAGGCGGAACGGCATCGTTTACCATCACCGTCATCAACCACAAAGACGAAACAGCTGAGGGCGTCATTGTTACCGACCCGCTGCCGCAAGGGCTGTCGTTAGTATCCGCCTCCCAGGGAGGCACCAGTGTCGGCGGCGTTGTTACCTGGAACTTAGGTAGTCTGCCTTCTGGCGCCCAGGTAACATTGACCTACACGGCGAAATCGGACCCAGCGCTTAAGTCCTCCCTGTACTTCCGCGACGACATGGAAGAAGAGGGCGATCGCTGGTCTTCCTCATCGCTACTCACGAACGAAACCAACACGTTCTATTTGCAGCAAAATCAGGTGCGCATAGGGCAATCGGCCTGGCGTGTGGACGCCCCCGCTAGAGAGACTGACCAGGTATTGTATAACTACCTCCCAGTGCCCATTCAGGGTAGCCAACCCGTGCTGCGCTTCTGGCATCGCTACAACACTCAGGCAGGTGCTGATGCTGGTTTCTTAGAGATACAAGTGGATGGCGAGTCCACGTGGCGCCGCTTTGACCGCAGCAAAGTATTCCGCGGCAGCTATACGGGCGGCATTCAGTACGGCACATTTGCTATTCCCTTCCTGAGCGGCTTCTCGGGCAACTCAAACGGCTGGGTGCAGTCGTATTTTGACATGAGCGAGTTCGCAGGCAAGAGCGTGGCCTTCCGCTTCCGCTTTGGCACCGACGCCAGTACCGCACCCGCCGATGCCCACTGGACGATTGACCAGGTGGACATCTTCGACATGCTCAACTACGACACCGAAGCGTGCGTGCGCTCCAGCGCTGGTGACCAAGTTTGCGCCCGCGCAGCCGCTCGCGGCGTTATCGTAAACACGGGCGACATCATTAGCAGCACGGGCGAACCAGCACCAGCCAATCCCTTAGGCATTCGCGTACAGCCCAACCCGGCTGCAGACTGGGTAACGGTAGCCTTCGGCGTAAGCGCCAGTGGCCCAGTGCTCGTCAATATCCTGAGTGCTGACGGGCGCCAGGTGGCTCAAACGCGCTTAGAGGACGTGCATGCTGGTCAGGTAACGCCGCTCAATGTGCGCCACCTGCCTACCGGTGTCTATGTGCTGCGTGTCGAAAGCGCTGCCGGCGCCAGCAGCGTGAAAGTGGTCAAGCAATAGCGTCTTACTACTCACGCCAAAAAGAAGAGGTTTGCGAAGCCGTACGGTTTCGCAAACCTCCTTTACCTTCGCAGACCTGTTTGTATCAGGACTTATCCGCAACATGCTAAAGCTCTTCTCTTCGCTTCGAGAAAATCGGCGCGTACAGTCCCTTCTAACTCCTATACGCACTGCCCAACAGTGGTTGGCAGACCTGCTGCAACCCGTGCTGGCGCCGATGCGAAGTGCCTGGGCCTCTCTTACGGCACCCGCACGCGCAATCTGGCGGCATTTTGAGGTACGCTATCCATTGACGACCAGGGTATTGTCCGGAGCAGGCACCCTGCTTCGCTGGGTCATCTATTTCCTGCTCTTCCTCATCATTTGCGCCTGGCTTGGCCTCTTTGGCCACCTGCCTGACACCGACGAACTGCGCTCCATAGAAACGGCCAACGCTACGGAGATTTACTCCGCAGACAGCGTCCTGTTGGGCAAGTTTTACGTGGAAAATCGGACTACCATTCCTTTAGAGAAGATTTCGCCCTACGTCATTACTGCCCTTTTAGCCACTGAAGACCGCCGCTTCTTTGAGCACAGCGGCATTGACCTGACCAGCTGGGCGCGCGTCGCCTTCGGCCTGATAACCAAAGACAACAAAGGCGGCGGCTCCACGCTTAGCCAGCAATTGGCTAAAAACCTGTATCCGCGCAAACGATACGCCATCCCGGGCATCAGCCTGCTCATCAATAAAATTCGGGAAAACTTCATCTCCGTGCGCTTAGAGCGCATTTATACCAAAGCGGAACTACTCAACCTATATCTGAACACCGTGCCCTTTGGTGGCGACCGATACGGCGTCAGTGTGGCTGCAAGGCATTTTTACAACAAAAAAGCCCAGGAACTGACGCCCGACCAGGCAGCAACGCTGATTGGCATGCTGAAAGCCACGACCTACTACGACCCGGTGCGCAACCCCGAAAATGCCCTACGGCGCCGCAACTTAGTGCTCAAGCAAATGGTGAAAAACAGCGCTTTCAACGTCTCGGTGCGCAGCGATGAACCGGGCATGGAGCAGGTGCGCGCCATGATAGAACGCGGGCGCATTTCGCAAAGAGAATATGAGCAACTCATCCGAAAGCCTTTAGGTGCACGCCGGTACCACGTGGACAGTCACAACGAAGGTTTGGCCACCTATTTCCGCGAATACCTGCGCACCGATGTGCTGCCCAGATTGCTCAAGAGTCGCACGCACAGCGACGGCACCCCGCTCAACCTTTACACCGATGGACTAAAGGTCTATACCACCATCCACAGCCGCATGCAGCGCTATGCTGAAGAAGCCGTACGCCAGCATATGAGCCAGCTCCAAGATCTCTTCGACCGCCACTGGAAAGGCTACAAAGGCCCCGAAAAACCCTGGGGCGACGACCGCTGGATAGACGAACAGGTGCGCCGCAGCGAACGCTGGCTCACGCTGCGCGATGCTGGTTGGAGCGAGTCCGATATCCGCACTGACTTTGAGAGGCCCGTGCGCATGACCATCTTCTCCTGGCGTGGTGCTGCTTCGGAGATAGACACAGTCATGACGCCTTTAGACAGCGTGCGCTACTACTTCTGTCTGCTCAACTGCAGCTTTATGGCCATGGAGCACGCCAACGGATACGTTCGCGCCTGGGTAGGCGGTACGCATTACAAGTACTTCAAATACGACCACGTTCGGAGCACTCGCCAGGTCGGCTCTACTTTTAAGCCCATCGTTTACGCTGCTGCGCTGCAGGACTCTTTCTCCCCTTGCTCCTATCTGCCCAATCAACAGGTAAAGATTGTGGACTGGGAGCCGCGCAACGCCGACGGCTTCTACGGAGGCTGGTATTCGCTGACGGCCGGACTGACCAACTCGGTCAATGTCATTGCTGCCCAGCTCATTGAGCGCGTAGGCATCGAGCACACCATTCAGCTGGCCCGCAAAATGGGCATTACGGCTCGCCTGCCGCGCGAATTCGGCATCAGCCTGGGAGCCGCCAACATTTCGCTGTACGAGATGATGCAGGTGTACGGTACTATGGCCAATCAAGGGGTGCGCCCGGAACCGGTAGTCGTCTTGCGCATCGTCACCCGTACGGGCGAAGTAGTGTACGACCACGCTCAGGAGATGGCGCAAAACCCGCCCACACCAGTTCGCGCACTCACACCTGACCAGGCCGCTACCATGACCCGCATGATGCAGTCCGTCATTAACAGCGGCACGGGCGCACGCTTGCGCTACGGCTATGGGCTGCATCAGGGCGATTTCGCCGGCAAAACAGGTACCACGCAAAACCAGGCCGACGGCTGGTTCATCTGCTACAACCCGCGACTGGTTACGGGTGCCTGGGTGGGCGCCTCCAGCCCGGCGGTGCGTTTCCGCTCGCTGGCTTTAGGCCAGGGCGCCTCCATGGCGCTGCCTATCGTCGGCATCTTCTGGCATAAAATAGCCAACGACCGCGAATTTGTCAGATGGTATCAGGAGCGCTTCCCGCCCCCCCCGCCGCACGTGCTGGCTAAATTTGGATGCCCGGGCTTTATTGACATCTCACCCGATACGCTCCAGATGCTTCTCATGGACTCTACTCTTCGGGAAGACCTCCTACAAAACGGCTTCCGAAACCTCAGAGAAGTAGCTGACCAGTACTTCGAGCAAGAAAACGGCGGCGAAGGGCCCGACTCTAGCGACGAGCCACCTCAACGCACTAATATTCTGGAGCGCCTCTTCGGACGCCGCGAAAATCAGAAACGGTGAACATGAAACTCGCGCTCCAAGAGTCGTTGCGTCTCCGGTGGCTCGTCGCGCTCATGCTGATAGTGCTGGCTGTCGGTACGGTCATCTGGCTGTTTCGCAACAGCCCCAACAGTACGAGGCGCTTTGTGTGGACGCCTAATTACCGGGAAAAAAGCGCTCAACCCTTTGGCACTCAGGCGCTGTATCGCCTGCTAAGTGAGTATTTCTCTGGCCATTCGCTGACAGCGGTTGCCAAAGACCTGGAATTCGTGCTCCCCTTAGAGACCAAAGCGCCTGCCACCTATTTCTTCATCGGAGAACGCCCGTACTACGACTCCGCGGCTACCGCCCATCTGCTGGCATTCGTGGAAGCCGGCAACGCTGCCTTCCTCTGCAGCGAACGCATCCCGTTCGACCTGATGCTTTACCTCTATCACGAAGAATGTCCGCAGGCGCCCTGGTCTAACTATCAGGCTCTGACTGCTGACAGCCTC
>FQKF010003673.1_pt1 | contig 40343 bp, 48 predicted proteins | sample 1504521 | NCBI WGS metagenome assembly FQKF01 (sample SAMEA4475357, study PRJEB15587) | soil metagenome | biome: Soil; feature: Field | place: India | collected 2015-03-11 | depth 0 m
ATAAAATATTTTATGAAGAGCTTGATTTTACAATTAATGAACTTATGCAAGGTATAAGATACATTGCTTGTGATATTGGTAGATTAAATGAAGTTCTTATTGAGTTACACAAACGTCAAAGAGAATTAAAAGAAGGAGAAAAGTAAAATGGCAAACGCAAGAGGAAAAGAAATTGATACAACTTATTTAAGTATCGAACAAGCAGAACAACGAGGCTTCATTCATCGTGATTACATCGCGCACTGTTTAAGATGGAGTCATGTAATTAAATTCATGGCACAGTCAGGAAGATACCAAGATGCACGAATCTTAGACATTGGATGCGGTAAAGAAACTCCATTAGCAAAGACTATGTATACATCTAAGATGAGCCCAGTAGACGGTTACTATATTGGTGTAGACTATGGCAAGATTCCTCATCAAGAAATACATGATAAGATGTCAGACAAGTTTGAATTCCATGTATGTGAAAATGTAAACTCTGCTACTGATATTAAATTAGTTCCAGATTGTCTTGAAATAAAAAATCTTGGTGGTTTATACGATTTGCCTAACATCATTACTTGCTTCGAAGTTCTTGAGCACATGGAGCCTGAATTAGTTGTAAGAACTCTTAAGAATATTAAAGATATTCTTGATGAAGATGGAACTGTATTTATTACAACTCCATGTTTCAATGGTAAAGCAGCTGCTAACCATGTTAATGAGATGGGTTATGAAGGTCTTCATATGTTACTATTAAATATATTCAACTTTGAACTAAAAGCAGAATATGGAACATTTGCATCTCAATCAGATTACAAACCTCAGATGACTCCTGCTCAATTAGAGATGTTTGATAGTCTGTCAAAGTATTATGATTCTAATTTAGTATCAGTTATATTTGCTCCATTGTTCCCTGGACACTCACGCAACACAATGTACGTTCTCGGGAAAGGCAAATCAATTGACTTGGATGTATTACAATTAGGTATTAATAACAATAGCTTTGACGACGTTATGAAATCTAATTCAGATAAATCATGGACCGCGGCGCTTGAGGTATTAAAAGAGTTAACAAAATAAATATCTAAATGTTATAATTAAAGTGTAAACCATCAAAAGCCATTAAGCGTAAGAGGTCCTGATGTACGTGCCGAGACCTGCCTTGCATGCAGCAATCTTGAGTAAGCCGGTCCATGGACCTCGATGGTTTTTGAATAAGAAAGGTAAAAGTATGTTTAACAAAATTAAAGAATTCCATGAGAAGTTTGGTCTTGAATATAACGGAGACCCAAGACAATTATCTGCTGAGATGCAAAAGTTTAGATGTAAATTCCTCTTAGAGGAAATTACAGAATATCTCATGGCGACAATGGACGGAGATATAGTTGAGCAACTAGACGCCCTTGTTGATATTGTTTATGTTGCATTAGGAACTGCGTATCTCCAGGGATTTGATTTTAATGAAGCATTCAGAAGAGTTCACGAACAAAATATGAAAAAAGTTAGAGTTGAGAACCCATCTGAGTCGAAGCGTGGAACTTCTTTTGATGTCATAAAACCCCCTGGCTGGACCCACGCATCATTGGTAGATTTATGTCAACCAACTGATAGAGCAATTGTTCATAACAACTACAAAGTTGAACCACTTATAGGCACAGATAAAGTAGTAGAAGTTGCTTATCAGCAGTCTTTAAATTTAGAGTTAATTAAGAACTGTGACAACTGCGGAAAAGCAAATAACTGTGCATTGAAACAAAATATAACAAATCCAGAAAGATTATCTAGTTGTCGTATTTGGAGGTCTGCAAATGGTTAAAGGAATAATCTTACTCGAAGGACCTGATGGCGCAGGTAAAACAACCTTAGCGAATAGGTTATTAGAATCATTAGGAGGTGGAACTTACATCCATGCTCACTATAGATACCCTAATAACATGCCGATATACCACGCTGCAATTCTACGTAAAGCAATTAAACTTGCTCGTAAAGGACAAGTAGTTATTATAGATAGACTACACGTATCAGAATATATCTATGCTAAAGTCTTCCGTGGTGGAAGTAAGTGGGAATGGATGTTAGATGCTTTTAATTACTGGTGTGATAAGAATTCTGTAGTAAAAGTTCTATGTATTCCATCAACAACCAAACAGGGGATTGAATGGTTTGAATCAGCACGAGACGAGAGACCTGAAATGTATACTAATATAACTGAAGTAATAAAAGAGTATATCAACTATAGTAAAGTAGATTCTTCATTCATTGTATACAATAAAGACTGGTCTAATAGTCTTAAATCAGTTATATACTCAGGAATAAAAGCAGCATTGGAGAAAAACAAATGATTAAAGGAAGTTACAACAATATCAACACAGTTTGGTTAAACACAATTGAGAAACTAATATATGATGGATTAGAATCATCACCGAGAGATATGAAAATAAAAGAAGTTCTTGGTTATCAAACCGTTGTTAATATGAAATATCCAATACTTTCTGTTATTAAAAGAAAGTTAGGTTACAAGTTCATGTTTCGTGAAGCATGGTGGATAATTAATGGAAGGAATACAGTTCATGACATTAAAGAATACTCTAAAGCTATTAGTAATTTTTCTAATGATGGTCATTATTTTGATGGCGCCTACGGACCACGAATCGTGGACCAACTTCGCTACGTGGTGGATTGCTTATATAATGACAACGACACTCGTCAAGCCGTCATCGAAATCTGGAGACCTAATCCAAGAGACTCTAAAGATATTCCTTGTACTATTAATGTTCAGTGGCTTATCCGTAATGGTAAAATACATTGCATTGATACTATGCGTAGTTCTGACATTTGGTTGGGATGGCCTTATGACATATTTAATTTCAGTATGCTAACAGGTTACATCTTGCTTCTATTAAAAGATAGAGGAGAAGAATATGCAGGTCTTGAACTTGGAAACATTCACTTAAACGCAGGGTCACAACATCTTTATCTATCAAATATAGATGCAGTAAATGAAGTATTAAAAGATGTACATGAGAACGAGACTCCTTGCTTCTTTACAACAGAGGAATTTAATCCTCACTTATTTAGTAACGCACAAGAACTTCTTGATTGTTTAGAACTTTGTTCAAACATGGAGAGACCAGTTAACTATTTTATGGAGGTGTTGCATGAGCGACAAACTGAACAAGAAGAATAAATCTGAAACAGTATTTGAAGATGTAGAAGGAATGCAAGAAGTTGTAATGAACTTCTTAGTTAATGCTACAGTAGAAGGAAAGTTATTATTCATTAAAGACGAGAATGATACCATCATTGCTTTAATAAATAAAGATTCTATTGAAGATAAGAGAAGCATTTCTTTAATTGCTCATATTATCAGTAAGCAAATGGAAATCATAGAAAGGCGGGAAAAACTATGCAAACCTCTGATTCTTCCAAACGCCCAACGATAGAAAAATACTTTATGGAGATGGCAAAGCTTGTTGCATCACGGTCCACGTGCCTTCGTCGACAAGTAGGTTGCGTCTTAGTAAATAGTAGTAACCAAGTACTATCAACAGGTTACAATGGCGCTCCTAAAGGTCACCAACATTGTAAATCACTTCCATGCGTGAGAATGGAAAAAGGTCTTGAATATTGTGTTGCCACTCATGCAGAGCAAAATGCTTTATTGCAATGCATAGACGTAGAAGATATTGATACATGCTACGTTACAACATCACCTTGTGTCACTTGTGTAAAGATGTTATTGAATACATCTTGTAGAAAAATAGTTTTCTTAGAAGAGTATAATTCACAAGATACACAATCAAAAGATATGTGGTTATCTAATGATAAACCAAGAGCGTGGATAAAATACAACAATATTAGAAAAATAAATCTTGGTATTGTAAGTAATATAGTTATGTCAAGACAAACTTTACTAGAACGCAATGGTGAAAGAGTTATACTACAATATGGAAGTATGAGTAAAGTATTTGAATTAATGTACGGCGAAAAATATCAAACTAAGATTGAAAGTGAAATAGAACAATTTGCAAAGGAGATTGAGGATGAACTTTCCTAAAATAGAAGACTTACTTAAAGAAGGGGTAATAGGATTAGATACAGAAACTTATGACCCATTCCTAATTGAGAAAGGACCTGGTGCGAGAATGCATCATTTCAATAAGAATAGAAAAGAAGGAACACTAACAGATGATACAGGACTTAATAAATACGGACAACTATGTGGAATTTCTATTGCTACTTTGGATAATAAGTGGTATTTCTCTATTGGTCATGCTGAATTCTCTGATGCAAATGGAGATTACTTCAATGATGATAAACAAGAAGTACTTACTTTTATTCGTGACTTATTGTCTAGCGGTATTAACATTGTGGGTGCAAATACTCTTTATGATTTGCAATGGTTAAAGGCCTACGATATAGAATGTAAAGGTATGGCTTATGACTGTCAGCTTACTGAATCTCTTCTTGATGAAAATAGAAAAACATTCAAGCTTGATGCTCTTGCTGTTGAGTATTGTGGTGTTCATAAGAACGAAGAAAGCATGATTGAAAAAGCTAAATCAATAGGTATTAAAGAGAAAGATGTTAAGAAGTCTATGCACCTACTACCTGGAGATTGGGTTGCACCTTATGGTGCGGATGATGCTCAACTTGCTTTAATAATTCACCATAAACAATTAAGTAAAATAAAAGAACTTGGACTTGAAGAAGCTATGCATAATGAAACAAGGATATCTCAAGTTGCTCTTGAAATGATTTGGAAAGGCGTGCGCATAGATACTGAACAAGCAGCAAAATTAAATGAACAATACAAAGAAGAAGAAAAAGTATTGATGAGTAAACTTACTGCGCTAGCAGGAAAAGAAATAAACCCCTGGTCAAGTCAAGAAATCGGTGAACTGTTAGAAACTAAATTTGGTTATACAGTCCCACGGACCGCGAAGACAGGGGAGTATTCGATAACAGAAGAATACTTGCAATCACATAATCGTTCAAGTTATGAGGACCCAGTAGAAGATACAGACTTCTATGGATTACTACGTAAATTCCGTAAATTAAATAAAATGAGAAGAGACTTCTTAGAAGGATATATGTTAGATGAGCGTGTACTTGAGAGTGGTCGGATATTTACACAGTATCATACCAATCGTAAGGATGACAACGGCACGCGGTCTGGTAGGTTTAGCGCTTCAAATCCTTCATTACAAGTAATACCATCACGAGATAAGTATTGGAAGAGAGTTATTAGAGGATTATATCTTCCTGAGCCTGGTAAGAAGTGGATAAGATTCGACTATTCACAACAAGAATTTAGACTATTCAGTGACTATGCTTTAAAAAGAAAATTTGAAGGAGCAAAAGAAGTTGCAGGTAAATACAAAGAAAATCCTGATGCAGACTTCCACCAAGTAGTTGCGGATATTATGCACATTGAACGTACACCAGCTAAGACAATTAACTTTGGAATTCTATATGGTATGGGTGCAGCAAAGATGGCTCGAAATCTAAACTCAACAATTGAAGAAGCTAAAGAGCTTCTTAAGACATATCGTAAAGCTGTTCCATTTGCTAAAGGTCTTGCTAATGAAGTAATGAGTTATGCAAATGAAAGAGGTTACATCAAAACTATTGGTGGTAGAAGACGTAACTTTAATTTATGGGAACCAGTCAAGAACCAAGATGAGTGGGACAATGGCACCTTCTTTGATGGTTTGCCTATAGACAAGGCTCGTGAACAGTGGCCTAATAGACGTTTGCAACGATACAAGACTTACTCTGCTGTTAATGCACTTGTTCAAGGTGGAGCTGCTGATATGACTAAGAAAGCTATACTTGAACTGTATGATAAATACGGAATCATATCTCCAATACAAGTACATGACGAACTTGACTTCATAGATGTTGACGAAAGTATGATACCTATAATCAAGCAAACACTTGAAAGCGTATTCCAACTGTCTATTCCTATTATTGCTGATTGTGAAACGGGTAATAATTGGGGCGAGTTATCAAAGTGTGCGTGATTGTATTATAATAAATTTAGGGTTATTCCTCCTTTAAGGATTCGGTAGACAGAGACATCATATGTTAAATACTGTCTTCGTAGGAAAACATATGTGGCCAGCCGGAAAAGTAGCGGCATTAACTATTAACTGTTAACAATGAAAAGGAAAACTACATGGAAAGAAAAGAGACTAAACTTTGGAATTTGATAAGAACTGGTACTAAAAAATATAGTGTACATTGGACAAGAATAGAGAACCTTGTAGACTCAGGAACTCCAGACACACTAGGTGTATATAAAGGCAAGTACTTTCCTATTGAATTAAAAGTTGAAGAAACAACTGGATGGGTATACATACGCCCATCACAAGTATCATGGATGAGATTACACCTATTAGCTGGTGGTCAACCATGGCTCTTGTACCGTGAACTTGATGAAACAATTGTATTGATAAAAGTAAACTTAGACTTCTTAAGTTTATTAACAGAAAAGAAAGTCCACAGTAAAACATACTTAGCTTTTAGTACTGATGTATTTAAAGGCTACGCAAGATTTACTAAACCTTATAAGTATGAAGAAATGCTAGAAGTATTAATAGGAGAAATAAAATATGCTTAATGAAATTATGAACGATGCACAAGAGATGCAAAACAACATACCACAAGATACTATTCTTTTAAGTGTATCTAATCTATGTGCAGAAATGCAAACTATAGAAGCTGATATAGCAAGATACGAAAAGCTTGTTAGTACTAAAAAAGAAGAATTGTTACGTGTTTCAACTCAACAACTACCAGAACTATTGAGACAGTTTGGTATGTCTGAAATTAAACTTACTGACGGAAGTAAAGTAACAATGAGTAAAAAATATTATGCCGCAATAAAAGAAGATAATAAAGAAGCAGCGTATGACTGGCTTAGAGAAAATGATTGCGGACATATTATAAAAGAGAAACTCGAAATACCATTTGAGAAATGTAAGAAAGGTGAAACAAACACTGAATATGAAAATCTTAAAGAAGTACTAGATGAAGCCGGAGTTTCATATATAGAAAAAGGCGACATCCCCTGGCAAACCCTCAGAGCATTTGCTAAGGAACAGATGGAAGACTCTGAAAAATCTGAAGAATTTCCAAAAGAACTTTTTGGAGTATTCATTCAAGATGTAGTACAAATAAAGAAAGGTTAACTGACAAATGGCAAAAGTGAAAGACGAACTGGAAACAGTTAAACAAAATGAAGTTGCAGTAATCAACTTCGAAGCAGACGCAGGACTAGGTAACGAAAATGTAACTGGCAACGACATAGCTATCCCAATGTTACAAGTGTTACAAACAAACTCTCCTCAGGTAGATGAAGACAATGACAAGTACATTGACGGAGCGAAGCCAGGGGATTTGTTGGACACAGCATCTCAAACAATTTATTCAAAAGATAAAGGTATTGAGATTGTGTTCGCTGCTTATTTCTCTGAGTATGTTGAATGGAAACCAAGAGACATTGGTGGAGGTCTTGCAGGAAGACATCCAATTACTTCTTCTCTAGCAACATCTGCTAAAAGAGATGGTGGCAAATTAATACTTGCTAATGGAAACAATCTTGTTGAAACTCATTATCACATTGGTGTTATGAAGAATGCAGCAGGAGCATTGACATGGGTAATTGTTCCAATGACAAGTACAAAAATTCCTGTATCTAAGAAACTAAACAAAGTAGTCATGGATGCAAGAGTCAATGGTGTTCAACCACCAAGATTTGCAAACAGAATACTTTTAAAGTCTGTTAAACAAGAGAATGCTAAAGGTAAGTTCTACAACTTCGGTTTTGACTACCTTGGTCTTGTTGAAGATGCTCAAATCTATTTGGCTGCTAAAGAACTTAATGCTGCATTCACTGCAGGAAAAGTTATGGTGCCAGTTGAAGAGCCTGAAGCACCAGCAGAAAATTCAGACTATTAGTATTAGAACTGTAAATGGGAGACTAACCATCTCCCATTTTATTTTAAGGAAATTACAATGACGAAGAAAGAAATGTTAATAGAACAAGTTAATCGGTTGGATAATTTATTTGACGGCAATCATGATGCATTTGGTCAGTACTTCCTTCCTGATGAAGCTAATGAGCAAGGTAAAATGAAAGGCTCAGCGAGAACCGTACACAAAGGAAACTATAGAGAGTATAAGCTTCCTGATTATCGTGTGACTCCTGAACTGTGGTTAGAGCATCTTAAAGGAGATGGCATAGGAATAGTTCCAATTAAACCTGATTGCACAGTTAAGTTTGGTGCAATAGATATTGATGACTATTCAGTTAATATTCCAGCAGTTGTTGCAAAAGTTGCAAAGTTAAATCTTCCACTAGTAGTTTGCAGAACTAAATCAGGTGGAGTACATTGCTTCTGTTTTACTAAGACTCCAGTACCAGCTATTGTTATGTACAAGAAACTTAAACAATGGGCTGCGGTCCTTGGTTATGCGAAATGTAATGGAAGAGATACAGAAATATTTCCTAAGCAAACTATTATGTCTAATGACAAAGTAGACATCGGCTCGTGGATAAATATTCCTTATGCAAAGAATGGAAATCGATATTGCGTAACAAGTGATGGAAGTCCTCGAACATTAGAAGAATTCTTAAACTTTGCAGAAACAAAACAAATGGATGGACAAGAGTTTATTTCATTTAATATTAAGATGGTTGATGACCATTCTGATTTTCCACCTTGTATAGAAACACTTGCAACATTCGGTGTTCCTGAAGGTAGTAGAAATAATTTTGTTTATAATTATGGAGTAGCATTAAAACAGAAATTCCCAGATACTTGGGAACAAAAACTTGAAGAAGCAAACGTTGCTTATCTAACACCTCCACTAACAAGTACAGATTTACAATCAGTAATAAAATCATTACGTAAGAAAGACTATAAATATAAATGTAAAGAAATGCCATTATGTGATTTTTGTAATGTAACAGTTTGTAGACAACGTAAATACGGAGTAGGAAATGATATGCATCTTCCTGAGATTATATCAATAACAAAGATTGAAACGTCTCCTCCAACATGGTATATCGAGGTTAGTGTCAATGATGCTCACGTAAAATTAGATATGTCCTCCGAAGATATACAAAGCGCATTACGCTTCCAAAAACGATTCTTGGAAAAAGCTAATATACTTATGACTATTCCTAAGAAACAAGAATGGGATGCTTGGCTCAATACAGCACTAGCAACTGTTAATACAATTGAAGTTCCTAGAGATGGAAGTTTACAAGGACAATTAATAGATTACTTAGAAAAATTCTGCACTGGTAGAGCACAAGCAAAAAGTAAAGATGAAATACTTACTGGCCGTCCATGGACCGAGGATAATTGCACTTACTTCAGGATGTCAGACTTTACTGAGTTCCTTGCAAGACACAAGTTCAATGATTTTAAGGTCCACCAAATCTCGTCTATATTTAAAGGAACAGAATACTTAGAAACAGACCATACAAGATTTAATATTAAAGGACAAAATGTTAATGTATGGAAGATTGCAGCTTTTAGACAACGGACCGAGGTTGATGAACTACCAAAAGAATTAGAAGATGAAGGAGTACCGTTCTAGTGCAAAATAAAACCACAATTATTCTCGGAAGCCCGGGAACAGGAAAGACTACACGACTACTTAATATAATGGAAGAGTACATTGCTGCTGGTGTTGAACCCTCCAGAATTGGATTCTTATCATTTACAAAGAAAGCGGTGACTGAAGCCAAAGAACGTGCATTAAATAAATTTCCTGAATTAAAACCAAAAGACTTAAACTACTTTAGAACAATACACTCACTTGCATATTATCAAATGAATGTTAATAGAGCAAGAGTTATCACTAAAGAAAACTATTCTGAATTTGGAAACATCTTAGGATTAGAATTATCAGGAGATACTAATGCAGTTGACGATGACTTATATGGAATGAATAGAGATGATAGATACTTATTCATAAGTAATTTGTCTCGTATCACCCATAGACCCCTGAGAGAAGTTTGGGAAGAACTGGCAGATGAAGAGCTTGATTGGTTTGTTCTGGAACGAATTGACAGGGGATTAAAGCAATATAAGAATAATCGTCTGTTAGTAGACTTTACGGATATGCTTGTAAATTTCTTAGAACAAGGAAGCATGCCAGAATTAGATATTCTATTTGTAGATGAAGCACAAGACAATTCTCCTTTGCAGTGGGATATTGTACACCTCATGAGTAAACATGTTAAGCAACATGTTTACATAGGCGGAGATGACGACCAAGCAATTTATAAATGGGCAGGTGCTGATGTTAAAAGATTTATTGAAGTTGAAGGAGCTGTTGAAGTTCTAAATCAGTCTCACCGTATTCCTAAGGCTGTACATGAAATTGCAATGGACATAGTTAATAGAATCACGGTCCGTCGTCCAAAAGAATTCCTTCCTCGTAAAGAACAAGGAAAAGTAGAATTCGTCTATAACATGGATTCAATAGACATGAGCAAAGGACAATGGTTATTATTAGCAAGAAATGGTTACATGCTAAAACAATATGAAGAGTATTGTGTACAAAATGGTTACTTGTTTGATTCAGTATTTCGTTCACCGTTGAAGTCTCCAGCAATTAAAGCAATAAGAGCCTATGAAGGATTTAAGAAAGGTAAAGGTCTTAATGAGAAACAATTATCTTATATTAAAAGGTATACTACAACACATAAGGATGTTATGTCTTATAAAGGTGAAGACCTTCCTATATGGCATGAAGCTTTGGATAAAATATCCTCAGATGAAAGAGAATATATTATCGCATGTAGAAGAAATGGAGAATCATTTGCAACATCGCCTCGTATTAGAATCTCTACAATACATGGAGTCAAAGGTGGCGAAGCAGAGAACGTCGTGGTTATGTCTGATTTATCTTTTAAGACCTATCAAGAGATGAATCGTGATATAGACAATGAACATAGAGTATTTTATGTCGCAGTGACTCGAGCGAAAAATAATTTATATTTAATCGAGCCTAGTACTAATATGTACTATAATATCTAATAAGGTTACCCGAGAACCTAGAAAGGACAAAATGGACAAATTATTTAATTATAAACTAAAACCTATGAAACACCAAGATAGGGCTTATGAGTTATCTGAAGATAAAGAATACTTTGCTTATCTATGCGATATGGGTACTGGTAAAACAAAAATGTTTCTTGATGATTGTGCTAACTTAGCAACAAAAGGAAAAATTCAGGCTTGCGTTGTTATTGCACCTAAAGGTGTTTATAGAAACTGGGAGAATGTAGAAATACCAAAACACTTTACTGATGATATTGATAAAGCAGTTCTTACATGGGACAGTAATAATAGAACCAAGAACCGTGAGATATTGCTAGAGGACTTTTTAAAGCCTTGTGCAATGTTTAAATTCTTTATAATAAATAAAGAAGCTTTATCAGCAAGTAAAAGAGCAGTTGAATACTTAACTAAGTTTGTTACTGCAAATAGATGCGTAGTAACTATTGATGAATCTACTTGCATCAAGCACCGTGATTCTAAAGTTACTAAAAACATTATTGGATTAAGAAAGTACATTCCATATAGAAGAATAATGACAGGAAGTCCAATAACAAATTCACCTTTAGATTTGTATAGTCAATTCGAATTCTTAGGACGTAGTTTATTAGGCTTCGGTAGTTACTTTGCGTTTAGAAGTTTTGTTGCTTATTTACAAGAAGTAAATATGGGTGTGAGAACATTTAAGCAAGTTGTAGGATATAATGAAGAAAATCTTAAACGAGTACAAGAGAAAATAAAGCCGTTCTCGTTTCGTGTTACGAAAGAAGACTGCTTAGACTTACCTCCTAAGATGTACTACACTCGTGAAATTGAAATGGCGCCAGAACAAGAACGAGCTTATCGAGAAATGAAAAAACTTCTTATGGTAACATTGCCAAATAAAGAATTACCAGTATCAATGGTGACAACTGTATTAACACAGATAATGAAACTACACCAAATTGCATGCGGATTTATTATTGACCAAGAAGGAAATCCTGTAGATATTCCTGGGTCGAACCCACGTATGGATGCACTATTAGAGATTCTTGATGAGTGTGACTCAGCAATTATCTGGTGTAACTATAGATATAATGTATTACAAGTTTACAACAAACTGTGTGAACTTTATGGTAAAGATAAGGTCGCGCACTATTATGGAGGAACATCAGATGAAGAAAGAGAACGAGCAGTTAGAGAATTTCAATCCGGGAGAGTTCGATATTTTGTGGGAAACCCTTCTACAGCCGGCTATGGTCTTACTCTCACTAATACTAATAACTGTATTTATTACAGTAATGGCTATGAGATTGATAAACGACAACAGTCTGAGGATAGAGCCCATAGAATTGGACAAACTAAATCAGTTAACTACATTGATATAGTAGCTGATAAGAGTCTTGATGCTAAAATCATCAAGAGTTTAAAAACTAAAGCGCATCTTCAAGATGTAGTTCTTAAAGATGGATGGAAAAGTTTATTAGAAGACTAATGTTTAGAAAAATCCCCTGACTGTGTAGCCAGGGGATTTGTTTTTAAATTTAGTTTTTGTTGATAACTTTAGCAACGACATCATCAAGTTTATCAGCAACAAATGTTTGGACTTCTGCTTTTAACTCAACAACTTCCGGCTCGTCGATATCGAATATTTCAGCGAATTTATTCAATACATAAGCTTTCTTGTCGTGACCTGAACGTGCTTTCGTGAATTTCTTTTCAGCGTATTTCACCAACGCCTCTAGTAGTTTTCCTACTAGTAATTGAATTACAAAGTTCATTTGAACCACCTTTCTATATTATTTTGTAATCGAGACCTTTTTGATTAGGGTCCCATCCTAAGTGAACGAAATTCTTTCCGTCATTCTTGTGCCATTCAATTTCGTTAAACAGTCCACAAGCACAAGCATCTTTATATATTTTAGCACAGTCTCCAGTAGTGTCTACTGCAGTAGCTTTCTTAGTCTCACATTGGTGAAGAGAAGTTTTAACACCGCCTTCTGCTTTATTATGCTTTATGCATCTTCCTCCAGAAGTAGGAGTCAGGGGTTTGCCGTGGATTAATCTGAATGCTTGATAACGAATAAGGAAGTTCTCATCCATATTAAATCGTCCACATCCACATTTACAAATGAAGTCTTCTTTAACAAAGTTTTTTATTGGTACTAAAATTGCCGTCATAATTTTCTCCTTATATCATTCTTATTATCTTGCTTAACCAAACAAAAGTTCCACCTATTATTGCTCCTACTGATAAACAAAAAGCAATGATTCCTGGTACACCATCTTCTAATCTTTTTACTCTTTTATGGAGTCCATCAGAACCTTCAGAGCCACATACTGCAACATCTAGTCTTGTACAAATATCAAGTACTTTATCTATTTTTTCTTCTTGTTTGCAATCATGGTCTTGTTTCATAGTTACTCCTAAACTAGTTGTTTTGCTGTCATCACAAATTCAGATACCCAAAAATAAAAACCTGCTACACCTTGGTTAAATATACTTGTTGCGTATACTCTAATATATTTAGCACACATCGTAGTGCTTATTGGTATATTCCATGTAGCGTTCTGCCCGTTATTGCCGTTACTTATCGTTGCTACATTCACCCAATTTGTTCCATCATAAGACATTTGAACATATCCAGTAGCAATTGCAAAGTTTGTGCCGTCATTATAGTTTCTATTAGTAATTGCAATATTTGTTGGATTAAGAGGTACTGGTGAGTATAAACCAATATAGTGAGGTAAACCTATTCCATTTACAGAATAGCCATCATTCCACCCATAGTTCCTATCAAAAGCCCCAGTAGGTGCTCCTCCAGTACTACAAAAAATAGCAACAGAAGACCCACCAGTACCACTATTTGTGATACCAATAGGCTGCGTCCAAGCAACTAAGTTAGAACCAAACATTAGTGGAACAAGCATTCCTATAGTTAAAGCGTTTTTCATTACGCTCCTCCCTTATTATAGAAGGCAAACCAAGATGCACCGCCATTAAATGATATTAAGAAAATAATATTCGTCCCTGTTGTACTGAGTGTTGGAGCAGAACCGTTTGCCCAAGTTGTATTAGCAATAGTAGTTGATGGATATGAAGCATTTGTAGTAGTAAAAACAAACATTGAAAATATAGGTTTAGAACTACCATTTGAAGCAACTGGGACTATGGTAGTAGAACCTGTTATTGAAGCTGTTTTTACTTGATTTAGTAACATTTGAATATTTCCTGATGATATAGTACCACCAGGCGAAATATCTTTATCTATTAAATCGGTTAATAGTTGAGCAGTCTCAGAAGCAGTTTTTGTTTCATAACCTGTTTCATCAGATTTAACTCTTAAGAAATTTAAAGCTTTACCTACTAAACTAGGAAGCCCAGTAGATGCAGCTGAGTTTGCAGCGCTAGTTGCACTATTAGCTGCTGCTGTTGCACTATTAGCTGCTGCTGTTGCTGATAATGAGGCTGAAGAAGCAGAAGCTGTTGCGCTATTTGCTTGTGTCTGAGCTTGACTAAAAACTTCATCTGGGTCTAAATCTGTATTTATTATTTCAGTTCCATTTGAATTATATTTTAGCCCTCTATTAGCAATTGGTTGCTGTACAGTTATTCCAGATACTGTACTAGTATTAGAAAAACGCAAAGATTTATTTACAAACCCTAGAACTTGCTGACAAAGTAGTGTTAACTTATCAAGACCTTTTTCATGGGTCTTAGCTGGAAATGGGTCATCTTCAGGATAAGAAATACCTTGAGTAAAGGGAAGATTACGATAGACTGTTGTTCTAGTATTACTGTCAGGAGCGCTAGCAAGAGTAATCTCTGTTCCATCAGGATAGCCTTCTGCATCAGAAGTATTAGGTATTGTATAGTCAGTTCCTAATACCAGTGTTACTTCATCTAGTGTAGTTAAGTTTGTATTTATAACAACTAAATCTGTTTTAGCAAAAAATTTATACGGATAAGATACAGTAGTAGTAACACCATTACCTATCTGTTGTATTGTATCTTCAGTTGTAGTTACTGTCATTATTGACCTCCTAATGCCTTATCAGCCACACTACTTGCGAATTCAGTAGGACTAACTCCAACCATGCTCGACGGTGGTAGCCAAAACTCTTGGCCTTTATCTATTGTACGTTGTTCTAACCCGGAAGTGTAACCTGGAGAAACCATCTCCTGGAGATTATTAAATATAAGATAATCTAATGCCATTCTTGTATAGAATAAATTCACCATTGGAACATTTCCTTTAAGAATATTAATCCCTGTCTTACCAGCGCCTTGCCAATCACTTCTAACAGATTGAGAAAATAATTTTACTAAATCTCCAAAAGTACCTGCAGTTGGACCAGCCATTGTTTGGACAGGGGATTGACCAAATCTACTATAGTCTGAGAATAAGAAATCTCCGTAAATACCAAATCCGCCACCTTGCATGAATGCAGCTCCAATAGTCTCTGGATTAGAAATATCTCTAGGAGTCTTACCTTTAAGAATATCTTTAATAGACATTGCTACATAGCCCATAAGAGTCATGTGAGCTATTGTCGCCGCCATTCCAAATTTTCCTATATCTCCAACTTGTCCTGCTCTTTCAAACATTCTTTTAGTTACAGATATTGGGAAAGATTTAAACTGCATAAGTAATCTAACAGATTCTCCTAAAGCTGTTCCTCTTTTTGTTCCCAGTGTTGTGAAATATCTATCTTCAACATCAGGTGTAACAACAGCATAATCTGCGCTATTTGAGAAATATCTTTGAAGTTTTGTTGATAGTTCATCTCTATACCTTTTAACTTGAGTATCTGACATTTCTCCAAATACTGATTTTATTTTAGCATCTGATAATTCTTCTACTTTATCTGTTAAAATATATCTTGTTCCTGAATCTGATGTATGAACTGTTTCTCTTAATAAGTTCCAATCTTTTTCTTTGATGTCATAAAGTTCAAGCATATTTTTTAATTTAGACCCTAACTTAGAAAATTCCTTATCAGCATTTTGTCCAAGATTATTTGACAGCATATGAGTAAATCCTGCTTTATGGTTATCAGTCCATTGTTCTAGCATATTTAATCTAAAGAATTTTTGAATTGCTTTTGACATCAATCCAAGTTCCATATCTTCAGCCATAAATTTATTTGCAAATTGAGATTGATAACCTTCTAAACCTGCAAGAAAATATTCAGACATTTCTTTACTCGCACCAAATTGTCTAAAAGTATCTAATAAAGTTTGAGTGTACGCCTTTAATGGATGTACCCCATGATAAGTTAATTCTGTTATTTTTGTAGGTAAATCTGTCAATGATGAAATTACAGAACTTCCTAGTTTTGTAATCATATTCCATTTTAGAATACCATCAGATATTTTATACAGTGTCATATTTTCTGGATTAGACAGCTCACCTGTTAGTGATTTAAACAGTGCAGTATTTTTATATCCATCTATTTGTTTAACATCATTTGGGTCACCTAAATATTCTCTCTTTACTTTAGTAGAAATATGCTTATACATATTCTCAGGATTAGTTCCTAAGTTCTCCATCATAGAAATAGAACGTGCAGAGTTTTGTAAATGACTCATAAACGACCCATGTAGAGATTGATTACCAAATTCTGAATTAATCTTCATCCATGATTCTGCGTCTTTAAAATGAAATAATCTATGTTGAGATAACTTCTTTCCTAAATTACCAGGACCTGTGAAGCCTCCTAAGAAATCTCCATCAGTTGTGACTATTTTGTGTTGCCCTGTGACAATACCCTTAAAACTCTCACGTAATGCGTGGTCCACGTCTTCGGAGGACATGTCCTTAAAAGTCTTAGGTATATCTAACTCATCTAACATCCTTTGTCTAAACTCGTCGAATCCTGCTTTTCTAACTAATTCTGAGTTCCAAGATTGTTTAGTAATATAACCATCTAAATTTTGTATAAACGCTCCTGCTCTATTTTTACGAGCACGAGTGTATTCTTGAAGTTTATTCATAATTTTTGCAATTTTAATTGCTGCAGGATTTTTAGTAACTCCAGGACTTCCTTCTTTAGAGTTAAGTTCTTGAAGCTCTTTTGCAATATCTAATTCATGGTCGCGTGCAAAGAATTCTTCATGAACTCCTTCTCTTTTTAACTCACTATCAAGTATTCTTAAATATTCTTGATGAAGTGATTTTCCATCAGCGTCTACTTTCTTAAATACTTTAGTTACGTATTCTTGAGGTTTGTACTTACCACTAACAGCTCCTTCATAATGTTTAAGAGCAATTGTTTCATTAATAATTTTATTACGTCTTTCTATTAAAGCTTGAGTCTTCTTTGCTTGTATTTCTGAAAGTAAATCGTTATAGAGTGCTTGGTCTGCATTTTCTAATATGCTCGTATTTCTACGAACTCTCTTCATTTCTGAAATTCTATTTAAAAGTTCTTCTGCTGTTTTATCATCAAATAAATCTGCAGAACTTTCCTTTATTATTTTTACACAATCTTTAAATGACATATTATATTTCCTTATTTATTATACAAGCAATAGCAGATAAGATTCCTTTTTCTTCTTTCTCTATTTCTTGTAAATTTGAGTTGTACTCTTCCGTAATTTTGTTAAATTTCTTTTCATCCCCTGTTAGTGATTTTGCAACTTGTTCAATATGATTAACATCTGCTTCTATTGCGCTATGAAGTTTTTCAATATCATCTGGAGTCTTATAAGCGTTTATTACATCATCAAGTTCTTTATTTCTTGGCGGCTCTACTTTAGACATATCATTCTCAATTGATGTGTTCACTTCATTTTGAATTTGGTCAGGGGTTTGTGATTGTCTAAATTCTTCAAGTTCTACTAGAGATTTATTCGCCTCAATTTCATTTTCTAAATTTTTTATTTTTTGTCTAAGCACTGATTTACTATTTGAAAGTTTATCAACAGCTGCTCTAGTTTTACCTTCATCATTTAATTTTTTAATTGATTCTAGTTCTGCTTTTGCTTCAGTTATTTTTTCATCTAATTGGGCAATTCTCTTCGCGCCTTTTCCTGCAACTTTATTTTCTACTAAAGTATTTCTTTGTGATTCTAATTCATTTATTTTTTGTTTATAACCGTCTACTACATCAACTGGATAACCATTTTTTCTAAGTTCTTCTTTTATATAATTTGAAGAATATTCTTTATCGGTTATCTTGTTGTATTCTTTTTTAAGATTGTCAACCTTACTAGTTAGCTTTTCAATATGTGCATTCTTTTGTTTAACATCTATGAAATCATGTTTTCCTTGTTGTAGATTAATTAACTCTTTTTCACTACCAATTGATGAAAGCATTTCGTGTTTCTTAACTGTAATGTCGTCTGCAATTAAATCAGCTTTTAAAATAGGATTTACATTAACTTCTTTGCCTTCAAGAAATTGTCCAACAGCTGCTTTTGTTGCGGCTTTATGAGCATTAACGCTTACAGCTTTCTTTGCAATTAAATCATTAACTCCACCAAATACTGTATGTAAAGTTGCTCCCATTGCTGCACCTAACATTATATTATGTACAGAATCAGATACATCATGTTTGTACCCTAATTGATTATCAAGTACATAATTTATTGGCTCAAGTGCTGCCATAGCAGTTGCACCAGTAACTCCACCAGCAGCAGCTCTACTTGCAATTTTATTTAATCCTAAAGCAGCAAATCTTTCTTCACCAACAACTGGAATAAACATTGCGCCTAAATTTATTGGGTCAAGCATTGATGCTACAGTATCAACTCCGAAATCTACAACAGCATTGTTATGAGTATATCTGCTTAATACTTCTTGACGCTGCATGTCCATAGATATTCTTTTGTATTTCAATCTTGCTGCTGTTTCACTCATATCATTTGTAAATGTTAAAGCCCCAGGAATTCCATATCTATCATTAAGTTCTTTTGCTGATACTTTCTTAGGAGTAAGCAAAGAACTATAGTTTATTGAACCATCTTCATTTCTAAAATTAGAAAGAGTTTTATCATCATTAAAAACTACGTTCTCATAGAAACCCTGTATTTGTTGCATACCTTTAAGAGCATTAGAATTTTCATGCATAGCAAACATTGACTTTACAAATGGACCAGTCATTACAGCATTTTGTACTCTTGTTTTATAATACTTTGCAGTTGATGGCTCAGCATCAGTTGCAACACGCATTATTTCTTCCATGTCATCGGAATCATTTGAACGTACTATTGGTGAAAACATCTACATTCCTCTCGAAATATTTCTAAAATTAAACTCGTAAAGTTGTCCTTTAGCGTTGTATACTTTACTAAAATTCCCTGTCTTAGGATTTTGATACATTAAGTAAGCTCCAGTACCTGTAGGGTTTGTTCTCCAAAAACCAGTATTAACAACTGAATTTATAGTATCAGAGAATTGGTCTTTTGTATTTGCATACTGCCCAAAGTTTTGTGAACCGTAATTTGTGTTCATTGTTATATGGAAATGGTCTGTATGGTCACCGTATTTTGCTGGGTCTACAAATTTTACTTTAGGATTACCAGCAAACTCTTGAAGTATTCTCTTATCTGATGTGCCTATAGACTTGACCAGGGGATTATTGACTTCATTTCTAACAAAAGCAATAGACTGTTGTTCTGTTTTACCACGGCGTCCAACATCAAGAGCTTCGCCTGTTTCATGTTTAGAAGAATATCTCCCGTTATAAGGACGAACTCTAGAAGTTACTTGCCAATTTGTTCCCAGTTTTTTATTTAATGAACTCATATAGCTATCTGCATAATATGTAAGTTGCTTTGTTTCACCTTGTTTTGGTTGAGTTTTTAAAACGTCTCCAAAATAGTGGCCTCCAATAAAATTACTAAGCTCTTTTGTATTTTGCTTTGTCTTTAAGTAAGACTGAATCTTATCTGGGTCCATAGGAACTCCGTTAATAGACTTAGGAATATAGTACATAAATCTATTATTTTTAGGAGAAGGTATTACAGCATAATTATCAAGTATTAATTTTTTAGACGCCATTTTAGCGGCTTCAGTATAACTACCAGCTTTTCCTGAGTTTAAATATTGCATTGCCAAGTTTGTAGTAGCGCTATAAACATTTGACAAATCTGCAGAAGAGCTATCCCCTACTGAAAAAGATTTAGCAAATCCTGAAAGATTACCTTTTACTGCTCCTAATACTTTATCATAAGAAACTCCTGAAGGAAGTGCTGATTTTAATTCAGGCCCTTGTTTTATAGCTTTGATTAAATCATTAGCTACTGGAGTTCCTATGACAGAAGCAAGAACTGAGTAATTTCCTGATAGTCTATTTGCAGCAGGAAGAGAATGAAGTTCTTGAAATATCTTATCATACGCTGTTATTCCACCGCCAATACTGAAATTATACTTTTGTTTCATATCTGAAAAGTACTTTTCTATTTGGTCTGGCGGTAATGAATTTATTTGTTTTACCATTCCTGATGCTTGCTCTTTAGTTAATATTCTTTGTGCATAAGAAGGCAAACCGAATTTAGATTGAGTAGCAAGTGTCGCCATTACTCCATCTTGTTCTGAACGTTGATATGCTTGTCTAACAGAATTTTTTGTACTAGCATAGGAAGCCGGGTCTGTAATAATCGCTTTAATATTAGAATCATAAAAGCTTTTTGCTTGCTCATAAGTCTTAAATTTTGAATTATATTGCGGGTCACCAGCTGCTGGTTTTAAACTTTCAATTTTTCTAGAAGCTGCTTGTGGGTCGCTAATATCTAATGAAGCCATAACTGAATGCAATCCTTTTGCATTTCGAGTCATTTCATCATACTCTCTTAGTATTAGTGGATTATCCATTTCCTTTGCAATTGTTGCTATCCGTTCACGTGAAATGACTGGAATGCCTGTTTGTATTAATGATTGCTCGTGGTCATCCAAAGAAGACTGTATAAATTGCCATTCTTGTGAAACAGCTTCTTTTTTACGTGCATCAATATCTCTAATAACTGCTTTAATATCATTAGCAGTTCCACCAATAACTTTTGCTTGAGTATCAGCAGATAAATACTGGTCAAAATCTCCTTGGTCTATTTTCTTCTTTAGTGCTTCAAAATTTGCAAGTCTACTATCTAAATCTTTTATTCCATCAATTTGATTTAATTGACCTGTTAAAGCTGCAACAGCAAGTCCTTCTTTTACTGAAGCTTCTACACTTGCTCTTTGTGGTGCAGGTAGTGCTTCCCAAAAAGGATTGGTAAATGTTTGTTCATAAATCTGTTGGAATTTTTGAGGTTGATGCAACAGTGTATTCTTATTTAATTCTAGTGCATCATTAAAGTCTCTCTTACGTTTCTCATTTTGTACTCCAATTTCATAATTAAATGCATCAGCAAAACCTGAAGTTTTTTGTTGAGTTAATTCTTGTTCTAACATTGCTGCAGCTTCAGCAGAAGGCGCCATAGATAATAGTTTATTATTGTGGTTGTCTAAGGCTTCTAAATAACTATGAGCGAAACCTGTTGGGTCTTCTCCCATATTGTTTTTTGCAGTATTAAACATTTCTAGAGCAGACTGTTGAGCTAATGCTGATTGTTTCATTACCCAAGTAGAATCATTTATTTTCTTTTGTTTTGCTAACACTGTATTTGAAAACTCAACAAGACCAGATAAATCTACTGGCTGCATTGAACCTGGTTGCACAGGGGTTTGCATTTGAGCTTGTACTGTACTGCTATTATAATTTGGAATATTTCCACCCATGTTTTTCTCCTTATGCAATCATTGTCGAGTTAAATGGACTTGTATTAAATCCTCCACTCATTCTTGTTATATTTCCTGCATTATTTCCACCTAATGAACTCGTGAATTTCCCGCCTAATCCTGATGTAGCTGCTGTACCCAGTATTGTTAAACCAGCATTTACCCATCCTTGTTTACGTGCAGTACTCGCTTGTACTCTACTTTGATTGGCTTGAGCCAAATAATTACCAGCAGTAGCTTTACCATTATACTCAATCCATGCTGCCTCTAAGTCTCCCTGAGCTTGTGTATCCATTGCAATATCAAGTGCTGAGCCAGTTCCACCAATAATACCAGCAGAACCAAATGCTGCTCTTTGGTTTCCCATGACTCCACGTAGTTGTCTTAGTTTTTGCTGCCTATTATATTCTGCTTCTGCTGTAGCTCGTTTAGCATTTTCTTCCATTACTGCAGCATTATAAGCGTATGTACCAGCAAGAGCATTTCCTTGTGCAATAGCATTTGCACCACCTGCAATAGCAGTACCTCCAATAAGAAGTCCCCCAGCAAGTTGTGCTCCTGTTATACCAGTAACTGTACTAGCTGCGCCACCAGATGTTATAACGCCAGTTGGAATAACAACTGAACTCATCCAACCTCCAATTGCGCCGGCTGCTCCTGAAGCTGCACCGCCTATTGCACTAGCTGCACCAGCTATACCTGAACCTACTGCTGCACCAGCTGAACCTACAGCACTAGCTATACCTGCTACTATTGGAATCATAAATGGCATTATTTTATCCTCCCATACATTGCATAATCTGAACCATCAGGTCCAAATTTTCTCAATGTTCCTTCATATTCTAAACCTACACACTCTGCTAGCCTAATAGCTTTAGGAAAACCTAATTTTATTGCAGCTTGAACTCTATCGAATTCATCAAATTCTTCTCTAAAATGCTTTATTAGCTGACGAGACATACTAAATATATTATCATCCATTAACTCTGAACAAAATATCCAGACTTCTCCAACTCTATCCCATACCTTTAAAACTCCTCCGCAACAAACAACTTCTCCATTATTTATCGCAGTAAAAGCTTTAGAGTTACAAGCATAAAGTTTTACCATATTTTGATAACGCTCTATACCCATGAATTCAATCATGTCTTTTTCGTATTCTCTTGGACGTATAAAGTCCATATGTATTTCTTCAAATGGTATTATTCTTAGTGTCATTGTGATATTCCTACATTACATATTGTCGCTAAAATTGTCATTGGTAGTGGGTTATTTTGTTCTACTACAGCTTGAACAAGTTTATCCCACCCTCTATCAAAGTTAAATGTTTTTACTCCACTAAATAAAGCTGGAGAATTATCCATTTTATCTGCAGCTCTTCTATCGTATATAGTATCTAAGTGAGCATCATTACCATATTTTCCTCCTAAAGTATTATGGAACCAAATAGAGTATCTATATATTCTTTTTTGTTGAGGTATCTGTGAAATTAACCCATCATTGTATTCAATAGGCATAGACTTCATTTTTGAAGTATATGGAAGGCCTATATGTATCACAGAACCTTTTCTATCAAGAGTTACTTTTCCATCATTACTAACAGTTAGATTTTTATGAGTGGCTCCATCTACTAATAAAGCTACTTCTTGTCCAATTAAGTGAGTTAATCCTGATATCTCTAATATTGGGTCACCTTCATAAGACAAACCAGAATCTAAAAAGAAAGCGTATTTCTTATCATCATCAATTTCTGGCTCAAACTCTTCTTCTAAAAATTCAATATATCTTTTTGTTTGACCATTTATTGTTCTACTTACTACCATCCAAACTTGGTCATGAGTTCCATCTGGAGATATTATAGAAGCAATTGATTCAACTTTTGTATTGACGCCGCCTAATTTATGAATACCCCAAGCAAATACTTTTTGTTCTGGTAGATATGTTAATGCAGCAATGTCTCCATTATTTAATACACACCACACCATAGTATTTGGTTGTTGCTGATAAGCCATTTGTTTAATACCAGAACGAGTTATATGCTCTGCAAATAATGTTAAATCAGAGCCTTTATACGAATCTGTTGTATAGTCGTATCCATACTCATATAATTTCTTACCTGAACGTTGTGGAAATATTACAGTAGAGCCAATAACTACTGGCCGCATTCTTAATGAGCCATATGTAGATTCTCTAGATACGTTAATATTATCTGGAGAAAGTGGAGAAGCTGCTGAAGCTGGTCCTAAGTTAAATTCAGCATCTGTAGTTCCTATAGCTAAAGCTTTAATAGACATTAACCACCTAATAGCATTTACTTGGTCTGTTGCAATAAAATAATTTATTGCAGAATCTGCTTCAACTGAACCATCTATATCTGAAGGGCCAAAATTATAAAAGTCATTTGATTGAGTAGACCACACTGTTTGAGGCCTATTTCTATTGCCACCAAACCAGAGTCTTTCACTATGGAATGCAATAACTTCAGGATAACCTAATGCAGAACCCCAAGCTCCTAATTTCCATGTAGAAGTTGCTGTAGTTGCACCAAATGGGTGACCATCTTGAACTACTGCTGTAACGTGTTTTGTATCTGTAAAAGCAGTTATTTTAGCACATCCCCAAACTACGTTACTACTTACTGTATGCATAATGCGAACAAGTCTTCCTACGTCTGTAGAAACAAAAGTATCGTTTATTGTTGTTAGAGTTACTGTACCTGTTGTAGCAGATGGAGTCATTGTATTTGCTGTTACTGAATTTGGGTCTAACCATGGACCGTCTATTGGGACGTAATCAGAGACACTCCAAGCATTGTGCCCTGTTCTTGAAATCTTCTTAACCATAACATCGCCATGAGCAATAAATAGTACGTCTGCTGACTGTGTAAAAGATAATTCAAACAATTGTGAACTGCTCCAGGGGGTTGTTATTTCATAAATATCTGTACCATTACTTGCTAAAACTTGTGATTCATCCATATATATTCTCATATAAGCATCACCAAGTTCTAATATATAAGCTTGTGAAGTTGAAAATTGAAAAGGAATAACCATTGTTGGTTTACTAGAATCTTTAACTTCTGCAACAAATCTTGTTCCTGAACGTCTTTTAATACCGCCTTGAGGCATAATTAAAAAGTTTTGTAGTTTTTCTACACCATTATAGTACTTAGACACATCAACACGTCCAAACATTCTTGGACTCATTTCTCCTGTTGTAAAATTAGTTTGTATTATTGGTAGATTTTGCACCTATAACCTCGCTGAAATCCATGTTCCTGGTCCTTCTTCATCTATTTCATCAGGACTTCCCTCTAATGCATCTATTGAACGAGCTATTGCCAATTTAGAATTATATAACTGCATCATTTGGCCTTGTACGTTATATGAGTTTGTTATAGGGAAACAAAGTTCATATGCTATTCTTGCAGCTAAAGCTTGAGCAAATAATGCAGTAAATAGTGTTTCATCTTGAATATTCTTAATATATTTTATGTATACTAAATTAGAATTGCACAATATATACTTACCTTCAGGTTTATATAATAGTTCATTTACTTCATCTTTATCTGCATAAATATTTATTACTCTTAGACAGTCAGTTGGTCTAAGGATTTTATATGTATAACCAAATGCTGGAGTTTCTTCTGATGGAGCTTTAGATACTCTCTCTACAGCAAAATTCCATGGATGCTCTTCTAATACAGCTTCACGAAGATTATGGTACACAGCTCTTATTTTACGAGCATTACTTGAGTCTTCGTCTATATCAGTTATATTTGCTGCGCCTAAACTTGTTAGAGCCATGTTTGCTATTTCTGTTCTACTTACCATACACTTTCCTTATTGTAACAAAGTAGACAGTACTAGACTGCCTACTTTAATACGTAATTATACTCGTAATAATTAATCAACTACTACGAAGAATACAAATGATAACTCAGCATTAGCAGGCATAACAGCTCCAAGAACTTTTGCTGTAATTTCTGCTTGACCATTCAAAGTAATACCTTGAATATTTGTCGCGCTTACTGTTTTAGAACCGGCTGCTGCAACATCTGCGCCATCCAAAATAGCATCAATATCAGCAGCTATTGCTGTTCCATTTACGTTATTTTTATGGTCATTGTAGCCAACATCTAATGTTACACCTGAACCTAAAGCTGTATGGTATAATATAGAATTAGGAAGTATGCGGCCTGCTGGTAATTTAGTTATTGAAATAACTTTATTTGCAGCGATATCACCGCCAGTTGTATTTTTGAAATAACCTCTGAAAACTCTTACTTTACCGTAAAAGTCATCAGGTGGTAGTGGTGTATTTGCTTTAGCCCCACCCGGCTCGTTGTTATAAATCTTAGTTGCTTGCTCAGATTTATAGTCGATTGCTGTTGCCATAGTTGGCCTCCTTTATTAAGTTAAACTAATTACGAGAAATGGAGCCAGGGTTAACCCTGGCCACCAATTATGTTTCAAGACATTTAATCTCTACGACTTTTTTCTCATTCATACGAGTTGCACCTGCAGTCATGTTAGCGTAGATTTGAACAGCATTACGCTTGTCTTTTCTTGGTCCGATGTCAACGTTAATTTCTTCGCCAGTAGCAAGAAGTACGCCAGACTTAGCCCAAGCAACACATCTTCTGTAGCTGTTTGCATCTGTTTGCAATCTTTCAATTGAAACAAATTTAAAGCCCATAAATGTGTCAATTTTGCCTTCAACCAAAGCTTTAACTGAGTTGTAGTCAGATGAAGTAACTTGAGTTGTAGCAAGCAAGTTAGCCAATTGTTTTGATGTATATGCAAAATACAATTCATCAAAATCAAGGTCAACTTCGTTAGCTAAGAATTTTCTCTTAGTTTCGATAAGTTTACCAATTGTCAAACCTTCATTTGAACCACTTAAGTTAACTGGAATAACTTGGTTTGAATCGAATGAAACAGTTGTTGAACCGTCTTTACCAGTGTAAGCATTTCCAAAGAATGATTGGATAATCTCATCATCTTTTGCTCTACCAAGAGCGTATACTGCGTTAATTGAATAAGCAGATGTTGGGTCAATAAGCATTCTTACTTTATCTTTCTTATCGATTAAGTCTGCCCAGTCATAGTCAGACATACCAACTCTACGTCTTGAGTGAGGTGAATTAACTAGAGGAGTATCTTGGTGGCGTCCTACAATTCTTTGAGCTTCAGTTGCACCAATCTCATCATAGTAATCGTACTCAGAAGTTTGTGTCTCAGTTCTAACTTTGTCTGCTAGTTTAGAACCTCTTTGTTGTAATGCAATAGTAACGTTTTCTTTATACTGTTGCACAAAACTTGTTTCTACATTAATTGACATTGCTCTGTACCTTTCCTATGTTTTTATGTAACATCTTGCGAATAAGCTACCCTTTCGGACCTATTCTATATTTTACGTCTATTCGACGGCAAGACTTTACTTGCGGTGCACGGACCTCTTGAGGAAGCTACCCGGTTAATTAGTATTATGTATAATACTAATTATACTATAAATTTAGACAAAAGTAAATAGTTTATTTTTGTTCACCTGGAGCCGGTGGATAAGCCAACTTAAATAAGTTAGTCATTCTTATCAAAGCTTCTTTATGGCCAATATTATTCTTATCTAAATAAGCGGCCATGAATTCTTTATCTCCCTTTAAGTCAGCAATTTGCTGTTTAGCTTGGTCAGCTGTAGGAATCATTGAAGAACCTCCACCTTCTAAAGCAGAATCTTCTGAAATTGTTTTACCTATATTGTGGAATAATTGTATTACTCTAGCGTCGTTTCCCAAACCTGTTGTTTCTAGAAATTCAACAAGTTCTGGAGTTGCATAAGCTTTAACTGCATTTTTTGCAATGTTTAAGTTTTGGTCAAATGCTGCACCCCAATTAGATTTTAAATTATTTATACTTTCATTAAAAGCATTTTGTTGTGTAACTGCCATTTCACTAACTTTATCTTTATAAAAGCCAGTACTAGCATCAACTAATTTTGCTAATTGAGACTTTGAAATTCCTGCTTCATACGCTGCTTTAGACATTGCATTTGCATAGTCATCATTAAAATCTAAGCCTTCAGGATAGCCATCAGGGCGCTTAAGTTCATAACCCTCAGGTGACTCAGGGCGACCTAATTTATTATAAACCTCCGACCACGCAGGGTCCTGTGGGTCCTTAGGAATAACCACTTTGTCCATACCAATCATTGATTGAGTACTTATAAAAGATTTTGCAAGACTTGGCACGTCATTAAAGTCTGTTAGACTTGGGTGGCTTCTTAAATCATCTGGAAGAGAATCTCTCCATGAGCTACCTCCGCCTGCTCCACCGCCTCCATCGTCATCTCCATCTAGGAAGCACATTCCCAGGGGTCTACGTGATTTTCTAGTTAATCGTTTCATCAATAATGCCATCGTTGTTTTCCTCCATTTCTGTAAATAATGACTCAAATTCTTCAAGGTCTTTAGATAAATCAAAAACATTTGTATTTGTACGTTTAATAACTTCTAAAGCAAACCTTCTAAGTCCTTCTCTAAAAGCTAGTGTTATTGGGTCAGCACAAAAAGAAGACTTGCCAACGTACCCTAGTTGGCATAAATGAAGCATAACAATTCTACCTTTAGGAGAACTAAATATACTCCTATACGCATCATTAATATCTTCTTGTGTTATTTCTTTTAATTCACTATGAATTTGCATTGCCCATTACCTCTTGCGCTTTTGAAAAGTTTGCCAAAGCCTTAGAACCTTGTTCAGCTAGTGCGATACCTTGGACTTGTTCAGTTTGTTTCTGTCTGTTCTGTCTCAATTGTGCAACTGCGTCGTCTGTTCTAAGTATTTGTACTGGTGCGCCGTGGAGGTATGTTAACCAGTTTACTAATCCATCAGAATCAATCTTATCAAACATTTCTGGAGCAATTTGAGCATATTGACCAATCTGTTCAAACATACGTTGAACATGAGTAGCTTGAACCATTTTCTGTGCTCTTGCTAGTGGAGACACATAATTTGGTTTTATGATTCTACCCTTAATTGATTGTGGAGCTTCAGGAATAAGTCCAGAACGTTTTAAGATGTTATACGTTCTAAGTAACAATGGTCCTAAAAATTCAACATGAAGTCTTCCAAGCTGAGGAGCCATTAATCTCATTCTAGCTTCTTCACGTTGTAGTGATTCAGTAGCAGACATTTCTGCTCTTTTATCTTCTTGCATTAAGTCATTATAAAATCTAGTTTTAATAGCAACTCTTCTGCGTTCTTCCATTTCTAATCCAATCTGTACATTAGCACCAGATTGAATAGGTTTAATAGTTTGATTATCTCCTAAACCTGCTCTATAATAGTTTACTTTACCAGGACGAATATCTATCTTGGTCATGAAGCCATCATCAGGTGCTTGCATAGGAGGGTCAACTGATTTTTGTGCACCCTTTAAAGTTGTCTTGCACATTTCATTTAATACTTTAGTATCTGGAAGAGCACCAAATCCCGGTGAACGTCCGTAAACTTTTCTTGACTTAGTGTACCATCTTGGCACAACATACGGAAATTCTCTATAACCAGATTCAGATAAAATTACTTTTTTCTCTTTCCACATGTATATAGAACAGAATGGCATATTCTTATTATCCCATTTTGTTTTATCAAAATCTTCTCTAGGAAACACTCCATGAATTAATTCAATTTCTTCATTAGGTTTCTTTCTTACTCTTTCTTCAAGCTCTGCTCTTTCTTTTATTGGTAAATTGTCACCAAACAGTTGAAGCACTTGTCTAGCAGAGTAATGAAATTTTCTAAATAAAGTATCTACAGTGCCAAAAGCATTCTCATCTATATAACATTCACTTAGTGGAATAGTCTTATATCTTATTAAAGCTTGGTCTACTTTCTCCTCAATAAGCATAACACCTGTTCCAATACCTGCTATATCAATATATAGTTCATGGGTATTAGGATAGAATTTCATTAGTGAAGATTGAAATACATGGTACATTAAATCTTCAATATATTGTATATGAGCTCTTGCTGCTAAATCTTTCTCAAGGATTCGTGGGTCGTCTAACGTTAATTCAAACCATCTTTCTGATGGAGACGTTAAATAACCTTGAAGACCTGAAGCTAAATCTTCACAAGCTTTTTCAGCTGTATTATCATATCTTTCAGTTCTTACTCTATAACCAAAATAGTTTGTAGTATAAAAGTCTTCGTCTGTTGGAAGTATATAGTTTGCAATTTCTTGCCACTTACCTTCAAATGGACGTCTCTTAGATTCTAGACTTGAAAATCTAGTTAAAACTACTTGCTCTTTGTTTATTGTTTCCATTATTGTCCTAATAGCGTTTTCTTAGACGTTGGTGCTGAGCCTGATGCTCCTGAGCCTGAAGTAAGAATGGTAGAAGTTCTACCTTGTTTCTTTGCTTCGTCTGTTACAGCTTTCTTTGCTGCTTCAGCTTTAGTGTCTCCAGTTGTTGGTGGAGTCGCTGCTTGAGTAATTTGGTATGTTGCGCTTGGTCCTGATGTCATTTTGTAACCCTCCTATTAATATCCTAATATATCATATTCAGTCTCAGCTTGGGAATCCCTTTTAGGTCTTTGTTTAAATTTCTCCCGAACCGCCACTGCTAAGTATCTAAATGAGTCTGCTGCGTGCGAAGTCCAATCGTGCAGGGGTTTACTTTTAAAACAATTTCTATTATCGTCCCATTCTTTCTGATATTGTCTTAATGCTTCTAGCCCCATCTCCATATCACCTTTTGCAGATGTATTAAAATAACATCTAGGAAGAATATTTCTTACAGCTTCAATACCATCTTCAACAGAATAGCGTGGGACTATATTAAAGCGTAATCCATGTGAAAGAGCAATCTCCCAACGTGTACGTGCTTCTGAGCCGAATTCTCTGACTTTCAAATCATGAGGACCCCAATGCTCTTCATAAATATATTCTTTATCTTTTAACCACTTGATATAATGTAGTAATCCTTCACCTGAATTTTCATAGTAATCTATAATCCTATACTCACCACCAGTAGAAGTCTTAACATGTTGAAGGAACCATATTGCTGTGGAGTCTCCAACACCTAAATCCCAGAATGTGTCGACCGGTAATAGTGGGTCGTATGGGAAATGACCAATGCGTTTGTCCTCTAAAGCTTTAGCCATTTGTTTAGCGTAATAAGCCCCAGTCAATGGAGCATCAAACGAGCAGAAGTACTCTTGCTGTATTAGCTCTTCTGACATACCCATCTCTCTATCTTCATCAATAGCAGACATTGGAATTGCGTTTGTGTCATTTACAGTAAGAACTTGTGCAAACCAACGTTTATTCTTTTTAGCTTTTTCTAGTAATGTATATCCGTGGTTACGTCCCCTCGGTGTGTAGATAAACCAAGCCCATCCTTCGTTCTCTGCGAGGATTGGACGGAGAAGGTCCCACGCATACGGGTCCTGAATCGAATATTCTGATAATATTAATCCTACTGGATTGATACCTACAAGAGAGTCAATGTTGTCTGTTCCTGCTACTTGGTATATAGAACCATTAGTAAGTTTAAGTTGCATTTCTTGGTCGTTCTTACTCGCGATAATTTCATCAGGGAACGCGGATAAGAAAGGCTTGCCTGTTTTATCCATACCATTCCATACAATTTTACGCCCTTGTTTATAATAAGGAAGTAGATGAAGATACAAACCTACTCGTTCAAAAGACTTCTTAGCACAAATATTAATAGCTGTAAGGTCTTTACCAGCACGACGATGCCAGATAGAAATAATACGCTTGACGCCATTATCAATTGCTTGACACGCTGGGAGTTGATAGGGTCTTGGGCGCCAATTATAAGGTAGAGTAATCTCACTCACTTTTTACCTCCACTTCAGGAACACAGTCAGGGGATTTTGTATATTCTGCGTCTATGATGTTTTCATCATGTTGTTCTATTAATCCTTGTTCAGCTTTAAGCTTTGCTTGGTGAGCATCATATATTTGTTTTTGTTGTTCTATCATTGCTTGTTCTTCAGCAAATGAAACAAGTTTCACAGCCATTGAACCTTTGACTGCCATATTAACATCAAGAGACTTGAGTTGCGGTGAGTGATACTTACATAACTCCTTATGTGCTTGTAATCTTAAATCTAAAGGTGTACCTTCTTTATCTTGTGCTATATCTATTAGAGCTTCAAATGGGTTATAATCTTTAGACTCCATTATTTCTTTAGCGGCCATTGCTAGTGAGCTAAGCTTACCTGCTGGTCTACCTGCTCCTGAGCGTCGTCCGCCGTGTGTCTCTGCCATAAATTTCTCCTTTAATTATATTATATAATGAACACTCGGGTATTGTAAATACTAAGTGTACTTTCCCTGGAGATTGTGTTATAATATACTTGTGTAGTTTTTCGAATTTCGTGGATTTTGACTCTCAATACCAAGACTGATGTCGAAGGTGTTGAGAGTTTTTTAATATCGACACAAAGCGTCAACACAACCGGAAGTGTGTCTAGGTCAATGTCCCGGGGACTGTGGTTTTTATTTTTTATTATATATAAAATATTTTTAAATTTTTTAAATTCAAAAAGTCAAAATAGTTCAACACGTCCAACATCAGCGTCCAAGATGATGACTATGACATCATTTGAGATGTGTTGAGGCATGGTGTTGGTATATATTTTGCATCAACACAATCAACATCAGTTTACACATAACTGAAGTAAGCCCCAGGGATTTATTTTGTATTTGTAGAATTTATTTATGTAAGTATAATATACACCCCTGAACCTTCTTGAAGAATTGGTAATATTTATATAACTAGTCACAAATTGAAAAAGTGACCTCCCGGGGTACGTAGGTACGCTCTCTCAATCCTCGGCGCGTGAAAAGGCCCCCACGGGCCCTCGTGCAAGATTCTAGAATCATGGGCCAAGGTGGTCGAATCGAGGACCTCGAGATTTAAAACTTGATTAATGTGTGGTGTTTTAGTATATTAAATCAATTATTAAAGACCTCGAGCCACGAAGCGAGGACCAAGATACGTAATATATAGTTACTCACTTGAATCCAATATCTTTATTTCAATATATTGTAACATGTACTATAAATAATAATTAAATTATATTTATACGAAATACTATTCGAAAGAACTACTGAAAATCTATTCTACTGGATAGTTTACATATAACAAATTAAGCTTATAATAAGAATATAAACAAACGCACATTGATAATTGAATATTAAATCTTATTTATTAATTCCTCATTATTAATTAATACAAGTATAATGAAAGGAATAATATTATGATTAAAGAAATTACGCATCAAAATTTAAAATCAACTAATGAGGTTTTAAAACTAATACTAGATGATTTATTAAACCAATTTGAAACAAATGAAGATAGAAATATTATCACACAATTATCTAAAGATATAGACAAAGTTAAAGAAACAATGGAAATAGTAGAATTTTTCAATGAAAATGGTGAATATTAATTTAATTAAGATAATTGAGGAATTAATAAATAAGATTTAATATTCGGATAACTATTCGCATGGACAGTTTAAAAAACATAAAAACATTGTATAATGTTATTATGCATATAACTCATGATTAATGAATGTATTACAAAAACGAAAGGAGAATTATCATGAACAACTACACAAGAACAGAAGTACTAGTAACACCGGAAATGAAGATTACTTCAACACAAGCGAAGCAAGTATTGCAAGCTATCGAAACCCTTAAGACGGCGACATTAGAACAACTCGTGGACGAAGTAACAAAATTAGGGATGGCTTCAACCTCAAAACAAGGTAACAAGATGGTCGTTAGATGGTACTTAACTAAGTCATTCATTCCAAACGGATTAGTTAAGAGCGAAGCTATCAAAATCGAAAAGAAGGTTAAACCTCAAACCCCTGTAACCCCAAAAACAAAAGAGAAAAAGACTAAAGAAAAAGTCGAAGCGTAACACAATAACAGAATAAGGGATAAGTCTCTCAGGGGATTTATCTCTTTCCTGTATCAGAATGGAGGCGCACATGATAAGAACAATATTAATTGTATCTCTATTAACAAGCACAGCACTTGCACAAGACTATGGATTACTTGATAGCAATAGAGAACACTACAAAGAAGCAATGGAAAGGATTGATAAGAACGATAAGCAATTAAATCCACCCCCAATAAGTATTCCACAACAAAATAAGAACGGAATAATATTTGCTCCGCTTTATCCATATCAAGGACAATTATTAAGCCCTCAAAAATATCAGTTTAATAACTATTTAATACTATATTAAGGAGGTTAGAATGGACCCAATGTTAAATATATCCTTATGGATGAAGATTAAATTAATCGCAATAGCTTTAGTAGCTCACGTATTACATTAAGAGGACAAGGAAGATGAAAAAGAATAATATTTTATTAAAAATGACAAAAACAGCTAAAATCTGGATGATTACGATGTCGGGTATGGTTTATATAATTATAAATTGGTATATCGATATTCAAAGGTTAATTGATAGTTTAACCGCGCTACCTTAAATAAAAGATAATAACGACGGGGAACACGACCAAAGTGTTCCCTTTTTTATTTAATTGTGTTATAATAATATAACATAGAAAAATCTTTTCATACTTCCAGCTATTCTTAATTCCAGCTCAGTTCTTTTAGGACTGAGCCTTTTATTATGTAAGATTGTGTCGAGTATATTATATAAAATATTTTTTAATTTTTTATTTTTAAAAAGTCAAAAATGTTTAACACATCCAACATCAGCGGTCAAGGTTATGACTATTATTATATCACGGTTGTGTTGACGCTTTGTGTTGAACAAAATCATATCCAACACATTTTACCGAGATGGTGACAGGGGTTATATTTCATCGTGTCAAGCCCTAATGATATAGTTTTAAATTTAAGTAGATAATTAATACTTCTTATATTAATTTAAACCCCTGGAATAGATTTTCGGGCAATTTAATATAAATGGACTATTCGCAAAACGTTATTCTTTGCATTATAATATGAATTGTAACAATAATTTAACCAATTGTACAAATAATAATTTTCGTTATATAATATTTATGGAAGTATTATTTGTATGAAAAAGAAAGGAAGTATTTATGCAAACTACACAAGACTTTAGAAAGTTTAATCTGTTATCTTTCAATCGTAATTTAAACAGAAATCACATTAACAAAATTAAAGAGTTAATTACTAAAAATGGTTATCTTGAAGGCTTTCCAATTATTGTAGATGAGAATTACAATATTATTGATGGCCAACATAGATTTGTTGCTTGTAAAGAAATGGGAGTAGCTTTTAATTACGTTATTCAAAAAGATTTTAAAAATGAAATGTTAATCTCGTTGAACACATCTCAAAGAAATTGGAGTTTTGAAGATTATATTAATTATTATGCAAATCAAGGTAACCAAAACTATATTTCTCTTAAAGACTTTTCTAAAAAGAATAGTTTAAAATATAGTATATCTTTAATATTTATTTTAAATGCTGTAACTGGTGGATTTGAACACAATAGAGTTAAAAATGGTATGTTAGAAATTAAAGATATACAAATAAAAGTTGCTCAAGAACGATTTGATGTTATAAATGAAGTTATAAAAATGATGAGATTACCTATGAATGACAGATTAATAAGAGCTTTATTAACTGCAAATAAGGAAAGTAACTTTAAATTTGACACGTTTGTACAAAAATTGCTTTATCAAAGAGATAAAGTATACCGTTGTTCTCATACTGCAGGTTACTTAACTATGATAGAGAATATCTATAATAATAAAAATGCAAAGAAAGTATTTTTAAATAAATAGAGAACCACGGTCCTTGGGCCACGAGAATTAAGTAAAGGAGATTTATATGGAAGTTGAACTCAAAGAGGTGAAGTACTATCCTCGTTGGACACAGTCCGCGATAGATTGCTATCAGCGCTCATGTCAATGTAAAGGATGTATGTATGCTAACATCATGAACTCCAATTGCATGATGTATGCAACTGTGGAGAAATTGAAAGCGGAGTTAGGTCCTCCATTAGTAATAGACCCTCCAAAGTATTACAATAATTTTAGAAAGGAAGATTTTATGTTATTAGATAATCAATTTGCTGGTTATGTTGTTAGTTATGCAAAATGGCCACAAAGACTATTGGTATACAAGAACCGTAAAGGAATAGATAGTAGTATCGTTCATTCAGGCGTTATAGTAGATAATATACAACGAGTCAAGGAACGTTGGAATAAAGAATGCATATTAATAATGTATGTATATGCAATGAATAATATGACAATAGACAACGTAACTGTTTCAATGCTAAATTCAAAAGTACGAGAGTTAATGGTACAATGTGATAAGAATAAAGCAGCTCAAATGTTATGGGAAGCTTTTGAGAAGTTAGCTATAAAAATTAAAACACCAAGAGATGGTGAAAAGAAAATAGTTATGAAAGACCCAACTATTCCTAAAGAAAAGAAAAAGAATAACAAGTTATATATTATTCTTTCTCATGACTTTACAGGAATGAAGCTTTGTAAACAAGCTCAAGCATGTGCTGATATTATTAAAGATAATATTTCAGTTAATTCAGAAGTTACTCATGAAGAGATTTTAGAAGTAATGAATAAATATCCTCAAATATCAGAGAAGCAAACACCAAAAAGAATATTTGAATATTATAGAAATACTCTAAAACAACAAGGAGTACTAACTTATGAAAAGTAAAAATATAGAAAAAGAGCTACCAAAAGAATTAATAAGTTTAACTAGAGGAAGTAATTTCTTTAATTCTAATGATGAAGTATACCATAAAACACATAAACTAGCATTGCCATATCTCAATAGCGGGTTAAGGTTTTGCACAGATTACTGGATGTTACAAGATTAATATATAATAATTGAAAGGAGACAATATGATAATAGAAGTTAGATTAGATGAACAAAAAGGAGTTCCTATTTTTACTAAAGTTAATTTAACCCCTGACCAAGAACTTGTGCAAGAGGCAATTCGCAAGTACAAAGGTAAGAATGAACAGGAATTAGTTATGAATCTAATTAATTGGCACAACTTAAATAATAAACGATTCCATGCAGAATATTTTTGGGATTACTGCGAACAGAATAAAGAGATGTTCTATGGCTTCCCATCGGAAGGAGCACTGGTGACAGGGGCTTTATTGACAGGTTACTGTGTTAATAAATACGTGGACGACATGGAACAGGAGTTTGCTCTAGATTTATCTTTTGAACAATGGGCGGATTCATTCTTTGATAATAAGCGTATGAGTTCTTGTACTAATTCTAATAGATTAAAAGATTTAATGGACCAAGTACTACGGTCCAAGGTCAACGAGAACTTCTCCTATATTGCAGATTTATTAGTTGAAAGAAGTTTACTACAAACTTCAGACTTAAATGAGATGTATTATGTAGGATTAAATTTAGGTTACTTAATAGCAGATAAAATAAAAAGAATAAAGCTAGAAAGGTTATTGCATGACTAATCAGTTTCATGGTGGATGTCTACGTAAAGGTAGATATAGAACTGAAGCTGCAGCAATAAGAGTCGCTAGAAGAGTATATAAAGAAAGAAATGTAATACTTTATGTATATTATTGTTCTTATTGCTTAGGCTTTCATTTAACAAGAAGTAAATACCATAATGATAAACCAAATACTCGGGCGATATACACAAAGGGTTAACAAAACAATCATCTATAACGTATAATAGTATTATACACGAAAGGAATACACATGACAATAATAACACCGTGGGCAAATGATTCTACACAAATTCCACAAGGATTAAATTCAAATGATATACTAGACTTAGCAGGATTGAATTGGAAAGTTGACAAAGTTCCATTGTTTTTGGGGCAAGATAAGTTAATTCAACTTCCATCTCATTATGCTCTTACTAAGTCATCGGATAACAGTATTATGGGAATATGCGGGTATGAATACATACCTTCCCAAAATGAGGAAATCATGGAGTTCTTTGATAAGTTTATTAAAGCAGGGTCCATGGTCCTCGATTCAGTTGGCTCGCTACGTGGAGGTACGTGGGTATGGGCACTTGCCAAAATCAATGATTCATTCGTTCTTCCGGGTGATGATGAGGTTGGTGCCTATTTATTATTAGCTAATCCTCATATATGGGGAAAAGCGATGACTATTAAATTTACTAATATAAGAATCTCTTGTATGAATACTCTTACAATGGCTCTTAATGATTCATTCAGTAAATTTAGATTCATTCATACTAAAGACTTCAACCATGATATTATGGAATATGCTGAAGAAGCTTTAGGATTATCAAAACTAAGAATGAAAGAATCAGAAGAACTATTCTCATTCTTAGCATCAAAACAATATTCACAAGCTGAACTTGTTAAATTCGCAATGGATTTATTTGGAGCAAAGAGTTCAACAGGTGATGCTATTTCTTTAAAAAGAAATGGATATGAATTTCTACAGCATGTCGAAAAATCCCCTGGCTCTGATTTAAAATCAGCTAAAGGAACTTGGTGGGGAGCATTCAATGCACTAACATATATGTGTGACTACACATTAGGTGAAGATGAGCACCGTCTGTTCAATTCATGGTTTGGTGCAAAAGAACGACTAAAACTAGAAGGATTAAAATTAGCCACGAAATACGCAAAAAAGTAAATGTCAAAAGAAAAAGGAGAAAATCATGACAGAACAAAAAACAGTTAGACAAGCGTCTACAACAAAGTTGTACAAATTGGTAAATGGAGTACCAACAGAAGAAGTAATTACTAAACTTCCTCCTCAATTGCAAGAAATCATTAAGATTATTGCAGCAGCTCCAGATTGCACAATCAACAGATTTGACCTATTGAATGAGATGGTTAAAACAGTTAAGACTGGCCAACCAATCGAAAGAATTCTTTCTTTCTACTCACCTCGTTTGAAAAAATCAGGTCTTGTTGAAATCATCGACACTTCTAAAGAAGCTAAAGAAGCTGCTAAAGCTGCTAAATTAGCTGAAAAAGAAGCTGCTGCTAAAGCTAAGGCTGAAGCTAAAGCTGCTGCAAAAGCCGCTAAACCTGAAGCAACTCCAGTCGTTGAAGGTTAATCTCTAGGAGGAGATTAAAAACTGGAAGCCTATAGTATGGAGCCAGTATAATCACCAGGTCGAGACACTTGGCATTAAAATGAGATACCTGATAGTTGAAAAAACAACGTTGAGTGAGGAGGGTCTAATCCTCACTCAAGCTACGACCCACTACGTACCAAGAACAAAGGAGCAAACAAATGGAACCAACAAACTTATGTAAAGATGAATGCGAGTTGAGCCCTGATACTTGCGGATTCTACAATGTAGATACAGACGAATGTAACAAAACTGAAGAGGTAGTTACTGATGACAATACTGAGACACCGGAAAATGGAGATGACTCTATCTCAGAAGAAAATAACGAAGGCACAACTGTTGAAAGTATTAATGTTGAAGTTGAACCAGCCGTTACCGTGGTTGAAAACGTCAATGGAGATACAGCAAATACAGATGCAGAGACAAATGAAGTTGTTGCAGAAACAACTCAGACCCCTGTCGATGTTGATGCAGCTCCATTAAAGAAAGCTGAATTATATCCAGACCATAAAGACGACCCTAATTACTATTATGACGGGCAGTCAGGGGTTTATAAGGAAAAAGACCCGAACTTCAACTATAACGCTGATGGAACAATAACACAGAAATCAGCAAACGATAATTAAACCAACTATCCTAAATACAAAGTCTTACTCCGGGAGGAGTCCACAAGCTCCTCCCATTTTATTAAATAAGGACTACACAATGGAAGATGATATTAAACAATTTATAGATTTTAAACGTAATACAGAAGAATTTTATTTAGTTTTGCGTTATAAACAAGGGCACTGTCCTGGTACATTTTATCGTAAGTTATTTGAATTAATTGAAATGGCTGACTATGATAACTACTCAAAACTAAATAAAGTTTTTCCATTAATAGCAACTTGTTTACATATCTATAGAAAAACTTCAGTAGAAGAAATTGTTAACTATTTGAGAGGTAGTAATGAAAATTAGTTTTGGTAAATACTCAGGACAAGATGTAGAAGACATCTGGGAAAAAGATAAAGACTACATTTATTGGTTATCTGAGAATTGCAGAAATATGAATGACCAGTTATTACTTGCAAGAATAGATGAATTAATTTATTTAGGAGTATAGCATGGGAATAGTTTATCTTGCAATAAATAGAAAAGAATGTTTAAAGAAATACGTTGGAATGACAGAACAGTCTTTTGCTAAAAGAAAGTCAGACCACAAGTATGATGCAATAAAAAGAAATAAACAAACAGAATTCCATGAAGCTATAAGAAAGCATGGTATTGAAGCTTTCAGTCGGTTTATTTTAGGTGAAAGAAAACGCAGAATAGACTTAGAAAAATTTGAACAAGAATGTATTAAGAAATATGATACAGTTAACAATGGTTACAACAGACAGTATAGAAAGTAGAGGCAGTATGGAAGATAAAATATTTTATGAAGAGCTTGATTTTA
>FQKF010016063.1_pt1 | contig 40212 bp, 36 predicted proteins | sample 1504521 | NCBI WGS metagenome assembly FQKF01 (sample SAMEA4475357, study PRJEB15587) | soil metagenome | biome: Soil; feature: Field | place: India | collected 2015-03-11 | depth 0 m
GTAATAAAAAAACAAAAAATAGTATAAAAAATTTTCTTCGTAATCAATAATTCTATTTTTTTTGAATAAAAAAGACAAACTGGCCCCTGTAAACAGAAAAATCGGGGGAGAGGGGCATAGCCCCTGACCCAGACAAGGGAAGAAAAACCCGTACAAGGGTCTACATTTGACTTTTTTCCCTTTTTATGCCATACTAAAGGCACAAAAGGGAGACAAACTATGCACTGGATAGCACGAAGTATGTATGAAGTGTATCGCACGGCCATTCGTGCTTACCTCAGAACCTTCGTCGAATTTCAGGTCTGGGGAGAAGAAAATCTCACGGAAGCAGGAAGCCCCTGCATTTATTGTTCCAATCACTTCTCATCCACTGATCCCTTTTTTGTCATTACTCTCATGAAGGAGCCGGTGCACATGGTTATTGGTCCAGGATTCTCTGTTCCTGTTGTGAAACATTTTCTCAAATGGATGGAACAGATCAATGCTCTGCCTGAACACCGCAAAAATGTCATCCCCCGCGCAGTCGAATACCTCTCCAAAGGTGAATCTATCTATATTTTTCCAGAAGGGGATCTCAACAATCAAATAGAATTCCGAGAATTTTATCACGGTATGGCAAAAATCTACAAAGCAAAACCCACCCCTATCATTCCCATTGGTATTGTCTCTCCCCGAAGCCATGTCAAACGCAAATCAGCCACCATCCAGGTGGGAGAACAACAGTATGAAACCCTCACTGTGCTCTCAGGAAAATACTACGCCAACATTGGAAAACCCATGCATTTTTCTCCCGACATCCCTCTCGAAGAGATCACCGAACAGGTACGAAAACAACTCGAATACCTTGTCTGGGACATCAAGGTCAATAAATTCTGGAGTTAAAGGAGTATGGTATGGCTCTCTTAGAAGATTTCAAGGCCATGGTGAACGGCCTCATTGATCACGCTGATGAGATTCTCTTTCTCGACCTCAAGGTCAAAATGAAAAACGGCAACTATATCCACTACCGTGTGGATCACAAAAAAGAACAGAAACTCCGGGACAAACTTGCCAAAATGGCCGAAAAGAAAGCCAAATCAGAGGCGAAAAAATAACGATGTTTTTAGGTATCCTCTCCCTCAAGCTTTCTATTCCCTACAACGAAACCATAAAGGAAAAACGCAATATTGTCCGGAGTCTCAAAGATACCGTGAGAAAAAAATTCAATGTTTCTGTAGCTGATGTCTCTCAAGAAAACTATGAAAGCTTCTATACAGATGTGGCGATCGTCGGCGTCTCCGGGGACATCTCGTATCTCCAATCAACCTTTGCGAATATTGTGAATCTTTTAGAGACCATGTACCAGGAATACATCGTCACCCACCACATGGACATCGTCTCCTACCTTCCCGATGAAGCCTCTCCATTCATCACATGAAGAAAGGCACCCTGCTGGTATCGAGAAAGAAAAGTATCCTTGAACTCAGCAAATCGCCCCTGGAGAATGGCCTCCCGTGCTTTTTTCGTGAGAGAGAGAAGGAAATGAACATTGTGAAGAGAGGCCAAACGAAGCCCAAGAATTTCCCCACTACGATGGAGATGCCGAATGTATGCCCTCGTAAAATTCCGGCAAGCATAACAATCACACTCCTCATCAATCGGACGAAAATCATACTCAAGCGCCTTATTTCTCAGGTTCAACCGCCCATCATGAGTAAAGACCAACGCATTTCTTGCTGCCCGTGTAGGAAAAACACAATCAAACATATCCACACCCAATTCAATCCCGTAGAGAATATCCTCCGGCACTCCTACCCCCATGAGATACCTCGGTTTATCAAAAGGAAGCACTTCATCAAGAACAGAAAGCATACGGTACATATCCGGCTTTGTCTCCCCCACCGAAAGTCCCCCTATCGCATACCCTTCAAAACCGATACCCACAATCTCCTCAACTGACAACCGCCGTAAATCCTCAAAAATCCCCCCCTGCACAATCCCAAAAAGTGTTTGATAGGGACGCTTTACCCTTTCAAAGGCCTCCTTTGAGCGTTTCGCCCAGAGAGTGGTCCGTTTCAGGGCATCAAGCACCTCCTCATGAGAAGCATCCGCTGCTACACACTGATCAAAGGCCATCACAATATCTGCCCCGATGGCACTCTCAATCTCCATCACCTTCTCTGGAGTAAGAAAATGATACGATCCATCAATATGGGACTGAAACCGAGCCCCCTCATCAGTGATTTTCCGAAGCCTTGCTAACGAAAAGACCTGAAATCCCCCGCTATCCGTGAGCACAGGCCTCTCCCAGTTCATAAAAGCATGAATTCCCCCCGCCGCCTGAATCAGATCAATCCCCGGTCTCAAATAGAGATGATACGCATTGGAAAGAATAATCTCCGCTCCAGCCTCACGAAGTTCATGTGGGGAAAGAGTCTTCACGGTAGCCTGAGTACCCACAGGCATAAAAATAGGGGTATGAACCACCCCATGATCCACAATAAGTTCCCCGGCCCTTGCAGAGCCCTCACTCGCCACCAATCGAAAATCCATAAAGCCCTCTTATTGAAGTTCTGGTGGAACAAAACGCTTGGTATAAGGGGGAAATTGATCCCTTGTTCCCGAAAGCATAAACTCAACCCTGATCTGCGGTTCCCAGTAGGCTATACGCCTCAAGCTGTCCAGTTGCCGCTGGATGGTAAACCCAACCCGCATCTCCCACTCATTGAGATAATGCGTGATCCCGAAATTCAGCGCCTGAATCTTGAAAAAACTCCTCTGAAGTCCCTGATAATCAAAGACATTGATGCCATCCCAGAGGTTTTTCCAGAAATCCACATACGGCTCATTGAAACGACCACAGGCATCATAATCATAACGATAGAGTTTTCTATTCACCACCTGCGTGGTAAAATCTAACTTCCAGTATTTCTGAAGCCAGATCACTGTCCCAAAACTCAGCGAAAAAGAACTCGAACGAGGACTGAGATAATCTATCAAAAGGTCTGCCCGATAGGTAAACATATCTATTTTATACCAGAAAGGGGGATAAAGCGTCGAAAATGTACTAAAAGAAGCCATGGAAAGAGAAAGATTGGTCTGCTTCAAGAGATCATAGCGATGTCTAACCGAAGGAATAAATGTCCATGGTGCCACCGGAACAAAGGCATTTTCCAGCACCACACTCCCCACTATACGGTTGGTAATCTCAGGATAATGCCAGATGATTCTTGAATTCCGTCTGGTAAGCGTATCAAGAGAAATACCGGTAGAAGAAGAAAACCACCACACGCCAAGGCTTGTTGAAAGACTCATAGTTTCACGAATCTGATTGTTGAGATAATCATCCTCCAGCCCATTGGTAATACGATAGGCCGTTTGATAGGCATACGTCAATCGATACACCACGATATTTGAAAGCCAATTTACTCCAACGGAAGTATTGAGAGTATGAGAATACTCTCTCGGCATCGTGTAATAGATGCTCCTGAACAGTTGATACTGAAAGGTATGAGAAGCCGAAAGAGGAAATTGAACTTTCCACACAGGATGAGTCCCAAGAGTTGGAGTAAGACCTGTGGCTGTTCGCATGGTATAATCTACCTGAGCCCCTGAATACAAAACATTGTTGCTATAATTCACTTCAAAACTCGACCAGCGCTTGCGATTGAGAACAGAAAGAGTATGATCCCAGGTAATCGTCTTATTAAGAAGCTTTATATTCAAGCCTATAGAAGCATTTTCCTGATGATGATACTGATCAGAAATCGGCATCCCATTGGTATCAAGGGTTTCCGATGAGGTATAACTGAGATTTCCATTCAAAACAGAAGAGGCACTCCACCATTCAAAACTATTGGTCGTATACACTTCCTGGGCGATGGTATTACTTTCTACTGGAGAAAGAGAAGAAGTCGGAGAAAGAGAGGCGGCCTCTTTTTGGCCAGCTTCCATGTTCTCTTGATTGGTTATCATCCCGCTTGCTCCTTTGGCTTCCGAAGAAAGATCCCTACTATAAACCAGCCGGGTATTGGTCTCAATGCGATAGGTTCTGAAAGAGGTTTCCTCTACAAGATAGAGGGTTGGCAGGGTATACGAAATATTAGGAAACGACACCTGATAAAGATAATAACTATACGCATCATTTCGATACATATTCGAAACCTCTTCATTTCGCTTGCGACTATACACCCATTGTCCACTCAGCATCAACTGGGGAGAGGTAATACTAAAACGACGGGTCAGCGAAGAAAAGGCGGGAGAATTATCACTCTGGGCAAAGAAGCTATTTTCCTGAGGCTGAAGAATATGCTGGATATTAAAAGTATCTCGTCTCTGGGAATACTTTTTGGTGAAAAAGGGATCGTTCAAATCCTCAGTATAAAAATTGAGCGAAAAATTCTCTTTCTGGAGAGTTCCTTCTAACATATAGTGCCAGGACCACTCTCTCACCGTCGTCCATTCATTGTTGATGAGAACCCACTGGCTGTAACGGTCGTTTTGCGCATCATAAAACAAACGAACATCATCCGCTGTTTCCCCAAAAAAACGAATCTGCTGAAAAGGTCCAACAGGTTTCTTATTGACATAACGAACAAAACCATATTCTCCCATACGCTCATAAAAATCGAGTCCAAACTGCATTGTCCCAAAAGAAGGCGACCAGTCCATGGTATTCATCACATACCATCCAATACGCTTTTCAATCCCCGCCGCTGTCTTGATACCGGTCACCTTTTCTAAACGCAGAAAGAAAGGAAAATAAAAAAGCCTCTGTTGCCCCACCATATAGGTGTTATGAAGGGAAAAAATCACATCATCACGAAAATACCATACCTTTTCCGCATACAGTTCATAGTGAGGAATGTCCGCCGGTGTAAAGGTAAGATAGGCCTTTTTGAAAACAGCCCGCTTCTCACTCAAAATCTCCACTTCTTCCGCTGTATAAAATAGTCCAGGCGAAGTGGTTGTCCCCGTAGTATCACGAAGATAGGAACGAACCTCTCGCATGAGGCCCGTTTTCTTTTCCGGTTGATAAAAAAAACTCTTGGCTAAATAAATCGCATTTCCATCCCGAAACTCCACCTGATCAAAGGCAGCTATCTGGAGAATGGTCTTATTACTCTGGATAATCACATACACTCGATGAGCAGACAGTTTTTTCCCCTCAAAAAGAATACGAACATTCCCCGTGAACAAAACCTCCTGAATAGCCACAGCTTCATACTGACGCACCGATACCCTATCAAAACTTTCAAAAACAATTGAGGAGGCTCCTTCCAGTTTCACCCCTGAAGGAAGAGAAGCGGCTTGATTGGTCATTCGTTCATTGGTAAGGCTCTGGTTAGTAGGCATCGAATTCGGTTGTTGAGCCCACAGAACAGAAATTCCCAAGGTACACACAAAAAAAACCGCAAAACCTCTCACACCATCATCCTATCTTACAGTTTTACCATCTTGATACGATTATACGCATTCTCAATAATCTGTGTAATCTGATCGAATTTTTTCTGGACGATGAGTTCCTTCTTGTAAAGAGTGCTGCCAAGACCAACGGCTACAGCACCAGCGGCTATATACTCAATAGCCATAATAAGCGAAAGCCCCCCAGTCGCCAAAATCTCAAGTTCGGGAAGAGGTCCCCTGAGTTCCCTGATATACGAGGGATTCATTTCTCTGGCTGGAAAAAGTTTCACCACATCGGACCCGAGACGATACGCCTCATAAAGTTCTGTAGGAGTAAGCCCGGCCAAAACAAGCATCTTGTCTGCCTTTTTCACCTCGTCGATAATTTCCCGGTTAAGAATTGGGCTCACCACAAAATCTGCCCCTACCTTTACCGCTTCTTTTGCCTGTTCCCGAGTGAGCACCGTTCCAAGACCCACCGCCATCTCCGGAAACATCTCCTTGACACGCCCCACCTCTTTTACGATCCCTGGAATAGAGAGCGTAAACTCCATGATCCGACAACCAGAGGCGAGGGTGGCCCGCGCGAGATCTACCGCATACTCAGCATCAATACCCCTGACAATAGGAAGAATTCTCTCCTCCTTCAAAAGAGAAACCGTCTCTTTCGCCTTCACCATGGCCACATCCTCCTTGGTTCGTTTCGATTTAGTCCTTTGTTAGTCCTGGACCTGAACTACTCCAAGCCCACGGAAACGCTGATATCGTGCCTGTACCAACTTCGGAATACTGATTCTCACCAGTTCATCTAAATGCCGGAGAAGAGCCTTCCGAACAATGGCGATCGTTTCCTCCGGCTGACGATGAGCTCCCCCTATTGGCTCTGGAAGAATCTCATCAATCACTCCAAACTTCAAAAGTTCAGGGGCTGTGAGCTTCAATGCCTCAGCGGCCCTCGGTCCCTTGGAGGCATCACGCCAGAGAATAGAAGCACAGGACTCTGGGGAAATCACCGAATAGATCGCATTCTCAAGCATCAGCACCCTATCAGCGACTGCAATAGCCAAAGCCCCTCCACTTCCCCCTTCTCCAATCACGGTGGCAATAATCTGTGTTTTGAGAGCTGACATCTCAAACAGGTTTCTGGCAATAGCCTCACCCTGTCCCCTCTCTTCTCCCTCCATACCAGGATACGCCCCCGCCGTATCTACAAAGGTTAACACAGGAAGCCCAAACTTCTCAGCCAATTTCATCGCACGCAAAGCTTTGCGGTATCCCTCCGGCTGAGGCATACCAAAGTTTCTATAGAGCTTGTCCTTTGTTCCCTTTCCCTTTTCCTCACCTATCACCACACAACGGTAATTGCCCAAGGTGGCAAAACCTGTAATAATAGCCGGATCGTCTCGAAAATTTCTATCTCCATGAATCTCAAGAAAATCATCAAAAAGTTTGTCTCTATAGTCAGAAAAAATAGGTCTCTCTGGATGCCGGGCCACAAGTGAAATCTGCCATGGTGTCAAATTCTTGTAGGTCATCTCAAGCATATACTGTAGTTTTCGCTCCATTTCCCTAAGCTCAACAGAAAAATCACTATCCAGATGCTTTTTGAGTTCGGCTATTTTCTCCTCCATCATCTGGATAGGTTTCTCAAACTCTAAATAATATTTCCGCATCTCCGCACCTCTTTTTTCGTTTTTTCCCCGAAAAAAATAGACCTTTATATGATAAGAGCAAGAAAGAATTTGGTCAAGTTTTCAAAGAGAAAAGACTTTTCTCACGCCCCACAAAAAATAAAAATATTTTCCAAAAACCGTTCGTCTTACCTCACCATCTCACTTTCACCCCAACCGTGATCCAGAAAAACATCACTCCCCACTCAGGATAGGAAATAGACACACCAGCCACCTCTCCTCCTGCCGATCGATTCTTCACCATAGAAATCCCCACATCCAGAAGGGGAAACTCTACAAATACCCATCTCCACATTTCCCACTGACACCTAAGTTGAGAACCTACAGAAAAGGTTTGAAGATCATAGACATCTCCCTTCGTGAAAACAATCTGGGTATACCCTATCGTCACACTCCCAATAGGAAAAAAACGAAAAACCTCTCCACCCCATACCCAGGGAAACCAATCAAGCCCTCCCCTGAGCACCCGAAGAGTTCCATCTAAACCCTCTGTATCCCCTTCTAAAAAAGGATTTTCTGCAAGATGCTTCTCGTTGAGTTCCACCCCGATGTAAGAAAATCTATACCCGAACTGAGCCTTCTTCCCCAACCCCTCCTGACCAAAGAGAAAGGTCATATTCTGAAAACCAAGATTTTGAAAATTATTCTGCAGTAATTCTGAAACCTCAAACCCCACATAAAAGGTCTTCAAGGAATTGGTAAGCCCAAACGCCATCTGAGAGACTAAAAAAATACCCCACACGAAGTACCACTTCTTTCTCATTCCTCCCTCCTTATACAAAAAAAGAGGGAGAAAAGCCTCCCTCTTTTGATATCTCCTTTCCTCTTGCGTTATATCTTCCAGGGATTCTTTCTTGAGAACATCTCCATCGGAAGACCAAACAGTTTGATAAATCCCTTGGCATCCTTCTGGTCGTAGTTACTTCCTGCTTCAAAGGTAGAAAGATTAGTATCATACAAAGAATGTTCAGATTGTCTTGAAACAACCATACAATTTCCTCGATAGAGTTTCATCTCCACCGTTCCAGAAACCACCTCCTGTGTCGTATCGATAAACCGCTGAAGAGCCACCCGAAGAGGATGATACCACTGACCATAGTAGATCATCTCGCTGAATTTGAGTTCTATCATTTGTTTATAGTGCATAGTATCCCTTTCAAGGGTAATAGCCTCCAAGGCCTTGTGGGCCTCAATAAGAAGTGTGCCACCAGGTGTTTCATACACCCCACGGGACTTCATCCCCACGAGGCGATTTTCCACCACATCCACCACACCTACCCCATGACGCCCGGCTATGGTATTGGCCTCTCTCAGAAGTTTTACCCCATCCATCTTCTGACCATTGAGAGCAACGGGAACCCCTTTTTCAAAGGTGATAGAAACCACTTCCGGTTCATCCTGGACAGTAAAGGGATCCTTGCCCATCACAAACATAGAACTATCGTAGGTCCTGGTTACATCCTCAAGAACCCCTCCCTCATACGAGATATGATAGAGATTGGGGTCCATACTATATGGCTTCTCTTTGGTGACAGGAATAGGGATATTGTGCTTCTCTGCAAATTCAATGAGTTCACTGCGGGAGGTAAAAAAGTTGTCTTCCTTCCAGGGAGCAATAATCTTCAAATGAGGCGCCAGCGCACGATAGGTGAGTTCAAAACGTACCTGATCGTTCCCTTTGCCTGTAGCCCCATGAGCCACCGCATCAGCCTTTTCTTTCAAGGCTATCTCTACCTGTCTCTTGGCTATAATCGGGCGGGCAAGAGACGTGCCAAGCAGGTACTTGTATTCGTAGGTGGCGTTGGCTTTGATGGCCGGAAAAACAGCCTCTTCTACAAACTCTTTTTTCAGGTCTTCGATATAGACCTTGCTTGCCCCGGTCCGAATAGCCTTTTGCCGGATAGCTTCCCAGTCTTCATGTTGTCCCACATCTGCCACATAGGCAATAATCTCAGCATGGTACTGTTCCTTGAGCCACGCAAGAATAACCGAAGTATCCAAACCCCCAGAATAGGCAAGAACTATCTTCATCGTTTTCCTCTTTAATATTGATACTCAACAAAGGTGAGTTCAGCGTTGTCAATGATACGTTTCACCACATCTTTTGGGCTACGAATATAGAGTTTATGGCCGTGGGCATCATTGTACTTCCCCGTCATAATAAGCAGGCTAATCGCCGCCGAATCAATATAGTGAACATCACTGAAGTCAAACACAAAATACGAAATTTTGCCAGCGGCCACATCTTTTTCAATATCACCTTTGATGTTATTCAAGAAAAAAATGGTAAAATCGCCATGAACGCAGTAAATGGCGGCGTTGTTTTCAATTTTGCGTTCATACTGCATACACTACCTCCCACAGTCTTTTCGCCTCATATTATACGGCAAAAATTTTTTTTAGCAATATTTTAGATAGAAATTTTTGTTATCCTTTCCAAACCACCCATATACGGACGAAGCACCTCAGGAATAAGCACACTTCCATCCGCCTGCTGATAGTTCTCAAGGATAGCCACTACCGTTCTTCCAACCGCAAGCCCAGAGCCATTGAGAGTATGGACATACTCGGGCTTTCCTGTTGACTCCCGGCGGAAACGAATCTGCGCCCGACGAGCCTGGAAATCCCTGCAGTTCGAGACAGAAGAAATCTCCCGATACCTATTCTGTCCGGGAAGCCATACTTCCACATCGTAGCATTTTGCCGCCGAAAAGCCCATATCACCCTGAGAAAGTACCACCACCCGATGAGCCAACCCCAACTTCTTGAGAATCTTCTGCGCCTGTTCCACCATCTGCTGATGTTCCTTTTCGGAATCCTCAGGACGACAGAACTTCACCAGTTCCACCTTGTTAAACTGATGCTGACGAATGATCCCCTTGGTATCCTTCCCATAACTTCCTGCTTCCTTACGAAAGCTTGGAGCATAAGCTGTTATCCACCTTGGTAAATCCTTCTCCTCAAGAATCTCATTCTGATAAATGTTGGTAAGCGGAACCTCTGCCGTGGGATTGAGATAGAGATCCTCTCCCTCTACACGATACAGGTCATCCTTGAACTTGGGAAGCTGTCCTGTGCCCTCAAGGCTTTTGCCTTTGATAAGGAAAGGAACAAAATACTCTTCATACCCATCTTCTCTATGCGTATCCAACATAAAATTGATAAGCGCCCGCTCAAGCCGTGCACCAAGGCCACGATAGAGAGTGAAACCACTTCCCGCAATCTTTGCCCCCCGTTCAAAATCCAAAATACCAAGACGTTCCGCTATCTCATCATGGGAAAGCGGGGTAAAAGAAAAAGAAGGAATTTCTCCCCACCTTCGAATCTCCTGGTTGGCACTCTCATCCTCTCCAACAGGCACATCATCCATAGGAATATTGGGAATCATCATGAGTTTAGCCGTAAGGTTTTCCGATACCTCTCTTTCCTGTCTCTCAAGGTCTGCGAGTCTTTCTCCAAGCCGGCCAACCTCTGCCATGAGAGCAGAAGCATCCCCCCCTTTTGCTTTGAGAGCCCCTATTTCCTTGGACTTTTGATTCTTCTCACTGCGAAGAACATCTCCCTCTTTCTGAAGACTCCTTCGCTTTTCATCAAGAGCCATGATTTCATCAAGAAGAGCCATATCCTTCAATCGATAACGAAGTTTCTCCCTCACAAGGGCTTCATTTTCCACCAAAAATCGAATATCTACCATGATCACTCCTTGGGTTATTTTTCGTAGCGTTCAAGAACCAACTCAACATAGCTTACCGAAACCTTGAGCGTAGAAGCGATCTCTTCTACACTCCATCCCTCTTTTCTCAAACGCAGGATGGCCTTCACCGTATCCTGATCGCTCTGGGGCTTTGATCCCTCACCTCGAGACCCACGAACAACCTCCTCCTGAGAAGCCCGAATGCGCTCCAACTGGTTCTGGAGTTCCGCCACCCAGGAGCGCATCTTCTGAAGACGCTTTCCTTCCTCTTCTACCTGGATCAGGATATTCTCAAGGTTGTCTATCTTATCAGCAGCGGCAAAAATCTTGTCCTGATCCCCCAAGACCTGCATAATCTGACCCTGAAAGTTCTTGAGATCCTCCTCAAGTTTTTTCGAAAGCTTATTGAGAAGGCTGATTCTCTGATCGGCATCATTCAGCTTTGCCTGAACAGACGTAAACGATTCTTTGGTTTCCTCCAGTTCACTCAAAATCTTGACCACAATATCCCGCTTCTTTTCAAGGTCTGCAAATTTGGCCTGCAGATCCCCGTAGAGCTTCATAGCCTCTTCAAGGGTACGTTTCATCTCCTCCGCTTTCTTGTTCTGCTGCTCGGCAAAGGCAAGAAGCGCCTGTGTCTCCTTGGCCTTTTCCATCGCCCTTTCCACTACCTCTTTCATCTGAAGAGACTCTTTCTTGTGAAGAAGAAGGTTATTCAGCATATCATCAAGCTCTCGCCTCTCCTTCTGTACCCCTTCAAGGGTTCGAAGGGCATCAGTGAGAGCCCGTCTCTTTTCTTCCAGCTCCTGGAAACTTTCTCTGATGGTATTCAGAGTTTCTTCGGATTTCTCCGCAACCACCTCGGCCCTCTCAAGAAGTTGTGTCTTCTTCAGGAAGGCATCATAACGGGCCTCTATCTCCTTGAGCTTTTTGACAAGATCTTTGTATTCGTTCTGAATACTCTCTTTGTAATCCTCTCGAATACTCTTTAACTCCTCTGAAAAACGAGTAACACTATTTTTGGCCAAAGAAACCGTTGTTTCCACTTCCTCTTTCGTCTTCTGCAGGAGGGTCTCAATATTGCCCGTGAGAACACTTATCTTGCGAGAAATAGAATTCTCTATTTCCGCCATATCCTTCTGATACTCCTGAACGGCCTGATTCTCAAGAGAAAGCAACAGATTTTTGAGATCCTCTGAGCGTTTGGTGTACTGATTCATATCCTTTTCGACCTGGGCAAAGTAAGTCCGTATTTTCTCCTCTAATGAGCCTCGAGAAGCCTCAACGGCTTTGTTCACCTCTTCAGAGAGCTGACTCAAAAGCATCTTCACCTGCTGTTCTACCTGCTGGGGAAGTTCCCCAACACGGCTCTGCTGGATACGAAGCTGTTTTTCCATATCGGCAAAAATAGAACTCTGCTCAGAAAGCCTCTTGTCAAGGTTCTCAAAGGCCACCATGTACTCGTCCCTTCGCTTAAGAAAGTCCTGAGACGCCTTTTCAAGATACGATTTGAGGGTGGATTCAAGATCCTTCTGAAAAGCCTGAAGTTTTGAGGCCACTTCTCTGTCCACCTCACCTGCCACCTGATCTGACTTTTTTTTGAGCGAGTCAAGGGATTGCTGAATCCTTTCTATGGCCTGATAGAACTGCTTTTCCTCTTCTTCAAAGGCAGACTTCAATTGAGAAGCCATTGTCTTCTGCTGGTTAGCCAAATCCTGCCTAAATTCACGAATGGTATCCTCAAGCTCTATAATCTCACCTTTACTCTTGTCCAAAAGCTCCTGATAATCATCAAGGTAGGTTTGCCTCACCTTGTCAAGATAACTATCAATCTCTCTTGTGCGCTTGTTGAGAATCTCCCGCAAGAGGTTCTCTATCTGATTACTCTGATTGGTGAGGGAAACCACACGACTCTGCATGGAATCAATATCCTCTCGAAGCGCCCTGTTGGTGGTATCCATGACCTGCTGAATCTGCTGCTGATAGGCTTTCACATTCTCCTCAAGGGCGCGAAGATACTGACTGACCTTTCCAGAGGAGGTTTCTGTGACGGAAATCATTTCCTTTTCTTTTTCTTCTATCTTTGCCATGAGGCTTGCCAAAAGGTTTTCGGCCGTTTGCTGAATCTTCTGCTCACTGGAAGCCGTAAAGCTCTCAAGCCGCTGTCTTGTCTGCTCAAGCTGACGATGAAGTTCCTGAAGTTTTGAAGCAAAATTTTCCGAAGATTTTTTCCAGTTTTCCTGCCACTCGATAGCAACCTTTTCAATTGATTTCTCCACATCATGGCGAGTGGTAGAGAGTTTTGCCTGCCATTCCTCAGCCGTCTGCTGCAACTTGAGAAGCCACTCATCCCTATTCTCAGAGAGTTCATCACCAACTTCTTTGTGGACTTTTGCTATTGTCCTCTGCATCTCACTTACCTCATTCTGAAGGGCAATCAGTTCTTCCTTACCCTTCTCTAAAGCATCCTCATACTGCTGGGTGAGTCTCTCACTAAACGCCTCAAGGTAATCATCCACCTGTGATGTCTTCGATTCCAAAGCTTTTTGATACTCTTCAGTAATCCGCCCTAAGCGTATTTTTTGTTCCTCAATCGCCTGCGACAAATGTTGAATTTCTCGCTGAATCATGGTTTTCAGATCCTGTAAACGATTTTGCCACTCCACGTTCGATTTTTCCCAGAGTGATTTTGCTTCTTTTGTTCCTTCTCGTACCAAACGATCATTCTCCTCTCGCAAAGAAAGGATATTTTTTTCTATTTCTGTTTTTATTTCCTCAAAAGTTTTCTTCCATTTTTCTTGATAAACTCCCAGTTCACCTGATAACTGTTGATCCACTCCATCGATACGCTTACTCATCTCACGTATTTCATCCGAAAGAGCAAGAAGTTCTTCTTTCCCTTTTTCCAGAGCTTCCTCGTACTGCTGGGTGAGTCTCTCACTAAATGCCTCAAGGTAATCATCCACCTGTGAGGTCTTCGATTCCAAAGCCTTCTGATATTCATCCGTCATATGCTGAAGGGCCATCTTCTGCGTTTCTATTATCTGAGCAAGACGCTGAATCTCACTATTGATAGACTCACGAAGCCCCTGAAACTCCTTTCCAATCTCATTTTTCTGCTCTTTCAGTTGCTGATCATTCTCAGCAAGCCTCTGGTTAATCACCTTCACAGAGGCATTGAACTGCTGTTCAAGACGCTTGATGCCCTCAAGAAACTGGGTCTCAAGAGCCTTTGCCTTCTCCGCAAGCTGAGCCTCTGCTCCCTGCCGAAATACCTCCAGTTGTTTGGCAAAAAGAGCCTTGTTTTGAGAGAATATCTTCTCGGCTTCTTTCTGGCTTGCCATCTCCTGATCCCGAATCCCCTGTTCTACCTGAGCAAGGAGTTGCTGAAGTTGGGTAGATTTCTGCTGAATCTCATTTTGAATAGTCTGAAAGGTTTTTTCCAGTTGAAAAGACTGTATCCTCTCCTGGATCTGTTTCCGAAGAGCCTCAATACTTGCTTCGGTGTTCTTCATGATCTCTTTGACATTGTCCTGAGCCCATACACGAGATTGATCTATATCACTGCGAAGGGTAGAGGTGAGTTTCTTGGCCTCTGCAAGCTCCTGCTTCATCTCCTCCATCTCTCGCTCCAAGGCTACTAACTGAGCCATTCTCGCTTCCATAGCAGCAAGATCCTTTTCATAGCCCTGGGCTGCCTTGAGTTGAATCTCGAGACTCTTCTCAAGCTGTTTGGTTTTATCCATGAAGTCTTTGAATTCCCCTAATTTCTGGTTGATAAACTGGGTAGCCCTATCTAACTTCTGAAGAGAAACATCCAGATTGATGGTCTTGTCGTACAATTCCTTCTGTTTGGCTTCAAAAAGACGTTGAATCTCCTGGATAGAATGCTGAACAAAATTTTTGAGTGTTTGTAATTGCACGTTTTTCTTGTCAATTTTCCGAAAGTAAAAAATAAGAAAAACCGACACCATGGTCGGAAAAAGAAAACTGAATAACGTACCCATCCCACTCCTCCTTGGGCTTTTTCACTGAAAAAAGGGTTATAGCATTATAGCGAAAGACAAAAAAATTGTCAAAAAGCCTCTCTTTTGCCCGAAAACAAAAAAAATACCCTCTTGGGCATATTTTTCCTAATAACCTTCTCCCTGAAACCCCTTTTCATAATAAACATTTGCCAAAAACAAAAAAAGTATGTATACTATAGAAAGAACACAAAAGGAGTACTCCATGTCAAACTCTTCTCAACCAAAGGGAAATATCAAACACGTCATAGGCGTCATGAGCGGAAAGGGGGGTGTAGGTAAATCAACGGTGAGTTATCTTTTAGCCACCGCTCTCAAACTCAAGGGATACAGAGTAGGCGTTCTTGATGCTGATCTGACGGGGGCAAGTATTCCCCGTCTTTTCAATCTCAAAAAAGGCGCCATCCAGACTGATGGAAACTTTCTTCTTCCCTTTGAAACCCAACAGGGAATCAAGATAGTATCGATGAACCTCATTCTCCAGGAGGAAACCCAGCCCCTCATCTGGCGCGCCCCTCTTCTCAATCAGGCTGTGGTCCAGTTCTGGGAACAGGTTGTGTGGGGGGATCTGGATTACCTTGTAGTGGACCTCCCCCCGGGAACAGCGGATATTGTTCTCACCGTGATGCAAAAGATCCCTCTCTCCGGGCTTGTGGTGGTCACTACCCCTCACGACGTTGTCTCCATGGTGGTCTCAAAATCCATTGCTATGGCACAGGCTATGCATGTTCCCATCATTGGCCTGGTAGAGAACATGAGTTATTTCGTATGTCCTCACTGTGGCAAGCCCATTGATCTGCTCTCAAGCGACAGTTCTCTCTCTGATATGATTGTTCTTGCCAAAATTCCGATGATACCGGCCATAGCCCGTATCTCCACAGATGGACTCAATGTTGGGGACGAAACCATAGGCACCCTTCTCATCTCCTTAGCCGACAACACCATAAAACGTATTGAAGAGGTAAAGGCATGATCATCACTCACAATAGCGTGGAAAGACGCTTTGAGGGAAGTAGCGAAGGAAAAGACTTTTTTGTAGAGTATGATTTTTCCCCCGATGGAGAAATCCTCATCACCCATACCTATGTCCATCCAGATCTTCGTGGGCACGGAATTGCCGCTCATCTTTTAGAAAACCTTTCAAAATGGGCGGAAGAACAACAAAAAAGGGTTATCCCCATTTGTTCGTATGCTGTCGTTTTTTATAAAAGGCACAGAGAATACCAGCACCTTCTCAAAAACGAAGACACACTTTCAACACCCGGTTCCTGTGCCATTCCCCGTAAAAAGCACTGATGTTCTCATCAAGCCCCAACGCTTTTTATCTCTCTTCTATGAGATTCACTGTTGAAAGAATCTCAAGCATCTTCTCGTGAACAAGCCCATTGGTGGCCACAATATGCTTGTCAAAGGGGGTAAACTCTCCACCCCTGTAGTTAGTCACCCTTCCACCTGCCTCCTTCACAAGAAGCATTCCTGCGGCTGTATCCCAGGGCTTGAGATTCTCTTCGTAGAAGGCCTCAAAACGCCCACAGGCCACATAGGCAAGATCCATTCCCGCTGAACCAAGACGACGAAACCCCTCAAAATCCCTCACTAACGCAGGAAGTGGTTTCATCACCTCTTCTATCCTGCCCTCCCGTTCATAGGGAAACCCTGTCACCACTAACGCCTTCCCAATATCGCCGATGGGAGATACCCGAACAGGTTTCCCATTGAGAAATGCCCCCTGTCCCTTGACCGCCCAGAAGGTTTCATTCAAAATCGGATTGTAGATAACCCCCACCACCACTTCCTTTGAAACCTCAAGCCCGATCGACACACACACAAAGGGAATCTGGTGAGTGAAATTCACCGTCCCATCAAGTGGATCGACAATCCAGCGCAAATCCGCTTCCCCTTCCCTTGAAAGCATCTCCTCTGTGAGAACGGATGCCTCAGGAAACCACCGTACAAGCGTCTCCACAATAACCTCTTCCGCACGCCTATCATACTCCGTCACCGGATCAGCAAACCGCTTGAATTGAATCTCCTTGGGAAGAGAAAACCCCTCTTTGATAACCTTGCCCCCGAGCCATGCTGCCTTCAGGGCTACTTTGAGCGCCTGATTATAATCTTTCATAAAGTATGTCCCTTTTCCCTTTGATTTTTTCCACAGCATCAACGCCGACCAGGGAAAGAGCCTTGGCAAGTTCGTTTCTGAGAGTATCAAAGTAATACCTCACGCCGGCCACTCCCTGACCCACCGCATAGATCATCACCGGTCGGCCAATCATCACCATATCTGCCCCAAGCGCAAGAGCCCTTACCACATCCCATCCACTTCGGATCCCCCCATCTAAGATCACAGGAAAATCCCACCCCACAGCCTCCCTCACGACGGGAAGAGCATCCACAGGGGCTATAGTCGCATCACTAACCCTGCCCCCATGATTAGAAACCACAATAGCAGCTGCCCCCGCCTCTTGAGCAAGTTTTGCGTCCACAGGAGAAAGGATACCCTTGAGAATAAAGGGAACCTTCACCACCCCTATCAGGTCGGCGAGTTCTTCGACACTTTTCGTCACCGTCGATTGCTTTTTCATCTCCATGGTCACAAAAGAAGCGGCGTCAATATCCATACCCACAGCCACAGCCCCGGCCTCTTCTGCAGCCAAAAGCCTCTCCACAATCATCCCCCTGTCCATCCGGGGCTTAAAAAACGGAATAGCAAGCCCAAAATTCTCCAGAATCACCTTTATCCCAATCCGGTATTTGGTGGGCGTTGCCCCATCACCAACCGTTCCTAAAAGTCCCGCGTGATTGGCCCCCTTCACCATAGCCCGTGCTAACTCGAGTTCAGAGATAGCCCCTCCGAGATTCGTAATAGCCCCTGTAATGGGAGAAGGCAAGACGGGCATAGAAAGAGAGAAACCAAAAAGAGAGGTTTCAAGAGAAACCATGGTTGCCTGATGAATATACGAAGGTATCACATCCCAGCGGCGAAGTCTCTCCACGGCACGGGTAAATCCTGTCCCAAGACCCACACCACCTACCCCTGGAACCATCCCGCGACATTTCACCCCATCGCAATCCTGACAAACAAAACACCGCCCATTGAAACGAGTTCTTGCCCTCTCCAGAAGAACAGAAACATTGATACTTTCTTCTTCCGTGGGCCGAGTCTTCACTTCTATGGCACGAACGGCCTGATGAGAAGCATGAAGAGCCTCTTGATAGGTAGGAGCACAAACAATCACATGCCCAGCTTTATCAAGATTATTTTGTGGTTCGCGGATCCTGTCCCCTATCTTCACATCAACAAAAACATCCTTCACATACGGAAGAGAAAGGGCTTTTTCCACCCCTGCAATCTTTTCCACCACCCCCGGCGAAGGAATGATCGCCCTTTCAATAGAAACATAGTCCCGTTTTGGTTTCACATCCCCTATCCCCATCCCTAAATGAATGCGCAGAATATTTTCCATGAGATCGATACCGGTGGCATAAGGATAGGTATGCGTTGACATGAATCCACCAGAAAGACGAGCCGCAATCTCTCCTACAAAACTCCCCGTTGGTGTTACCTTGATATCCCCCTTGGCCGCCCCCAACGTGATCCCAAGAGCCTTCACCCCTCGCTGAAAAACCTCAAGCCCTGAAAGAATCACCTCCTGGGGCATTTGCGAAGGAAGAATATGCCCTGTCTCCACAAAATAGGGGGCATATTCAATAATCCGATCCGCTACCCCTGTGATAAAAATCTCCCCCTCTACCACCAAAGCATCTATGCTCAATTCCACCCCATCAATATACTGTTCTATCAAGATACGACCACTTCTTGCATAACGAAAGGCTAAATCACATGCTTCCTTCAAATCCTCAAGGGTGGAAACACGCCGGACCCCCCTCGCACCCATATTATCCACCGGCTTGACCACACAATCCCCACCCAACCTCTCAAACACCTCTAAAGCCTTAGCATAACTTTCCACCATCTCAAAATCAGGAACTGGAACCCTCGCCTGCCGAAGAGTCTGCCGCATGAGATGCTTATCCGTTGCCCGACGGGCCACCTCCGGATCAATACCTGGCACTCCAAGCTTTTGGGCACTCAAAGCCACGGTATAAGAAGCATCTGTTCCCACAGTAAGCACGGCATGAAGAGGATGTTTTTCCCGACTGACCTGAACAAGGGCTTCTGAGACCACCTCTGCATCAAGAGTACTGGCCGGCACGTAGGTACTTGCCTCTTTCACCCCGGGAGCCTCTGGGTTCCGATCCACCACTACCACGTAGGCACCCAAGTCTTTTGCCCGACGAATCACCGGGAGTTGAAGCACCCCTCCTCCAATAATCGCTACCCCCTTTCCCTTGAAAAGATCTCCCATTTTTCTCCTCTTGTCTATAATACAAAAAAGGCACGGAATAGCCCATGCCTTTTTTTCATCTCAAAAAGAAAGCCTCAGGGAATGAAAAATCACCCGCTTATTTGAAAGCGGCGAGGGCATCTGCTTCGCTATCGTAGATCTCAAAGAAACTGGTAAGCTTGGTGAGTTCGAAGACCTTCCGTACAGAGGCATACACATTGATAAGCTTCATGGCGCCCCCTACCTTCTTCAAATTAGACAAACTGGAGATCAATACCCCAATACCGGAACTATCAATGTAGCTCACCTTGTCTAAATTGATGATGATATTGACCTTGCCCTTATTGATCTCATCCTTGATCTTCTCCTTGATCTCAGGAGCATTGTACAGGTCAATCTCACCCTTGATGTCAAAAATAACCACATCCCCTGTTTCTCTGCGGTTTATCTCCATACCGGCCTCCTCCAATTTTTCTCTCTTATATTATAGCCTATTTTGCTTTCAAAATCAAGAGGGTTTCATCATCATGCTGGGGCGCATTCCCCACAAAGCGATTCACCTCTTCCAGAATCTTGTTGGCAATTTCACGTGCTGATTCACGCTTATAGGTACGAATCACATTCTGAAGCCTCTCCATTCCAAATTCTTCATGCTGAAGATTCATAGCCTCGGTAATACCATCCGTATACAGTACGGCAATATCGCCACTTTCAAGAGTAGTAAAATCCTGCCCATACGTCACTTCTGGCATAATACCCACCGGCATACCCTCGGTATCCAGGAAATGGAAGGTATCCTCCGAAGCCCGATACAACACAAGAGGACCATGCCCGGCATTGGTATAGTTCATGAGACCCTTTTCCGCATCATAGAGGAGATAAAACCCTGTCGCATACCTATCCTCAACAATCTCCTGGGCAATGGTATTATTGAGCCGTTCAAGAATATGCTTTGTTTCCGCATCCAAAGAAGCAATCGTCCTGAGAATACTTCGAATCATCACCATGATGAGAGCGGCAGGCACACCCTTTCCCGATACATCAAACATGGTGAGCGCAATCTTATTATTACCAAAATCAATGTAATCATAATAATCACCACCCACTCCCTTCGCCGGAATAGAAAACCCGTAGAGTTCATATTTATCAGTATCAGGAAAACTATGGGGAATGAGAGAACTCTGAATCTCTCCTGCCACACCTATCTCTTTCTCTGCCTGTTTCTTCTCAAGCACTTCCTGGTACATCTGGATCTGTTGGATGTTAATAGCGGCCTGTTCTGCCAGGGTTTCCACAAGACTCAGGTCATTGGCAAGAAAAGACCTCGCATCATCAATCACGGTAAGCACACCAAAGACATTGTCTCTTGACTTCAGGGGAACCGCAATAAAAGACGTCACCATGAGATAGTCCGGTACAGGTTGTACATACCGGCTGGAGCGAACCGCATCCGGAATATAGATAGGCTCTCCCTCTTCAAGCACCTGACCCAAAAGCCCTTCTCCTACCGCAATCCGTTCCAGTTTGAATTTTTCAATCAGCATGGATTCCGTCACTGTCATGCCATCGCCGACCTTGAAGGGCTTGGTTGGGGGATACACCCCACTGACATACTTCACCTGCAGCCTGTTGGTCACCGGATCCTTGAGGAGAATAGCCCCACCACGAGCATTGGTACCCCTCACAGCCGCATCCACAATACGCTTGATCACTACATCCAGTTCCAGTTCTCCAGAACCCACCACCGCACTGATGTCACGCATGAGTTGGATAATAATATCCTTTTCCTTGTCAAGGTTTTCTACCTTGGCTTCAAGACCTGCCACAAACTCTCTCTGAACCCCAAAGGAAAATACCGCCATGGCTATCACGCCAACCCAGGAAAGCACAAGCCATCCCGGCATCTGATAAAAAGCCACCAGCATCGAGAAAAGATGGAAGAGCATCTCCTCCACAATATAGGCAAGAAGAAGCGGACGATAGCGATAGATGGGTTTGAGAAGGTCAATCGTATAACCATAGATAGAACCAAGGCTGAGCCACATCCAGATAAGAAGTCCCACCCGCCAGAGAGAGAGAAACGCTCTCCCCGCAAACCCGAGAAAAAACCTATCCAAAAACTCACTTCCGAGACTGAAGCCCTGACGTGCCTGACTCAAGCCAATCACAAGAAGACCAAGAAGCGATAGCACAAGAAGAACAATCTGAGTAGTGAAGAAAATTCGTATTGCCTTGGTTTTTTTCCGTTCTGCTTCCCTCTTTTCAAGAATAAAAAACCTCGCCACAAACACGACAACACCTGTTTCAAACACATGCCAGAGAAGATATCGCCAATTGTAAAAGTTCACATAGGCTGGATTAGGAACGGTCTGTTCGATATTTGAAATACCCACCTGCTGTTTCACAAATTCAATATCAAGAAGCCCGATCACACTATACAAAAGGGACTTGACAAAAACAAAGGTAAAAAACCAGAACAGAAACTGGAATAGTCTCTCTTTGTAGCTTCGTGCCTGAACCGCCATGACAAGCGCAAAGAAAAAGGCAATAACCAGCGGTACCCCAAAGTAGAGATCAAGCTGCATGCAAAGCCTCCTCAAATCTCACCCTAATATCCTAAGATAAATTTTAATTTTGTCAAGTCTTTTTGCTCAAAATCTTTTTCACGAATAAAATAAAGCCTCTCTTTTTCATCATAGTCCAATCGGCTCTCTTTTGCCACCGCTTCCAGAAGACTCTCATTCTCACTCACCTTTTTCACCACCACCCGAAGAAGCGGTTCACCCGTTCGCCGTTCAAAACCTACCCACCGTTCGCCCATCTTCACCCCCTGGAGAGAACCCGCGGCCAGCACATACTGACTTCTGGTTTCTACCCTCTTCACAAGATAAATATCCGGGAAAACCTCATCAAGCCAGCTCGCCACTCTCCAGATATTCTCTCCCATATTCTTCTCATCAAAGGGGAAGGTCTTCATCGCTATCGTCGTATTGTTGCCATCCACAATCTCAACCTGGACGATATCCTGACCTTTCTTCACCCCAATTCGCACAAAAAACCCGAGTCCTTCTTTCCGAAGAAGGGACAAAAGATCTTTTGTGCTGTTTGATTGTCGGATATCTCCCCCGAAAAACTTAAATTTACCAAAAAATTTGCTATACTCCAAAAAAACGTTCTGATACACCTCCGCAAGATTGAGAAAATCACTCTCGACCACGACGTATCCCTGATAGATATGCCTCACAGGTTTATCAACCACCATCTCTTTTCTGGCTATTCGCCACTCATAACGAGAAAGCTTATCCCTTATTTTCACATCAGAATAAAAACGCTTGAGTACCAGAAGTTCCTCATAGGCCTCCGCCCACATCCCCTTTTCTTCATAAAAAGACACCAGATCAAAACGGGCTTCTTTGAGATAGGGATCGATGCCTATAGCTCGACGAAGAAACACAAAATAGCGCTTGAGATCGCCGGAGGTTTTTGTTTTCTTTGCCTTCTCATAGAGTCGCGCGGCTTCAGCCACCCTCTCTTCACTTCCTACTTCCTCATTGATACGAAGGTACTCCTGATACCCAAATTCATACAACTCGTATTTTGGAACCAACTCAAGGGCTTTTTTGTAGTAGTCGATAGCGCGACTTTCTTTCATCCGCCCATACGCAAGGGCCATTTTGTAGGCAAGCTCTGCCAAAGACTCAGGAGTATGATAGACTCGCTCGTTTTCTAACCACTCATAGTGCTTGATCGCTTCCTTCTCCATTCCAAGGGCAAGATAGGCATCACCGAGGACTTGTCTGCCGGAAACAAAATGATCGAAAAGATCCACCGCCCTGCGAAGAACCTCAATGGCCTCTTCATACCTTCCTGCCTGAAAATAAAATTCCCCCAAAGCCAAATGAGTTTCCCGCCTGCGTGGTTCCATCCGAAGCGCCTTGGCAAACGATGCTTCAGCTTCCCTCATATTCCCTTTCACCTCATAATACTTCCCTAAGGCAATCACATTCTGCCAGTCCTCAGCATCATACCGTAAGGCCCGCTGAAGGGATTGATACGCAAGGGAAAGCCTATTCTGCCTCAGATAAAGCATACCAAGTTCTCTATGAGCAGAAGCCATGGCCGGATATTGTTTCAGGATATCCTGATAGACCTTTTCGGCTTTGGTATATTCCTTGAGTTCCCGATAACAGTTCCCCATGAGAATACTGCTTTCTGTGTCCTGTCGATTGTAACGCAGAGCCTTCTGCGTCGCCTCCAAGGCCTCTTGATACTGTTCCAGGGCGTAATACACCATCGCTAAATACCGATACGCATCCCCATAGGAAGGATTGTTTTTCAAAACCGTGCGGATATAATCCAAGGCATCTAAATAGGCTTCCTTCTCATAGGCCTGACGACCAAGCGAAAGCCTTTCCACCTCTGAGATCTGCCCCCAGAAAGGCAGAAAAAGCCCAAGACATACGACAAAGAGCACACCTTTTCTCAAACGCATCACTCCTCTCCATCCATAGAATGATCCGTTTGAATCCCTAACTGGGTTTCCAAGGTAGCCAATTCTGCATTTATTTTGTCCCTTACCTCACGGGAAAGATTGAGAAGAACCTCCGGAGTATCCTTCTTCTTCTTTCCAAGGCCATATACCTTACTCAAAATTCGCTTCACTTCTTCATATACCTTGATTTTCTGGTAGGGGTCTTCTATATAAATACTCATTTTGTACTTCAGCATTCCCAAGATATAGAGAACCCCCTGATACCCATAATTATGGTCAGTATCAGGACCAAGATTTCGACAGGATTCAAGGGGTTCTATGGCCTTAGCCTGTCTCTCCATAGCGGCTTCATAGAATTCTGCTGCCTTTTTATAAAAAATTTCAGAGAGTTCCTGATAACGATCATCCTTGGTTTCCTGGTACAGATCCTTCATAAGCCACGCCGTCCGAAGGGAATAAATACCCCTCTTGATGGTGGGAGAAAATTTTCTTGGTTCAAAAAAACCATAGGAAGAAATAGCTAAAATATAACTCCCCACCCCCGCCACCAAATCCCGCCTCTGCGTATAATCCGGAATACGCCCAAAAAGCTTCACAAGATATTTGGCTCTCACATCCCTGTACTCCGCCACCTGTGGAATCACCTTGGGGGGAAGTTTCTCAAAATCCTCGTCAGCAGAAGCATACAGACAATTGGGACAAACCGTGATGGGATAAATCAGCGGATTGATAGTTCCATACTTCTGCGTGGGAATATAAAGACGTCGAAGCTCCTCTGTAAGTTTTCCCGCATTGAGCCTTCCTCTCCCCGTGAGAAGCTCCTCTCTACGAAAATTTGTCCCGCATACAGGACAGGTAATCTCCTGTTTGGAAAAAAACGTGACTTCTTCTGGCATACCAAAAACACCCTACAACCCCATAGAAAGGGACACCCATACCGCCTGAGGAACGACAAGCACAACGACTAAAAGAACCACTATAAACCCTATCAAAAGCCACGGAGAAAAGGTTTTTTCCATCTCTCAGCCTCCTTTATACGTATATATCCGGAACCTCAAACATCTCTTCAAACACCTCATCCCCCGACTTCCATACCCTTGGAGCAACCCTGAGCGAAAACGAATACTGATGCCTTTTGGAGAAGGTATTCACCTGAATAGCAAAGATAAACTCTCTTTCGCTGGTATTCTGTGCTTCCTCGGGAAGAGGCGCAAAAGCATACCATCCCCCCTCATCGGGCTTGATATGGTAGGGATTGTACCATTTGACATAATAACTCGGGACAAGCTTTTCTTCCAAGAAGAGACTCACCTCTCCATCCTCTATGGGGGCCATCGTCCGTCCCTCTAATACCCTCCCATAGATCTTCGGAAAAAAATAATACGCCTTCCCTTCTTGCAAAACATGCTGGGGAGTTTTCTCTCCCTCGCCAGATCGCTGGACAATCTTGAGAGCCTGCGAAAGAAGAACCCAGATATCAGCCAGAAACTGCGGATCACTCTCATATTTCTGAATCATATACACAAAACCACGACTGCTGGTGGTATAAAGAGGCCGCATCCTGTTCAAAACATACGCCGTCATTTCCACCTTTTGCGTAGGTGAGAGAATACCAGCCTTGGCCTCTTCCATCTCCTCAATTCTATGCCACACGATATCCTCAAGGATATTTTTTAACTGCGCCATATCCTCTCCTTGTCTCTATTACTTTAACAGTAAACACCAAAAAAGTCAAGATTTGGAAGTGCTGAACTTCATCTCATCCAAAACTTTTCCTTTTTTCAAAAGTTTGCAGAAAAAAAGAGAAAAGTGTATAATATATATCTCGAATTACTTAAAGAAAGGAGTCCTCTATGAGTAGTAAACGCTACCTTTTCACCTCTGAGTCTGTCAGTGAAGGTCATCCTGATAAACTTGCCGATCAGATTTCTGATGCGGTGCTCGATGCCTGTTTACGGGACGACCCAAATTCTCGTGTAGCCTGTGAAGTGTTTACTACTACAGGCATGGTGCTTATCGGTGGAGAAATCACTACCTCCACGTATGTGGATTTCCAAGAAGTAGCCCGCGGTGTAGCCAAAAAAGTAGGATATACCCGACCAGAATTCGGCCTTGACTACGAATCTATGGCCGTTATCAATACTGTCCATAGCCAGTCACCAGATATCTCTCAGGGTGTTTCTGGAGAAGGGCTTTTCAAGGGGCAACAGGGAGCAGGAGATCAGGGAATGATGTTTGGCTTTGCCTGTCGGGAAACCCCAGAACTCATGCCCGCCCCTATCATGTATGCCCACAAAATCCTGATGTACGCCTCCAAACTCCGAAAGAGTGGAGAACTCACCTGGCTTCGTCCTGATTCCAAAAGCCAGGTGACGTTGGAATATGAAGGACATAAACCCGTTCGTGTTCACACCGTGGTTCTTTCCCACCAGCATGATGAGACTATCTCGTATGAGGATCTCAAACACGAACTCATTGAAAGGGTGATCAAACCCATTCTTGAACCAACCGGTCTTTTAGATACCAATACCAAGTACTTCATTAACCCCACGGGGCGCTTTGTGATAGGTGGTCCCCATGGCGACACGGGACTCACCGGACGCAAGATTATTGTTGATACGTATGGTGGTATGGGGCGACACGGTGGTGGCGCCTTTAGTGGTAAGGATCCTACAAAGGTCGATAGAAGCGCTGCCTATATGGCCCGCTATGTTGCCAAAAACCTCGTGGCCAGTGAACTCTGTGAACGTTGTGAAATTCAGGTTTCCTACGCTATTGGTGTTCCTTTCCCCATCTCTGTGATGGTGGATACCTATGGAACAGGAAAGGTGCCCGACGAGAAACTCGCTGACATTGTCACCAAGGTCTTTGATCTCTCCCCCGCTGGTATCATCAAAACCTTAGACCTTCGCCGACCTATCTACCAGGCAACGGCCGCCTATGGTCACTTCGGAAGAGAAGAATTCCCCTGGGAAAAGACAGACCGTGTGCAGGATATTCTGAAACTTGTTTAATTGACAACTGAAATATATTATATATAGAATATTTATAAGGTGGAAATATGAGAGTTGGAATCATCGGGACAGGGTATGTAGGAATCGTCTCTGGTGTCTGTTTTGCCGAGATGGGTCATCAGGTGGTCTGCTTTGATGTGGACCAGAAAAAACTCGCTCTCTACAGACAAGGCAAATCTGCCATCTATGAACCAGGGCTTGAGGAACTTCTCACCAAAAACCTTGCAGCCAAGCGAATACGTTTCACGGACGTCATCACAGAGATGCTCCATGATTCGGATATTATCTTCATCTGTGTGGGTACTCCACCCCTTCCCGATGGTTCTGCTGACCTTTCTCAGGTAGAGACTGCTGTTCGAGAGATAGCCGAAAATACCCCCCATGGAGCCTACAAGATTATTGTAGAAAAAAGTACTGTGCCTGTGGGGACTCACAAGCGGCTCAAAAATATTACGAGGCTGTACAACAAATCACAGGCCAAATTCGACTTTGTGGTCAATTCTGAATTTCTCAAAGAAGGTGATGCTATTCACGATTTTATGCACCCGGATCGTGTGGTTATCGGAGTGGAAACAGATGAGGCAAAGAACCTGATGATCCAGCTGTATGAGCCATTCAAAGACAAGATCCTTGTTACCGATCCCTCCAGTGCGGAAATCATCAAGTATGCCTCAAACTCATTCCTCGCTACGAAAATTTCATTCATCAACATGGTCGCTGACCTCTGTGAAAAAACGGGGGCTGATGTGAGTCTGGTGGCGGAAGGCATGGGACTTGATAAACGCATTGGAAGGGCCTTCCTCAATGCCGGTATAGGATACGGGGGAAGTTGTTTCCCCAAGGATGTAAAGGCTTTTATCCATGTGATGGAACAGCATGGTGTTGAAGCCTCTATTTTAGAGGCCGTGGATACCTTCAATACCAAGCGTTTCCATCGAATGGTAGAGATCCTCAAAGAAGAAATCTGGATCCTCAAAAACAAGCATATTGCTATGTGGGGACTTGCTTTCAAACCCAATACCGACGATATCAGAGAAGCTCCGGCTATCAAGATTGCCCAGGAACTCCTTGATGCCGGCGTTATTCTCCACCTTTATGATCCGGCGGCTATGGAAAACTTCCAGAAGCTTTTTCCTCCTTCGGATAGGGTACACTATGCCCTCACCCCCCTTGAGGCCATTCAGGATGTTGAAGGGCTTCTCTTGGTTACCGAATGGGCGGAATTCAAGAAAATCCCCCTCAAGACTATCTATGAAAAGATGAAGCTTCCTGTGGTTATCGATGGTCGAAACCTCTTCCCCGCCGAGGAGATGATAAAACATAATTTCCGGTATTTCCCTGTGGGTAAAGGCAAAGTCCTTGACCGCATGAACGAAACGAAGTAGGTTCCTATGAAACGTGTACTTATTGCCGGCGGTGCTGGGTTTATTGGAAGTCATCTTTGTGAGAGATTTTTAGATGAGGGGTATGAGGTTTTCTGTGTGGACAACCTTTACACTGGCACACGAGAAAACATCATTCATCTTGAAGCCAACCCCCATTTCCATTTCATAGAAGAGTCCATCCTGAACCCTCTTGATATGAGGTGTGAAATCATTCTCAATTTTGCCTGCCCTGCGTCTCCCCCACACTATCAAAAAGATCCCATCTACACAGCTCGTACCAGTTTTGAAGGGACTTTTCACCTTCTTGAACTGGCAAGAAAAAACAACGCTCGTTTTCTTATGGCTTCTACCAGTGAGGTGTATGGAGATCCGGAAGTTCACCCCCAGAGTGAATCCTACCGGGGAAATGTGAATCCCATTGGGATCCGGAGTTGTTATGATGAGGGCAAACGAATTGCCGAAACTCTCACCATGGACTATAGACGCTTTTACGGGCTTGATACCAAAATCATCCGCATCTTCAATACCTATGGACCTCGCATGCTTGAAAATGACGGAAGGGTGGTCTCAAATTTCATTGTTCAGGCCATTCAGGGAAAACCCCTCACCATTTATGGAGATGGCTCACAAACCCGAAGTTTCTGCTATGTCTCTGACCTTGTCGAGGGAATCTACCGCATGACCATGAAAGAGAATTTCTCAGGCCCCGTCAATCTTGGTAACCCGGAAGAATATACCATGAAAGAACTGGCTCACTTAGTCCTTGAACTCACCGGAAGCCGTTCTTCTCTTGAGTTTCTCCCTCTTCCAGAAGACGATCCCAAAAAACGCCGCCCTGATATTACCTTGGCAAAAAAAGAACTCAACTGGTCTCCCCAGGTTCCCGTACGGGAAGGTCTCAAAGCCACTATCGAGTACTTCCAGAAGAAACTAAAAGCCGGGGCTTCCCAGAGACAGCCATAAACTCCCGCCCATAGGAAGTCATATCAGCAAAACGTATTTTGCCCTGCAAAAAGGCATTGGTGTTGGTAGAGAGGAATCGTTTCAGGTGATTCACCTCAACGGGCTGAGTGCCATTGGCATGGGAAAGCACCACCGCCCAGCGAGGCATCCTTTTCTGTCCAATCCAGATGGTGGTATCGAGCGCTATCACTCCCAATTCTCCAAGGACCTGTATTTCATCGGGATGATAACGAAGACCAGGGAAACGAAACCATATCGAGGGAAGAATCCCATGAGAGAGCATGGCTACCTCGGTATTGGTGATTTCAGCGATCAAGTCCTTTCTTGTCCATTGATTGGAATAAATATGATGGGCATACGTATGATTTCCTGCCACTACCTTCAACCTGCGCTGTTTTAACCAGGCTAAATCATTGGTATGGGTGATAATCCATTTCCCGGAAAAAAATACCACCACAGGAAGAGGTTGTCCTGTAAAAGAAGATGTTTCTTCTAAGGCCAAAAAAAACTCCCTGCTCATCGCCTTTGAAGTAGGACAAAGGTCCGTCGTAAGGACTAACGTGAGAGCAGAAGAACAAACCCTCCCACCCTCCATGGCATGACCAAGAGGAGTCTTCTGGAGAAGCATTCTCTGAAGAAGAAGTTCATACAGGGTATTGGAGACATTGGTTGCTCTCAACCCCCTGTTTTCTGGCACAAGAAGAGAATCCAAAGAGTTTTCATTTACTGCCAAAAAATATCTTCCATTTCCTGTCCCTATGAATCGCAAAAGACGAAAAACCTCCCCATTCAACGCCACCTGCGCCTGGGTAATCTTGTACACTTCGGGGACAAAAAAAGGCTCAAAAAATACCTGAGAAATCTCCCCATCCCCCCATCCCTGAGAGAGCATACCCCCTATCCAGAAAACCACAAAAAAGCGTTTCACCATACCTCCTCTCAGGAAGAGAGAAGATTTTTCCGTCGGCTGACTTCTAAAGCAAAGTACTGCATGATATGACGATAGAGACGATCCCGCAGAATCTTATCCTCAATTCCAGCATCAATATTCGGGTTATCATTGATTTCAATCAAATAAAACTGGTCCCCAACCTGCTTGATATCCAGTCCATACAGCCCCTTGCCCACCAATCTGGCTGCTTTGAGCGCCATGGAGATAAGTTTCCGTGGGGCAAGTTCCACAGGAAGAGTCTCAAACCTCCCGTATTTATCCTGCCCTTCCTTGGCGTAATTGACAATCTGCCAGTGTTTGCTGGCCATGTAGTACTTGCAGACATAGAGAGCCTCGCCGTTGAGTACTCCCACCCGCCAATCAAAACTGGTGGGAAGAAACTCCTGGACAACAATCAGATCACTCATATCAAGAAGCCTTTCCGCCTCCCGAAGAAACTCCGCCTCATCATTGACCTTTACCACTCCTCGAGAAAAAGAGCTATCCGGTTGTTTCATCACACAAGGGAAAGACACCTCTCTGACCAACTTCTCGGTATTGTCCTCATGCAAAATCCATGTTTTTGGGGTAAGAATTCTTGCCCGGTGCATGAGTTCTGCAAGATAGACCTTGTTGCTACAGCGGATAATAGACAAAGGATCATCAATCACCACAAGTCCCTCTGCTTCTGCCCGCTGAGCAAAACGAAAGGTATGATGGTTTACCCTGGTTGTCTCACGAATAAAAAGGGCATCAAACTCAGCGATTTTGCTATAATCATCCTTGGTGATAAACTCCACATTGAATCCCACAGACTCGGCTGCCTTTTCAAACTTTTGAAGGGCTTTGGTATTGGATGGAGCATCGCTTCCCTCTTCAGGATTTACCAGGATAGCCATATCATACGGAGAAGAATGCCGTTTTTTATGATAAAAGTTCTTGGTGGCAAAATACACATCCGCAAACTCCACCACCCACATCTTTTCTGTCTCAGGGATTTCATTGGCGGAAATAGGAACAATACTCTGGACCTCCCAATGACCATTGGGTTTCACAAAAACGGCTTTGATAAGCGGAGCCTGAAAGATGGAAAAAATAGCCTGTCCCAACCTCTCATACTCCTTGCGCACCGTATGACCAAAATAGATCCTCATCGTAAACATGGGCGCATTTTTGCCACTGCTTAATTTGGTTTCCTGAACATCTGAAGGGGGGGCTTTTTCGAGGGTCGTACTGATGAGTCTCTCAAGGTCCTCTGTGAGAACCTTGACAACACTCTGGGTTTTCATCTCCTGAATCGTGGCAACGGTAGGCATCACCTTGTGCTGTCTTGCTGCGGCAAGAAGAGAGACATAATACCCTATAGATTGATACCGATACGAACGACAAAGATTGAAAACCTTGATATTTTTGTCCTGAATAAACTCATCCTTGGTGAGATAATCCTTAGCAGACACCACCCTGATATGAGAAGAATGAAAAAACCAATCCTTGGGATTATTTACGACCACACAGATCATCTTTCCCCTCCTCTCCAGGAAGGGGAACACGCTGGTAAGGGATCAATATCGTCAATCATAGCAAGACCTCTTTTTTTGCTTCTATGAGTATACAGAAAAATCCAAAAAAACTCAAGTTTTTCTTTTCCTCTTTTTCAAAAGTGAGAAATTTCCACTTCTGGCTATCCCCTGTCTCACCTACCTCGTGGCTACAGAAACGACGCCAAAACCTTTTCACTGAAATACCTCATGCCTCTCCATAGCCTGCATACTTTCTCAGTAAAAAAAGGGTGCTCCCCATGGGGAGCACCCTTTCTTTTCTTAAAAAGCAAGAGAGATAGGCACAATAGTCACCGCAAGAGCATTGTTGAGCGGATTCCACTCAAGAGCGATATCAGAGACAAAGAAGTGGGTGCCTAACATAAGCCTCATGTTAAAAAGATCATAGGAAGCCTTTCCTTCTCCTCTGAGTTCTACTGACTGATTTCCAAGAGAACCTGTAGTATCGATAAAAGCTACTTTACTCGTGAGAGCAGTATTCACCTCCCCAAAATTGAAGTTCACACCGACCCCACCATAAATGTCAAACATCATCACCGAAAGTCCCCCCACGACCTTCAACCCAAGGGAAGAACCACCCCAGCGGTTTTCCATAGCCATAGTCATCTCATTGGTACCAATAACCGTTGTATCAGCATAAGCGACTGTAGCCATCTTCTGAGAAGCCCCAATCACTCCTCCATCATAGTCATAGGATACCCTCGCTTCAAGCTGGCTCTTGGCAAAGACCAAATTGATCCCGGTTATTTTATACCTTGCCTCAGCCCCAAAGTGGAAAAATCCCAATTTGACATAGTTGTCTGCCGTCCCAAACTGAAGTTCCGGGAAAAATCCAAGCCGAAGTCCTACATCCATAGGAATCACAGGAAGCCCTATCTTGGCGTAGAGCATATCATAGCTCAAGGGAAGAAGCCCCACCACCTTGGCCATGGCTTCAAAACCAGCCGCATTCTTGGAAGTCATCTCTCCCGTAAGAGACGAGGTGTTCCCTGAAAAAATCACTGGCCACAGATACCCTGGAAGGGCCGTTCCAGCCCCTAGTCCCACCTTGAGACCCAAAAAACCTGAGGCATTGGCTGGGGTTACATTCCCGGATCCGGTATAGTAACCCACATTCTTTGCTAACGAAGCTGCCACCTGCTTTGAGCCGTCGTCAAGCACCTTCTTGAGATCATTGGTCATGTCATCAAACTGCGTTCCAAACATCACACCTGCTATAAGAAGCCCCGCACCAATCTTCCACCATGGTTTCATATATACCTCCTTTTTGTAGGGTTTATTTCACCTTGAATTCCACAGAACCAAAGACGGCATTGGCCACAATAACCACCTCCGATTGAGCCTCCGAAGAGAGAGAACCAAAACTCACACTCTTTCTATCCGGAAATTGAACGCTACCGAAAACAGCATGCCCCTCTAAACGAACGGGCACATCTCGGGGCAAGGTTACCACCACAGAGCCAAATATGGCATTACACTCAATCATCCGCTTCTCTTCTCCTGAGAGCGAAGAAAAATCCGCCTCAAGGGAACTGAAAATAGCATTGAAAGTAGAAGCCCCTTCTTCTAAAAAAACTGTCCCAGAGGAGAATATCCAGCTTCTTTCTGATCCCTCGCGGATTACCCGTTCCCGAGCCCCCCATTTCCAGGGTGGCTGAAAGATAAGCCCCAGACCAAGATAAATGAGAAAGAGTGCAAGTCCTATCCGAAAAAGGGGAAGATCAATATTCCAAAAGGCCTTCAGAATAAGTGAAACACCAAAGAGAATAAAAAGAACCCCCACAAAAACCGTAAAAGCCTCAAAACTAAACCACCGCATAGAAACCTCCTTACTTTTACTATAACACCTTTTGCTAAAAAAATCAAATCAAAAGAATTGTCCGGTGAAAAGATCTTAGAACAAAAAACTTCCGCCAAAAAATAGCGTCCTCTCAGAAAAGCTCTTCCTCACTATCTAAACGATAATGTGCCCCTCGACTCTCCCGATTGGTCCAGGCATGCTGGGCGACAATAAGCCCCGTCTGAACCGCATTGCGAAGTTCAATAATCTCAGGAGAAAGCTTTGTATCCCGGTAAAAATCCTCTACATCCTCTCGAAGATTCTTGAGATCGACAAGCGCCCTCTTGAGTCGCTTCTTTGTTCTCACAGCCCCCACATAGTTCCACATCATATTGCGAAGAAGAGCCCAATCCTGATAGATGAGTGCAGGATCCAAAGTTTCCGTTCCCGTATCCTTCCACTCAGGGACCTCATCATAGGGCTGATACTCCCAGCTCTCTCTATGGGCCGCAAGATAGCGAGCAATTCTTCGCCCAAAAACCACCCCCTCAAGAAGCGACGTGCTGGCCAACCGATTTGCCCCATGAAGCCCTGTACAGGCCACTTCTCCAACGGCAAAAAGCCTCTGGATAGTTGTCTGTCCATTCATATCCGTATATACTCCCCCACAGGAGAAGTGATACGCCGGCACAACAGGCACAGGATCTGTGGTAATATCAATCTTGTATTCAAGGCATTTCTGATAGATGGTCGGAAAACGGCTTTGAATCTTTTCTTTGCCAAGACGGGCTATATCCAAGTACACACACGGTTCATGGGTGGCATACATCTCGGAGAGAATAGCCCTCGTTACCACATCCCTTGGCGCAAGATCCCGAAGCTCATGATAACGTCCCATAAAGGCTTCTCCATTTTTATTCACCAGAACAGCCCCTTCTCCCCGAACCGCCTCTGAGATAAGAAAATTGCTTGCCCTCGGATGAAACAGGGTCGTTGGATGAAACTGCGTATACTCCATATTGATAAGTCTCGCCCCCGCACGATAGGCCATCGCATACCCATCCCCTGTGGCACCCGAAGGGTTTGTTGTATGAAGGTAAATCTGACCCATACCTCCCGTGGCCAAAATCACATTTTTCGCCAAAAGCTTCTCCACACGCCCCGTTGTCTGATTCAGGGCATATACCCCCAGAGCTGTAGGAGGAAGATACATTCTATTGGCATAACGCGTATGATGATCAAGGGTGATAATATCAATAGCATGATACCCACACCGAAATTCCACTCCCGGGGTTCGACGCAGAGTGGCTATGGCTGCTTCTTCGATAGCCCTGCCTGTACTATCCAGAGCATGGAGAATACGACGAACCGAATGAGCCCCCTCTTCCGTGAGATCATAACTTCCCTCATCATTACGAGAAAAAGCAATACCAAAAGCCTGCAGGAGTACCTCATTCACAGCCTCTTCCGCTTCGGTGGCCACAATCCTTGCTGCTTCTGGATTGGCTATCCCTGCCCCAGCCCTGAGTATATCCTCCATGAGAAGTTCCGGAGAATCGTCCGGACCTTTGTAGACAATCCCACCTTGAGCGTAATAGGTATTGGATTCGTGAGGATCCTTTGCCTTGGTAAGTAAAAGAACGGAAAGTCCCTCTTTAGCCAAAAGATAAGCTGTCGTCGCACCTGCAATTCCACTTCCAATAACCAGCGCATCCCACATCATGGTCTATTCCCATGCCGAAAGAATAAGGGGTTCTCCATCGGTGATCGCTATCGAGTGTTCCCAGTGAGCAGCACGACTTCCGTCCCTGGTTACCACACTCCAGCCATCGGGAAGAACTTTCACCTCATGGGTCCCAAGAGTCACCATCGGTTCAATCGCTATCACCATACCCTTTTTTAGTTTCGGTCCCTTCCGCTTGGGATCATAATAATTCAAAACCGGGGGATCCTCATGAAGGGCTTTTCCAACCCCGTGGCCACAGTAATCCCGCAAAATCCCATACCCTTTTGGAAGAAGATAGGAAGAAATAACCCTTCCAATTTCGTTCAGATAGACCCCTTCATGGCATACCTCGATAGCTAAATCAAGGGCCTTCTTGGTATCTTCGACTAATTTTCTATCTCGCTCTGACACATCCCCAACAAGGTAGGTATAGGAAGCGTCCCCGTAATAGCCATGGAAATCCACCCCTATATCCACACTCACAATATCGCCGGATTTCAGCTCATACTCTCCAGGGATTCCGTGAATCACTACCTCATTTACAGAGATACAACTTGCCGCGGGATAAGGACGAAAAGACCCTCCCGGTGTGTATCCCTTGAAAGAAGGACGTGCCCCCCGGGAGAGAATCATATCCTCGATCATGGCATCTATTTCCTTCGTCTTCACTCCTGGACGTATATAAGGATGAAGCGAACGAAATATAGAGGCAATAATCTGATTGCTCTTTCGTATGTACTCTATTTCGATACTGTTTTTGAGAAGGATCATAAAAATTTGCTATCTTTTTCTTTAGCGGAAGTAATCTCCGGGATCTTTTCCTTTTTCTCCTCAAACATAGCATCAAAATTGATAGAAGGACCAGCGTTGTAGGCATCCTCGATGAGTTTTTCCACTTCCTTCTTCTGACCGGCGGTAATAAGAATATTTCCCTTGATAACTACCCCTGGTTCCATGGAAAGCTGGGGAGCTGTTACATTCCCGAGAACCCGTCCGGTAGCTAAAAGTTTCACCTCTTCCAATGCCTCAAGGTCTCCCACCACCACACCTGCTACGGTAATCTTTCGCGCTCGAAGAACCTGGGTTTTGACCTTTCCGGTTTCGCCAATATAGAGATGATCCTCTACACGAAGCTCGCCCTCAAATTTTCCATCAACCTGCAAAGAACCATGAACAAAAAATTTCCCTTGAAACGCTGAACCTTCACCGATAATTGTATTGAGTGCGCCTTCAATTTTGGGTGGCATGTTTTCCTCCTCTTGTCATATTTTTTATTATAGCCTACCTTCAGCAAAAAGTCAATTTTTCAGCCATTCCATATCAACTCATAGAGGATGGAGGGAAAGAGAGTCTTGGGCCTATACTCTTTCCCACCCAAAAAACCCCAAAATTTGAATTTCCTTCTCACTTCATCTATAATATACTCTACAAAAACCAAAAAAGGAGTGTATATGCGTTCACAAAAACGGTTTTATCTTCTCACGTTTCTCTTGGGGTGTTTAGTAGGGGGGCTTATTATTGGCCTCCAGCAAACCTTTGTCAATCCCCTCTACGCCCAGAGAACTACAGCTACCCTCCCACAGCTTGATCCTGAATACACCAAATACATGAATATGTTCTTAACCGCCTACAATATTATCAGAGAACAATTCTACGATGAAAAACAAACCACCCCCAAGGTTCTTTTTTATGGGGCAATCAAGGGAATGTTAGAAAATACGGGAGATCCCTACACCTCCTTCATGGATCCACAACTTACCAAAGAGTTCAATATCGACATAGGGGGAACCTTTGGGGGACTTGGCATCCATATTGGTGACAGAAACGGGCAACTCACCATCATTGCCCCCATCGAAGATACTCCCGCCTGGAAAGCTGGACTCAAGCCTAACGACAAAATCTTAGAAATTGATGGGAAATCTACCAAAGGGCTCACTTCAACAGAAGCGGTAAATATTCTCCGGGGAAAACCCGGCACCAAAGTGACCCTCACCATTGGCCGAGACGGTGTAGAACCTTTTCAGGTTACCATTACCCGTGCCGTGATCAAGGTCCCCACCGTGAAATCCTCTCTCATTGAAACAAACAACAAACGGTATGGCTATATCCGCCTCATAGAATTCAGTATGCCTACCGCCCTTGACTTCAAAAACACCCTGGAACAGATGACGAAGTCCAATCTCTCCGGTCTTATCATAGACCTGCGAAATAATCCCGGGGGACTTCTTTCAGCCGTTTCAGAATGTGCTAACTATTTCCTGTCAGAAGGCCTTATTGTGTATGTGAGAGGAAGAAACAACCAACTTGCGGAAGATTACCGGGCTATTCCTCAAAAGCGACTTATCCCCGAAACTCTCCCGCTTGTAGTGCTTATCAATGAAGGAAGTGCCAGTGCCAGCGAAATCTTTGCCGGAGCCATGCAGGACACCAAACGAGGGGTTATTGTAGGTACCAAGAGCTACGGCAAGGGTTCTGTGCAGCAGACCTATCCTTTCCCCGAAGATGGTTCTCAAATCAAATTTACCGTGGCGAAGTACTTCACACCGGCTGGAAGAACCATCGACAAGGTAGGAGTACAACCAGATATCGAAGAAAAATACTGGGCTGAAACCTTAAGCGACATTGAGAAAAATGCTCTTGTAAAACTCCAGTCTACCAACCTCATCAAAGAATTTCTCAAAGAAAAGCCCAACTACACCAAAAATGATGTGGCTACTTTCCAGACAAATCTCATGAAAGCCGGTCTCCCCGTCCCCCTTCTTGCCCTTGATTACCTGCTTTATTCGGAGAAGATGATAGATCAACTCCCGCCTGTGTATAATCTTGAATATGACAACCAGCTCCGAAAGGCTTTAGAAGTGCTTGAGAACTACAAGAAATATCAGAAACCCATCCAGTATTACAAAGAAGCCAAATAGACGAAAACGGAGGTGCGTATGGCCTGGTTTGTAAAACCACAATATACGATCAAAAAAAGTGCCACTATCAAACAAAATGAAGGACTCTGGACCAAGTGTCCTGAGTGCCATTCCATCATCTACAACCAGGATTGGGAAAACAATCTCCACGTATGTCCCAATTGCGGCTTTCACGACAAACTGAATGCCTTTGAGAGAATCCAGATGCTCATCGATCCAGGGACATTCGTGGAAACATTTAACCATATCGTTTCCGCTGACCCACTCAATTTCAATGACGGCACCCCCTACATTGAAAAGGTAAAAAATGCCATGCTCAAAACCAACCTCAAAGATGCCGTCGTTACCGGCTACGGAAAACTTGAAGGTCATATGATCGAATTAGCCGTGATGGATTTTAACTTTCTTGGTGGAAGTATGGGATCGGTGGTCGGAGAGAAGATCACCTTAGCGATAGAGAATGCCACCAAACACAAACGTCCTCTTGTCATTGTTTGTGCCTCTGGTGGAGCACGAATGCACGAAGGTATTCTTTCTCTCATGCAAATGGCTAAAACCTCTGCGGCTCTCAAACGCTTCTCTGATGAAGGAGGGCTTTATATCGCCGTCCTCACCAATCCCACCACAGGAGGAGTCACCGCATCCTTTGCCATGCTTGGGGATGTAATTATTGCTGAAAAAAAGGCTCTCATCGGCTTTGCTGGTCCACGTGTGATAGAACAGACCATCAAACAAAAACTCCCACCGGGCTTCCAGAGTGCAGAATTTCTCTTAGAGCATGGATTTGTTGATATTGTGGTAGAACGCAAAGACCTCAAATCCACCATCGCACGAGTTATCTCCTACATCAAAGGAAAATAGCATGCTCACCAGAGAAGAAAACGCAAGAGAATACCTTGCCGAAGGGATCGTGGTAGACAATCTTGTCAAGATTTACAAAAAACGCCGCGTCGTTCAGGGCATCAGTTTTCACATCCGAAGAGGAGAAGTGGTCGGACTCCTTGGTCCAAACGGCGCGGGAAAAACCACAACCTTCTATATGATCGTCGGCCTGGTTCGACCGAATGAGGGACGTGTCTATCTCAATGGAGAAGATATCACCAGTTATCCCATGTACAAACGAGCCAGAATGGGGATAGGCTATCTTCCTCAGGAAATCTCCATCTTTCGCCAGCTCTCTGTAGAAGACAACATCAAAGCTGTTTTGGACATCCACGGCAAAACAAAAGACGAAGTTGAAGAAACCACCGAAAAACTTCTCTCCCAATTAGGCCTTCAGAAAGTTCGTAAACAGATGAGTTTTACCCTCTCGGGGGGAGAAAAAAGACGACTTGAAGTAGCAAGGCTTCTTGCCCTCAAACCAGATTTTCTCCTCTTAGATGAACCTTTTACAGGAATTGATCCGATTGCCATTGCCGATATCCAGAACCTTGTTCTCCAGCTCAGGGAAGAGATGGGACTTGGTATCCTCATCACCGATCATAACGTTCGGGAAACCCTCCGCATCACGGACCGTTCTTATATCATTTACGAAGGCAAAATTCTTGTTTCCGGCACCAATGAGGAACTCACCACCAACGAAGAAGCAAGACGTATCTACCTAGGACAAAATTTTGATATGTAGGGAACATCATGAAAGACCCCTATGAAATTCTGGGGCTTGAACCTACGGCTGACATTGAAACAATCAAAAAACGTTTCAGAGAACTTTCCAAAAAATTCCACCCTGACAAAAATCCTGCTACTCAGGAAACTTACAAGGAGATCGTGGCTGCGTATCGTCTCCTGATAAGCGAAAAGGCCATCTCTCCCACCAATCGTGAGTCCCAGAAATCCTTTCCCACCATACCCACAGAACGCATTCATTATAACCTTTCTCTTGCCAATATCCTTGCCGAAGGTTTCAAGGTAAGTCGGGATTTTTCCACCGAAGATTACCTTGACCACTTTCAAGCCGACATCACCGTTGAAATCTATAAACTGGAACTTGTGTTAGGATACCAGATCCCTCTGATGATCCCCACAAAACAAACCTGTCCCGTGTGTGGAGGCCACCAGGAACACTGCTACCGCTGTCAGGGAAAGGGATATATTCATCAGACTCTCACCTGGCATATCACCCTTCCGCCAAGTACACGACCAGAAGAGATTGTGTCTATCGATCTCACCCCTCTCAAAGAAACCTATCCTACCCTTCAACTCAAACGACAATCCCTTCGTCTTCGTTGTCATATCATCGACGCCCAAGAGATCTAACCAAGAAGTAAAATATTCTGAGACCTTTGCACGAATGTGCGAAG
>FQKF010070745.1_pt1 | contig 39460 bp, 33 predicted proteins | sample 1504521 | NCBI WGS metagenome assembly FQKF01 (sample SAMEA4475357, study PRJEB15587) | soil metagenome | biome: Soil; feature: Field | place: India | collected 2015-03-11 | depth 0 m
AATAGATACTCTCCGAAGGGGATTAAAAACATGTCCAACAAGACAAAATCTACAACTAAAGGGACAACCTCTCATTGTCTCGATTAGAAACATATTTGGAAAAATAGACTCTGGTGTAGTAATCTGAGAAAAAGTAAATTTATTTGTAAAATCATTGCAATAAATTTTTTTTATTTTCTCAGGAGCCTCCTTCAATAAAATTTTTCTTTCCCTAATCTTTCCAGTACTCTCATAGATTTCCTCATAGGCCTCAGGTACATAAAAACCCTCAAATTTTATGATTTCCTCTTTAAATTTGTCTTTAAAATCTTCTTCATGGGAAAAATTTTTTACCTCCCTATATATATTCAAAAAAGTATCAATTAATTCTTCACCTTCTCCAACAAAAATTACATCAAAAACCTTTGCTATGGGCTCGGGATTAGAAAAACAAAGAACGCCTCCAGCAATTAAAAGAGGATGATGAGGCTGTCTATCTTTAGATAAAATCGGTATTTTAGAAAGAGCAAGAATTTTTAGAATATTAGGATAATCATTCTCAAAAGATAAACTAAATGCCAAGATATCAAATTCATATAAGGGTTTTTTTGACTCAAAGGAGAAAAGAGCGATATCACTATATTCTGACAAATCTTCTGGATAGGGAAGAAAACTTCTCTCACAAACTACATCTTTTCTTTCATTGAAAAGTCTATAAACTGCTTGGAACCCTAAATTACTAATTCCAATTTTATAGACATTTGGATAAATGAGACATATTTTTGCTTTGCCACCATGGTCTTTTTTTATAGTACCTTTCTCTTTGTTAAGAAGAAAGTTGATCTTTTCAACTATCTTTCTCATTAAGAATTTTACATTTTTTTCTCAAATAAGCTGGAATATCTGATTCATCTTCAATATTATCAGGTACTTCTAACGAAGGTTCTTTTAATATGTCTATCTTCTCTGGAGGATTATAATTTTTTTCTGAGTTTTCTTTCACTTCTTTTCTGAGTTCCGATACTTCAATTTTTTCCTCATTGTTATTTATTGATAATATGTGATCTTTAGATTCAAAAGCTTCTTTTTTCTCCGGTGAATTTAGGTTATCATTAATTTTTTCATCTGTTGACTCTTTCCTATCCGATTGTCCTGAAGCATTATAAGTTGAAAATAAGTCGGAATTAATAGAAGTTTTCTTAAAAGATGATAGCGAGTTAATATCCTTAGATATTATTTTTTTTGTTTCTTTTAGAGATAGTCCAACATTTTTTGGCATCCATTTTTCTGTCTTTGATATTTCCATTTCTTCAGGTTTATCCTCAAATCCTGTAGCAATTACAGTGACATAAATTTCATTTTCTATTTCCGGTTTAACAACAGTTCCAAATATTATATTTGCCTCTTCGTGAGCAACATCATAGACAGTAGTTGCAATCTCTTGAACTTCATCAAGTGTCAAATCAAAACCACCTGTAATATTAATAAGAATCCTTCTTGCACCTTCAATAGATGTTTCTTCAAGTAAAGGATTTTTAATTGCCTTCAAAGCCGCTTGTTTACCGTTTTCTTCCTTTAAACAAGTTCCAAGCCCTATTACAGCCTTACCAGATTTTTCAATGATGGTTTTCACATCTGCAAAGTCTCTATTTATAAACCCAGGACTTAAAATAAGGTCGGAAATTCCCTGAATCGCCTGTCTCAAAATATCATTGGCAATAGCAAAAGATTTAACTAAAGGGGTTCCTTTTTCAACGACAAGATGAATTTTATCATTAGGAATGGTTATTATAGTGTCCACGTATTTTTTCAGCTCCTTAATACCAACTACTGCATTGTGAAGTCTCTTTTTCCCTTCAAAATAGAAAGGCTTAGTAACAACAGCTACAGTAAGAATTCCCAATTCTTTAGCTAAAGAGGCAATTACTGGTGATGCACCAGTCCCTGTTCCTCCACCCATTCCAGCAGTAATAAAAAGAAGATCAGAACCCTCTATACATGATAGTAATGTATCTTTATCCTCTAATGCTGCTTTTTTACCCAATTCAGGGTCAGAGCCAGCTCCAAGACCTCTTGTTAACTCTTTTCCAATTTGTACTTTTATGGGTGCAAGAGAAATTTCAAGATGCTGGATATCTGTATTTACCGCAATGAACTCAACACCATAAACCCCGGAGGAAATCATAGCATTCACAGCATTAGTTCCTGCTCCTCCAACACCGATAACTTTTATCTTTGCAATGGGTCTTTCTGACTCTTCAATTTCAAACATGGAGTGCCTCCTTATTTATTAATTAAACTATTAATCCATTTTTTAACTTTTTCAAAAATTTTTTCTAAATCTGTACTTGCTTCATTATATAATTTTTCTCTTACTCTGTAGATAAATGCACCAATGAGTGAAGAGTATTCTGGAGAAAAACTATTAACTAATATTTCGTTTTCATATAATAAGCTATCATCAAATCCCATTTCAGAAAAGAGTGAAACCAAACCAGAATCAGGTCTTCCAACTCTTATAGGCAAGGACAGTAGGCTTTCAGCTAAAGGAACAAAACCCTGCAGCAGAGATGTTCCACCAGTTAGAATAGCAGAAGAGATATTAATCTCTTCTTGTATAGAACTAATTTCATTCTTTACTATATCAATAATTTCTTCACAACGGGCATTGACTATTTCATTTATCACGGAACAGGGAATTTTAAGCGGATTTCTGTCAGTTCCTATGATTTCTATTTCACCTATACTATTGAGTGAATTTAAATTTTCCATTATCATATAATCTTCTCTCAACTTACTTACTGTAGAGAGGAAACTTATTTTAGGAAGAGCATTCCCAAATTGTTTTTTTATCCTTTCTGCTTCGGTATGGGAAATTTTAAGACCTATTGCAAGATCATTAGTTATGTGGTTTCCTGCAATTCCAAAATTAGATAGATGTTTTATGTATCCATCATTAAAAATTGATATATCAGTTGTTCCTGCTCCAACATCTATGACCAAACATCCTAAATCCTTATCATGTTGACTAAGAACAGCCTCTGAGGAAGCTACAACCTGAAGAATTACCTCTTCCACATCAAAACCTGCTTTATTGCAACAGGTTAGAATATTTTGAATTTGATTAGAAACTGCTGTCACAACATATACCTTTACTTCAAGTCTAAGTCCTCTCATACCGATAGGATCCTTAATCCCAGTATTTTCATCGACTATAAATTCTACTGGTAAAACATGTACGATCTCTCTGTCCTGAGGAATGACCATTGCTGTTGCTGAATCAATTACAAAATTTATGTCCTCTTCGGTTATCATCTTTTTTCTTATTCTTTTATTGCCACTGCTATACGTTCCTTTTATATCTACTCCAGAATAACAAATATTAGCTTTTTTGATTTTCATGTTTAATTTTCTTTCACAATCTCCGATAGCTATCTTAATGGAGTTTGTCAATGCTTCCATATCAACAACTTTCCCTTTTTTTATTCCTGAAGATGGATAACTACTAATAAAGATTATGTCTATTTTTTGTCCATCAAATTTTCCCACTAAAATAGATATTTTTGATGTCCCTATATCTACTATTTTTAGTAATTCATCCATTTTATCCCTTTACTCCAAAGGTTTTACAATAACCTTATCGGGAAATCTTAAATCTACATATTGTACATTCAAACCCCTTCTTTGGATTTCAGAATTTACTACCATATATTTGGCAAATTTGTTTTCCAAGTCTCCATTACCAATAATTATTCTGATTTTGTTCATCGTTATAGTCAAATTATCTGGTTGACTTCCTGTGATTGTTATTTCATCTTTAGATTTTACAAACCCCTTCGAATTTATAAAATTAAGTAAGGCAACTGCTGATTGAAGAGTATCCTTATTAGTAAAGGGGTCAATATCTTTTAAAAGAGGAAGAAAAATGTGATTATCTTTTAATTTTTCTGTGAAATCTTCCAGCACCTGTCCTTCATAATCAATTAAATATGCTTTTTCATTAGCAATTGCTATGGCAACAGGAGTAGACTCTTTTATGTGAATTGTTAAAGTTCCATTTAAATCTTTTCTAATTACTACATCCTTTATCCAAGAAAAATTTTTAAGTCTTTCATATAAAGTTTTTAATCCTGGATAAATAATAGAAGATCCCTCTTTTAAAGCTAAAGCGTTCCTTATTTGTTGCTCCGTTATGTTTTTATTGCCTGTAATTATTATGTTTCTAACTATAAAAACCTTTAGAGATATAAAAAGAATAAATAAAACTGAAATAATACATCCTGCAAGTATTAAAATTATCCTTCTATTTTTCATTTCCCTTCAATGCAAGTTCTAATATTTCTCTAACCAAACCCTTAAAATCATAACCTGCTAAAGAGGCTATCTTGGGTAAAAGAGAAGTCTCTGTCATACCAGGAATTGTATTAACCTCAAGGACATAGGGATTACCTTTTCTGTCAACAATAATATCCACTCTTGAACCACCCTTACATCCTAAGGCGTTATGAGCCCTTAACCCTAAATCCTTAAGTCTTTCATATAAAGCATCATCAATCTCTGGAGGTAAGATATACTCAGTCATTCCCTTTGTGTATTTTGCCTCATAATCATAAAATCCCTTTTTTGGTCTTACCTCAACCCCCCCTAAAGCCCTGTTTCCAAGGACTCCTATATGAATTTCTCTTCCCTCAATAAGTTCCTCTAAAATTGCCCTTTCACCATATTTAAAAGCCTCATTAAGTGCCTTTTTGAGTTCTCTTTTGTTCTTAACAATACTAACTCCTACAGAGGAACCTTCCTCTGCAGGCTTCACAACACAGGGAAAATTAAGAGGCTGAAGACTAAAGGCTGAAGGCTGAAGAAAGTCTTCATGATAAACCATCCTGAATGCCGGAACGGGTATTCCATGGTATAGGAATATTTTCTTAGTAGCTTCCTTATCCATTGCTAAAGCTGAAGCCAACACTCCTGAACCTGTATAGGGAATCCCCATTACCTCTAACATTCCCTGGATACCGCCATTTTCTCCCCAACCGCCGTGTAACACCAAAAAAGCTACTTCAATTTTTTCAGACTTCAAACTTTCGCAGAGGTCTCTGTCTGCATCTATAAATACCACATTATATCCAAGCTCTTTAAGAGCATTTAATACTGCACGACCGCTTTTTAAAGAGACTTCCCTTTCAGAAGAAATCCCTCCTGCGATGACTCCCACCTTCATTTTAAGCCTCCAGAAATTTTATTTCAGGTTCTAATTCAACTGAAAAGGCTTTTAAAACTCTTTCTCTCACAAGTTCCATCAATTTCAAAAAATCTGTTGCCTTGCCTTTTCCTGCATTAATAAAGTAGTTCGCATGAATACTACTCACAATAATATCTCCCACTCTTGTACCTTTCAATCCTGCTTTTTCAATTAAAAATCCTGCTGAGGTGTTTTCTGGATTTTTAAACACACATCCTGCTGAACGCTCTTTAAGAGGTTGTGTCTGCTTTTTTTTAGTTAGAAACTCTTTCATCTTACTGAAAATATCTTCTCTCTCTTCTTTTAGTATAAATGTTACTTTTTTTATTAGCGAATTTTCAGAAAATCCAGAACTTCGGTATTGGAATTTAATCTCAGATTTTTTTATAATCCTCTCTTTTAACTGTGTATCAATAATCTCTATCTCTTCAAGGCAATCCTTTATCTCATATCCAAAGGAACCGGCATTACCAAATACAGCACCACCTATGGTTCCGGGAATTCCTATGAGCCCTTCCATACCTGAAAGTCCTTTCTTAAATAAAAAGGCGATAACTCTTCCAAGCCTTACTCCTGCTCCTACAGTTAGAGTAAAGCTCTCAAGGTTAATTGTGTCCATATTCCTTGTGCTAATTATAACTCCTTTAAAACCTCTGTCACCTATGAGAAGGTTGCTACCTCCACCGATAACATAGAATGGTATCATCTCATTTTTTATGGTCTCCATTAAATTCAAAATATTTCCCTCTTCTGGAAAAGCGATAAAGTCAGCCCTCCCACCTATGCCAAGAGTTGTGTAGGGAGCAAGAGGTTCTTCTTTTCTGTAAAGAATTCCCTTTTCCTTCAAAAAAAGTTCTATTTTATTCATAGTCTATCTTTTACTGCTTCTCCAATTTTATAAACATCACCCGCTCCAATCGTGAAGAGAATGTCTCCACTCCTTAACTCCTTCAGGATCTCCTCTTCAGTTTTTTCTCTGTCGTGATTAAATTTCACATTAACACCTGCATATTTAAGCTTTTCATATAGGACTGCTCCACTTATTCCAGCAATAGGGGGCTCACTTGCAGGATATATATCCATCAAAAAGAGTATATCCTTTTTTCTTAGTACTCCCTTAAAAACTCTTATAAATTGCTCCATTAGGTCTCTTGTTCTTGTGTATCTGTGAGGTTGAAAGACAACGCATAGTCTTTCTGGTTTTAACCATAAAGCTGTCTTAAGAACTGCTTTTATTTCTGTTGGATGATGTCCATAATCATCATAGAATCTTATTCCTTTTCTCTCTCCCTTAAACTCAAATCTTCTTCCAATCCCTGTGAAGTTCTGTAAAGATTCCCTGACCTTGTCAAAAGGAACAGAAAGTTCCTTTGCCACAGCTATTGTTGCTAAGGCATTTAAAACATTGTGTTTACCTGGCACTGTAGTAGCAAATTCACCCAGTGATTTATTTTTATAATAAGCTTCAAAGGATACATAGGGAGATTTATAGGCAATTTTTTTTGCATAAAAATCAGCATAATTATCAAATCCATAGGTCAGATATCTTCTGTTAAGGTGTGGAATTAAATCTTTTATGTGTCTACATTCTTTGCATAGGATGGAAACTCCGTAAAAAGGAACTTTATTAGCAAACTCAAGAAAAGCCTTTTTTATACGTCTTAAATTTTTAAAATAATCAAGATGTTCCCTGTCAATGTTGGTGATTACTGATATAGCAGGGCTTAATTTAAGAAAGCTTCCGTCACTTTCATCAGCCTCTGCCACAAGGAATTCACCTTGCCCAAGTCTTGCATTTGTTCCGAGAGATTTAAGCTTTCCACCCACAACCACTGTAGGGTCAAAACCTGCATCACTTAGGACTGTTGCAATAAGGGATGTAGTAGTGGTTTTGCCATGGGCTCCAGCAACTAAAATAGAGTATTTAAGTCTGCATAACTCTGCAAGCATCTCTGCTCTTGGAATTACAGGAATTCCTATAGCCTTTGCTTTAATAATTTCTGGATTGTCAGGTTTTACAGCAGAAGAAAAAACAACCACGTCGTTTTCTTCTACATTGTCCTCACTGTGCCCTATAAATACTTTTATCCCAAGGCTTCTAAGTCTTTTTACTGTTTCTGACTCTCTTATATCAGAGCCAGTTACAGCATAGCCCATATTTTTTAAAACTTCTGCAATTCCGCTCATTCCAATTCCACCAATTCCAACAAAGTGAATCTTTTTAAACTGATACATTAAGATTTCCTCCTGATAAGCGATTCTCCAATTTCTACAATTTTTTCTGCAGCATTTATTTTGCCAAAAGCGAGAGAAGCCATCTCCATTTCCTTTTTAACATGTATATCTGTTAAGATTTTATTTATCTTTTTTGAGATAACCTCACCGTTGAGGTCCCTATCGAGAATCATCTCACAGGCTCCTCTACTGAGTAATCTTCTTGCATTAATCTCCTGATGATTATAAGCTGCATAGGGATAGGGAACTAAAATTGAGGCTTTTCCCATCGCTGTTATCTCTGCAACAGTCGATGCTCCTGCCCTGCAAACTATCAAATCTGCCACCTCATAAGCCTCTGCCATATCATATATAAAGGGTAAAATAGTGGCTTTAAAGGAAAGATTTTGATATTCCTTTGATACCCAACCATAGTCAGCCTCGCCAGTTTGATGAATTATCTGAATTTTGTCTTTTAGGGGAATTAAATATGGTAGTCCCTCAGTCATTGCTTTATTTATCTTTCTTGCTCCGAGACTCCCTCCAAAAATCAGTAAAGTTAATCTCCCCTCTTCGAGTCCAAAAATTTTAAATGCCTTTTGCTTGTCCCCTGATAGGATCTCACTTCTTATTGGAGTACCTGTAAGATAAACTTTTTCCTTAGGAAAATAATCTATAGTTTCTGGATAGGTTATGGCAATCGCATCTGCGAATTTACCAAGAATCTTATTTGCCAACCCTGGTACAGTATTTTGCTCAAGAATAACTGTGGGAATTTTATTTAATGAAGCAGTAAAAACCATTGGTAAAGAGGCATAGCCCCCTACTCCAAAAACAATATTAGGTGAAAAGGCTCTTATAATTTTCCTGCATTCAGAGATAGACTTAAGTAATCCTAACAAAGACTTTATCTTATTACTTACTGACTTACCTACAAAGCCTCTTACGGAGATAAGCTTCAATTCATAGCCTAATTTGGGAATAACCTTTGCCTCTAAGCCCTTCTCTGTTCCGATGAATAAAATTTCTGAATTAGGATTTTTACTCCTAATATAGGATGCTAATGAAACCCCAGGAAAGAGATGCCCGCCCGTTCCTCCTCCGGCTATTATTACCTTCATGAAAATCTTCTCCCTCTGTTGTAGTATCTATAGGGCTTCTTTAACCTTGGTTCGATAATTGAAAAATCTTTAGAGGAATAGGCCAAATTATTTTTGGATAGATTAAGCAAAACTCCCACTGCTAAAAGACTGACCAACATAGATGAGCCTCCATAACTTATAAAGGGAAGGGGCAGTCCCTTTGTTGGCGCAAGACCAGTAACAACAGCAAAATTTATCAAAGCCTGAATAGACAGCATAATAGTAATTCCAGAGGCAAGAAAATAATAGAAGGATTCAGATTGTCTTACAGCAATCTTGAAACCCCTTATAGTAAAAATAAAAAATAGAACAATTACAGCACAGGCACCTATGAATCCCATTTCCTCTCCAATGTGGGCAAAAATAAAATCCGTATGAATCTCTGGTAGATAGGCAAGCTTTTGTTTTCCTTCACCAAGCCCCTGACCTGTGAGCCCTCCGCTTCCAAGTGCTATAAGAGATTGAGTAAGTTGAAATCCGCTTCCTTGAGGATCAGCCCATGGATCAAGAAAGGATGTAATTCTCTTCCATCTGTAAGGTTCTTTTGCAAGATAAAATATCACAGGTATTGCAAGTAAAAGCGATGCACCTATATATCTCAAATTAATTCCTGCGATGAAAAGCATGGTAAAAGTAATAATACCCAGTGTCATGGCTGCACCAAAATCAGGCTGTTTAAGAAAAATGATTTGAAATATTCCCATGACTCCCAAGGGTATTAAAAAATGAATTAATCTATCTTTTCCATAGTCAGGACGACTTAAAAACCAGGCAAGAAAAAATACCATAGCAAATTTAACAAGTTCAGAGGGTTGAAACACGCTTGGCCATAGTTTTAACCATCTCCTTGCTCCGCCAGCACTGACTCCTAAAGGTGAAAATACCAGTATGAGTAATAAAAAAGAGATTATCAATAAAGGAAAAACAAGTCTCTTTAATTTTTCCTTTGGAATGTATATAAATATGATCATCATAATAGAACCTATTACAAGAGTGAATAACTGCTTTTGTAAATAGATTAAACCACCCTTGTCAACATATTTTGCCTTCACAGAGGCTAAAACAGAGGTGGCACTGTAAACTGAAATGAGACCTATTATTATAAGAGAAATAACAGTAATTATAAGAGTTTTATCAATTGAACTTCTATTCATAGAGAATGCACTATCTCCTTAAATGTTTCTCCTCTGTGTTCAAAATTTCTGAACATATCAAAACTTGCACATCCCGGAGAGAGCAAAACAACATCTCCCTTGCGAGAAATCTCTTTTGCCTTGAGAACTGCAGATTTCATATCCTTTTCTAAATAATAAGGAACAAAATCACCAAGAGAATCTGCTATTTTCTGGCTTGCCTCTCCTATGAGAATTAAAGCCTTTACTTTCTCTTGGACAAGCTCTCTGAGAACTGTAAAATTACCATCTTTATCCCTTCCACCTGCTATTAAAATAACATTGCCAGCAAAACTCTCAAGAGACTTTGCCACAGCATCTACATTTGTTCCTTTAGAATCATTTATGTAACTTACTCCTTCAATCTCTCTAACAAATTCCATTCTATGTGGTAATCCTGGAAATTTTGTAACAACTTCTTTTATAGCTTCCCCACTGCATTCTACTGAAAAGGCAAGAAGAGAAGCAGCCATGATGTTTTCTATATTGTGAACTCCTTTAATTTTAAAAGAATCTTTAGGCAATACAGTGCCTTCCATTTCTTGCCTTATTTTTTCTGGAAGCTCCTCTCTTGCATAGAATCTAACAAAGTCTCTCTCTAAAAAAGCTCCATAGACTCTTTGTACTCGGCTAAAATAAAAAATGTGGGGGAGTTTACCTCTCTTTAAATATACATTACGAAGGTGTTCAATAGCTGATACTGTATTCTTATCATCCATATTAAGAACAAGAAAATCATCTCCTCCCTGATTCTGAAATATTTTAGCTTTTGCCTCCATGTATTCTCTCATTCCAGAATATCTGTCCATGTGATCAGGGGTTATGTTAAGAATAGCCGCTGAATGAACTTTAAAATTCCTTATTCCTTCAAGCTGAAAACTCGAAAGCTCAAGAACCAGATAATCAATATCAATATGTTCGCTATAAATTTCATAAACTACTTCTGCCATAGGGAAACCTATATTTCCTGCAAGGACAACTTTTTTACCATCCTTTTTTAAAAATTCATAGGTAAGTGTAGAGGTAGTTGACTTGCCATTTGAACCTGTTATACCAATTATCTTTATATCTGGCTTAAGAAGAGTTAGTATTTCCCAGCTCATTTCTATTTCACCAATCACAGGAATACCCTTATAAATAGCTGAAACAATAGAGGGAGTGCTCATTGGAACACCTGGGCTAACCACGACAATCTGAGCTTCTTCTAAAATCTCCGGAGGATGTGCTCCTCCAACCATTCTATAAAAACTCTGTGAAACTGACTTTAAATCTTTTTCTATTTCCTCTGTTGGTTTTTTATCATTTATAATTAATTTCACACCAAGACAAGAGAGTAATTTTGCTAGCGCAATTCCGCTTTTACCAAGTCCTACTATAGCAACCTTTCTATCTTGCAGTTCAGATAGACTGGGAATTAATCTTTGCATTTCCTGTCCTCTTTTGTTTAGATTTTTTGCGTGTAATTTTTTTTGTTTTTATATCCTTTTTGCTTGAAGTGTTCTTTTTTGTTTTTACAACCTGTTTTTTACTTTCTAAAGATTTTGTCTTATTATAGGAAGCCTTGAGGACTGGCCTTTCCTGCGTAAATTGAACAAAGGGCTCATTTTTCCCAGATAATACATTTTCTGCCTTTGCTAAAAGAATCTCCGTATCTTTCCAAAGTTTGTCTCTATGTGGAACCCCTAATATGGCAGTATATACAAGTCTATTGTCAATCCTTGCAGCACTTACAAAACAATGCCGTGCTCTCTTTGTATAGCCAGTTTTACCTCCTATTATATTGTCCTCTGTCCATAATAGTTGATTAGTATTCTGGATAAAATGTTCTTTCCCATCTTCGGAATGGATAACATAAACACGAGTTTGTATTACTTCCCTTATCAAAGGATAAGATAAAGCATGGGACATAATTTTTGTGAGGTCATAAACAGTTGTATACTGTTCCTTGCCAGGCAATCCCGAAGCATTAGCAAATTTTGTATCTTTCGCTCCAATTTTATTTACTTTTTCATTCATAAGTTTTATAAAATCTTCTTCTGAACCCGCTACCGCCTCTGCGAGAGCTACTGCAGCAGAATTTACAGAGCGCATAAGAGCAAGATAAATTAAGTCATGAACTGTATACACTTCCCCTGCCTTTAATTTTGGTGAAACACTTGACGTTTTTGCTGCATTTTCAGAAATTGTTATCTTTCTTTCCGGTGAAAGTCTTTCGAGAGCAACCATTACTGTGACAAGTTTTGTTGTACTTGCAGGTGGAAGTTTTAGATGAGGGTTTTTACCATAAAGAATTTTCCCTGTCTGCGCATCTACTGCCACTGCAGTGGGAGCATCCATGTCATCTGCAAAAGAAATTGAGTGGAGTAGGAACAGAAGAAAAAATAGAGATAAAAATTTTAAGCAAACTTTTAAACTTAGACTTTCTACCAGTTTTTTCATTTTATCACCTCAGTTTTAAAGTTAAAAGACTTAAAAGGGCAAGAATAATGCCTATAATCCAAAACCTAACAATAACCTTTGGTTCAGGCCACTTTTTCAACTCAAAATGATGATGTAATGGAGCCATACGGAAAATTCTTTTACCACCTGTTAGCTTGAAGTAGCCCACTTGAAGAATAACAGAAAGAGCCTCTACTACAAAAATCCCTCCAACAAGGGCAAGAACAATCTCATGTTTTGTTATAACAGCTAAGCTACCAAGTGCTCCTCCAAGACTTAAAGATCCCACATCACCCATAAATACTTCTGCTGGATAGGCATTGTACCATAAAAATCCTAAACAGGCTCCAAGCATAGCACCGCAGAATACAGCAAGTTCACTTGTACCCGGAATATAGAGCACATATAAATATTTTGCAAATACAGCGTGACCTGATATATAGAGAAGAACAGCATTTACAATGGATGCTATTCCAACAAGTCCCACTGCTAATCCATCCATTCCATCTGTAAGATTAACAGCATTGGAAGAACCAACAATAACAAAAATAGCAAAGGGTAGATAAAAAATTCCTAAATCAATGAGCCATTGTTTAAAAAAGGGTATACTCAAAACAGTCGTATAGGGATCTTTAGGATTGAAATAAAGAAATAATGTTACTGCCGAAGCTAAGATTAACTGAACAAGCAACTTATATCTTCCAGGAAGGCCCTTATAGTTTCGTCTTGAAACTTTGAGATAGTCATCAATGAAACCTATTAGTCCGAATCCAAGAAAGCTTAAAATCATTATCCACACATATTGATTCCTCAGGTTTCCCCATAATAAAACAGAGATTAAAACTGAACCTATAATTATTATTCCTCCCATTGTAGGAGTTCCCTCTTTTTTTAGATGACTTTTAGGACCGTCATCTCTTATATGCTGAGTAAGACTTAAACTTTTTAACCATCTTATGCATGCAGGAGCAATAAGAAAGGTAAAAAAGAAAGAGGTCAGAATAGCAAGCATTGTTCTGAACGTTATATATCTGAATACATTGAAAACAGAAATCTGATCACTCAGACTATAGAATAGCTCGTAAATCATTCCCTCTGTCCCCTCATTAGAATCTCTAAAACATTTTCCATTTTCATCCCTCTTGAACCCTTAATCAATAATATCTCTCTACCTTTTAGCTGATCTTTGAGAAAATTTCCCGCTTCTTCAGCTCTTTCAAATACATGTCCATTCACATATCTTAATGCATTTTTTATAAACTTTCCCACTCCAACAAAATTGTCTATCTCCATTTCTTTAAGCCATCTGCCTAAATCTTCATGGGCCTTTTCGGAATACTCTCCTAACTCAAACATATCACCTAATACAGCTATTGCCTTTTTGTCCTTCTTTCTGCGTGCAAGTTCTTCAATAGCAACTTTCATTGATGAAGGATTGGCATTATAGGCATCAAAAATTATCTCTATACCATTAATTCTTATAATTTCCCCACGCATCTTGGGTGGAGTAAAAGAGCTTAAAACCTCCCTAATCATGCACTTGGATATACCAAAATACAGAGCAACAGCGCATGAGGCTGTTATGTTATAAACATTATGCAAACCAATAAGATGAGTTTCCACAGGAAAGCTGGAATTTTCCATATTAAAGATAAAACTCACCCCATCATTGCTAAAATTTATATCACTTGCATAATAATCAAAATTATTTTTTAATCCGAAAGTTAAAAGATTTCCCTTCCAATTTTTAAGTCCTTCAATTAAAAATTGATCATCCCCATTAGCAAAAACAGTTTTTACGAAAGGAAGAACCTCCAGCTCACCTTCTCTTACTCCTTCCAAAGAACCAAAACCTTCAATATGTTCGTAGCCTATGTTTGTTATAACCGCATATTGGGGATTAACAATATTACAAAGATCTCTTATGTCACCCCTTCTATTCGTGCCAAGTTCAAGAACCATAATCTGTACATTACTTTCTATCCTACTTATACAGAGAGGAACTCCAACATTATTATTAAGATTTCCCTCTGTCTTTAGAATCTTGTATTTTTTAGATAAAAAAGCTGAAATCAAATCTTTTGTAGTTGTTTTACCATTGCTTCCTAAAACAGCAATCACCTTACCATTAAAATTACTCCTTAAGTGTCTCGCTAAAGCCTGTAATGCTTCAAGAGTATCTTTAACTCTTATAACCGTCTTACCCTCAAAGTCTATATCAAGGGTTTTTGAAATAACTGCTCCAGAGGCTTTTTCAAGAGCCTCTTGAACAAAGTCGTGTCCATCCCTTTTTGTTCCCTGAAGAGCAAAAAATAAATCTTTCTGCCCAATTGTTCTTGTATCAATAGACGCGCTACTAAAAGATTGCTCGCCTTTAGATAGAACTTCTCCTCCCGTTGACTTAATAAGGTCATCAAGGGTAAACATTTTTATTTTTTTAACTCCCTTAGAATTTCTCTTAGTATTTCTTTGTCACTGAAAGTAAATCTCTTACCCTTTATTTCTTGATAATCCTCATGTCCTTTACCAGCAACAATCAAAATATCACCCTTTGCACACATACTAACACCTACTCTTAAAGCCTTTTTACGATCAGTAACAACAATAAAATTATCCTTAATTATTCCCTCTTCAATATCCCTTATAATCTCCCTTGGTTCTTCCCATCTTGGATTATCAGAGGTTAGAATTACATAATCACTCAATTCTGAAGAAATCCTCCCCATCTCAGGTCTCTTACCTCTATCACGATTACCACCACAACCAAAAATAGTGATAATTCTACCTTTATGTCCCAACTCCTCTCTAAGAGTAATTACACTTCTGAGAAGTCTTTCAAGAGCATCGGGAGTATGAGCATAGTCTAGAAAGACAAGAAGGTTCTGTCCTTCCTTAATATTCTCAAATCTTCCATCTGGAGCTTTTGCTTCTAATAGAGCTGATTTTATGGTATTTAAAGGAATATTAAGAGATAAAGCAACTCCTATGGCACTCAAGGTGTTATATATATTTGGAATGCCGAGTAAGGGTGTTTTTAAAAAATGCTTTTCTCCATTTATGAAAGATTCAATCTCTGTTCCGTCAAACATTAATTTATAACTTTTTACATATATATCAGCTTGTGAATTTTGAAGAGAGAATAAAATTTTTCTTCCCTCAACTTCCTGTGATAACCTTTTCCCATATTCGTCGTCGATATTTATTACAGAAACTCCATCTCTTTTTAAAAGCTCTTTAAAAAGTCTCTTTTTTGCCTTAAAGTAATCCTCCATATCCTTGTGAAAATCCAAATGGTCTCTTGAGAGGTTTGTAAAAACTGCCACTTCAAAATCTGAATAATCAACTCTTCTTAATGCCAATGCATGAGAAGAAACTTCAGAAATAACATATTCAATACCTCTATCTAACATCTCTCGAAGTAACTGCTGAAACTGCAAAGCCTCTGGTGTCGTATGCTGAGCCTTTATTTCCTCATCATCTATTAGATATTTGATAGTGCCTATTAAACCTGTCCTTTTCCCTTCTTTTTTAAGTATTTCTCTGATTAAATAGGAGGTTGTTGTCTTGCCATTTGTTCCTGTTATTCCTATAAGATGAATTTTTTTTGAGGGATTACCATAATATTTACTGGAAATCCAGGCAAGAGCGTCTCTGGAATCGTTGACACCTATCCATGTTACTTTATTATCAGGTTTATAACGTGCATTTTCATATACTACAGCAACGGCACCTTTTTTTATAGCTTCCTTTATAAAATCATGACCATCAATGTTTTGCCCCGGAATTGCAACAAAAATAGAGTTTTCTTCTATTTCTGTCGAATTGAATTTAATATCCTTAAATTCCACATTAACAGAACCAGAGATTTCAAAATCATCCCTTAGGATTTCTGAAATTTTCATCTTGAAGTAACTACCTTTCTATCAACTTCCTTATTATTTATACTAACAATAAGTCCCTTCTCTTTTGCATCATCTCTTGGAACATTTAGATAAGCTAATGCTTCATCAGAAATAGCCTTAAAAACTGGCCCAGCCACAACTCCTCCATAATGAGCTCCCTTTGGATCGTGTATTACAACTATCAGAGCGATTCTGGGATTTTCGGCTGGGATAAAGCCTACAAAAGAACTAACATATTTATCTTTTGAGTATTTTCTTATTTTAGGGTCATATTTCTGCGCTGTTCCAGTCTTTCCTGCTACGTTGTTACCTTCAACTTTAGCTGTAGTAGCTGTACCACCTTCCTGTGTAACCTTTTTAAGAATTTCTCTCATAGTATAAGCCGTTTTCTCAGATAAGATTCTATCTCTTTGAATAACGGCTTTATATAAAATATTACCATCTGGAGAGCGTATTTCGGAAACAACGAATGGTTTTACAAGGTATCCACCGTTGGCAATAGCAGAATATGCTCGTAACATTTGAAGAGCCGTAACAGCTACTTCTTGACCTATGGGGATTGCTCCTATTGAAGTGCCAGACCATTTACTAACAGGCTTAACATGCCCCGATATTTCTCCTGGAAGATCTATCCCGGTCTTTTGTCCTATTCCAAATCGCCTAATATATTCATAAAGTTTTTCTCTTCCAAGCATCATAGCAACTTTTATCGTACCCACATTAGAAGACTTTTGAATGATTTCTTCAAAGGAAAGTACTCCATATTTATGAACATCTTTGATTCTTTTACCTCCTACTTCGATAAAACCAGGAGCACAATCTATTTTTGTACTCGTTTTAATAATATTCTCCTCTAATGCTCCAGAGGCAGTGACAATTTTAAAAGTAGAACCAGGTTCATATAAATCGGTTATTGATCTATTCCTTATAGAGGATACATTTTTTACTGTTTTTAGATCATTTGGATTGTATGTTGGCCTGTTTGCTAAGGCAAGAATCTCTCCTGTAAAGGGATCCATCATGATAACTGTTGCTGATGAAGCCTGCCACTTCTTCATTGCCTCATCAAGGTGTTTTTCAACAATATGTTGTAGACCTTCATCAAGCGTTACAAAAACATCATTACCTCTAATTTCCGAATAAACTCCATCTGATAATTTTTTGCCTTTCGCATCTCTTAAAACTACTTTAGAGGTTTTTTGTGCCTTAAGATAGTTATTATAATGTCTCTCTAAACCTTCTATGCCGTCCTCATCAATATTTACAAACCCTAACACATGAGAGGCAATTGGACCCTTTGGATAATACCTTACATGTTCAGTAACGAAACCTACACCTTGAATATTTAATTCCTTAATTTTTTTAGCTATCTCATCATCAAGCTTCCTTTTTATCCACACAAATCTTTTATTATTCTCTGCACTGTTTATTATTTCTTTGTGATCAACTTTAATATAATTGTTTAATAAGTTGATTGTTTCATTACCTCTTATTAAGATGGGATCTATAAAAAGAGAATCCTTCTCTAAAGAAATTGCTAAATCTCTTCCTGACCTATCATAGATATTGCCTCTCTTAGGAAATATCTCTTCTTTTTTTACATGTTGCATATTAGCTTTTTGAAGATAGACTTCATGTTCAACAAACATTATGAGAAAAAGTCGAAAAATTATTATTCCAAAGAATAAAAATGTAAGATATTTAAGGATATTAATCCTTAGATTCATCTTTTAGTCTCGATGATTATAGCTAATCTTACTAACTGATACGGATTTATCTGTTATATATACTACTTTTTTCCTATCAGGGAAATTGAGAGAAATGACTTCTCCCTTCTCAAGTCTTGCTATACTTGTTAAAGAAGACCTTTGTGCCAATAACATTTTTTGTTCTCTTAAAAGGCTTTTCTTTTTTTCTTCCAATTGACTTAACTTATATTCAATAGCTATAACATTTGACCTTATCCATAAAATACCAAACAGGGCTAAAACAATAAAAAAAACAAACATACAACTCATAAAACCAAACCCTCTGCTTTTACAGATGAGTCTATTCATAATTTTTCACCTCCTCTTAATCTTGCACTCCTTGATGAGGGATTTTTTGTTATTTCTTCTAATGAGGGAACTATCGATTTCTTTGTTATTATTAAAAGATTGCCTTTTTTCTCTTCCTCTTTAAGAAAATTCTTTACTATTCTATCCTCACCAGAATGATAAGATATGAGGACTATCCTCCCACCTTTTTTGAGTAATTCAACAGCTACCTTTAGACCGTCTCTAAGTTCCTCTCTTTCTTTATTAACCTCCATTCTTATTGCTTGAAAAATTTGTGTTGCAGGGTGGGTCTTACCTTTTTTAGGGATGATTCTCTTTACCAAGTCAGCTAATTCTTTGCATGTATCAATAGTTTTTTTTTCTCGTTGTCTAATAATTTCTCTTGCTATTTTCCTTGCAAAGGGTTCATCACCATAATCTTTAAATATTTGAATCAATTTATATTCAGGATATTTGTTTACCACGTTCCAAGCTGTAAGCGAAGTTGATTGATCCATTCTCATATCAAGAATTTCATCTGAATAAAAGCTAAATCCTCTTGATAAATCTTTAATTTGAAGCATAGAAATGCCAAGATCAAAAAGGATTCCGTCAACCTTTTCTACTCCAATATCATAAAGTGCTTCTTTAAGCTGAGAAAAATTAGCTTTTTTTAGAATTGCTCTCCTATCATTGATAAATTCTTTAGCACATTCTATTGCCCTTTCATCCCTATCAAGTCCTATCAATATTCCATTAGGGCTAAGTCTATTAAGAATCTCTAATGAATGCCCACCACACCCTAAAGTAGCATCTACGTATATCCCGTCTTTTTTAATGTTTAGCAGTTGAACAACTTCTTCAACCATTACTGGAGTATGAATACTTTTATATTCCATACTTAGCAAGGGCATCCTGTATCCTCTTAATATCTACTTTTGTTGGGTCTGTAATGTTATCCCATGTTGGCTTATCCCAAATTTCTATTCTTTCAATCTGTCCTACAATAACTACTTCAGAATTAATACCCGCATCCTGTCTGTGTTCATAGGGAACAAGTAACCTTCCCTGCTTATCAAGTTCGCAAGGAACTGCTGAAGCTATAACTCTTCTTAAAAAATACATTACTGCTTCATCAGACCTTGGTAGTTCCCTTATTTTCTCTTCCATTTTTAGCCACTCTTCCAGAGGATATAGATGCAATGCTTTATCAAAGGGAGCATTTGTTAAGTAGAGTTTTCCCGAGGAGTATTTGCTTGCCAAAACCTCTCTAAGAGAAGCTGGCATTATAACTCTTCCCTTTTGGTCTAAATTATGGTAATATTTTCCTATGAAAGATATCATGCTCCACTTTCCACCACTATTTACCACCAATAATATAGGAAAGTGAAAATTTTGTCAAGAGGTAATTTAAATGTCAGAAAAAATTTTTGAATTCTTTGAAAAAAAACTGGAAATGTTTAGAGAAAAATACCTTTATCGTTCAATCAAAGATATGGAATCAAAGATTGGAATGGAAATTACTTTAAATGGGAGAAAATTTATAAATTTTGCTTCCAATGACTATCTTGGATTGAGTCAACATCCAGCTGTTAAAGAGGCAGCGATAGAGGCAATAAAATTATTTGGGACAGGAAGCGGAGCTTCAAGATTACTCAGCGGAGGTACGGTAATTCATAAAAAGTTAGAAGAATTATTATGCAAATTTAAAAATTCTCAAGCATCCCTCATATTAAATTCGGGCTATACGGCTAATACATCTATAATACCTTCTATTGCTCAGGAAAATGACATCATTTTCACAGACGAATTAAATCATGCAAGTATAATAGATGGTTGTAGGTTAAGCAGAGCAGAGAAAGTTATCTATAAACATGGTGACATGGATGATTTAAATAGGCTAATAAAAAAGTCATCTTGTAGGGGTAAAAAAATAGTCATAACCGATACAGTATTTAGTATGGACGGAGATATAGCTCCTATTAGTGACATTTATGAACTATGCAAAAATGAAGAAGCCTTGCTTTATCTGGACGATGCTCACGGAACTGGCGTTTTAGGACAGGGTTTTGGAGCACTTAAACATTTTAAGTTAGATTCGGATAGTTTTATAATTCAAATGGGAACTTTTTCAAAAGCATTAGGTTCCTTTGGAGCTTTTGTATGCGGTTCATCAACTTTAATAGACTGGTTTACCAATTCTTCAAGGGGTTTCATCTTTTCAACTGCTCTACCTGCAAGTATAGCAGCATCTGCCTACGCTTCTCTAAAGATTGTAATAGAAGACAGTAATTTTGTCCAAAAACTTTGGGAAAATACTTATAAAGTTATAGGAATAATAAAAAGTCTCGGTTTAAAAACAACCAACACTCAGACTCCTATTATTCCAATAATTTTTGAAGATATCAAAGATGCTATGCATGCTTCAAGTCTATTAGAAGATTCTAATATTTACGCACCTGTAATAAGACCGCCTACAGTTAAAATACCTCGAATAAGACTAACTGTATCAGCTGCCCATAAAGCAGAAGAGATTGAAGCATTAGAGCATGCCTTAAAAAGATTATAAGGGCAAATAGGCACGAGCATTAAGAAAAAGATCAGACCTCTCACCTGTTTGAAATTTATGAAAGCCAGCTATTGCTATCATCGCTGCATTGTCTGTACACAGAGCTTTCGATGGAAGATAAACTTCTATTCCATCCCCTTCAAGCTCCATTGCTCTCTTCCTTAATTCACTATTAGCGGCAACGCCACCTGTTATAACTACTCTATTAAGCGCCTCTCCTTTCAATGCTTTTTTTATTTTTTCTATTAGTACCTCTACCACAACAGCTTGAAAGCATGCAGAAAAGTCTTTCTTAAAATCTTCAGGTGGATTGCCTTCCTGAATGTTTAAACTTTTAAGCAGTACTTTTATCGCTGTCTTTAAGCCACTAAAACTGAAATCTAAACTTCCATGTAAAAAAGGTTTTGGTAATTTATATTTGTTAGGATTTCCCTCTTGCGCTAAAGCATCTATAATAGGACCACCAGGATAGCTTAATCCAAGCATTTTTGCAACTTTATCATAGGCTTCACCAGCAGCATCATCCCGTGTTCTACCAAGTTCCCTATATTTACCAAAATCATCAACCCTATAAAGACTTGTGTGCCCTCCTGAAACAATGAGGCTTAAAAAAGGAAACTCTGGATATTTTTCTTCTAAAAAAACGGCTTGAATGTGAGCGTCCAGATGATTAACTCCAATAATAGGCTTTTGGGCTGAAAAGCTTATGGACTTTGCAAAACATAATCCTACAAGAAGAGAACCAATTAATCCTGGTCCATGGCATACGCTTATTAAGTCAATTTCCTTTAACTCAACATTAGCTATACTTAGAGCTTTTTCTGTTACATCCCAAATCCATTCCAAGTGTTTGCGGGAAGCAATTTCAGGAACAATTCCACCGTATTTGCTGTGAAATTTTATCTGCGATGATACAATATTGCTAAGTATTTTTCTGTCCTCTATAACAGCAGCTGAGGTATCATCGCAGGAAGTATCAATTCCAAGTATTAACATCTATTACATGCTTCCGTAAGAGTGTAATCCGCTTAAAAATAGGTTCACTCCAAGATAGGTAAAGATGGTGACAATAAAACCAAATACTGCAACCATTGAAGTTTTACTTCCGCTCCAGCCTCTAATAAATTTAGCATGAAGATAAAAAGCATATACAAACCAAGTAATTAGTGACCAAGTCTCCTTAGGATCCCAGCCCCAGTATCTCCCCCAAGCCTGATCTGCCCAGATTGCACCGAAGACAAGTCCACCTATTGTAAATATGGGAAATCCGAAAGCTATCCCTTTATAGGTTATTTCTTCAAGAAAGTTTGCATCAATTTTAAGCTCTTTTAGAATTTTTACTATAAGGTCACCTAATTTCCAAAAAATTATAATGAAAACAAACATTGTTATCCAGCTTAAAGTTGAAATAAAAGCTGAAGCGTTTCCTAAGGTAGAATGGAATATCCTAACAGCCTTTGGATTTCCTGCTGATGCAATATCAATTACCATAGAAAGTAGTACAAAAACCATCAAACCTAAGAGAGTGGTAGAAAAAATATACTTAAAGGATTTTTTGTTATCTGAACTAATGATAATATGAAGTAACCCTGTGATAAAACTTATAGCAAAGGCTGCATAGGATATGAAACTTAAGGTGACATGAGCAAGTAACCAATTGCTTTTAAGGGCAGGAACAAGGGGTTGAACTTCCTTTGTTATTCCAAGCAATTCTGTAAGTCCAATTGATATACCAGCAATAATTGAAACAAAAACACCAAGGCTTTTCTTCCTATATTTCCACTCAATAAAAAGATACCCTATAACAAGACATAAAACAAAAAAAACTAAACTTTCATAGAGATTTGTGATAGGAATACTTCTCATAAATGAGTGATTAATAGCATACATTTCCTTAACTCTCTGAATAAAACCAAAAATATGTGCTAAGACTCCAAAGGAAAGTGCTCCTGTTGCCAAATAGCCTATCTTATTGTTTTTTGTAAGTAAATAGACAATGTATAAAGGCATAGCAAGAATGTAAAGTAAACCAGCAATCGATATTATCTGATAACTCATTCTTTATCTCCTTTCAGTTTGTTAATTAATTCATCAAGCTGTTTTTCAATCATAACCTTACCCTTAGAAGAGGGAGAATAAAAGACTACTTTATCTTTATTTATTGTAACAAAATAATTAATTGGGCGAAGAAATAGAGATATAAAAAGTCCTATGCAGAGTAATATAGAACCTATGTAGATTAAGGGAACGCCTGGATCTTTCCTCACTTGTAGTCCTGTAAACTGAGCTCCCCATAGTTCATCAAATCTTATTTTTCCATAGGGAGTTTCCCAAGTTTCTGGTATCTTTTTAAGTATCCAGTGGTGAGTCTTTTTCCCACCATCTTCAAACTCCAACAATACAGCAGGATTTATCATATCTGTAGTCATATTGAATAGCCTCCCCTGTTCATCTATGCCTAAGGCTGGAGAGAAATCTACAACTGAAAGGGTAAATGACTTGCCTGGGATTTTAAATTTCTCCTCAAACTTTACTTTAATTGGAATCTCTTTTCCACCTTCATCAGAGTAAGTGAATCTAAACTCTGAGTGTTCTGCTGGCTGAAAACCATAGCTTGCCTGATAAAAAGTTATTCCCTTATATGAAAAAGGTTGATTGACCTCTACTACTACATTGTCTTTGCTATTAAACTTTATTGTCTGTCCATTTTCTAAGACTCTTAAATAACTTCTGTAAGCTTTTGGAACTGCTGAGTTTTCATAATAATCTACTTCAAACCTGTCACATACAATCTGAAAATTAAGAGGAATTGCCTTACCTTCATCAGAAATTGCAAAGTCAAGACCCGTGCCTTCTACTATATTCATATGTCCTCTGAAGCCGAAAAAGGTCCCTAAGAGTGCCCCTGCAAGAATAATAAGAATACTTAAATGCGTAAGATAAACAGCAAGTCTTGTTTTCTTCCATTTTTTTGCCTCTAATTGAACACCTTCAGGAGTTTGAAAAATATTGCTCGAAAAACCTTTCTTTTTTAAAATATCTAAAACTTTATCAACTATGTTTGATTTATTGGATAATTCTAAATCTCTTTTTACTGGCATTCTTTCTAATATTTGGTGAGAGAGAGGTTGAGGAGCAGTTTTATAGGACTTTAATAGATTGGGAAGCCTATCAATTGAGCAAACTATCAGATTAAGAGCAAACATAAAAAGCAGAAAAGTAAACCACCAACTGTGATAAAGATTGTTTAAATCTAAGAGGCTCACTATTTCATAGGCTTTTGTAGCGTTATTCATTGATAGAAATTTTGAGAAAAATCTGATAGTAGCTTCTGGTTCTATCTGTTGAGGGATAATAGTACCTATTGCAGCACCTATGGATATCACAATAAATAAAGCCACTGCAAGATCGACAGAAGCAAAAAAATTCCATATTTTTTCATTCCATTTTTCAAGCTTTGACATGAACCCTCCGAAAAATACTTTTTTCAAAAACCTTTAATTTCTATAATACCCTAAAATTGCTAATAGCGGTAAACTCTATTATGAAATTAAAAGATATTTTACTCAGCTACTTGAGATTACAAGGCTTCTCTCCACCCACTAAAGAGGAATTATTCCGAAATTTTTGACCTATTATGAGAGTTCGATCTAAATTTTAAATAGTTTATCCGTAATAAACATCAATAACCTAAGTTAACTAATTAAAAAAACACCATTTGCCATGAAAAACAATATTTTGCTATATTATTATATTCGGCGGCGTAGCTCAGTTGGTCAGAGCAGACGGCTCATATCCGTCGTGTCAGGGGTTCGACTCCCTTCGCCGCCATTTTTATTTTATGATTGGCTCCATCTGTAAAGCTGGATGCTCCACACGGGTTAGAAACTCGAGCAAACATTCCACATCTGTGCAAACTGTTTCATCGGCAATTTTATCAATAAGGTCTGGAATTCCTTCCTCTTCTACCCGCTTCTGTAAGGATTCTTTTACTCTTTCTTTTAACTCTTTCGGCATCCAGACAATTCTTGGGATTCCACCATCACCTTTTAGAAATTTTCTTGATGTAATATAGTTCACTCCTACACCCATAAATCCCGGAGTTTGAACTCCGCCACCAATCATTCCTGCAAGAGTGGAAAATTTCATACCAATAGGGGTCATGCCTGAATATCCACGATTTACAATCATAACACCATTTGCTTCAGGCACCACTGCTACAATGCATTCAAAACAACCACAAGAGGTCATCGGGTTTTCCATAATTGAATAAAGATTTATTGCCTCAGTCTCTCCACCTGAATGTTTCTTCACATATTCATCAACACCACTATATCTACCGTATGCATCATTGATTAACTGCCCCTTGGCTACAGGCTGGTTTCCACCTGTTGGTTCAATCTCGTAAGCTGCCTTGGCATCAAGCCAAGTGAATGCTCCGCAAAGACCCGGACGCTCTGGTGTTATTACACATACGTGCTTTGGTGCAAAGCTTTGGCAGAGTAAACAGGAATAAAATTCCCCTACATCCTCATCTGTAAGGCTGGCGAGCCTTAAATCCCTTTGTTTGTATTCCTCTTTTGCTTTTTCACGAAGGGTTAAAACATCTTGTTCATCGGTATAAAGCAAAACCTCAACTTTGTCAACAATGCTACGAAATCTCGCCTTAGTCATCGTCACTATGATTAGACCAAGATGCTTAAGTGTCATTCCTGCTTCTTTTGCTCTTTTACTAATTCTTATCCAGTTTATGTCTCTTTGTCCTATATGCCAAAGTCCTTCTGCTTCATTTATAAAGGTATGAATCTGCCTCTCAATAACAGGCTCAAAGTCTTTTTGCATCTTCTTGCCAGCCACATTTACAACTATTCCAAGAGGCATTCTCCCGCCTTGTTCATAAAGAGTTTCTGAGCTTTCTCCAATTATTTCAATCTTTTCGTCCTCAACCTCGCTTAAATCTCTCATGCTAACCCATTCAAAAGCTGGTGTTTTCTGACCGCCAAACTCTATGAAAGTATCTTCTTTTCTAATCCTTTCTCCTTCAAATGCTGGTCCATAGGCTACAGGTATTGGAGGTTTTTCAACTACTATCTTTAATCCTCTTGTCTCAATTGCCTTTTTCACGATCTTTGCATAATCGAGTTCCGATAGGATTAGGGGATACTCAGCAATTTCAGGGATTGAAACCTCTGGAAGGCTTTGGTCAGTTATAAGGGGAATTGCAAAAACCGCTGCACCTAATGCCACAGCTACTGCCTTTTCATTAATGCTACCAAAGGCAATAGCAAAAGCATTTATTCTCTTTCTTACATAATCAATTATCGCATCTTTATCACCTACAGTTTGACCACCGAATATGAGTGATGCTCTCACTGCCCAGTCAAGAACAAAAATTGCCTCTTCAGTTTTTACGCCTACAGGAACTATGTAAGCCTCAAAACCATGTCTTTCCCCTGTTTTTAAAAACTCCTCTGCAACTTGACCAATGAGGAAAGTAAGAATCCTTTTTTCTTGAAGCTCTTTAATAATGGATAAAAGTTTTTCTCTTTCAAGACTTCCAACTAAAACTGCTACAGCGGGGATTCTTCCATCAACAAGCTGAACTCCAAGGGTTCTCTGAATTGTATCTCCAAGAAAGCCATAAAAGGCAGATTCCTCTTTTTGCTCGGAATGGCAAAAGAGCAAAGTAAGATAAATCTCAGCAATATAAAGATAGTTTAGGGAAAGACTGATGGGATCAAGGGATTGAGAGAGTTTTGCCTTTGTATTATCAAAAAAGTTTTTAAGTTCTGAAAGCTCTGTTATTTTTATTCCTTCAAGAGCATAAATGAGCGGCAGTCCGTAGGCTGTATCTGGTAGCTCAATTTGAAAGGATTGCCCTTTTCCATAAATGGTTTTATCTAAAAGTTTCTCTGTCTCTATCAATAACTCATCTAATGCTTTTTTTGTAATCTGAATTAGTTGCTCAAGCACTCTCTGTCTCTCACATAATTTTTAAGGAAGGCTGGAATTCCACTTGCCTCTTTTGTTCCTATAATTACTTTCCAGCCAGGAAGCTTATCTTCTATTGCCCCTTTGAGCATTGCCACATAACCGGGAATAATTAATTCACGGTGATTAATTTTTTCCTCAATTCCACTATCTTTGATAAATTGAGCAATTTTGTTTGCTGAAAACTTTCCTGCTGCCCATGCTGTAAGTACACTCAATCCATCACAGTCCATGATAGCAAGCCAAGTTGGGACTTTACTGTTTTCAATCTCTCCTTTGACAAGAAAGTAAGTTAGGGCAAAGTTTGTTGTAACAATTATAGGACTACTTCCATCGGGTTCACCAATCTTGTATATGTCCTGTTTAACCTGCATGGGAACCTGCGGGTCTGAGTATATATTTTGTTTTAAAGTGAAAAGCACAAGATTTTTCCACTTCGGGATACTACTAAGCACTACTATGGAGGAGTATTTGAGAATTGCTAAAGAAGCAATGACTGTTTCATAAAAGGGATTATCTAAAAAATTATTAAGGTAATCGAAAGTTATGATTGGATATCCCAAGGCTCTTATACTTTTTTTAAGAGCTGCTCTTCTTATAATTGTGTTGTCTCTCAGTAGTTCTCCTGCTTTTTCTGGTTGACTATTAATTATCAAATCCTCAACACCTTTTTCCTTAAGTGCCTCTGTGATAGATATAATTTTTTCCACTCCTCTGGCAGAAATTCCAAGAGGAATGTTGTATTTTTTTGCAATCTCAGCCATCTCTGAATAATTCTCCTCTGTAGCACCATAAAGAATTGGTCTTTCATCCTTTAATTCCTCAAGTACAGCTAAGGCAACTTCAGGATTGGTTATTCCAAAAATTAGAGGAATATTAGGATCCTTTGCTCTAATTTTTTTTAAAGCCTCTTTTAAAACCTCGGCACTTCCTGATTCATTTCTTAAAAATATTGCATCGATTTTAAGTATTTGCCCTACTCTTTCAATCTGAGAATTTAAAATATCATCTAAATGGTTATCTATGTTTTCATCATTATCCTTAATCTCAAGAGCTAACACTGTAGGATTAAAAAACTTTTTTTCATGTCTAAATAAAACTGTTTCCTCACCGATTTTTATCTTTTCCGATTCAGAACCAAAATAAAAACCTCTTATTGGCGGCGTAGAAGCCTCCTTAAGTTTTGCCTTAACTTCCTCTGATACATCAGGACACTGCTCAATTTGAGCCTGTCCCTGGGCAACCTTCATTGCAAAGGCAAGACAGGTTGGAAATCCGCATTTCTTGCAATTTGTTTTTGGTAGAAGTTTAAAAATTTCTATCCCTGTTAAAGCCATACATATTCTCCCTAATTTTTATAGAAAAGCCACTAAAAGTAATGATAAGCTTAAAGTATACTATAAAATATTTCTAATACTTTATCTAAAGATTCTCCATCAGGACATCCACCTTGAGCCATGTCTGCCCTACCTCCTCCTTTACCTCCAACTTGCTGAGTTATGCTTTTAAGAATTTTCCCTGCATCATACTTTTCAATAGCATCCTTAGTTACTGAAAGAATGAGCATTCCCTGACCATCTATCTTTGAGGCAAGTAAAATTACAGCAGGGTGGAGCTTTTCTTTTATTTTATCTGAAAGAGTTCTTAAACTTTTTACGTCAACACCCTCAAGCTTTACGGCAAGTGCTTTTACTCCCTTTACATCTTTAGCATTCTTTATAATTTCGTCTATATTCTGACTTATAAGCCTGTTTTTAAGACTTTCAATTTCCTGTTCTTTATCCTTAAGCTCAAAAAGAAGCTTTTCAACTGCTTTTATAGGTTCTACAGATTTAAGAATCGTAGAAATTGTTTTAAGCTGCGACCTGTTTGTATTTGTAAATTTCCACGCATTCATACCTGTTACAGCTTCTATTCTTCTTATTCCAGATGCCACAGAGCCTTCCGAAAGAATATAGAAACTTCCTATCTCACCAGTGCTATTACAATGAGTACCACCGCAGAGTTCTTTGCTAAATCCAAGGATTTTAACAACTCTAACTGTATCTTCATATTTATCTTCAAAAAGGGCTATCACACCTTCGTTAAGAGCTTCATCAAGAGATTTAATCTCAATTTTCACTGGCAAATTTTCAAGTATCTTATCATTTACAATCTGCTCTATCTCTATTAGTTCTTCATCGCTTAATGCTTCAAAATGAGTAAAATCGAAGCGAAGCCTATCAGGTGATACAAGGCTACCTGCTTGTTTTACATGTTCCCCTAATACTGCCCTTAAAGCACTATGAAGTAAATGAGTAGCTGTATGATTTCTTTTTATAGCCTCTCTTCTTGCTCCATCAATTTTAGCAAACACTCTTTCGCCTTCTTTTATATAGCCCTCAACTACCCTTACTTTATGACAATGCATGCCTAATATTTTCTTTGTATCAAGCACTTCGACCTTACCTATTGGAGAAATAATTATTCCTGTATCACCAACCTGCCCACCTGATTCTGCATAAAAGGGGGTCTCAAAGAGAAATAAATCTCCTTCTTCGTCCTTAGTTAGTTCCTGTGCTCTTTGTCCATCCTTTATTATTGCAAATATTTTTGTTTCCACTTCGTAATTGGTATAGCCTGTGAATTTCAAACTTACGCTGTAGGGAATTAATTCCTTATAAACCTGACTTAAAGCTATGTCTTCAATCTTTTGAGCAGACCTTGCTCTTTCACGCTGACTATTGAGGGCTTTTTGAAATCCTTCTTCATCAAGCCTGAATTCCGAGTCCTGCACCATTTCTCTTATGAGGTCAAAGGGTAAACCATAAGTATCATAGAGCTTAAAAACCTCTTCCCCTGGAATCATATTTGAATCAGAAGCCTTTAATTTTTCTACAATTTCGTCAAAAACCTGTATGGCTCTGTCGAGACTCCTCAAAAATCTTTCCTCTTCAATCTTAATAATTTTTTCAATTCTTTCCTTTTCATTTATAATCTCTGGGTAAATGTCTCCTAATTTTTCCACAACAGGGTCAACAAAGTGATGAAAAGCAGGGCTATCATAACCTAAAAGCTTTATATGTCTACCTGCTCTTCTTATTATTCTTCTTAATACGTAGCCTCTTCCCTCATTTGAAGGAATTAAGCCTTCCGCTACTAAAAAAGTGGCTGCTCTTATATGGTCAGCAATTACCTTTATTGATATATCAGTCTTTCTATCCTTTCCGTACTTTACATTAAGAAAAGAGCATATCTTAGAAATAATAGGCGCAAAAATGTCTGTATCAAAGTTTGTTCTCTTACCCTGCATAACTGCAGTAATTCTCTCAAGTCCCATACCCGTATCAATGCTGGGTTTTGGAAGCGAAGTAAGTTTACCTTCCTCATCTTTGTTGTATTGCATGAACACAAGATTCCATAACTCAAGGAATCTATCACAGTCACACCCCACTGAACAATCGGGTCTTCCACAACTAAAATCCTCTCCCTGGTCAATTATTATCTCAGAACAGGGACCACAAGGCCCTGTATCACCCATTTGCCAGAAATTGTCTTTCTCACCGAGGCGAACAATTCTATTACTTGGGATACCAATTTCTTTTTCCCATATTTCTGCAGCTTCGTCATCTTGTTCATAAATAGAAACCCAAAGTTTTCCCTTAGGAAGATTAAAATGCTCCGTTAATAGTTCCCAGGCAAAACTTATTGCCTCTCTTTTAAAATAATCACCGAAGGAAAAGTTACCAAGCATCTCAAAGAAAGTATGATGCCTTGCAGTGAAGCCTACATTTTCAAGGTCACTATGTTTTCCTCCAGCACGCATACATTTTTGACAGGTGGTTGCTCTGCTGTATGGTCTTTGCTCTTCACCAAGAAAAACCCTTTTAAATTGAACCATACCTGCATTTGTAAATAACAACGTAGGGTCTTCCTTTGGAATCAATGGAGAACTCTTTACTAATTCATGTCCCTTTGAGATAAAGTAGTCCAGAAAGAGGTTCCGTATTTCGCTACTCTCCATAAAACTATTCCTCACCAACTATTTTCTGCTCATTGCTTATTATATAGGTAAGCTTACCATCAATAAATATAAGTCTTGATTTTAAGAGACCTAATGAAGAGGAGTAAATCCATTCCTCTCTCTGTTTCCCTTTTTCAGGGGTGAGAACTCTTGTAGATGAGGGATTACCCCAAGCATATCGTACTTGCTCTTTTGTCATTCCAAGGGTTATTTCTCCTTTAACAATTCTTTCTTGAATCTCAGGAGGATAATTTTTAATTTCCTCTTGCGTATACCTTACTCCCTGAGATGCACAGCCAAATATAAAAGCTGCAATCAACAGAATAATAAAAATTCTCATCTTTGCTCCTCCTCTAAATGTTATTTTGAGGGGATTCATTATCCCCGAGAAATTTATCATTTAAACATTTTTTCACTGTATTCCATGAAAACCCTCTACGTAAAAGAAAACCAGCAATCTTCGCTTTCCTTTTATCAGAGGATATGTCACTTAAAAGATGTTTTTTCCTTTGTATAAGCTTTTTTGCTATGGGAATTTCGTCTATTTCAGGAAGACTTTCTAATTTATCTTTTTCTATTCCTTTTCTGATCAAATAATTACGCAACCCCAATTCTCCTAAAAACCTATCCTCTGCAATCCTGTCTGCCCTTTGAATAAATTTAGAATCATCTATAAAACCCTTTTGCTTCAGATAATCTATTGTTTCAAAAATATCCTTCTCCTCAAATCCTTTTCTTTGAAGTTTTTCCTTTAATTCAGCCTCTGTTCTATCTCTAAGACTTAAAAGTCTTAATGCTAACTTTAATACCTCATTCTGTTGTTTTTTCACCTTCAGATACCTTTGGAATTTTTAACCCATAAGCTTCGTAGACCTTTGAACGAATCTCATTAAACATCTCAGGATGAGTTTTTAATTGTTCCTTAGCATTTTCTCTACCCTGAGCAAATCTGTTACCATTATAACTATACCAAGCACCTGATTTTTCAATAATTCCCTTTTCAACAGCAAGGTCAAGAATTTCACCTGCCTTTGATATTCCCTCATTAAAATATATATCAAACTCAGCTTGTTTAAAAGGCGGAGCTACTTTATTTTTTACTATCTTTACTCGCACTCTACCACCTGTAGTATCTTGCCCTTCCTTTAATGTATCTGTTTTCCTAATGTCAAGCCTCATTGAGGCATAAAACTTTAATGCTGTTCCTCCAGGTGTTGTTTCAGGATTTCCAAACATTACTCCAATTTTCTGTCTCAGTTGATTTATGAATATTACCACGGTCTGGGACTTTGATATTGCCGCTGTAAGTTTCCGTAATGCCTGACTCATGAGTCTCGCTTGCAAACCAGGTAAAGAATCGCCCATTTCTCCCTCTATCTCAGCCTTCGGAACGAGAGCAGCAACCGAGTCTATAACAATAATATCAACGGCACCGCTGCGGACAAGGGTTTCCGTAACTTCCAATGCTTGCTCTCCAGTATCTGGCTGGCTTATGAGAAGGTCTTCTATATTTACGCCTAATTTTGAGGCATAATTTACATCTAAAGCATGTTCCGCATCTATGAAAGCCGCAACTCCGCCCAATTTTTGAGCTTCTGCAATAGCATGAAGGGCAAGGGTTGTTTTTCCTGATGACTCAGGGCCGAAAATCTCTATGACTCTTCCCCTTGGATAACCCCCTATGCCTGTAGCTATATCAAGAGTAATAGAACCTGTTGGAATCACTCCAATTCCCTCTGCCTGTGCTCCTGTGCCAAGACGCATTATAGAGCCTTTACCAAAGTTTTTTTCAATCTGAGATATAGCCATCTCTAATGCTTTTAACTTATCTTTGTTCATAAATCACCTCATTCATCTTAGCTAAAACAAAAAATGCTAAGTATTTTGTTTTATTATACCATTTATGTTATCACTCAAAGGAAACCTCTCTAAAACCTCATATATGGACCCCTTTGGAGTAAGCGTACTTTTCATTAAAACAAATTCTGTCACATAGAAATAGGGTTTTTGAGCGGGGTTATCTATCAGTTTATTTTCTCTAAAAGTTTTCCATATTTTTTCATATATATATCTGCCATTCTGAAAATTTTTAACCCTTGCAAGAGTTATGTGAGACTTAAATCCTCTATGTTCCTTTTCAATGCCAAATTTATAAATTTCTTCATCCACTTTAACTGCAAGCTCTTTAAGAACTTCTGAAGATTCTAAACCAATCCATAAAACTCTTGGTTTTGCTTTATCTGGGAAAACTCCTGGATGGGAAATTTTGAGAGTAAATGGTGAAAATCCCTTTGCTAAGTCTTTCAAAGATTTAACTATCAAAGATATCAAATCTATTTCTATCTCACCGATAAATTTCAATGTTAAATGTAAATTTTCCTTTTTAACAAAATTGACACCTTCGACGGAGGATTTTAAATTAATGAGTTTATCTATAAAATTTTTTATATCTTCTGGTAATTCTATTGCTATAAAACATCTCATAACTTATGATATCATCAATAAAATTCTTAATAAAAGGTTACTAAATAAACCTGCAATTATATCATCTATCATAATTCCCAAACCTCCTTTAAGGCTTTTTTCAATTTGCCTGATAGGAGGCGGTTTAATTATATCGAAGAATCTAAAAAATACAAAGGCAAGTAATAAATTCAATGTTGTTAGGGGTATTAGAAATATGGAAATTAAGTATCCTGCAAATTCATCAATTACAATATAAGATGGATCTTTCTTATTAGCCTGTTTTTCTATTTTATCAGAACTTATTACGCCTAAAACAAAAGCTATGACTAAAGTTACAAGAATCTCAATATGAGAAGGTTTAAAAATTAATAAAATTAGCATAGCAAAGGCAGAGGCAATAGTTCCAGGAGCAAAAGGGAAATAGCCAATAAAAAAGACAGTCGATATTACTCTGTAGAACATTCGATAATTTTAACATAACACCCTTCCTCTATCTGAATATAAATCTCGCATTCCTTGCAGAATTAGTAGAAAAAACTTTCATCATAATTTTAGAAGTGAATAAAAAATTCTTGAAAAATTAATTGCTTTTGGGTTATAACAAATGTTATGAAAAAACTCTCAATTCTCCTTCTCTCAATCTGTGTCTTATTTTTAATTGGAAATTCTTTATGTTATTCCGATGAAAATCCTCCAGTTTTAAAACAAGATGAAAAAAAAGAGATAATTTTTACAGGTAACGAGGATTTTCTTTTATTGCCAGAAAAAAAGGAAAATTTCATCCAAAAAATAGAAAGGAATATTACTCTCTTTTCTGACAAAATTAAGGAGAAATTTTCCATATGGCTTTCTCGTTCTACTAAATATATTGAAATAATGAAAGATATTCTTATTCAAAAAGGTCTTCCAGAGGATTTAGTATATTTACCTCTCATCGAAAGCGGTTTCAATGTAAATGCCCGCTCCCCAGCAAAAGCAGTTGGACCTTGGCAATTCATAGAAAGTACAGGGAAAAGATATGGATTAATAATAAATTGGTGGGTAGATGAAAGAAAAGATCCTATTAAATCAACAGAAGCTGCAGCAAGATATCTCTCAGATCTTTATAAAATGTTTGGTGACTGGTCATTAGCTTTAGCAGCATACAATGCTGGAGAGGGAAGAGTATATAAAGCAGTGAATAGATATGGAGAAAATGATTATTGGAACCTTCTGGGAACAAAGCATTTACCGAGAGAAACAAAGAACTATGTACCAAAATTTATTGCTGCTATAACAATTGCTAAACAACCTGAAAATTTTGGTTTTGACAATTTGAAGGAACATCAAACTCTCAGCTATGAGGAAGTAATTATCCCTTCTCCAACTGATATTGATATAATTGCTAAATGTGCTGAAACTAATGTTGAAATTATAAGAGAATTAAACCCTGAACTAAAGAGGTGGGCAACTCCGCTCAATGTTAAGGAATATAAAATAAGAATCCCCTATGATATAAAGGAAAAATTTTTCGAAAATTTAGAAAAAATTCCATTAGAAAAAAGATTCAGCTATGATACATATACTATAAAAAAAGGCGATACAATTAATAAAATTGCAAAAACTACAAAATTTTCAAAAACTGTCCTATATGAAATGAACGGAAAAGAAATATTTCACAATCCAAAACCCGGAGCCACCATAAAAATTCCTCCTAAAGATAAATTTACTCCCCTGAGTGAAGATATTCATCAGGAGAAAAAAGTTTCAAAGAAAAATAAGTCATCTAAAAAAGTTAAAATGACGGAGAAAAACAAAAATTTAGCATCAAAAAAAGAAGCCTCTAACAAGAATAAAGAGATAAAAAAGGTTAAAGCCAGTAAAAAAATTAATTAGTTGCAAAAATATGAAAAAATTAAACAATAAAGTTGCAATTATTACTGGTGCCTCAAAGGGAATCGGATTAGCAACTGCTTATAAATTTGCTCAAGAAGGTTCAGATTTAATGTTAATTGCCCGCTCAAAAGAGCTTTTAGAGGATATTGCAAAAAAAATACAAAAAAAATATAAAGTAAAAGTTGTATTTGCATCATCAGATATTGCAAAATACGAAGAAATCGAGAAAGCCACTGATATTTTTACCAAAAATTTTTCAAAACTTGATATTCTTATAAATAATGCAGGAAGAGGTATCTTTAACTATATCCAAAATGGTTCTGTAAAAGAATGGCAAGAAATCATTGATCTAAATTTAACAGGACTAATTTACTTAACTCATCTATCAGCAAATTTAATGATAAAAGAAAAAAAAGGTCATATAATAAACATCTCATCCGTTGCTGGTAGAATTGGTATTCCTGGTTGGTCAGTTTATTGTGCAACAAAATGGGCTGTTATAGGATTTTCTGAGTCAATAAGAAAGGAATTGCTCAAATATAATATAAAAGTTACAGTAATTGAGCCAGGGGTAGTAAAGACTGATTGGGGAGAAAATATGCCCGATGAATGGGTGATACAAAGGGGAAAAATGAATGCTTTAACTCCCGAAGATGTTGCAGAAGCAATATTCTATGTGGTAACTCAACCTGAGAATGTATCTATAAATGAATTATTAATAAGACCGACGGAGCAAGAAAGATGAGTCTAACCCATTTTGATGAAAAGGGAAGAGCTAAAATGGTTGATGTTACATCAAAAGAAGTAACAGAGAGAACTGCAATAACTGAAGGTGTTGTTAAAATGAAAAGAGAAACTTTAGATATGATACTAAATAAGGAAATGGCAAAGGGAGACGTTTTTCAAGTAGCTCGTCTGGCAGGCATAATGGCAGCAAAATTGACACCCCATCTAATACCTTTATGCCATCCTCTTCCCATAACATCCGTTGAAATAGACTTTGAGCCTGATTTAGATAAATCCCTTGTCAAAATCAGAACAAGGGTGAAAACAGCTGCTCAGACAGGAGTTGAGATGGAAGCAATGGTTGCTACCTCTTTAGCAGCTTTGACTATATATGATATGTGTAAAGCTGTTGATAAAGAAATGGTAATCGATGAAATAAAATTAATATATAAATCTGGTGGTAAAAGCGGAGAATTCATCAGAAAAACATAATTTTATTTATTAGATAAATTAATCCTTTTTAGAATTTTCTCTCTCATCTCGTCAATTTTTTCTTTGTGACTTCCCTGCCAATAAATTTTTTTGCAGCCACTACACATATAAAACTCATCTGTATTCATAAATATATAATCAGGAATTTGATTAAGTACCTCTTCCTTAGAAACTATTGTCATCTCTCCGTTACAGACTGGACATCTGAGAGATTTTGTTAGAATGGGAAAATTTTTATTCTTTAAATAAAGGAATACCTCGATTAATTGTTCTTCTAAATTTTCTGAATTTATAAGTAGAGCATTTTTGAGTAATTTAGATTTTGATAGTATCCTATCCTTTGTTAACAGGATTCTATCCTCTTGTAGGGAAATTTTTATTAATTCAAAATCCTTAAACCTATTACTATAAAGAGTGTCAAAACCAAAAAGCCTGAGCCAACGGCTCAGGCTTCCAAGCATTACATCTGCAACAAACTTAGGAATCACTCTGAGGATTCTTCAGCTAAACTCTCTATTTGCATATTATAAAAATCACCTTTAATCAGTGTATCCTTATAGGCAGGAGCACCTGTTCCAGCAGGAATTATTCTTCCCATTATGACATTCTCTTTTAAACCCCTAAGGTCATCAATTTTACCCTCAATAGCTGCATCAGTAAGAACCCTTGTTGTCTCTTGGAATGAAGCTGCAGACACCCATGACTCTGTTGATAAAGCAGCTTTTGTAATACCTAAGAGTAAAGGTTTACCCTGAGCTGGCCTACCACCTTGGGCAACTACTCTCTCATTCTCTTCTATGAATAGGGATCTGTCAATCTCGTCACCTATTAGGAAAATAGTATCTCCTGGGTCTTCAATTCTTACTTTTTTCATCATCTGTCTGACTATTACTTCAATATGTTTATCATGAATTGAGACCCCTTGAAGTCTATAGACTTTCTGTATTTCATCTACGAGATATCTCTGCAATTCTGTAGGTCCAAGAATATCAAGGATGCTATGAGGATTTATGGAACCGTCAATTAATGGTTCTCCAGCTTTTACCCAATCCCCGTCATGGACAATAACATGTTTACCTTTAGGAATTATATACTCCCTTGTTTCATCTGCTCCCTTCACAATTATAACTCTTGAGCCCTTTTGAACTCCTTTTAATTCAACTATTCCATCAATCTCGCTTACTATAGCTGCCTCTTTCGGTCTTCTTGCTTCGAAGAGTTCAGCAACTCTTGGAAGACCTCCTGTGATATCCTTTGTCTTTATTGTTTCCCTCGGAATTTTCGCAAGAATATCTCCAGGCTCTACCTTATCTCCTTTGTCTACAACCAAAATCGCACCAGCAGGTAGTAAGTATCTCGCATGAGCTCCAGAAGGTAATTTAGCTGTTTTACCTTCTGAATCCTTTATAGTAACCCTTGGTCGATAGGTTGCCGGGTAATCAATTATAATCTTGTGAGAAAGTCCTGTTGTAGGGTCTGTTTCCTCTTTAAATGTAACACCTTCTACAAGGTCTCCAAGAGCAATTTTACCACCTATTTCAGTTATAATTGGAGTAGTATAGGCATCCCATTCAGCCAATCTCTGTCCTGCTTCCACTTGCGAACCTTCTTTAACGAGAATTTTAGCTCCATATACAAGATTATACTTTTCTCTCTCCCTACCAGAGGAATCAACGATTATTACAATAGCATTCCTATTCAAAACTATTAATGAGCTGTCTTTCCTTTCAACATAATGGAGATTTTTAAATTTAATAGTTCCAGAACTCTTTGCTTCAAGAACTGCCTGTTCAACTATTTTAGTTGCTGCTCCACCGATATGGAAGGTTCTCATTGTCAACTGTGTTCCTGGTTCACCAATAGACTGAGCTGCTATTACTCCTATAGCTTCACCTATCTCAACAGGCTCTCCTCTGGCAAGGTCCATACCATAGCATTTTGAACAAACTCCATATTTTGAACGGCAGGTCAAAACTGAACGAATTTTTATTCTATCGATACCTGACTCTACAATTTTCTTACCTAAATTTTGGTCTACAAGAGTATTTCTCTTTGCAATTATCTCACCTGTTAGAGGATCTTTAATATCTTCTGCAAGTGCTCGACCGAAAATTCTATCCTCAAGAGGCATTACAATCTCTCCACCTTCTATAAGAGATGTTAGGTAAATACCATCTTTTGTACCGCAGTCGGTTTCTGTCAAAATAATATCTTGGGCTACATCTACAAGTCTTCTTGTAAGATAACCTGCGTTAGCAGTTTTTAATGCTGTGTCTGCTAATCCTTTTCTTGCACCGTGAGTGGATATAAAGTACTGCAAAGGCGTTAATCCTTCTCTAAAGTTAGCAGTAATTGGTGTCTCAATAATTTCACCTGAAGGTTTTGCCATTAAGCCTCTCATTCCTGCAAGCTGTCTTATCTGAGCAATGCTTCCTCGTGCACCCGAATCAGCCATCATAAATATGCTGTTAAAGGACCTTCTCTCTGCGAGTTCTTCTGGTGCAAACTCCTTACCTTCTTCTGCACCGAGTTCTTTCATCATTTCATCAGCTACTCGTTCTGTAACATTAGCCCAAATATCGATTACTTTGTTATATCTTTCACCCTGAGTTATTAAACCCTCTGCATACTGTCTTTGAACTTCCATTACTTGCGCTTCAGCCTCTTTGATTAATTCAGTCTTTTTTGAAGGTATGTGCATATCATCAATACATATGGAAATGCCCGATTTTGTGGCTGTCTCAAATCCTAATTTTTCTATTTTGTTGAGGAATAACACAGCCTCCCTTTTACCATATTTTGTATGAATGTACTCAATTAATTTGCCTAATTCCTTCTTAGTGAACTCCTTATTAACCATATCAAAGGGTATATCCTCTGGGAGGATTTCTCTAAACAATATTCTACCAACTGTGGTATCTGTCAATTTTCCATTTAATTTGACCTTGATGGGTGCATGTTTTTCAACTACACCACTTTGGTAGGCAAGAATAACCTCTTCTGTATCAGCAAAAATTTTACCTGCTCCTTTTGCATCACTTTTCTTTTTTGTAAGGTAGTATATTCCTAAAACCATATCTTGCGTCGGGACTACTATTGGCTTACCATTAGCAGGAGACAAAAGATTTCCTACTGACATCATTAGTATTCTCGCTTCTATCTGTGATTCATAGGAAAGAGGGACATGGACCGCCATCTGGTCGCCATCAAAG
>FQKF010044641.1_pt1 | contig 37793 bp, 26 predicted proteins | sample 1504521 | NCBI WGS metagenome assembly FQKF01 (sample SAMEA4475357, study PRJEB15587) | soil metagenome | biome: Soil; feature: Field | place: India | collected 2015-03-11 | depth 0 m
CGGTCAGTATGGTAAGTTTTATGCCAGCCACAGCAGTCAGCCGTGGTATCGCGAGCACGTGCGCCACATGGAAAGCCTCGCCCGCGAAAATGGCTTTGCCAAAGTCAGCCAACTCAAATTGGCCGTGGCCAAAAAAATTGCCGAATACGTTGCCGGGGGCGGCTTCATGTTCGCCATGTGCTCGGCCACCGATACCTACGACATCGCTTTAGCTGCCGAAGGCGTGGACATCTGCGCCGAAATGTACGACGGCGATCCCGCCGACCCCAACGCCCAGCAAAAGCTGGACTTCTCCAAAACCATGGCCTTCTATAACTTCCAACTCGTGCGCGACCCGCTGACCTATGAACACTCCACCATTGACAACAACTTTGGCCGAAGCGTCAACCCTGAACAGGACTACTTCACCTTGTTCGACTTCTCGGCCAAATGGGACCCCATCCCAACCATGCTGACCCAAAACCATACGCGCACCGTAAAGGGCTTCATGGGTCAAAGTACCGCTTTTATTAAAAGTACTATTAAGCCGCACGTGCTCATCATGGGCGAAAACAAAGCCGCTGGTGAGGCTCGTTACATCCACAGCACCTATGGTAGAGGCTTCTTCACCTTTTATGGCGGACACGACCCTGAAGACTACCGCCACTACGTCGGAGATCCACCCACTGACTTGGCTTTGCACCCCAATTCGCCGGGCTATCGGCTTATCCTGAACAATATTCTCTTCCCGGCAGCGCGCAAGAAGCCGCAGAAGACCTGAGAAGATAACACAACAGAGTCGAGCGGGTTATGGTCTGTTGCTGCACCATGACCCGCTCAATTTTACAGGAACTCAGTCGTTGCGATGCTCGATGGCCAGAATGCCGCCCACTTCGGATAGTAGTACCATGCCCGAGACGATGACAGCCGCAGCTTTGCCTTCCAATGGCGTTTGCGTAAAAAGCGGCGCATTCTCTTCCCGATTGTACGGGATGACATCCGCTTCGAAAGTGCCGCCGTCGCGCTCGCGCACGGTAACCATCGCCAACGTGTGCGTGCTGGTAGGCTGGTGGATGACCTGCGTGCCCCGGAAGTATTGGCGTAACCACAAGTACTCACCCCCTGAGGTAAAGATGTAGAGGTTGTCTGTTTCTGGGCCGGGCCACATGTCGGTGAACTTGCCATTGTCTATGCGGATGCGGTTGCCGGTTTGCGGGTCAATAGCGGCGATGTCAATGGGGTAATCCGTCCCGAAGGCCGGTCGGTCGTGGGTCAGGGTTGGGAAGCGCGTGCGGAACCAAGTAACCACTAGGTCGTTGTGTGTGATGCCTACGCCGGCCAGCGGATAGCCTACGCCCTCTACCGGGCCGTTGGGAATGAGGTAGGCCGTATCTAAGGTAGCCGTGTCCAGTGCGAACAGATGCTGCCAGTCCACTGAAGCATAATTGAAGCCTCCTTGCCCGCGCAAAAAGGCGCGGGTAAGCGCCTCTTCCTCTGCCAGGGTCTGGGCAGCGGCCAGTACGTCGTCGAAGACGTATTCGGAACCAACCATTGGAGTCTGACAGGTCGTTACCCATACTTTTCCGGCAAAAACAACCGGATGCGTAAGGCGAAAACTCTGGCCCACCACTTGCCTCTGGGCCAAGAGAGCACCGTTCTGCACATCAAACGCATATACAACCATGTTTTCAGCCGGCACGAACAGGCGCGAGGCGGTGGCAGCCAGTTGCCCTTGAACGGGCGCGGGCAGCCATACCTTCCAGAGCAGTTCACCGGTGGACCACTCAAAGCAGTACACGCTTCCGCCGTGCGAAGCCAGGAAAACGCGACCTTGCTCTGGCAGAAGAAGAGGCGCTGTAACGATGGTGCGGTCCGCCGTGTACGACCAACGCAGCTGGCCAGTAGCAGCATCTAAGGCAACGATATCGCCGAAAACATCGGCAAAGAGCACCTGCTGAGCATCTGCGCAAGCTGTTGAAATCACCGGGTCGCCCATGTCGTACGACCAAAGGGTGGCCCCATCGTTGAGGCGAATGCCGTACACATTGCCTTCCTGGGTGCCGACAAAGACACGACCAGCAGCAACTACCGGCTCCACACCTTTAGCAATGGTCAGGGTGTATGTGCTGGGCACTGGAAACGAATAGCCGTCACGGGTTTCTAAATCATCGGGCCAGGCGAGGTTAGCAGCATAGTTGCGCAACGTTAGGTTGGGCCCTAGCCAGAACCAGCGCGCCCGAAAAGGAGGCGCTACGGAAGCAGCTGTGCGCCCCGTTCGAGCGGCATCGTGCTGCCATTGCGGCCAGTCGCTCTGCGGCTGCCCCCAGGCCGCCAGGGTAATCACGCCAGAAACAAGTAGAAAGAGGGCCTTCCTCATGGTAGCAGCAATTTTTGGGTGTGAAAAGATGAATTCTGAGTGTCGAGTAAGGAGATAAAGTAGGCGCCCCGAGGCCATTCTTGTACCGACACCGAAAGGATGCTTTGGCCCGCGGCAAAGGTGCCGGTAGCTACCAATTGCCCCCGGCTATTGCGCGCCTCCCAGCGCAGTGGCGCCGTAGTGGGTTCCGACAACTCCAGGCGCATCCGATGTGTAGCTGGGTTGGGCTGCAGACGCAGATATAGAGCAGGGCGATGGGCTGCCTCATTAGCGCGTACCGTGCCCTCCACGATGATGGGCGGAAAGGGCGTTGCACGTACGTCGAGCCAGCGCATGTTGGCGCTATGGGCTTCAATGGTCTGCACCAGGGCTTCTATCCAATAGCAATCGCCGCGTCCAGTAGGGCTGCTGCGCATGAAGCGGCGCAGCTGACTGGCGGGAGTCTGGAGTATCCACGTTTCAACCGGGTGATACATGCCGAAAGCCTCAGAGGGCACACCCACGCTTTCATCGCCCGTCCAGCGCGGGTAGTAGGTAGCCTGCATTAGCCACCACAGCGGCAAAATGCGCTTGCCTTCCTCGTGCATAGCTTTCACCTGACTGAAACAGGAGTCGCGCAGAAAGCGGGCGATTTCTGGCCCCATGTTCAGGAAGATGAAGCCGCGGTAAATCCAACCGTCTTTTCGAGGGTTATACATGTCATTGGTGGGCAGGCGATCGTAAGGGCCATCCCAGCCGTAGAAGCCGTCGCGGGCGAAGTTGTGCTTGTTTTGCACGTCCAGGCCATCGAGCAGCTCCGTCTGCAGTCGCTGCAGGGCAAAAGCGCGCGTAGCCGTATCGCCGTTGACATGAGCCAGACGCGTCATGGCGATGTGGCCGCACATGTCGCCGTAAAGTTTGGCTCGCTGGTGGTGGCCGAAGTAAAAATCGCGCGCTTGGGCATAATATTTCTGCATCCAGTCGGTGCGTCCGCTGCGGTAGCAGAGGAGCCAGAAACCGTATAGCGTATGCAGACGTGGGCGGAAGTCGCCGAACGTCGCATTTAAGCCCCACAGGTCAGTGGACTTGTACCACTCGCGACGGGCACCGACGTCGCGTGGCATCGTGAAGTCAGGCGCCCAGGGCGCAAAGGCCGGATGCTCCAGCTCGGCCTCTGCATAAGTCAGTGCTCGTGCCTGCTGGGCAGGTGTCAGGTAAGGCCATGCCCAGGCCAGCGTCGTCAGAATGCGCCCAGGTTCCTGGTATAAAAAGTAGTGGTCTTCAATCTGGTCTCCAAATGCCAGCCGGATAGGTGCTAAATGTCCGGCATCTAACACCTGCTCGATTTGATCGCGCAGAAGCGTTACCAGGTCGCTAGCTCCGCGTATTGTATCCGGCGCCGGAAAAGTCCAGGCGTACGTATTGACCATAGTGGCCTGTGCTTTTGCGCGCATGTTTGCGCCTATTAGCCCCAGAAGGGTTAACAACCCTAGATGGTAAAAGCGTTTCAGCATATTCCACGATGCAAAGTTCAGGGTTGCGGATGGCTGCAAGGTCTTCCTTGTCTTCGAGGTAACGACCATGCCTACTGCTGCGAATATGAAAGCTAATCTACGCTGTGCTTGCTTGTAGAGGGTACGTTGCCTTCCGTTTTTTGGTGTCGTATTTGTGGAGTTACGTCCGAAAAAAGTGTTATCAATCATTATTCTTTTATTGCTTCTGGGTTTCATGTTCTTATACGGTGTCTATCTTTGTACAAAATATTTAATCAAGGGCGAGGTTATTATACCTCAATTTGCTGCACTTCCTGATATAAAACAGGCGTTTTTTTCGAGGGGAAAATTTTGAACCGCCTACCTCGCCCTCTCACAGGCTATAGTTCTGCTTCGGATGCTCGTTTTAGAGTGTCTTAATGTTTTGCACGATGCCTCAAATTCTTTACGGAAGTAGCGGCAGTTAATCCTTTGTATTTCCCGACCAGGGGCCGTCTAATGTTTACCCGTATGCAAGATCTCAGAGAGTTAATCCTGCTGTTGACTCAGCACAACGTACACCCGTTAAGAGAACTGGAGGGTTTGAAAGACTCCAAGCTGTTAGCTTTGTACGAAGGTATTGCTAAAGGACGGTACCACTCTGACGAAGAGGCCGCTACAGACCTCTACAAAGGGCAGGTCGCTTCGTCGAGTTACCGCAAGCTCAAGTCCATCTTACGCGATCGCCTTTTAGATAGTGTCTTCGAGATTAACACGCAGCACGAGGAGTACTCCGATTACCAGAAGGCTTACTATGAATGCCACAAGCAGTGGGTTATCGTGCGCTTCTTGACAGGCCAAAATGCGAACACTGTCGCTTTGACGCTGGCCAATAGACTATTGCGTACGGCAGAACGCTTCGACTTTACGTTGCTGTGTATGGACATCGCTTCGTACTTGCGCATCCAGTACGGCCTTCGCGAAAGTAACCCTAAGAAGTTTGAGGAAGCCTCGCAACAGTTTGAGCGCTTCCGAAAGATATATGACGCTGAAGCCTTAGCTGAAGAACTCTACACCCTGTTGGTAGTGCGCATGGTCAATAACCGATCAGCGCAGCCCGAAATCGTCGAATTAGCGAAGAAATACCACGAGCGCATAAGCCCATATTTAGAGCAATACGCTACGTACAAGCTCCACATGTACGGCTACCTCATTGGCCTCACCTACTATACTGCCCAGAACCAGTATCAGGAGGCGCTGGAATATTCTGAACAAGCTATTGCTTTCTTCCAAAAACGCCCCTATGAGGCGCGCGTACCTCTTCAAATCTTTTACTATCAGCAGCTCATATGTAACATTCACCTGCGCCAATTTGAAGCAGGTAAAAAAACAGCCCGCCATTGCATTCATCTTATGCAGGAGGGTACTTTCAACTGGTTCAAGTACCGTGAGCTGTATCTCCACCTTCTTCTACACACCCGTCACTACGAGGAGGCTGCCCAGCTGCTCTTCAGTACAATGGAGCATCCGCGTTTTGAATTCTTACCCGAAAATGTGGTCGAAATCTGGCGCATCTATGAAGCCTATGTGTACTTCCTGCATCGCGGGGGCAAGGTAGAGCGAACGCCAAAGGCGAAATTTAAGCTAGCTAAATTTATCAACGAATTCTCTATTTTCAACAAAGACCGCAGCGGCGTCAATATCGCCATCATTATCGTCAAATGGCTAACGCTCCTTCAGGATAAGCAATACGGCAAACTCTTGGATGAAGTGGAGAGCACCGAGCAATATTGCTACCGACACCTGCGCGGCGACAACACTAAACGCAGCTATTATTTCATCAGAATGCTCCTTCAAATCCCACTGGGGCAGTTCGAGCGCACTCCGGTGTCCGAAAGGAGTGCCCGTCTGCTGGAAGGGCTGCGTTCGGTACCCATACAATTGGCCAACCAAACGCATGAAATTGAGATCATTCCCTACGAAGACCTCTGGGAAATGGCGTTGGAGATTATGGACCAGAAATAAGCGCAAAGAATTTAAGCAGGGATTGAAGGTAACACATATCAGGTGATTTTGATTTTTCAATCTCTGAAAATCAGAGAGATAAGTCTTTTTTCTCCGTAGAAAGTGCCCCATGGCCGGGTAACGAAAATGTCTTCTTTGTCGGCAGCGTCTTACATCAGAGCACGGATTTTTGTGGTATCTTTTAATCTATAATCTATAAGTTTTCCCGTCTTATGAAGAATTATTATATTTTGCTCGACAGTATTTCCGTTCATCATCAACCCGCGGGAGGGGGTATCGTAGATACGACCTCTATTTAGCGCCCATATGCATCTTCATGCAATCAGGGTTGGGTGGAGCACTCAAGGGAACAAGTAGCGCTGGAGGCATAAGACAACTCTGTTGCCTTGCGCTGCCTCAGCCGCTTTCTATCCTCGAAAGCGGCTTTTTCGCGCTGATTGCCCTATTCGAAGTGCTCCTTAGCGTAAGCGTTTTCCACTTTTTGATGGAGCTGTTCATAGGTTTCTGAAGGGATTTTATGGCGCACCATCTGGAGAAATTGCCTCAATTTGAGGTACTCGTTCCGCGTCAGAATATCGTCTTCCATAAAGGCATTGAACAGCTCGATGAAATTCTGGCTGACGTTACGGGCGAATTCCACGCGCTTGGCTTTGTCTTCGATGAAAGACAGCAGGTATAGCCCTTCCGTGTAATTGAGCCGTCGGCGTCGGACGAGGCCGTCCACCTCGTTTTTGATGGCCTCCAATTGCCTGGCAGCGGTGTCAGCGCCGATGAGTTGACGCTCGAAGCTGCTGAAGACTTCTTGGGCCTGCTCGCCATACAGCCGGATGAGGCGCTCGCGGCGTTTAAAGACCCACCAGCCAATGAAAAACGTGAGTAGGGCTGTGGTGATGACCATTGTAATCTCGACGAAGTATCCGGTGTCGTTCAGGAGTTGATAGAGGCGGTCGAAGAGGCTGGAATGTTGAGCCAAGCCGCCTTTTCGGATGGTGTAGTCTATAGTACGGAAGTTGTCTTCTGATAGGGGTTGGGCCAGAGAGAGCGCTGCCACATGACCCAGGTAAGAGCGCATCAATTCGTCGCGCTCATTTTCCAAGAAAAACTCACGGGCGGCAGTTCCCTGACCCAGTTGATACCCTTCGCCGTATCGGCTGGCAACGAGCTGGTTGGCCTTGAGAAAGTAAAACAGGTGTGCCTGCATGCGGGCCGGGTCGCGCGCAAAGGCGGCGCGGGCTGTATCGGTGCTATTGGTCCACTTCCGGTAGAGGCTCTCGCGCAGTTCGCGCGGATTGGGTTTGAGCAAATACGGGCGCCCCAGGCGTTTGAAATGCTCGCCGCTAAACTCCACAACGCCGCCCGGACCGTAATGCGCTACCGATAGCAAGCGACAATTGGGTGGCACTACCACGCGATAATCACCTACACGGGTCTCACGACCTGAAGTGCTGCTCAGGGCTTCCCACAGGGCCGGGCCGAAGAAAGTCTCCGGGTTAATCTTGTCGAAGTTATCTATCACCACAGCAAAATGCTGTTGCGGGTGGCGCAGACAATGCTCCCAAAACTGGAGCAATAGACCGGGCTGGAAGCGACCGCCTTCTTCTTGGCCGATGTATTTTTTGTGGAGGTCCAGGTCGAACTGTGGCGCGCATTCAATGGTCAGGATGTTTTCCGGGTGTTCGGTCAGCAAGCGCGCCAGATGCTTCGTTTGTTTGGTCGAGCCAACGCCTGTAACCCCCATGACTACTATGTTCCCATGCCGCATGGCATATTGGCACAGGTCGCGGAATGTGCTCCACTCAATGATTGAAAGCGAGGGCTGACTGAGAATGCGCAGGGCTGTGGAGTCGCCCGGGCGATAGGGGCGCTTATGCCATTTGCAGTACAATTGCTGCAATGAGTCAGGCACATCTTGAAGCAACAGGTAGCGTTGATGAGCAATTTCGCCTGCCTGCACCCAGAGCGGATCGGGCTGGTCGCGTGTACCGACCCACCACACCAGGACGACTACGGGCAGGGCATACAGCAATTTTTTCTTCGAGAAAGGGAGGTAAAGGCTCACCACTGCACAGGTTTGGATTTGTCCCGACAAAGGTAGCCCAACCACCGGACTCCAGATCTACAAGATAAAACGCGGTGTTATAGTCAGGCCTTAAAACAATGAAGCCTTCGCGGAGCGCAGCGATTGCGTACCTTTGCCCATCAGACATCCACCCATTATCCCCTTGCCTATGGTGTTTTTGACCCAAACCGACTCTCTTACGGTGCGAGCGCTGGGCTGTGCATTAGCTTTGTGCGGCGCCCTTTCGCTGCATGCCCAGCAGGAGCCGCAGTACACCCAGTTCATGTTCAACAAATTGAATTACAACCCCGGCTATGCGGGCAGCTTTGTGTCGCCTACGCTGACAGCCATCTATCGAGGCCAATGGTTTGGTATTGACGGCGCGCCGAACAGTCAGGTGCTCTCGTACAACCAGCCGCTGCTCAACGAGCGCCTCGGTATCGGTGGCAACCTCTCGCGTTTCAGCGTCGGCATCACGCGCGCCTTTACGGTGGACTTGGTGTATTGCTACCGCATCCCGATGCGGCGTGGCCATCTGGGTATTGGCCTGCAGCCCAGCGTGCGCAACTTCTGGCAAAACTGGAGCGACGATCGCGTGTACAGTGCCACACCGCCTACCATTGACATCTCTATACCCACCGGTATGCGCTCCAAATGGTTGGTCAATTTCGGCTTTGGCGTCTATTACGCCAACAGCGAGCGCGGGTGGTATGTGGGGGCAGCCGTTCCTCGTTTTTTACAGAACAACATTGATTTCTCCGAATTCGGCACCACCATCTCGCGCGAAGAACGCCACTTCAACGCTATGGGCGGCCTGACTTTCCGGCCTAATGACGATTTGGAAATCATCCCTCAAGCCCTGCTTCGCTACGTGCCCAATGCACCTTTTAGTGCCGATTTGAACGTTATGGCGGGCCTAAAGCGCAAATTCTACGGCGGCCTGACATACCGCACCGGCGGTGAACGCTACGGTGAAAGCGCTGATGTGTTGGCCGGCATTCAGGCTACTAAAAACCTGTTTCTGTGTCTGTCGTACGACATTGGCCTGACGCGTTTGCATCGCCTGAGTCATGGTTCGCTGGAGGCCACCGTTCGCTGGTGGATTAACCCGCCTGAAGGCACGATCATAGACTCCGGCCTGGGCTTTTAAGGCAATTTTTCGCAAGTGCAGGCGTTTGCTGGCTGCCGTACAAAAGCAGTATCATTCTATGAATATCTGTTTGCGTTTATTCTTCTACATTCTTACCCTCTCCTTTGCACTCGCGCCGGTCGCAGCGGATGCCCAGCAGTCGGGCAAGAGCAAATCCAAAGACCGCTTTCGCGAAAAAAGCGCCACTGGACGCGAACCTATTGTTCGGCAAGCTGCCGCTATTTGCGGCCCGGGTGCTGAATATGCCTCGACTTACTTAGACCAGCAACTCGTCTTCGTCTCCAACAGCGCGCGTACGGGAAAGGAGGCGCCTAATTACAAAAACCGCCCGAACTTCGACCTGTATGTAGTGTTATTGGACGGCAATGAGGAGCCTATGCCGTCGCGCCAGTCTTTCTCCGACGAGCTCAACTCCAACCTCAACGAAGGCCAGGTAACCTTTGCGCGCAAAGGCAAAACCATCCTTTTCACTCGCAACAACAACCGCGGTGGCGTCCAGAAAGCCGGCGCCGACGGCCGCGTGCGTATGAAAATTTACCAGGCCCGGCGCGGCAAATACGACTGGGAAGACATCCGGGAGCTGCCCTTCAACGACGACAACTATTCCTGCATGCACCCCAGCCTGAGCGTGGACGGCCAGCACCTCTACTTTGCCTCCGATATGCCTGGTGGCCAGGGCGGCTTCGACCTCTATGTATGCCGACGCCAACCCGACGGCACCTGGTCGGCGCCCGAAAACCTCGGACCCAAGGTCAACACCGAAAAAAATGAGCTCTTCCCCTTCATCACCTTCGGCGGCAAAACGCTCCTTTTTGCCTCTGACGGGCATAAAGGGCTGGGCGGCTTAGACATCTTCTCCATCAACCTGGATAACTTAGACGAAGGCCCGCTCAACCTCAACGAGCCGTTCAATTCCAAAGAAGACGACTTCGCTATGGTCATCAACGAGGACGGCACACGCGGCTTCTTCTCTAGCCGTCGCGAAGGCGGCTTTGGCGATGCCGATATCTATTCGTTCTGGATGGAAAATGGCTTGGAAAGTGTGGAAAAACCACAGGCCAACCGCGTCATTGTCTCCGTGATAGACGGACGCACGGGGCAGCCCATCCCCAAGGCTGAAATCCGCATCCTGCAGTCTTCCGACGATGGCTTCGTGTCGCGCCGAAACGACTTCTACTATACCGAACTGGCACCTAACCCCGACGCTCCTAACGCGCTGAGCCTGCGTATCGTGCGCAAAGACGCCGAGGCTCTTGGCCCACCCGACCTCATCGCCAACACCGAAGGCAAAGCCAGCGCCGACTTTACCTGGTACCGCAGCTACCTCATACTGGCCAGCTTCGATGGTTACCAAACCACCGAGCGCCTCTATACCATGGAACCCGATAAAAGCGGTGAAATCGTGGTGGCGCTCTTTGAGCAGCCCGTCTGCCATCGGATGACCGGCATCATCTCCACAGAGCGCTTCAATACTCGTGTCCCCAACGCTGTGCTGCTCTTTACGCACAAAGAGAGCAACCGGCAGGTCGTCGTCCACTCCGACCTCAACGGCGAATACAACATCTGCCTGCCTCTGGAAGGCGAATACTTGCTGCAAGTCAAGCGCGAGGGCTTCAAACCACAATTTATTACCACAATGGCCATACGTGGCAAGTCCGTCAACAACACTATCCGCCTCGACCCTGTCGAATTGGCGGCCACGCCGACAGGCACCGATGCTGCAAAGGCCGAAGCCCAACTGGCCCGACCGTTGCAAGACGGCTATGTCATCACGATGGACAAAATCAAATTTGAACCCGGGCGTGCCTCGCTCAACCGCAGCTTCGTGCAGCATCTGGATGCCATCGTCGAGCTCATGCAGCGCTACCCGGAAATGGAAATTGACCTCATCCTGCATACCGACGCCCGTGGCGATGCCAAAACCAATCAGGCCCTCTCGGAAGAGCGGGCCAATAACGCTAAGTCTTATTTGGTGTATCGAGGCATCACTGCCGACCGCATTCAGCCCGTTGGCAAAGGCGACACGCAGCCGCGTAACCACTGCGCTCGCGGCGCATTGTGCACGGATGCTGAGCACGAAATGAATAACCGCCTCGAAGTCCGAGTGCGCAAGGTGGGCAATACGGTCAAGGTGCCTTGATGTGAAATAAAGACTATTCGCCGCCAAGGGCCATGCGTCGCTCGTATTCAGCCAGGTCGGCAGCGCCGCCGGCTTGGTCACCGAGCTGTTGGCGCACATTGCCGCGCGCTCGATAGGCTCGTGTAAAGTTCGAGTCAAGTTCCAGCGTCCGGTTGAGGTCGCGCAGCGCCTCCTCGAAGCGGTCCAGATTGACTAGTGTCAGTGCGCGGTTGTACCAGGCTTCGGCTTCATCGGGGTGCTTCTCAATGTAGATGTTCAAGTCGCGCAGCGACGCTTCGAAGCGCTGGGCAAAGCCCAGCAAGGCGCCCCGATACTTATAGACTTCCGTCAGTTGCGGGTTGGTTTCGAGCGCTTTATCAAAATCGGCTAATGCCTCTTGCAACTTGCCACGACTGCCCCAGGCTTTGGCCCGGCCGGCATAGAGCAAGCCGTTTTGTGTATAGCCGTTGTCTATGGCGTGCGTGATGACGGTAATGGTGTCTTTCCAGGTGCGGATTTGCAGCAGCGACAAAGCGGCTAAGGCCAACATCCAGACGCCCAATAACGAGGGCGGGAGGCTAATCTTCCAAGTATTTGAGAGCTGCTGCTGAAGCGCGCTCCATCCTTTCACCACCACCCAGGCAAAGCCGATGAGCGCCAGATAATTGTAGTGGTCGGCCCGCATCTCGAACGATCCGAGCGACTTCCAGGGCAACATGACCATAATAGCCGAAAAATACCATAGTACGCCTTGCCATGCCCACGACGCCTGACGCCGGTAGTGCCACATCACTAAGAACGCAGCAGCCAGCGCAAATGGGGCCGCATAGTATGTCCACGGAAATTGGGTATCCACTTTGTCAAACGAATAGTAGATGTTCAGCTGTAGTGGCAACAGCATTTTCCACCAATAAAAAAGTGGTGTGTAGCACAGCACCAGCAGGCGCTCCCAGCCGTTAATGGGGTCAGTCAGCACCGGCGTATGAAGCATAGCCTGCTCGCGGCTATAAATGGTCAGCAGGCCAAAGCCCAGCGCCACCACGCCAAAAGGTGCGTACTCCAGCAGCCGGCGCCGCCATGTGGGGGCATTGCTGCGCCATATGTCCAACACGGCCAGCGTTAGCGGCAGCGTAACGGCAGCGCTCTTGGCCAAGGAGGCGAGTACAAAAAACAGCAGCGCAAGCCCATACGCTTTCCATTCACCGGGCCGCTCGCGGAAGTCTAGAAATCGGTGGCAGGCCAGCAGGTAAAACAGGGCATACAGCGGCGTACTAAAACCCGCTATCCAGGCCACCGACTCCACCTGTATCGGGTGTGCGGCAAAGATGAAGGCAACGGCCACAGCCGCCGGCATTTGTCCGCCCGTCAGGCGCAGGAGTAGCCGGCAGACCAGCCACGTGTTGGCCGCATGCACCAGTAGGCTCAGCAGGTGATACCACACCGGGTTGTTTCCGCCCAACGCATGCGCCAGCGCGTAGCCCATCCACGTCATCGGCGCGTACATGCCCAAGTTGAAGTGGGTAAACAGTTTGCCGTCGCGCACCGCTGGGTTGTCCACCGTCGCCGTGTGGTCGTCCACGCCCAGCATTTCGTTCTTCAGACCCGTCAGATACAGGAGTACCGCTACTATGACCGGCACCCAAATCACCCAGCGCTGGTCTTGCAGGGGCTTCTTCGCCGGCTGGGCGGTGGGCTTTCGCTGCGCTCGTATTTGCCTTTTGGCCATAATTTGTTTTGCCTTCTTTTTCCGAGCGGTAAAGGTAGGCAAGGCCATGAGTTGCTGCGAGTATTGCGTTCCTTCCCGCCGATTTTACAGTCAGGGTAAAAGACTTTTCACATGTAATAAGCGCACTGAGACCGGAACTCCTCGGACTTTGGGCTTTCGCAGCGCCAGACACCTGCCGCTCAGAACGTGTAATGCGCATATGTGAACGGATGCTGGTACCATTCGCCCGCGCTGATAACCAGTGCCGTATTGCGCCAGCGCCAGCCCAAGCCGAACGACAAACCGGGCCGTCCGATGAGGTTGAGCAGGTCGAGCGAGACAGAAAGGGAGTGGTCAATGCGGTCGGCCAATGGTATGCCGCTCCAGGAGATAGCATTGCCGTTTTCTTCGCCATGCACTAAGAAGGAGGCCGTGTAGCCTGCTGACAGGCCAATACTGCGCGGGAAGTAAGTAGAGCCTACGCGCCACCGAGGCCGACGGGCGATGAAGCGCAGCATCACGGGCGTGATATCGGCATGGCCTATGTGGAAGTTGCGCTGTTCGCCGTAAATGAGTGACGTCTGGCCGTAACCGACCTCGCCCTGCCACCAGAAGAGCGGGAAGCGCTCTTTGGGCAGGTAGCGGGCAAAGGGCGCGTTATCGTCCAGGCCGCATACTTTGCCCAGCGGTTTGCGCAGGGTGAGGGCCACTTGATAACCGTTGCCATGTTCCCATGGGCCGGAGGTGTGCGGCAGGTTGTACTGCACCTTGAAGCCCCGGAACCACGGTGAGGGCAGACAGCGCGAGCGTACGCGCATTACGTCGGTATTCGTGCTCACGAAGCTGCGCTCCATGCGCAGATGTGCGATAGCGCCGATGCTGTCGCCTACCCGGAAGGCATAGCCGGGGCGGGTAACCATCCGGAATCGGATTTCGCCGAAGCAGTTGGCCGTATTGAAACCCACTGTCTGCGCCTGGCCCAGCGATGGCAAGTTGGCGTCGTTGTGTGCCCAGCGAATGACGTGGTCAGCCCCAATGGCGTCGGTGCTCAGTATGGGCCAGGAGTTGGGCCGCTGGCTCGACAGCACGGCGGGCATCGTCGGGTTGATGAGCACCCGCTCGATGTGAGCATTGACGCGCAAGGTGTCGGCGGTGGCCGAGCCGCCGTTGTAGAAGCCGATGGTGTAGGTCAGGGTGGCATCTTTGGTGCCGGGCGCCAGATAGCGCGGGCTGACCTCGATGTAGTTTGGGTCAGAGGCCCAGTTGAGGGCAATGGTGCGCGACACCATCTCCACACCGCTCCAGGGCGAACTGTTGGGCACGCCGGTACCCTGTCCCGAAGCATTTCCGCCAGCTTTGCCGTCGAGCTTCTCACTGCCCAGGATATTGCCGCCACCGCCTAGCGTCCGGCCGTCTATTTTAATCATGGCCAATACATGAGTGAGGATGCTGCTAGTATCGGTAGGAAAGAAATCGGCCACTTCATTGCGCACCTTCAAGTGCACAAACAACGAATTTTCCGCGTTGGGTGTGGGTGTAGTGTCGGGCTGCTCGAAGCGCCAGGAATAGACCTTGTGCTGTTTTTCATTCCATTCCAGCCCTTCGCTTTCTAACATGGGTATCGGGCCGGTTTGCATGGTGTCTAAGCGAAATTCATTTTCGGGGAAGGCTAGATAGACCGTGCGCCCGGGCTGCCCTGGGGCGGTGATTTTGGGATACGTAATGGCAAAAACTAAGTAGCCGCCTGGACGCGAAGCAGCCCAGTTGACGTTCAGCGCCACGTTGGAGCCACCGGGAATGATGGGCGGGTAACTGGGCATTTCGGTCGAGCTGCTTACGGAGATACTCTGTGCAGCAAAGCCTACCGGGTCGTCGTCGTCGCTGTACGTGGGCTTTAGTGCAACCTTGGCGGTGCGATTGCCTGCCCGGAAGACATGCTCGGGCGCGCTATCGCGGCTGAAAGTGCCGTCGCCGAAGTCCCAGAAGTAAATCCATCGGGCCAGCGAGTCCTGGCCTTCTACGATAGGGCTGGGCGGATTTCGATGGCAGGACTCGCCAGCAATGCGCCCCCAGTCTAAATGGAAGCGGTACCGATTGACCAAGGCGCCGCCTCCGCTCGTTTGCTGCTCGGAGTGGACAGGCGGCCACAGACGTGTCGTATTCGTGCAGTGATTAAGGGTATACGGTTGGGCGCTTAACGAAGGCGTAAACAGGACAAAGAGCACAGCTGGCAGAGCCGCGCACAAAAGCAGGCGATACATACGGTCTTTGATTGTAATGGTTTTAAAATGTTTTGAATGATTACAGGTTACAGGCTACAGAGCCAACACCTTGCGAAATTCCTGTCGGAATTTTTAGCACACCTCAACCTGCTGGTGCATAACTCGGAGCCCTTCCGGCGCATTCCAGCGTAAATGATTTGTTAGCAGAGGCAAAAATCGCCTTTTATCCAAAAATAAAATATCCGTTAGTGTAGTTTCGCCTAAAAAATGAAACGGTCTTCCATGCTTCGCATCGGACTACTACTCCCGTTGCCTATCGCCTGGTGGTTTGCCTGCCAGCCCGCCTCTGTGCCCAATACTGCACCTCCAAAACTCGGCGCTGCTGACTCCATCAGCTTATGCCAGGCTGCCGACTCCTTACTAAACTTAGCCCAGACGGACTCCTTGCGTACCGATGTCCTCCAGTGCGAAGCCTTACGTCTTCTAGCAGTTGCTCGCAACCACGCCCGATGGACCAATGTCTGGGCAGACCGATTCCGTTACTATCGAAAACGCGAGGACTTCGCATCCATCTGTGCGGAATTAGAGAGGGCTGTTCAACAGATCTGGTGGGCCGATGAACAGGATGCGGGGCGACTGTACCTGATGTACGGCTTTTGCCTGCGGCAAATAGGCCGCAATTACACTGCCGGCATTTATTACGAAAAGGCGCGCCAACTGTCCATGCGCTTCGGTGGCGTAACGCCGCGCAACCCGGCAGGGCCGATCTACAAAACGCTGGCCAACATCAAAACTCGCTTAGGGGAAAACGAAGAGGCAGAGAAACTTTTCCTGGAGGCATTAGACTTGCTGCGATGTGATACCAGCGCCGCAAATGCAATACCCAACGCTTTTACAGCGGCAGATATTTACAGTGATTTAGGTGTTGCCTACCAAAACGCCGGCGAATGGTCCAAAGCACTGGCGGCCTATGATAAAGGCTTGCGTGTACTTCAACGCCTGCGTTCGCTCAAGCCCGAAGAGCAGGCGCGGGTGAACAATACCCTCGGCATGCTGCTGACTAACAAGGCTGCCGCGCTGGCTGCGCTGAACCAGTTGCCACAGGCGCATCAGACCGTACAGACTGCACTCGGTGCGCTGCAACCCGACAAGCACAACTATCGCTTTAACACCTTAAGCACCCAGGCCGACATTTGGGAAAAAATGGGCCGCGACTCGCTGGCCCGCGAAGTGCGTCGGCAAGCGTTACTGTTGGCCGAGCTGCCCAAATCCGGCATCGAAGCACGCGAGGTCAGCAAATTGCTCATCGCCATGGGCTGGGCTGCCCTGCGCCACAACGACCACAACAATGCCGGCCGCTTAGCCCAGCAAGCCCTCCGGCGCCTTTACCCCCGCTTGCCCGATGCCGATCTGGCTGCTAATCCCGACCCGGCCGTTTTTGACCCTGACCCGGAAAACGCAGTGGCGGAAGCACTCGACCTCAAGGGCGAAGCCCTGTGGCGTCAGTACGTGCAACGCAACGACGAACGCGCCCTTGCCTTGGCCGACAGCGCTACTCGGCTGGCCATCGAAATGATGGAAAACCTGCGCGACGTGGCCGTCTATGAGTCCTCCAAATTGCTCTCTTCCCAGCAAAGTCGCCGCCTCTTCGGGCGCATGTTCCGCATCCTACACGCCTACCAGCAGAGTGGGCGCCCCTCAGCCATCGAGCGCGCCTTTGCATGCTCGGAGCAGAGCAAAGCCGTCCTGCTGCGCCAAAAAGTCTCCGCCGACGCCTTACTGCAAAACGCCCGCGTGGATGACTCGCTTGCCCTGCGCGAGCGCGACCTGCGCGAACGCCGTGCATTCCTCAAAAACACCCTCTTCCAACACTTGAGCCAGACGGGCCAGCCCGACGACTCCCTCGCCCTCGCTCTCCAACAGCAAACCTTCCGCATCGAGCAAGAGCAACGCCGGCTGCGCCAGACTATCGCCGAAAAATACCGCCTCACCCTGAACCAGGCTACCGCTCCTATAGCCTCGTCGGCCGACGTGCAGCGACGTCTGCTGCGCCCGGGCGAGTACTGGGTCAGCTACTTCACCGACCCTGATAGCCAGTGGGTTTACTTGATTGGCATCGGCCCTACCAGCATGTCGTTTTCGCGGCAGCCGTATTCCGAAAGTGCTATCACTTCGTTTGTCCGCCTTTTCAACAATGCTTCAACGGCTGAAAATCGCTCTACAGACCCTGCGCTGTGGCGTGATTTTACTACTCAGGCTCATGCACTGTACCGGACACTGTTGGCCCCGGCGCTCCCCTCGACTCTACCTCGGCGGCTGACGCTTTCGCCCGATGGCGCGCTGACGCTGCTGCCGTTTGATATCCTGCTCATGCAGCCGGCCCCGCCCAGCAGCTCCGTGGACTATGCCGCGCTTGAGTACGCAGGGCTGCGCATACCCATTCGTCTGTCGCTCTCGGCCTCGCTGGAGCGCTTCTATGCCGAACAATCGCGGCGGCGTCCCGAACGTGCCTACATCGGCTTTGCACCCGAATATGCTGGCGGCACGCTGGTCTCGGTGCGCGGCGGCAAAGCTCTGGTGGACAGCGTCGCACGCCGCCTCGGCGGACGCGCCTTCTACGGGGCAGAAGCGGCGGTAGACACCTTCTTCCGTTACGCTCCGCGAAGTGCTATCCTCCACTTTTACGGCCATGCCGAAGCGTTTGACTCCTTCCCCGACTATTCGTGGATGGCGTTTTCGTCTCCGACCGCCGCCGCTGCCGAGCCGGATACTCCGGCTGCTGCGACGTTGTTAGGCGGCCGCTCTGCTTTTGCGAGGACTCAAAATTTTCTGTTTGCGCATCAGATTTACCACGCCTGGCTCGAGTCCGAGGTGGCTTTGCTGAGCGCCTGCCGCACCGGCACAGGCCAGGTGGCGCTGGGCGAAGGCACCCTCAGCCTGGCCCGTGCCTTTCAGGCTGCCGGATGCCCGGCCACGGTCATGAGTCTTTGGGAAGTACGCGACGATGCCACCGCCCAACTCATGCAAATGCTTTTGGAGCATCTGCAAAACGGCACAGAAAAAGACGTGGCGCTATTCCTGGCGAAAAAACACTATCTCCAGACGGCACCCGACCCGTTCCCCTACTTCTGGGCCGGCTTTGCCCTCACTGGAAGCCCTAAGTCGGTGCGCTTCCCTACGGCACCCTGGTTACGAACCTTAGCCCTCGTCGTTGCCGGCTTGCTGGGTGCCGCCCTTTTGCTGTGGCGACTACGTATGAGACAACAATAAGAAGCGATACTGGCCGCTTCAACATTGCTCAGAACCAGCAGTTGCAAACAGATGGCTTAATGCTTGCCTGCGCGAAACGGCTCTATCGTTTGTTGGATAAAATTGTGTGGGTATTCGTCCACACCCTCAAAGCCCAGCGGAATATCGCGCCCATCGTGGGGGATGTAATTGGTGCCAAAAAGGTAATCCCACACGGAGAGCGTCAGGCCAAAGTTGACGCCATAGCTGCCCTCAGGCAGGTGTTTGGCGTGGTGCCAGATGTGCATCTGCGGGCTGTTGAAGATGTACTTGAGTGGCCCTAACGGCAGGTAAATGTTGGCGTGATTGAGGTGGCCTATGGTTAGCGTGAACAGGTGCACCAGCAGGAAGTCCTGGATGCCAAAGCCAATCATGGCTAAGGGCAGGTATTCAATGCTGCGATACACGATGGTCTCCATGAAATGGTATCGCAGATGCGCGGCAAAGCCCATCTCGCGCACGGAGTGGTGCACCTTGTGAAACTCCCACAGCCAGGGCACGCGGTGCAGCAACCTGTGCACGTTCCACTGTATAAAATCGCGCACAACGAAAAGCGTCAGCAATTGTGCCCAATACGACCAGCTGCCGATCTCAATAGCTACCAGGTTGCGAATGCCGAAGGCCCACGCCAGAAAATCGTTGAACGCCTGCACCACTACGTTGGAAATAGCCGCATAGCCTACTAAACTGAACAGGAAGAAGTTGAAGAACATGTAAAAGGTGTCCAGCCAGAAGTCTTCCCGAATGGCGCGCTGGTTTTTGCGCCAGGGGAAGAGTAGCTCCAAGGCATAGGTGAGCAGTGAAATGGCAATAAGCCAATAAAAGTAGTTGCCCCAGTGTGGCGTGAGCACTTCGTGGGCAAAGTAGCGTGCATAGCCATGAAAGCTGTTGACAAAAATCTCCCAGTAGTTACTCATAATCAAGGTGTATTTCGAGGTTTAGGGTCTTGGCTTATCGCCGGCGGGTACGGTGGGTTTTCGCAGCGATTTCCATTCGTACATGCCACCGGTGTAGTTGTAGATTTTGGTGAACCCCATCTGGCTTAGTTGTACAGCAGCGCTGACGCTGCGGCCGCCGGAAGCGCAATAAAGTACGACAGGGCGCTTGCGATCTAAGCGTCCGATTTTTTCCCGGAAATCGGGAGCGGCATAGTTGATTTCCCAGGCGCCAGCGATTTTGCCGGTTTGCTGGATCTCACCTGGAGTGCGCACATCCACGAGTTGCACGGTTTTGTCGGAGGTTAAAAGATTTTCTAATTGGCTGGCGTTGAGATTGCTCTGCCCCTGCAGCAGAAAACCTGTCAGGAGGAAGGCGGCCAGCAGGCCGGTCTGAAACAGTTGAAGCATAGGAACAGCGGATTTTGCTCGCAAAGGTCGTCCGGACGAGAGCAGCTGTGTTGTGACCGATGTCACGAACAACGGCTGTGGGGTAGCGTTCACCGTCGGAGCAGCGCAGCATTTAAAGTCAAAAGGTGCCCGGCGGTTCATTTTCGGCCCATTGAGGCGGCTACTTCGATCTGCCAGACCTCGAAGCACTATGCCTTTCAGGATTTCCTCGTTGCCATTCCTTTGCATTTTACTCCGGCGCCTTTCGCTGCTATTATCATCTTTGCACGCTCCCGGTGAAAGATGCCGTGGAGTATAAAGGTCAAAAAAGACGCGCTTTTGCATCCGAAGAAGTCCTACGGCCAGCATTTTCTGAAGAGCGAGCAAACGGCTGCCCGCATTGCTGCTGCGTTGCAACGCGCTTCCGAGACGAGGCGCGTGCTCGAAGTCGGCCCGGGCATGGGCATCCTGACGCGTCAGCTGCTGGTTCACGAGGAGCAGTACGTTACGTATGCCGTGGAGGCCGACTCTGATATGGTGGCTTATTTGCGCAAGCATTTGCCTCAGCTGGGCGAACGACTCATCGAGGGCGATTTTCTGGCCTTTGACCCTGCGACCGTGTGGGGCGAGCAGCCATTTTGCCTGATTGGCAACTTTCCTTACAACATCAGTACCCAGATTCTCTTCCGCATGCTGGACTTCCGCCGCTGCATTCCGGAGGTGGTGGGCATGTTTCAAAAAGAGGTTGCCGACCGCGTGGCTGCTCCGCCCGGCAGCCGCACGTATGGAATCACCAGCGTCCTGTTGCAGGCCTATTACAGGGCCGAAATGCTCTTCACCCTCGAACCGGGAGCCTTTCAGCCGCCGCCCAAGGTGCGCTCGGCCGTCATCCGCCTGACGCGTAAAGATGGCTTCGAACTGCAATGCCGCGAGGAGACCTTCCGCAGATTAGTAAAAACAGCTTTCAACCAGCGCCGCAAAATGCTGCGTAATACCCTGAAGGAATTCTTCCCTACTGAGCAGCTCCACGGCGATGCCTTTTTTGAGCAACGCCCTGAGGCCCTTTCCTGGGCCGACTTCGAACGTTTAGGCGTTGCATACGAGGCAAACGTATGAGCACTACGGGTTTTTGCTTTTTACAGAAAAAACTCAACAGCACCGGGAGGGCAGGCTATATGCTGCTCTTCGCGCTCAATTGGCTGTTTGCTCTGTCGTTTCGCGCGAGAAGCGCCGCCACGAAACGGCGAGCATGCTGGTGTTGAAAATGAGGAAGAAGAGGTTGTTCAGCCCGGCAAATAGGATGATGCTTTCGATATGCCGCAAGTCTAAGGCATAGATGAGCAGTACCTGTAAAGGCAGCGCCAGCGGCACGTAGTAGCGATTGAGCGAGAGCCACGCGCGAGCTGTACAGACTTGGTATGCCACGGCGGCTAGCTGACCGATGGCACCGGCCACCAGGAAAGGCAGAAGGTGTGCCGTCAGGTTAGCGTATCCGGGTCCCAGTATCCACAGCAGCGAAAGCGGATGCAGTGCAGCCCACAGTAAAATAGGTGTTAGGAGGAGACCGGCAGCCCCCAGTGTTCGCAGTGCCTGGCGCAGCACCCGCTCCGGTGTGCGGGCCTTGGCCAGGTCGGGCAGCGTATAGCTGGCGATGAAGGACTGGAAAATGCCGAACAGGACGCCCAGTCGGCCCAATGCTCCGACGTCGGCTAAGCGCTCAGCGGAGGCAAACCAGGCACACAGCAGGATGGTAATCTGGCCCTCAAATGACCAGTACAGCGTGCGCAGGGCGTTGGCGCGTACAAGGGTGCGCATTTCGCGCAAATGGGCTTCGCTCGCATCGCTGTGGTCGGCCAGTAGTGGGCTTGCCGAATGCACATGTGCCCGGTAGTTGAGCCACAGGCAGCAAACAATCCAGCTCACTATCGCCCAAACGGGCCAGCCTTGGTACATCATGAGCAACACGCCCCCCAGTTTGAGCACGGCGCTCACCAGGTCGTTGCGCAGCAGGGCGGCAACGGCTCGACCCAGCTGCAGCGCGATGGCATAAAAATTTGCCTGCATCTGCACCCAGGCGGCCGCCAGTACGAGCGCCGTGAAAAGGGCTGTCTCGAGCGCGTCCACGCCGATGTGCGGAAACTGCCAGCCGCAGTATGCGGCAAAAGGCAGCGCCAGCGCCGCGCCAATGCGGTTGCGCAGCCTCTGTGCTGAATTCAGGACTGACCGCATGGCCGAAGTATCGGGCCATACTCGCCCGCCTAAGCCCAATACCGCCGACGTCAGGCCCATGTTACTGGCGTTGACGGCGATGGCCAGCAGCGCGAAGGCCAGCGAATACGCCGCATAGTCCGCCTTTTCTAAACCGCGCACCAGTGCAAAACCTGTCAGGGCGTTGACACCCGTCAAGGCCATTTGCCCGGCTACAAAACGCCATGCCTGCAGCGGAACAGAAGCCATTTTACTTGAAAGTTTACCCTTGTCCGACACTATGGACCTGTTTCGGCGCAAAGAAAATGTGTGCCACTGGCTTTGACGCTGGCATTTAGCCGCCCTCAGACCCTCTTACGCTCGCCTTTGAGCCTTGAGCGGCCGCGTTATTTTACGACAACTCATCACCCTACGCCTGACTTTTTGCCGTTATTTTGGGCCGACAAAGGCTGGCTTTTTCGAGGGTTCTCTTCCTTACTCCACTACAAAACAACCGCACTCCCATGCAAAGACGATTTGGCTTCACGCTGCTTACTCCTGAAGAATTTGAAGGCTGGATAACCCAGCAAAACGTAGCACGCACGGTACTCTATCTCCAGCAGCACCACACTTGGGCGCCCAGCTATGTGCATTTTCGGGGTGATAACCACTTTGAACTGCAGCGTTCGATGCAAAACTTCCATCGCAACTCGAACGGCTGGATGGACATCGGCCAGCACTTTAGCATCTTCCCCGATGGCATGGTCGTCTCGGGGCGCAACCTAGAGCTCTCACCGGCCTGCATCTTCGGTTTCAATGCACATTCTGTCTGCGTAGAAAACGTGGGTAACTTCGACCGCGGCGGCGACACCATGCGTCCTGAACAGCGCGAAGCTATTGTGCGCGTTACAGCAGCCCTATGCCGACGCTTCAACATTCCCATCTCCACCGACCGCATTGTTTATCACCACTGGTTTGACCTGGGCACCGGCAGTCGCACTAACGGAACGGGTTCCACCAAAAGCTGCCCGGGCACAGCCTTCTTTGGCGGAAATAAAGTACCAGACGCTGAAGCCAATTTCTTGCCTTTGGTACGTGAGTTGATACAAACCGGCCAGGTACCTCCGCCCATCCTGAAATACGGCTACGTAACGGCCGAGTGGCTCAACATCCGAAACCAGCCCAGCGTACGTGGGCGCAAGATGAATGCTACGCCCTTTGGCTCGATACTGCGCATCTACGAAGAGCAGAACAACTGGTACCGTATCTCCGCCTCTAAACAGGAGTGGGTTTCGGCCAATTTTGTACGCGATGTAACGCGCGCCACCGTTGTCAACACCGCCACGCTCAACGTGCGCAGCGGCCCCAGCACGCAGTTCGATGTCATTGGCACCCTTCTGCGCAACGAGGAGGTCTTCATTTTTGAAGAGCAGGGCAATTGGGCTAAAATCAGCGTGGACGAGCGCTGGGTCTCCAAATCATTCCTGCACATCCACGCATAAGGGCGCGTTATATTTGCACAGATTTTTGGGGAAAAATAAAACGAAACCTCCGGCTCGTCATGACATTCGAAGAATACCGACAGTACGATGCCCTCGGGCTGGCTGCCTTGGTGCGGCGCGGTGAAGTCGCTGCCACCGAATTGGTGGACATTGCCATTGCTCGCTTGGGGGCGGTCAATCCTCGGCTTAATGCCGTTATCCACTTTCGTTTGGATCAGGTGCGCCAGGAAGCGCAGCGCGTCAATGGCGATGCGCCGTTTGCCGGCGTTCCGTTTCTGGTCAAGGATTTAGGCATGGAAATCGAGGGCATGCCCATGTGTGTGGGCAGTCGGGCTTACGCGAGATACCGCTCAGCTCACGATAGTGAGGTGGTCAAGCGAGCCAGGCGCGCCGGCTTGCTTCTGTTGGGCAAGACCAATACACCGGAGTTTGGCCTGACGCCTTTTACCGAGCCGCAGGCTTTTGGCCCTACGCGCAACCCCTGGAACGAGGAGTATTCGCCCGGTGGTTCCAGCGGTGGCTCGGCAGCTGCCGTAGCGGCGGGCATTGTGCCCATGGCCACCGCCAACGATGGCGGCGGCAGCATCCGAATCCCTGCTTCATGTTGTGGTCTTTTCGGCCTCAAGCCTACGCGTGGGCGTGTCTCCTGGGCGCCGCTCATGGGCGAAATGTGGTCGGGCGCTGCCATTGAGCACTGTGTCAGCCGCACCGTGCGTGACTCGGCAGCCTACTTAGACGCCATCCAGGGTGCTGCTACCGGCGATCCTTACATCATTGAGCCGCCCCAGCGACCCTACCTGCAAGAGGTGGAAACCCCACCCGGACAGCTGCGCATCGGCTATTCGCTACAACATACTTTAGGTTTCCCTGTGGACGAGGCCTGTGAAGAGGCCCTGCTGCGCACTGTGGATATCCTGCGCGCCGAAGGGCACGAGGTAGTCGAGGTTCCCCTGCCTTATCGGCGTGAGGACTTAGCCGAGTCATTCTTAGTCGTCGTCGCTGGCGAACTGGGCGGCGACATGCTTATGCTCCAGCAGTTTCTCAAACGCTCCGTGCGCCCCTCCGACGTAGAACCCAGCACCTACGCCCTCTACCTGTTGGGTCAGTCCTTCTCTGCAGCAGAATATGCCCATGCCAAACGCCAATGGAGCTTCATCAGCCAGCGCGTCGCTGCTTTCCACGAACAGTACGACCTGTTGCTCACGCCTACGCTGGCCCGGCGGCCCATACGCATAGGAAGCCTGCAGCCCAGCGCCGCCGAAGAGCGCCTCATGCGCGTGGTCAATACCCTGCAATTAGGCGCCGCCGTCAAAGCCTCTATCCAGAAACTGGCCGATAAAATCTACGACTACATGCCCTGGACGGCCTTTGCCAACATCACCGGACAGCCCTCTATGTCTGTGCCCGTTCTGCGTACCGAAGAGGAAAACCTGCCCATCGGCGTCATGTTCACCGCTCGCCTCGGCGAAGAGCACATCCTGTTCCGGTTGGCCGGACAATTGGAAAAAGCACTGCAATGGGACAAGGTTAAGGCGCCTTTGTCGTAAGGACCTCTAACTGACCTTACGCAGGGCTGTGTTGGGAGGCAAAAGATTCAAAAACCGTAGAGGTCGCAGAGAACTACAGAGGCGTTTTTCTCGGCTTCTTTCCGCGCCCTCAGCGGTTAGAAAAGAAAACCCAGATCCGGCGAGGCTCCCGCTTCGCCGAACGTCATTCCCGGAGTTTCATCCTGTCCGGTTTTGATTGAAGCCTTTCCAAAACCCATCGCAAAAGTGTGAAACCATTACTGTACAAAGCCATCTCCTGGCTGGCAAAAGCCTTCTTTAAGAACTGTGTTGTGGGCAAAAAAGTCAGCGGCCTCGATAAGATGCTCTACTATGAGGTGGCGCAGCACCTGACCTTTTTGTTTCAGCGGGAAATCCGGTACGAAGCTTATCTTCAGTGTAGGGTAGAGCGCTATCTACGGCCCGGGCATGTGGTGTTTGACATTGGCGCCAACATTGGGCAGTATGTCCCGTTCTTTAGCGAGAAGGTGGGCAGCGGCGGCAAGGTGTATTGCTTTGAGCCAGACTATCGGAGCTATGCCTTCCTGGAGTTCAACGCACGCATCAATCAGTGCTGCAATGTGGTGTGCCGGCCTTGGGGTGTAGGTGCCCGCGACGCTGAACAGCTGCTGTTCCGGGACACCGACACGGGTGGGCGGCGGAGTTCGTTCAAGCAAGCATTTGTCGGCGCAAATCATCACGGCAGCAGTGAAACAGCCACTGTCAGGAGCCTGGACAGCCTGATAGCGGCCTTCGGGCAGCCCAATTTTGTCAAAATAGACGTCGAGGGCCTTGAAGAGGAGATCGTTCGAGGGCTGACGACGGATTTGCCCGGCTGTGTCTTTTTGATAGAGGTGCGCGAAGAGACCAAAGGCGGCGTTTTTGCGCATTTTGCCGGGCAGGGATACGATTGCTTCTGCATAGACGGGCCAGCAGAGCAGAAAATTGCCAGTGTGAAGGAAATTCCGGGATTTGCGCACCTTATCTTTCTAAAAATCAATCGCAAAGAAGGGGCTTCGAGTGCAGCACCTCAGCTTCGGTAAGGCCTCCGCCTTGCCAAGACTTACCCTCGTGGTTTCGCCCTGCACCCAGTTCCGGCCACATACGGCGCAATTGCTACCTCCGCACTTGACCACGGGCCCTATATTTGCAGCCCAAATTCATAAACACACAACACTACTTCATGACTCGAGTCCTCCTTGCTTTTGGCGCGGCGCTGGTTTTTGCGCAATCGTGCTCCAACGATTTTGAGCTCACGGCGCCTTGGAAAGAGGTGCCTATCGTCTATGCGATACTTTCGCCCAATGACACGGCGCATTACGTCCGCATCGAAAAGGCTTTTTTAGACCCGGAAATCAGCGCCCTGCAAATCGCCCAAATTCCGGACTCCATATACTATCCGGCGAATGCCATTCAGGTTTTTATTGAAGAGGTGGCCACAAACAGAAAGTTTCCGCTGACGCGCGTGGACGGGCGTTTGGAGGGTTATCCGCGCAAGGATGGCATTTTTGCTACCTCGCCTAATTGGCTGTATAAGACCAAAGAGACGCTCGTGCCTGGCCGACGCTATCGCCTGCGTATTGTGCGCAACGATGGCCGCCCCGACGTTACTGCAGAGACCACCATACCGGGCAACTTCACTATCCAGTCGCCTGACCCAAGCCTGATACCCGTCCGCATCACTTTTCTGCGCGATCGCTCTTCCAACATCACCTGGTTCTGTGACTCCAATGGTGTTTACTTCTCCATTCGCTTTCGCATTCGCATCCGCGAAAACAACCTCAACGGTACCCTCGTCAAGCGCGATACGCTCTACTGGACACCCGTGCCCAACACGCGCCGCTCCAACGTGCTCACCGGCAACGGCTTCCTCACCACTGAGCGCATTCTGTCGGAGTCGTTCTACCGCTTCTTGGTCGAAAACCTGCCGCCGGCCAACAACACGTTCCGCCGTTTTGAAGGCATTGACATCACCCTCGAAGGCGGCGGTCGCGAAATCGAGCGCTATTTAGAAACCGCCGCTGCCAACGCCGGTATCACCGGTGCCGAACTTGTTACCCTGTACACCAACCTCTCCGAAGGCTTCGGCATCTTCACCGGCAAAAACCTGGTTACTCTGCCTAATGTCTCTGTAACGCCGGAGACCGTCAACAGCATGAACGAGCGCTCGCCCGAACGAGACCTCAACTTCCAGTAGTTTCTCAAACCGTTTGTTAACATCCGCTTGCGCGCAACAATACGCCCGCGTCTGCCGTTTATTCGCTGTATTTCTGCGCTGCTTCGGTCAACGCCGCCGCAGGCTCTTGGACTCGAACAATGTTCATGGGATTATAATTTGTTGTTTTACGGCCACGCCACAAGAGGCGTGGCTTTTTGTTTTTAAGCCCTACTTTCGCCCCTGAAGTGACCTAACCTGCACAGCCCATGTCTGTAACCGGAAGCGATACCAAGCGCGTAACTACCCACACCCTTCAGGCCATGAAAGAGCGCGGCGAAAAAATTGCCATGCTCACGGCATACGATTTCTCCATGGCCCGTATTCTTGATGAGGCCGGTATTGACGTCCTGCTCGTGGGCGACTCAGCCTCCAACGTGATGGCTGGCCACGAAACCACTCTGCCCATTACCTTAGACCAGATGATTTACCACGCCCAGTCCGTTGTGCGCGCGGTACATCGCGCTATGGTCGTGGTGGATATGCCCTTCGGCTCCTATCAGGCCAATTCCGAAATTGCCCTGAAGAGTGCCATTCGCATCATGAAAGAGTCGGGCGCCCATGCCGTCAAGCTCGAAGGCGGCGCCGAAGTTGAGGAGTCCATCCGCCGCATCCTCATGGCTGGCATTCCTGTTATGGGCCACCTGGGTCTTACGCCGCAAAGCATCTACAAATTTGGCACTTACACCGTTCGCGCCCGCGAAGAGGCTGAGGCCCAAAAACTGCGCGATGACGCCCGCCTGCTCGACTCGATTGGATGCTTCGCCTTGGTGTTGGAAAAAATACCTGCTCAATTGGCTCAGGAGGTTTCTCAAAGCATTGATATCCCGACCATTGGCATCGGCGCCGGTCAACACACTGACGGCCAGGTGCTCGTTACGCACGATATGCTGGGCATTACCAAGAGCTTCCGCCCTCGATTTCTGCGCCGCTACTTAGAGCTCTTCGACCTCATTCAGACCGCTACACGCCAGTATATTGAGGACGTGAAAGCCCAGCGCTTCCCTAATGAGTCAGAGCAGTACTGAAGGTCATGAAACGCCCAAAAGGAACCATAACCCCGCGGTAAAAATCGGCACCGGTAGCCCATTGCTGCCGAATTTTGGCGCATCTGAATACAAACAGCCTTCGCCCACGCCATGAGCACAAAAATTGCCCAATGCATCGTCATCTTTACAGGTGCCGGCGTATCTGCCGAAAGCGGCCTGTCCACCTTCCGCGACCCCGAGGGCATATGGGCCAAATACCGCATCGAAGAAGTAGCCACCCCGACGGCCTGGAAACGCGACCCGCAAAAGGTGCTGGACTTCTATAACGCACGCCGCCGCCAATTGCTTCAGGTAGCGCCCAATACGGCCCACTACGCATTGGCCGGGCTGGAAGCGCATTTCGAGGACGTGCACATCATTACCCAAAACGTAGATGACCTGCACGAACGCGCCGGCAGTACGCGCGTGCTGCACCTGCACGGCGAACTGCGCAAAGTGCGCTCTACCCGCCACCCGGAGCTCATCTATCTGTGGGACGATGACCTCCACCTCGGCGACCTGTGCGAACGCGGACACCAGCTGCGCCCACACATTGTGTGGTTTGATGAACAGGTGCCGCTGCTGCCTGAAGCCGCCGACCTGACACGCCGGGCCGACATCTTTATTGTCGTAGGTACCTCGCTGGCCGTTTACCCGGCAGCCTCGTTAGCCTATTATGCCTTCGAGGAAATACCTTGCTATTACATAGACCCCAACCCACAGGTCAATTCGAGGATGCAGCGCCTGAAAAACTTGAAAATTGTGGCCAAACCAGCCACCGAAGGCGTCCCCATGGTCGTGGAAGAATTGAATAAACGCTTCAACATTCCTACATAGCCGCTCTCTGCATCCGTGAAAAAAAACATCCTGCTCCTCCTTCTCCTGCTCTCGGGCCTCTGGCGCTGCCAGGCCCAGCCTGTTGTAACGGCCTCGCTGATTACCCTCGATGGGAAACATGCCGTCCGCCTGCTCGATAGCGCTCAAACGGCTTCGGCGCTCCTCTCAGACACCATAGACCACTTCTTCGAGCGCGTTACCGCCGTAGAAATGTCCATCCAGATGAAAAAGCCGCTCCAGCCCGGCCAGACGCGCGCTGACCTCCTGCCTGACTTTAAAGACTACTTGCGCCGCGACGCCGCCCCTTTCACCCCCGACGAAGTGGCTTTTGTGACCGATGTCGTACAGGAAATGTGGCAAGTGGCCCAAAAAGCAGCGCTCCATGTGTTCCCCGATACGCTCTTGCTCCTCAAAATCAAGGGCAAGCCTTACGGCTCGTCGGTCTATTACACCCGCCAGAACGCCATTGTCATTCCGCAAAACGTGTTGCGGCTGCGGCGCCGACAGGATTTCCTCAACACTATGTACCATGAGCTATTCCACGTATATTCGCGCCTGCACCCCGATAAACGCGTGCGTTTGTATCGCCGCATCGGCTTCGAGCCTATCGGAATGCACCGTCTCGAACTTCCGCAGTCTCTGGCCGAACGAGTCCTGCACAACCCCGATGGCACCGATTTTGCCCAAAAAATCACGCTGAAGGAGGACAATAAAATCACCGAAGCCATCCCCATCATTTACGCTAACGAGCCAGGCTACACTTCTCAAAAACGCCTATTTTTTTCTTACTTGGAGTTCAGCCTGTACGAAGTCATCCCTCAGGCTAACGGACGCTGGTATGTGCGCACCCAAGAGGACGGCTTCAGCAGTACCTTAGACATGCAAAAGCTGCCGGACTTCTACCGCCAGATTGGTGACAACACCACGTACATCATTCACCCCGACGAGGTGCTGGCCGACAACTTCGCCCTCCTGATGGCCTCGAAGAAAGACCCACTGGCCCTGAAGCGCCTTTCCGAAAGCGGCCAGAAATTGGTGCGGGACATCGAGGACGTACTGCGCCATTAGCCCGCCAGGCCCGATAGCCAGGCCTCTATTTGCTGGAAGAAGCGCGGCAGCAGTTCAGGTTTAAACACAATCGGAAAAATAAACCCGAACACTGCGCCGTAGAAGTGCGCCAAATGGTCAATGCCGTCGCCTCCGCGTCGGGCAGCATACGAGGAATACCAGAGGTAAAAAATGCCAAAAACCACTCCCGGTATGGGGATGGGGATAAACATCAGGTACAGGCTCAGGGTGGGCGCCAGCAGTATGGCCGCAAACAGCACCGCCGAGGTAGCCCCAGAGGCGCCGATGCTGGCAAAATAGGGCGTGCGCTGATAGCGGTAATAAGTGGCCATAGACGCCGCCACAATGGCCATCAGGTAGAACGCTAGATACAGTAGCGGCCCTGCGCCGGGAAAAAGTGCCTCAAACCAGTTTTCAACTAAGCCGCCAAAGAAGTACAGCGTAATCATATTGAACAGCAGGTGCACATAGTCGGCGTGTAGGAAGCCGCCCGTGAGCAGGCGGTGGTATTCGCCGCGTCGGGCCTCAGCGTAGGGCCAGTGCTTAAGGCGTTCGAAGAGGGTAGGGTTGTTGAACGCCCACAGCGAGACAGCGACGGTAACGCCGATGATGAGGTAAGTGATTGGCATGGCTATTCGTTGTGATAAGGTTCGTTGCGCAGGATGGTCATGGCGCGGTAGAGTTGCTCGAGCAAGAAAAGGCGCACCATCTGATGAGAAAACGTCAGGCGGCTGAGCGAAAGTTGCGCCTGGGCGCGGGCGTAAAGGTCGGGTGAAAAGCCATATGCGCCGCCGATGAGAAAGATGAGCCGTCGGGCGGGTAACTGCAGGCGCTGCTGGAGCCATTGGGCCAGTTCGACGGAGCCGAGCTGTTGCCCGCGTTCGTCCAGGAGGACTAAATAGTCGTCGGGGCGAAGTTTTTCCATAATGGCCTGGCCTTCCAGTTGTTTGAGGTGTTGTGGGTCGTTGTTTTTGGTCTTGGGTGTGGGCAGTACCTGCCAGGTGAAGGGCAAGTAGTGGCTCAGGCGTTTTTCATACAGGCTGATGCCGGCTTGTAGATAGGCTTCGGTGGTTTTTCCAATGGCCCACACTTCTACTTTCATGCGTCAGGCGGGGTCGGGAAGGGTGAGTGTAGGGCGCTGCGCTTTCGGAAAGGCTTCGGCCAAAATCTCGGGCAGGTAGGCCCTATCTGGGAAACGGTCCACCAGTGTCTGGGCGATTTGAGTGGATAAAGTCCGCTGACCTTTCTGCACTAAGGCCGCCAGATATTCGCGGGCATGGTCGGCGGATTGTTTTCCAAAATATTCATTCAGGTATCGGCTCAGAGTTTCGACATATATTTCGCGCACGAAGTCCGCATGCTGGGGCAAGAACATGTCTTCATAGGGTTGCAGGGCGCTCAAGTCGGCACGTTCGTGCAAGAGAGCAGCTAAAGCCTCTAAGTCTTTCTCCTCAGCCAGAACCATGGCAGCTTTGTCGTAGGCATTACGCGTGCGCAGTTCGGCCAGCAGGCGTTCGCGTTCGGCGAGCCAGTCGGTGCTGCTGACCTGTCGCAGGCGCGCTAGCGTCGGGGCGTCGCCCTGGCGGCAAAATCGCCGACGGAGCAAGTAAGCAAGCCGGGTGCCGTCGCCGACCATTTCAGCGGAGGCAATGAGCCGGCTTTCTAAAGCCAACTGTTGACGCAAAGAGAGGCGTGCTTTTTCCAAAAATGCAATACCTGCAGGCAGGGTGGCTTCGTGGTAGCCCGCTTGGGCCAGGATTTCCAGAATGTTGGCCATGCGCTCGGGTTCGTCGAGGTGAGCTTCCAGCACGCGCTGAAGTGTTTCGGGTTGGTGGCGTTTGGCCAAGGCAGCGCCAAAGAGGAGCAGCACGGGCGTTGGTATCGGATAGGCGGCCTGGTCGAACTGGTGCCGGATGTGTTGGTAGCCGCTTTCATCGCGGGCCGCGTGCCCCAGGAAGCGCAATGTATCGAGGACGAGCTCCTGCGGGTATGGCCCTTGGGTGAATACCTCCATGAGTAGGTGTTGCGCCTGTTCGCGCTGTTCGGGAGCCAGGTGTTCGCTGTCGGTAAGGCGTTGAAGCGCCTGGCGGCAATAGCCCAACCACTCATCGCGCTGAGGGGGCTCTACCAAAGCGGTGCGTTCGGCCAGTTGCTGAAGCACAGCAGCACTGATGCGGAAAGCAGCCACCGGGTGTTCGGCATTGGCCTGCGCCATTAGTGTATTCAGCGCTAAACGGGCGCGACGCATTTCGGTGGGCCTGAGCTGGCGCGCCTTGTCGTCTTTAGGGAAGGCAGATTTCAATACGGCGATGTAATGCTCATCAGAGTCGGCCATTTTACCGGCGAAATAAGCCTTCAGGGCCAGGGAGAAGGTAGCGTCATGCTCGGCATAGTGGCGCACGAAGGCAGCTAAATCGCTGACTTCGGCACGGGCCAGGATATTGTCCACGTTCAGCCGACGCGCGCGCGCCTCCTCGGCCGCCTGGGTTTGTGCCTCGCGTTCTTGGGCTTTCTGATGCAAATACTGCCGAATTTTCACCAGCGCTGCCGCAATATGCGGACACATCAGGCGCCGACCCTCCGGCCAGCATTCGCAGGCAAAGGCTTTAATTTTGGTGGGGGTAATGATAACCTCGGCTTCTACCTGCCGCGCTCCGTCGGTAATGGTGGCTACCCAAAAATGGCGCTCGATTTCCTGAAGTTGCCGGACGGCCTGGGTGCGCAATAACCCCTCCGCTGCCTGCCAGGTAGCTGTTGGAATGTGGTGCTCAAAATCTTTAAGCCGAAGTTTTTGCACGATAAGACGGCTCTGTGGAATGCAGCCGGTGAAAGCACTGGCTCCAAATGGCAAATATACGCTCGTTTGGCATTTTCACAAGGGCGCTCGCTTACAAGTGCGAAAAAAGCCTTTAAAAACTGAAATAGGAGTCCAAAGGTGATGCACCAAAGGTCGCTCCTGTGCTTTTCCAAAAGCAAAACGAGCCGCCTCCTGAAGGGGCGACTCGTTTTCGGGTGGTGGACCTGGCGGGAGTCGAACCCGCGTCCGGACAAAGCGCTACATCGCTTTCTACATGCTTAGCTTCAGATTGAGGTTTTCGAGCGCGGGGTAGGTTCCGAAGCCGACCAGTCCGCGCCTTAGCCGTTAGCGTGTCTCCGAGCGGTAACGGCGTTCCGCCGGATAGTCCCAGGGAGTTGATACGCGGCACGATGTGTATGGGACCTCAAACGTGCGGCATAAAGGCTTTCTAATCTCCCGGATTAGGCAGCCATTGCGTAGCTGTAGTTGCCACTTATGTGTCGAGCGCTGTTTGATACGGAGGCAAACGCTCATGCTCCGGCATGCTTACAATGCAACTTCCCTTTCCCGTCAATACCAGGTACAGGCCCGTCGCAAAGGACAAAGATAAACACTTTCGGTGTGGGATTGGTTCGGGTCGTGGTGATTTTGTTTGAGAGGGTTGTTCCTCTGGGTTTATCGCCGCTGGGTTGGTCTATCTTTGCGCCGCTTTTCGAGGGCTAAAGACGCAAAGCCGGCGGGAGGTAACAGGTTTTTCTGCACTTTTTTTGTCATGCTGAAAATTGGAATAATTCGAGAGGGTAAGGTCCCTCCTGATGCGCGTGCGCCGCTGTCTCCGGCGCAGTGCCGCCAGGTCATGGAGCAACTCGGCATAGAGGTTGTCGTACAGCCTTCGCTGGAGCGCTGCTTCCGCGATCGTGAATACGAGGTCGCGGGCATTCCGCTTCAAGACGATGTGAGCGATTGCGACATCCTGCTGGGCGTCAAGGAAGTGCCCGTCGAGCAGCTCATCCCTAATAAGACCTACCTATTTTTCTCCCATACCGTCAAAAAGCAAGCGCACAACCGCTTGCTGCTTCAGGCGATTTTGGAGAAAAAAATTCGCCTAATAGACTTTGAAAGGATTACTGACGACCGCGGCGATCGCCTTATTGCTTTCGGCTTTTATGCCGGTTTAGTTGGGGCGCACAACGGTTTGTGGACCTACGGCCGGCGCACCGGCCTGTTCTTGTTACCCCGCATGTACCAGTGCCACGACTATGCGGAAGCCAAAGCGCAGTACGCACACTTGAGCCTGCCGCCGGCGCGCATCGTCCTGACTGGCAGTGGGCGCGTCGCCTCCGGTGCTATTCGCAACCTGCGCGATATGGGTATTCATCAGGTGTCGCCGCGCGACTTCCTGAAAAAAGACTTCGACCGGCCGGTCTTCACCCAACTGTTCGCTCACGACTACGTGCAGCACCGCGACGGGCCGCGCATCTTTGATAAAGCCCACTTCTACGCTCATGGCGACGAATACGTGAGTGCCTTCAAGCCTTACGCCCATCGCGCCGATATCTTCATCAACGGCATCTACTACGACCTTAAGGCGCCTAAGTTCTTCACCATGGCCGACATGGCCGAAGAGGGCTTCAGCCTCCAGGTCATTGCCGACATCTCGTGCGACATTGCTCCCAACGCCTCGGTGCCCACCACCATCCGGCCCAGCACCATTGCAGAGCCAGTCTATGGCATTCATCGCTACACCGGCCAGGAATGCCCGCCCTTCTCGCCTGATGCCGTGGACGTCATGGCCATAGACAACCTTCCCTCCGAACTGCCCCGCGACGCCTCGGAGTTCTTCGGCCGTCAACTGCTGGAAAATGTGCTGCCCGAGCTGCTCCAAGGCCCTCAGGCGCCCGTCATCCGGCGCGCAACCATTGCAGAAGGCGGCTATCTGACCGAACTGTACGCCTACCTGAGCGACTACGTGTACGAAACTGCCTGAGGCCGACCACGAGTGCACGAACGAAAGGCCACATCTCTGGTTAGGGAGGCGTCACCTCCGGTTTTTTCGAGCTGCGAATGCACGAAACGGGCCTCAGCGAGACGGATGTGTGCAGTCTTCTCAACGAATAAACCGCCTCAATACACTACCGGCGCTTTCATTTGATAGAGCATGAAGGCCAGCAGGTCGGCAGCCTCCTCCAAAAGCTTGCTGGTGGGCTTGCCGGCGCCATGGCCAGCGCTGGTCTCGATACGGATGAGCACAGGCTTGTCGCCCTGTTGATTGGCTTGCAGAGCAGCGGCAAATTTGAACGAATGTGCAGGCACTACGCGGTCGTCGTGGTCGGCGGTGGTAATCATCGTGGCCGGATAGGCGGCGGGGCGTACATTGTGCAGCGGCGAGTAATTGAGGAGACAGGGGAACTCCTCCGGGTTGTCGCTGCGGCCATAGTCCACTGCCCAGGCATAGCCGATGGTAAACTTATGGTAGCGCAACATGTCGAGCACGCCGACGCGCGGGAAGCACACGCCAAAGAGGTCGGGCCGCTGGGTCATACAGGCACCCACGAGCAGGCCGCCGTTGGAGCCGCCTTCGATGGCTAAGCGCGGTGGGCTGGTATACTGCTTTTCGATGAGGTATTCGGCTGCAGCGATGAAGTCGTCAAATACATTCTGCTTCCGACACTTGGTGCCAGATTTGTGCCATTGCTCCCCAAACTCGCCCCCGCCTCGGATGTTGGCCACGACGTAGATACCGTTGTTTTCCAGCAGGGCTGCTCGCGAGGCTGAAAAGCCCGGCGTCAGCGAGATATTGAAACCGCCATAGCCATACAGTAGGGTAGGGTTCTGGCTGTCCATAGCGATGTTTTTTTTGCGTGTGATGAACATAGGTATACGGGTGCTATCCTTGCTCGTGTACCACACCTGCTCGGTGGTGTAGGCGTCGGGATTAAAAGCCATCTTGGGTGCTTTGAACACGCGCGTTTCTAACGTATTCATGTCCAGCGTATAGATGGTAGTCGGGCGCAAGAAGGAGGAGAACGAGAAGAACGCCAGCGCCTCTCCAGACCTGCCCTGAACGGCTCCTACGGTGCCAATTTCGGGCAGCGTCACCTCGCGTAAAAAGCGACCTTCAAGGTCGAACACACGCAGTACACTGGCGGCATTGTGTAAATAGGTGCACACAATTTTATCGCCACAGACGGCGGCGCTTTGCAGCACATCGGAGGTGTCTTCAGCGATAAGCGTTTTCCAATATGCCTCTTCGGGGCGAGCCGTGTTTACCAAAATAAGCCGCTGTTTGGGGGCGGAGTGGTTGGTCAGGATGAGCAGCTGGTCGCCGAGGTTTTCCACAACACTGAAGTCGTAGTCAAATTTCGTGTAAATGGGCGTCAGACGCGCATTGGGTTTACTCAGATCCTGGAAGGCCAGGGTGTTGCCGCTGGTGCTTTCGGCGCCGGCGATGAAGAGGAAGCGCTCGTCTTCAGTTGTACCGGCGTTGAAGTAGTGGTTGGGGTGCTTGGGGTCGCGGTGTACCAATCGGTCGGCGCTTTGCGGTTGGCCCAACGTGTGGTAATAAATGGCGCTGTTTTGGTTGGCGCCTTTAAGTTTATCGCCTTCCTTGGGCTCAGGGTAGCGGGTGTAGTAAAAGCCATTGCCTGCCCAGCCGATACCAGTGAATTTGGCCCATTTAAGCTGGTCGGGTAGCATCTGACCCGTTTGCAGGTCTTTGACCAGGATAGTGCGCCAGTCAGAGCCGCCTTCCGAAATGGCGTAAGCTAAGTAGCGCCCATTGCGCGATAAGCCCAGTTCTTGCAACGATGTCGTACCGTCGGCGCTGAAGGTGTTGGGGTCGAGCACCAGCTCCGCTTTACCGTCAAGCGAAGCCTGGCGATACAACACGCTCTGGTTTTGCAGGCCGTCGTTTTTAAAATAATAAAAATACTCGGCCTTTTTGAAGGGTGTGCTGTACTTTTCAAAATTCCAGATTTCCTCCAGCCGCTCCTTGATTTTGGTGCGGAAAGGGATTCGCTCCAAATAACCAAAGGTAACGACGTTTTGGGCTTTTACCCAAGCTTTTGTCTCTTCGCTCTGGTCGTCTTCCAACCACCGATAGGGGTCTTCGATGATGGTGCCGAAGTAGTCGTCGCGCACGGTTGTGTCACGTCGCGTTTCGGGGTAGGTGAAGGGTATGGGTTTGAAATCGTAATTGCTCTGAGGTTTCGGGTCAGAGCCACAAGCCGCTGCAAAACACATAGTTAGCAGGAGAAGGGCATTTTTTAAAAAAGTCGTTGGCATAATCGAACAAGCTGTAACAGATACCTTTGTGGGGCCAAAGAACGGGCAAATGCCCGAATTTGCCCGCAAAAATGCCCTTAGCATGACGCTCGAAGCGCTACTCAAAGACTATACGGCCTACAATCGCTGGGCCAATGCGGCCATGGTGCAATGGCTGCGCAGCAAACCGCAGGCAGCCATGACAGCGCCTGTTGCCTCCAGCTTTCCGACCCTGCGCGATACGCTTTTGCATATGTGGGGCGCCGAAAAAATCTGGTTAGAACGCCTGCGCCAACAACCTGCCGAGCCATTCCTGCCCACTGTCTTTCAGGGAACAACTTCCGAGGTTTTCGACGGTCTGCTCGCCGCCTCTGCCGCCCTGGCGGAATACGTGCAGGAGCAGCCTGACGACTTCTTCCAGCAGACCTGCACCTTTCGCCTCTTCAGCGGCAAGGAAGATACCCGCCCGCGCTATCAAATGCTTCTGCACTGCGTTCAGCATTCTACCTATCACCGCGGCCAGCTGGTAACGATGGGACGCGCCCTGGGCTTTACCGACCCGCCACAGACGGACTACATCTACTATGCTCGCTTGACGGAGAACCACTGACTTTTCAGAACATTCTCTCGGCCGGTGGAAACGCAAAAAAAA
>FQKF010069116.1_pt1 | contig 37349 bp, 48 predicted proteins | sample 1504521 | NCBI WGS metagenome assembly FQKF01 (sample SAMEA4475357, study PRJEB15587) | soil metagenome | biome: Soil; feature: Field | place: India | collected 2015-03-11 | depth 0 m
TACCTGTGACGTTGGTGGTTCTCTGACCACGATGCTTACGACTTAGCGACAGCTTGGGTAATTCTGGGCTGTTCGCAGCAGAGCCTAAACCCCTTGTCGGGCAAGAGCAGGGGGAACACAGAAGCAGCGGCGTGGAAGGGCACGCAAAACATTGATGTAACGTAGGCATGTAGCTCAAGTTAGAGTGCTGGGCGAAAAACACCAGAGATGGCAGCCAACCCGTGTCGCAGGTCAATGTTAAGGCATAGCCGGTATCAAGCCCGGCCTGCTTCTGTGTTGGTTGTGTGTCAATCGTATTGACATGGGCTGCAGGCTTGCCCCCTGCCACCAACACCCCGCCACATGGGGAAAAAGACGGACAGCGCGCCCGTTGAGTATGAAGTTGTGTTGACATGCGGGGGAGAGGCCACGCCATTCCAACACGCATGATGTCACGGGGCATTGCAGGCCCGCTGCAACTATGTAGTAGTCTTATGTAGAGGGACATCATCCGTGTTGGTTAGGTTACAAGTGGCACACGGGTCGTTTCGACGGCTACAGCTGCTACGCCAGCCAGCGGGACACGCCGGAAAGGCACGGCGAGGAACGGAATGCGCAGGCTGATGCGCGATGCCGGTGGCATGCAAATTCGGCGACTTTAAAAGAATCCCGCACCGAATAGGAGTTTGCTATGCCCGAGATCAGCACGGGCACGTTTCTTTCAAGCAACCAAAAAGGAAAAACCATGATCCCGAAGAAAAACCAAGACATCAAAAATTGGCCGACACAAACAACAGCGCCATTTTTCAAATCATCCGCCTTTAAGTTTTCTTTGCTTTTTCTCGCGCTTGTCGCCTCAACCTCTGATTTTTTCCGGTGATCAAGATGCAAGACAAATACAAAGAGATGCACCTAAAAATCAACGAAGCAGTCAGGGTGTTGGCAGTGTTAGACGAAGAAGACGACAGCGAAACATTCCACATGCGAGAAGACGGAATTAAAGACCAGTTCATCGCTTTCGTAGCCTCGCTAGACATTCCTGAAGTCTCTGAGATGGCCAAAAAACTAGACGGGGTAACGAAGATCGGTATTCCGCGCTGGTACGCCTAAACAATAACCCGCTTCGGCGGGTTTTTCGTTGTTCGCATCTTGACTTGGCCTACTAATCGGATATAATCCGTAGTGCCAAGACGTTATTTCAGTATATCCCCTGTAGTGTATGCGCCCGTAACTGGAGCGGGGTCTTGGCAGACTTGCGTACACTACAGGGGATTTCTTTTTGGAGAATCCAAAATGCAACAAATCATTTCCAACGCGATTATGCGCATGACTAGCGTAGAAATCGCCGACATGGTCGAAAAGCGTCATGATAACGTGAAGCGCACGATTGAAACGCTGGCCGAACAATCCGTTATTTCACTTCCTCAACTTGAGGAAGTCAAAATCCAGCGCGAACGCCGCCTTGAGGCATCACAGGCGTATATCTTTGAGGGTGAAAAGGGTAAGCGTGATAGCATTGTGGTGGTCGCACAGCTTTCCCCTGTCTTTACGGCTCGTCTCGTTGATCGCTGGAACGAGCTGGAAAGCAAAGAGGCCGGCCGTCAGTCTGCATCACAATTAGCATCGCCAATCGAAACCGACTTGCGTGCAATCGCCATTATTGGGCAATCAATGCGGATGTCAGATAGTGGTGTGCTTATGATGTATCATTCCTATTGCAAGGCAAATGCGCCTAAAGTTGCAGCAGTATTGCCATCCTATGCTGTTGACGCACCAACCGGAAAAGAGAGCGAAGGCAGCAAGCCAACAGCGCCAATTAGCGTTATTTGCGATGGCATTATGAGCGCAAAGGATGCAAACAAAGCTCTAATCAAAGCTGGCTTGCTTGAAGAGCTGGAGCGCCCATCTACACGCATCGAAGGCGGTGTTAAGCGGTACAAAAGCATCACGTTTGCCGGCTTAAAGTACGGGAAAAACATCACATCCCCAAGCAACGCCCGTGAGACACAGCCGCACTGGTATCTTGAAACAGCAGATGAGCTAATCGAAATCATCAAGTCTCACGGGGTGTGATATGGCGATTTACAGCAGCGACAGAAAGAAACTCCTGAAGGAAGCAATAGCTGCAGCTCAGCGAGCGCACTATGGCGATCTTGTTCGCGGCGTAAAGATGGAGGCGTCAGAAGACGCAATCAGAAGACAAGAGGCGCGGCGAAAGATGGAGAACTTACGGGACTTAAGAGAGATTGAAAAGCTGATGGGAGGCTATCAATGACCATCCAATTTGACGTTTTGCTGATCTTGGCGCGCACCCTAACGATTAGCGCTGCCGTTTTTTCGCTTTCTGGTATAGTTCTTTTGTTTACATCTTATCGGTACAAAAAGCTAAAAATGGCCAAAGAAGCCGGAAAAATTAGTTGTTTTTCTGACGTTTATATTTTTGCGCCATTCTTCGCTCTTATTGTAACGCTTGTCTCATTCGTGCTTTTGCTGGCATCAAGTGGTGCAATTATCTATTTGTACATAATGATGGCGGGAGGGGGTAACTGATGGCTGCTCGACATGACGCTTTTATGATTAACAATAGCAAAGGTGGTGTGATGCTTTATGCGCGCGACTGGGTATTGATTGGTGGCACGGAAACAAAAATGATCTACAAAAACACAAAGACAGGAGAAGTAAGGGTGTATCCTATACATTAATTTTTCACTAGCTTGACACAACGGCGAATGTCCAGCATAATAGCAATCCATTCGCTCGAATGGTTTCTCCTTTTTATGTTTTGCTTGAGGCCGGTATAGTTAAAAGCTATCCGGTCTTTTTCTTTTTCCCGCCAAAGTGCTATCATAGTGTTACTTAATAACGCAAGGGGAAAGCAGCATGGCGCTTAAGCCAAAAATCACCGATCTAAATGAAGTTGCTCCGGAGTTTCAAGGGCTTTACAAGCAGACCTCCGATGGCTTTGCTCTGGAAATTGAGGGCATCGACATCCACGGAATCCTGAGCAAAAACGCTGAGCTATTGAGCGAAAAGAAAGCGGCCCAAGCAAAAGCCGCAGCACTAGAGCAAGCGCAACAAGACGCGCAAAGAAAGCTACTAGAAGAGCAGAACCAATACCAGACTTTATACAAGCAAGCCGAGGCGGAAAAAGCTGCAACGGCCGCACAGCTTGAGGCGATCAAGCAACAGCGAATGCAGCGCGAACGCGAAATCTATGTCGAGAACTTTATCAAAGGCAATGGGCTGGTAAAGGAAGACATGAAGCGATTCGAAATGCTTAAACGAGAACTCATGAACAGCGTCAATCTTGATGAAAACGGCTCTATTGTGACGGAAGGTCTTTTAGTTGGTGACTCTGAGACCGCAAAAAAAGCAATTTCCGAGCAATACCCTTTTCTCGTTGACGCTGTGCAATCCACGGGCGGTGGTGCTGTCGGTGGATCAGGTGTGCCGGTGCAGGCATCGGCAAACCCAGCGGCTGATGCCGCAAAAGCTAAGGGCGACTTGACCGGTTACTTAGCTGCATCACTCAAAGCATCGCTCACAACTCCAACGCAATAAGGAACTTTAATGGGTACTATCCTATCTCCAAGCTTAGCCGCCGCGCTGACTCAAGAAGTTATTGATACGGCTTTTGAAATCGTGCGCAAAGACCGTTCGGGCATCCTTCAAACCGTGGCAATGGGCGCGCCCGTGACTGCTTACGATGGCTATAAAATGTCATGGCTTGACATGGCTGTTGGCGCTGACGGCGACACTGTAAACGGCGCAATTCTGGCCGCAGCCACTACGCTTGTCGTTGATGACGGCTCTAAATTCCGCGCTGGCATGTCCATTTCCGTGGCAGGCAGCGATGAGGTAATGATCGTTACCGCCGTATCGGGCAATAACCTCACCGTAACCCGTGGTTATGGCGGCACAACTGCTGCAAACATCGCGGACAATGCGGCCGTAACAATCAATGGTGTTGCACGCGAGGAAAACTCTCTATCAGCGTTTGATGGCATCTATCAGCCCGTAGCCGTGGAAAACTTTTTCCAGACAATGGACACCGCGATTGACTTCTCGCGGCGCGCACTGGCCACGGCGCAGTGGGGCAATACGAACGACATCGCATTCCAAGTCTCCGAGCGCATGCGTCAACTGTCCATCCAAATGGATCGCTCGCTAATCAAAGGCCGCAAAGGGTCGTTCACCCTGTCTGGCAAGACGATTACCACCATGGGCGGTATGCAGTATTACACCGACCAAGCCGGCGCAATCAAAGTGGATAACAGCGGGGCGGCTCTGACCCTTGATCAGATCAACGCGATTAACGCTGAGATTGTCGCTCGCGGCGGTCGCGCCAACACTGTTGCCGTGGGTATCGCAAAGGCTCGCAAACTGCACGCTCTCGTTTCCGCCGAGTATAGCTCTCAACGTTTGGGTGACTGGGAAGCTGACGCAGGCTCGATCCTTCGCCTGCCCTCCGACCTGCCTCTGGTGGGGAATGTGACGAACATCGTTGTTGATACCAACCTCAACGACAACGAGCTGTTTATTTACGATTCGTCCATGTTATCTATTGTCCCGATGGCCGCCGGCAATGCAAACGCCTCGGGAAATTGGACAACAAAAGACGCAACGCAAGTCGGGCAAGACGGTCAATCTGTCCGTGTGATCGGTGATTTCTCGATCATCGTGCGCAATTCGAAATCGCACATGGCCCGTCTCTACAACATCGGCTAACGGGTGAGGTTATGCTATTTCAGCACGAAAAGCCTGACGCCATGCTTGTCTTTAAGTCTGAGCTGATTAAATTCAGCGAGGGGCTTTACGAGACGGGCGACAAAGAGAAGATCGAGTTTCTCAAGTCGCTGCCAAGTGTAGTCGTGGCAAAAAAACCTAAAGACGAGTAACTAGCAGCCGCCCTTCTGGGGCGGTGGGAGATTTATCAATGAATGATCAACAAATCGAAACTGAAATCCAAGCCAAGGGCTTGACTGCGCCTCGAATCACTCCTAAGGATATTGATGATAATATCCTGATTGAAGAATACTTCACAGCTTATGAAGGTTTGCTTGGCAGTGAATATAACAATCCCACTGGAGCAAGTGTTAGTCGCGGAAGTGCTTTTGATCTTTTGACTTTTTGTGTTCTTGTCCTGAAAAACGGTTTCACCGTCACTGGCGAATCCGCCTGCGCCTCGCCTGAAAACTTCGACGCTGAAATTGGCCGCAAGATTGCTCGAGCCAACGCTATTAACAAGGTCTGGCCTCTCATGGGCTACGCACTGAAAGAGCGATTAGCTAATGCGGCAGCCGAACAGAATCAAAACTAAGCCACCCCAAACAACAAACCACCCTTCGGGGTGTTTTTTGACAAGGAGCGGCAGTGTCAGAGCTAAATCATCTTACAAGCTGGTTTAACCAGTTTTTGCTTGCCGGCGGCGCTGATGGTTTTCGCCGCCTTCGAGTCGATCCAGCGCAAACCGGCTTTTTCGAGGGGCGCGAGTTTCGCACGTTCTACGAGTTCAGCATCCCAGGCGGCGCTAGCGTAACACTTAAGTTTAGCTGCCCCGTTGATTTCATCCTGTTTGCGCAGCGCCTTGCCGTGGATGCCGGGGCTATCCGCCTGTCTGCTATCACTGGAGCAACCGAAAGCGCGCCATTTAACACCGCAATGCCGGTTATCGGTAAGAACCGTATGGCCTCGCGCCGTCAATACTCAAGCGGATACTACGCGGCACAAGCAACAATTGCTAACGGCGGCACGATTACGGGCGGCACAGTGGTTGAAGTGGTGCGAGTTGTGGCGGCTGGGGCTACGGCGCAGCAAAGCACGGTCGGCGGCCAAACGTCTGATGAGCGCGGTCTGCCTGCTGGAACCTATTACTTAAAGCTGGAAAATATTAGCAACGGCACTACCACAGGCGTTTATTCATTGTTTTGGGAAGAAAGACCATGACTGATAAATTTCACCTTTCTAGCTGGTTTAACGAATCGCTAATTGACCCATCAACTGGCGGTGTGCGCGTATCCCAATCAGAAGAAAACGCCTCTCCGTTTAGCGCCGTAAAAACAGACCCAGCCGGACGCGCTAGATCATCACAAATCACAACACTGTTTGACGGCAAGACACTTGATGTTGACGGCGTGAGAATTTGGGAAACGCTAGGGACAGGGGCTAACACATTTTCCGTCAATAAGATGCAAATGGCAGTCGCGGCAGGGCAGTATTGCATTCGACGTGGGCGATACAAAACCCCGTACGGGGCGGGTAAGCCGCAGCTTATCGAGTTTACGCTCGATAACTTCGATACAGACGTGGGAACGGTTAAGCGCGTCGGTTATTTCTCAAGCTCAAGTGTTGCGCCATACACCGCAAATCTTGACGGATTTTTTATGGAGAACGACTCGGGAGCAGTCTCAATAAAAGCGTATCGAAATGGCACGCTAACAATGAATGTCCCGTTTACAAGCTGGACAAATTACGCACTATTGGCTGGCTATGATTTTGCTGAATTTACGGTCGGATTTTTCGATTTTCTCTGGCTTGGAGGGACCGCGCTGAGGCTGTTCTTAAAAACGCCGTCTGGTTTTATTTTGGCGCACGAAGAGCCATGGGCGAGCTTACATCAAGACACATTCATTGCGTCCCCAAACCACTCTGTGCGCTACGAGCTACGCAGCACCACGGGCAGCGGAAACATGAGCGCCATTTGCTCGCAAGTAGCTACGGAGGGTGACGTTCGGCAGATTGGGAAGTCGGTCTGTTTGCCGATGGGGGCATCAGTACCCGTAACCGGCAGCACGTCAATTTACGCAATCAAGGGTATCAAGTTACGCGCAGACCGACCTAGCGTTGTCATCAAGCTAACCAGCGCCGCAGCGGTCAAGGCGTCCCAGAACGACTTTGGGGTAATTCTCGTATACCGTAATCCAGCACTAAGCGCCGCACTAACGTACGCAAACGCTGGAAACGTGCAACAAGCTGACGCAAACGGGACCCAACTTGTGACCGGTGGTGATATTGTGGCCGCGTCGGCATCAACAGAGTCTGGCGTTATTGACGGGCTTGAAGACAGCTTTTTGTCGTTTATCGGTTCGAGCATAGCAGGCGTGTCGGATGAGTACGTTTTAGCTTATATGCCGGTATCAGCCACCGCTCAGAGCGTGCGTGGCGTGCTGTGCTACAAAGAGTTTTGACGCTCACGCCAATTGACGCCACCCGCTGAAATGTTATAAAGCAACAACTCTGGCTAGGAGTTACTCCCGAAGGCGGCCTCGTCATCTGCCGTGCCAGTGCCGCCCTTCTGAGCGCTTTCTTTTGTCCGATACAAGCTACAAAAAAACACTTGACGGCAAGCAAGCAATGCCGGCGCACTATCTACAACCGCAGCTTAAACCCTCGCGTTCCTGTTCGCACAGGGTTGGCGGCCATCCTCACGGGTGGTCGTTTTTGTTTGTCGCAATTATGTAAATTCTAGTCTCAATCCTGAATTAAGCTATCAAGGTTAAGCCATACAATAATTTTACTTTTCAAGTGGAGGTAATTTGTATGAATGATCTTGTTTCTATCGTCAACGAAAAGCCGATGACAACATCGCTGATTGTGGCCAAAAAATTTAAGCGTGAGCATCGTAATGTGCTGCGAGACATTGAAAATCTTGAATGTTCTCAAGAGTTTAGAGCGCTCAATTTTGAGCCCTCCTCTTACAAGTCAAAACAAGGCAAAGAATTGCCAGTGTATTTGATGGCGCGCGATGGTTTCACCTTTCTTTGCATGGGGTTTACCGGCGAAGAAGCCGCAAGGTGGAAAGAGGCTTATATTGGTGTTTTCAACGCAATGGAAGCTGAAATGGCCAAAACAAAAGAAAATAAAGCCATCGAGTGGGGGCGCGCTCGACACCAGACGCGAGAAGCCCGCAAAGACTTGACAGACTGCATTCAAAAATTTGTGGAGTACGCGACCGCTCAGGGTAGCAAAAATGCCACCATGTATTACAGCAATATCACCAAAATGGAATATGCTGCACTTAGCCTTATTTCACAGCGAGAAAAAGTCCCATCGAACTTTAGAGATGCGCTTAACCTGATGGATTTATCGTTTTTGATGACCGCAGAATTTGCCGCTCAGAATGCGCTGGAATATGGGATGCGGCACGGCATGAATTACAAGGACATCTACACGCTTGCGAAACACAAGGTAGAAGCCTTTGCTGAAACAGTGCGAGTGCCTCGGATTGGCGAACAAAAGCGAATCAATCCACCTGATTTGCCAAGTAATGGCAAATAATCGTCAACCGCTCACCCGCTTCGGCGGGTTTTTTATTATCCGCAACACAAGCCCAAAAACACTTGACGAAAAGTGAGCCATACCATAGAATGGCTTTGTTCTGTTCTCAACGCAACGAACACTTACCCAACCTTGGCCGGCAAGCCTGTTAGGAAACGGAAAGGCTCCTCTTGATCGCAAAATCAAGATACAGGGGCCTTTTCTTTTTTGCGCCAATTAAATTTAACCGCCTTTCCCCTTCTCCCTCTTTTTGCTCGCAAGAATATCAGACTTAACAATGTCGGCTTTGTTGTCGCCAATCGCGCAGCTGCTAGACAAACCCAGCAGCAGCGCCGCTAATGTAATTGCTTTTGCTGTACGGCCGCGCCGAAAGGCTGACGTTGCTTTGCTCTTCGGTCTGCGATAAGCACCGAGCTGACGCCGATTGTAAATACCACGTCTGACCATAGCGGGTCGTACTCTAAAAAGAAATGTCCACATAACGCTGCAAACGCTCCGAATGTCATCATGCCAAATGACAACTTTATCACAACGTCCGTTGTTTTGCGCATCGAATTGATGACACAAAGGCCTCTGATCATGATTGCCGCCACCGCTGCAACATAAACTAAGTTAAGAAACCACTGCAACCCATCTTGACTACTCATCTTTAACATCTCCTCTGTTTTTGACAAATGCAACCGGATCGCGCTTAAATTTCTCGCCAATGTGAATAAGCGCGCCGATCAAATGCATGCTCAGACCGCCGACCAAACCGCCAATAAGCACTGACAACAACAACTCACCATTTGCCGGTAACCAGTGCATTTGGCTATCGCTTATCAGATAAGACACCAGCAACGGCGGAATGCTGTAGCTGACAAATATACCAAAAACAACAGCGCTTATCATCGCTTTTCTGCTAATTTCATTTTGCGCCATCAAGACCGCAATATTGCCCAAGAAGCCGGCAAGCGTACTCGCGTACTCTAATTGCATCATAATTACTCTCTTTCACTTTTTTCCTCAAATCGTTACCGCTTAAGCTCAAAATGCGGCCCATCTCTGAATGTCCGCCAATCTCCGCCCCACTGGATCGAGACTCCCAATTGGTTGGCGGCCTCTTTCACTACCGGCGCCAGTTTGTAAAACAAAGGCCAATCCCATCGAATTTGCCCGTCAATAATTGGCGCTAAATCCACCGCTTCACCCATCCCAGATTTATTGCTTGACGGAATATGTCGGCTTTTGATCTTCTTACTTGCCCCTGCTGCTAATAGTTGCCTCTGCCGCTCAACGGTGCGCACGCCCTCGATGACAGCAAAATCAATCGGCGTGACCTCAATAGCGCGCTTCACCACCGCGATTAAATCAGGATGTACTCCTTGTAGCCGCTCTAAACTGCGTTGCGACAAAGTAAACTTGCTCATTTCTTACCCCATTTCTGCGGCCCGAAAGCCATCACACCAAAATAATAAAGTCTTGCTACCCAAGCTGGGACGCCATTATCAACCAGCATCCTCCGGAAAATCTCGCTGGCTGTTTGCTTTGTGATCGGCAGGTGTTCGGCGTACTGACATAGCGCATCATGCACTTGGCTTGCCCGATACGTCACTCTTTCGCCGTCCTTGCCCGTCCACAATTCCGGCGTCCCAAACCAAAAGCCCAAGTAAAAAGACGGTGTGCAGCCGTCCCACGCATAATGCTCTGGGATAACCAAATTGCCGTCTCGTGTTATCGTCAGCCAGTCAGATCGAAACTCAGTGCCAATTAGCAAATCCGATTGATAATAAAACGGCTTGCTTGAAATGTAACGATATACCATAACACTAGCACCGTGAAAGAAAGCCGGTATTGCTACCGGCTGTAGGGTTAATCGTTAGGCCATGTCAAAACCGGCAATTCAGGCTCGATCTCAGCATAACCTGATGGCGCAGGACGCAAACCTTGCTTAACATCATCAAGAATTTGATACAGCTTTGCCCACGTTGCATCACGCGCATTTACACCGGCCTGTCCCTCTGTGGCAAATTTGCTAACAGTAGATGTGGCGTAAGTACAAAGCGACAAAATCCCATCGTAATTGCGAGTCTTAGCCCACGCATCAAGGCGAGATTGCGTTGCAGCAACGATGCTAGATGCTAACACCTCTGCTTTTTGCGCTTTATCCGCAGCAATCGCGGCGGCTTCTTGTTCTTCTTTGCTGTGAAAAACGCCATCTGCATCGGTGTAGTCGGTGAAGCGGTCAATTATCAGATCCCACGACTGCTCATAATGACCCTTTTCCGTCAATACCGGCCTACCTTCGACCGCAACTTGCACAACAGGATCATAGCTAGGTTGTGGCACTGGGAAAACGGGCGCAAAGTTGCTAGGTGGCACAAATGGTATTGGAAAAGACACGTTCGGAAATAGCTCCCGAATCTTCATCTCGGTAATTGGATATTGCTGTGTTTCGGTGTTAATGTAATTCAAAACAATCCTCTCCTTAGGCGATGGCCAAAAAGATGTAACTAACGCCTGTTGCGTTGATTGAGCAAGTCGCCTCTTGATTAACGATAATTCCAACACTGGTAGGGTCAACGGCATCCGCTGACGTGATTTCCGCAGCCGTGGAATTAAGCTGTAAAGCTGGATCGGCGGCACTAACAATGCCTCTTGCGCTATCATACACCCACCATGAGCCTGTGGTGCTGACGGCTTTCACAAGGAAAAACCGCGCCCCCGTACCAAAGCCACAATCAATCGTCTGGCTTGTGCCGTTGCCGGTGTAGCTGCCTACTTTGCTGATGCCCGCAAGGGTAGCGAAGATGTAGGCGACATAGGCGACACCATTTTGATTTACATGGTTTTCACTGTTACCTATAACACCAAAATTAACAGCAGACGAGTTCGGTTTTGCGGTTAGCCAGAATCCATCTGAATACAACACTCCAGTCAAAGATGTGCCCTCCGACCCGTTCAACATAAGACGCTTATAGCTAGACGAACCCATATCAAACAGCGCAGACCAATTTGTACCAGAAGCGCTGCGAGCTTTAATAATCATCAACTCTGGCGCAGCTCCCAAGTTGTGATTCACTGTCCGAGCAACACCAGTCCCTGTATAGCAAACTACATCAAAGAAACCTGTAGCGCGGCGCAAGAAGTGATTTACCATGCCTGACGGTAAGCTGGCCTTAAGGCCTGCCATGCTGTCGAAGCCAAGATCTGTAATTGTCGCTTCTGCTGCGGTACTGCTTGTAACCAACTCTCTTGTTCCGCCGGTCAATCTGGCGTGCATAGCGTGATTACTTGCCGCGCCGGCTCGAGTTGCGCCAATGTGCAAATCAACAGGAAATCCAGCGCTAACAGCGCCGCTTGCTGTGCTCGAGTTATACACTTGCGCCCCACTCGTCGGCGGCTTGTTCGGGCGGCGGATTGCGAGGTAGATGTAGGTGTTCGGTGCGCTGAATGTACTTGTATATCCAAATCCTGTAGCAGTAGGGAATACTGGAAATGACGAACTAAATGTACTTTCTGAGCTGGATAGATTCGGTTTTAGAACTGCATCACCTGTCATCGTCATACCGCGTTGAGTATCAAATACAAACCAATCTTCAGCGGCGTTTACGTTTTTACATAGTAAATATTGAGTTTCCCATCCAATATTGACATAGTTTGTCCCGGTAGCGGCAGTAAAACTCCCACACTGAATAACCCCCTCCGCGCTCGGGTCGTGCGCGAAGAGGTAGGCGACGTAGGTGGCGGAAGCGGCCATGTTGGTCACGTTGACCGATGCGCTTGTGATGCTGAAAACATCACCGCCCGCCGTCACAAGCGAGTCAACGGTGTTTAGGCGTAAGTAATTTCTAGCTGAGTTTGCAAACGTTCGATGCCATACAAACCAGTCTTCGGGCGAATCGGTTCGCTTAAAAATGACCATGCCTGGCGATTGTCCTAGCATGTGCGTAGAGCCCCCAGAGCCTAACCCGTTTGTGGCAAACGTCACCACATCGAAGAATTTTGGCGCTTTGCGGAAGGTCCATGAGGCGTAGGTGGTAGCATTGGTGTTTCTGTCGGACCCTCCTCCGTCCAATGAAAAACCGTTTGAAAGAAAACTCGTAGCACCGAAAGCGTCAGCAGCAGCAGTTAAGTTTGAAAACAGGCGATTGTTGCTACCACGATGGCTGTCGGTCAATACATTATTCCCTGTCGATGAGCGATTTTTCGTCCACACCAACCCACCATTACCCGCCAGATCAATCCCGTTGTTGATCGTCTGACTGCTGCCGTTTCCGGTGTAGAGATATGTCGAAAACACATCATCGACATATAGCGCGCCTTGCCCTGACGAACCAGCGGCTAATGCTGGCAATAACAGTGCGCTCATCGAATCACCTTCCCGTAGATCGTTGTCCCACCATCTCGCGTCCACAGCACAACAAAATCAGTGCCCGATGTCTGCAATGTTACGCCATTGCTCGCGAATGATGTGGTGGTCGTGCCATCAGATTTAATCCAGTTGATTGTAGGCCATGTGATGGCAGCAGACGCGCCATTGACTAGCTCAATCATCAAAGTAGCGTTGTTGTTTGTAGGCGACCAGCCATTAACGGCAATCGTCAACGCGCCGCCAACTTGCAAGCGTTGGTGTGATGCGTCAGCAAAGCTAAAAGTCACTGTGCCAGTGCTAACGGTGCCCTTGTCTAAATACGTCATTGCTACATCTTGTAAGGTCCACTGTATTAGCTTATTGTCGCCACCCGTTTGATTGCCGGTGAACGTGTTCGCACCAAGCGTAGCACCCCCGCCGTCTAAACCATCTTCGACCAATTTCATCCAGTCCGACGCGGTGCCTGACGGTTCTTGTGTCGTTGTTGATGCTGCCATGCACAGCCAAGCGGCGCCGTTATGACGCACACTGTCTAGTTTCTTGTATGTCCCCGCTGCCCAATTCCCCTTTGGCACAATCGCAATGCGCCCTAAGTTTAGTGTCGGCATATCTACTCCTTAGTATGTAATCACAAATTCGCCGTCAGCAATGGACGGCGCACTGGTTGCAGAGTCGATGTATGTTGTCAGCAGTTCACCGTCCACAATTTCAAAATTGGCAAAGTCGATATTTGCAACAGCCATAACGATTTCAGCGTAGTTTTCAGTTTCGACAAGAGATGATGCCGCTGCTGTCGCACTGTTTGCAGCGGCCAAGGCACTTGCTGCAGCTTCTGTCGCCTTCGTTACGGTGTTGCTTGCCACGGCAACGACTTGCGACAAAGCAGGCACAAACCGCAAACGATGACCGCCGTTAGCTAGGCCTGTGGTAGGGTTGCTGTCATCAGTTACTGTTAGCCCACTGCCACCCACCGATGGCGGGAAAGTGACGCTATTCGCCATTAAATTATCTCCTTGATTTCAAAGCCTACACTGTGTAAGTCGTAGGCGGTATGGACAATCGGCGATACTTGCTGTAATCGGCCAATGAAGCTTTGTCGTAGCTGCTCTGCAGCATCGTCTGGGTCGCCGATAATCATTACTTCTTTTGTAATGCCCGTTTTGCGCTGCATCTCAAAAACGGCGCTAAAAGCCTCGTTTTTATTCATTACGGGCGAGGTCAAATTGGCGACACGGTGCATTTGGATTTCACGGAAATACTCAACGCCCTGTAGCGACCTTTCTACTTCTGAATCATCTACATAACCGATTGAAGCACCCACTTCAAAACCACGCTCAGGCTCAAATTTGCGCCCGATAAAGATGCGCCCTAGCTCTACATATCCGGCAGGGTTAGCGCTGTCGAAAATCTCTAAACGCAAGAATTGTGCGCCTACTGTTGGCATTTGTAACGTCAGACAAGCATTATAGCCTATGCGCTCTTCTTCGCTGATTCGACCGTCCCAGAAATTGTCATCTTCCCACTCTAATTCATCAGTAGCATAGACCGCCGGCCAAGCCTCGATCACGCCACTATCGTATAAGTCTGATAATCCTGCCGCCGTGCCTGCAGTAACACGATACGTTGCGTCACTACTCAGGTTATGTGCTGCCACGCCAAGCATTGATGTAACACGATATGCGCCAAGATCAATATCAATGAGCGTTGACGCAGGTAGCAAGTTAGTTGATCGCGCCTTAACTTGCAGCTCACGATTCTGGATGTTGGTTAGCGGTGCCTGCCAATTGCCACCGCTCAACACTGCTTCATCAATGCGGTTTTGATAACCTATAATCGCCCGTTTCATCCCCACACCCTGAAAGTAATCTCGTTGAGACTGGTATTATACACTAAACCAATAACAACAAAAAGTTTACCAGAATCAAGACCATAGCGCGGATATGTGACGCTGATCACATCGCCGATTGATACCGCCGCAACGTCCGTTGGTTTTTGAAGCTGTACCGTTACTTCGAAGACCGTGCGAAACGATAGCAGCGACAAATAGCGCGCCGCTTCGGCTTGTGCATCGGCTTCATTTATCAGACTGGTTTCAATCTCCACTTCGGGTGAATCAACGTACAACGTTTTAACGGTTGCGTTTTCTGCTTTAACCGTGCGCCATTCTTCAGCCACAAAAGCCGCTCGTGCTTGCGCTGCTGTGTTAGCTAGATCGTTTTGCACTGTGTAATTGCGCCCATACTTAACTGTAACCGACCGTGCGGGAATGCCATTATCCGTGTCGGCGGTGCGCACAAGAGACAACGCACTAATCCGATGCGCCAACACCGAATAGACAGGTGAACCAGAGGGGGGCGACAAGCGAGACATACGCAAGATGCCGAAACGGTCAAACGTGAAATAAGCGCCCAACGCTGATGCTATCGTATTCATGGCAGCAAGGCCTGTGATGTCATCAAACGCAAACAAGCCACACGGGTAAGTAATAGCGTTAAGCGTAGCTACATCGGTTGCGCTAATATCGCCGACCACAACACCCATATCTAACGCTATTGTCTTAAGCAGTTCGCCGCATCTCTTTTCTGTTGTCTCAGCATCGCATGTGATTGTCCCTGCAGGGACGCTGCCAAGACGAAGATAAACACCCTCCACACCGGAATAGACCTTGTATTGGCCGGCGGACGGTTGCAGGCTGTCATTTTGAAGATCGGCAAAAGCGGCATAAGTCCCGCCGCTGGCAAGCGTTACGCCACGATCATAAACGCCTGTTACACTGCATGGTTTGTCTGATACTTGGAAAATCAATCGCGCCGTGTTGACGTAATACGGCGAGATATTCAGCACTTTGCCGTAAACGCGCGGCTTGCGTTTATCTTTTAAATCTTGCGCCACCCCTTCGACGCCGGCAGGCAAAACGTTATTGCCCAAGTATTTATTCTGCAGCAAAGGCTTATCCAGCAAGCGCATTTTGTCAGCAATAGCGACAGTCAACAGATTATCATTGACAGTTACAGCTTCCCCCCTGCAGCGTTGGATTAGCTGCCAATCTGCGGGAAACACTTTTGCGTCATCATCGCCAACGTACGCTAAAATCTCATGTCCGTTGAACGAATAGCCGATTGCCATCTCGTCAAGCGTGCCGTCCGGATTGGCTAGCTCCACTTCCCCTGTCCCGCTTGAGACGCTCCCATACGTTGTCAACTTGTCGAACATATCGAGACGTGACAAAATCGGTTTTGACAAACGCCCACTAAATGGCGTGTTAGCCGGCGTGCCGGCGGGCGCATTGGTGAATCCGGCATCAGAGAAATAGTAGGTCTTGTCTGTTGCATCGCTGATTTTCTTGCTTTTTAGCGTTACTGCGTAGCGCATAATCAATCCTTAGAAGAAATGCCGCCCTCTAAAATAGAAGGCGGCTTTATGGTTAGATATTGAGAGCCGTGTTACGAATCATTGCAGTTTGCAAGTCTTTCGTCTGCCCCATCGACTGTTTCGCAATCGCTTCACGCTGCCGCAAATCATCTTGGTGCTCACTGGACTGCTGCTGTCGCAATTGGGCAACCTCTTGCCGTAGCGCTTTGATTTCATTCAGCAATGGCGCAACAGCTTGTCCGCCGTACCCGGCGCCCATAATGCGCGAAACATCCGCCGAGTAGTCGCGATTCTCAGAGGCGGTTAAGACACGCTCACCTTTGTGCAACTCAGCAATGTACCCGTCAAACGGGACGTGAGACAGGCCGTCTTTGTGTGAGCCATCTACCGGCGCAACAATACGAGGGGACGAAGGGGCTGGTAACGTGGGCAATTTCGGCAAAGCGCTAACACCGGTAGCGGGGTCATAAAAGCCGACACTACCGCCGGTTGGTGTTTTTATTGTGCTATAGCCACCGTTATCAACATAGCTAGATGGGAGCGCAACAGAAAACGCATCGCTAACCGCCTTGCTCTGATCGAAAGTCTGAACTGTAGGCGCAGCTTGGCGCGCAATAAGCCCTGACAAAGCAGACGGCAAATCTTTTAATGCTTGCAGAATCGCAGACTGAGACAAATCTAGCTGCCCTGCTAGTTTCTGCATCTCAGCGATATATGTCGCCTGCTGTTGTTGCAGCACACCTAACTTGCTGTCAAACGTACCTCGCAGCGCTTGTAACTCGCCAATCTGTTTTAGCGCGCTATCGTTACCCGCGTTGATTGCATCTAGCTGTCGCTCTGCCTCGGTGCGCGTGTCAATCTGCAGGCCTTCCAAGCCACCAACGACGCTATTGTAAATCTGCTGATAACCTTCACCCGAGGCATAAAATTGACGGGCTAAATCTAGCAGCGTGTCGCTCGTGGTCGTGATGCGTCCACGCGCAGCCTCAGCCTCAGCGCCGGCGCCACGAGACAACGCCACATCCTCAGCAAATTGTTTTTGCGCCTCAGTCAGACGGTCGTAGATACTGCCTGTTGACTTGTCGGATGTGCGCAACTGACGCAAATAATCACCCAGTCCGCGCGCAAAGCTCATCATACGCTCTTGCGCTTGTTGCTCTGCTGCATAACGCTGCGTGATCGTCTCGCGCAGTTTATTAGCTAAGCCGATTTGCTCATCAAGATTATCGCCCTGCATTGCTGCATCTAGCTGAGCCTTGATCTCAGCTTGGCGTTGAGCGTAAAGCCCTGATACGTCAGCGTCTGACATACCGACACGTAGGCCAAAGATAGCGTCATCAATACCGGTTTGGAAATCAGCAATCTTGCTAATTGAGTCAATAACGCCTTGCAATTTCTGCTTTGTCAACCCAAACAACTGAGCATTGAAACCTCGTTGAATCTCTTTTGCAAGATCATCGAAGTTTTGCCCCAGCAATTCGGCCAGTGTTTTGGCGTCAGCCAATGCTTGGTCTTTGGCTTTAATTGCTGCGTTAATCTCGGCATCAATGCTGTTGCCGGTTAGTGCGTCAAACGCGGATTGCCAAGGCGCGACTAGCTGTTCTCGCAATTGCTTTGCCGTCTCATCAAACAGTTTTTTGCTCGATTCTGCTGCCAATAGGATTGCTTTTTTCAGATCATCAGAACCAGCTACGCCATCAAACGCCGCATCTACAGCAGTTTTTAGCTCTTCGCCGGTCTTGATTGCGCCTTTTGAGTAAGCGTCAGCCAGTTCTTTTGCTTTGCTGGTTGCGTCAATTCCGCCTGTTTTCGCAATGCCGGCTGCTGTCAACTGTACGGTTTCGACAATCGAGCGCATACGCTCAGCCAGCGTATCGGCGGCTTCTTTTGCGGCGCGACCCACTTCGCTTAATCCGATAAATGATGCTTCTTTGTTGACATCAGCAAAAGCAGATTCAAACTCAGAATAGACTGCGCCAATAAATCCAGCTACCAATTCAGCCGTTGCATTAGCTTTCTTGATTGCAGCATTGGCTTGCATTGCTGCGGATTGCTCAGTATCGACAATCTTAATGTCTTCGTACTGAGTTTTTGTTTTAGCGCCCAAGAACTGCAGCGCTTCATCAAAACGTAAGGCGTGATCAACAATGTCCGACACGATGGCATCGAGCGATTTGCCGTTAGCGATACCCCATTGATATGCTTCGTCAATTGCTGCCCGTTCTTGCGCTGTAGCATCGCGCCCGAACGCTTGTTTTGCCAATTCGCCGGCTGGGTCAGCCATAGACGCAAAGTCTATTTTTTTGATTGCTGCTATCGAGTCTTCGATGGCTATAGGAGCGTCTTTTGCGATTACTTTTGTGATAGTTGACGCTTTGATAATCGCGGATTGCTCTTGGCTGCTGATTTCAGCAATGCCTTTATTTGCTTCTTGCGCCGCACCAAAAAGCCCGAAGATGTTTTTGCCAAGATCGGTATAGCCACGCCCACCGGCTTGCTTAAATGGCGCCAAAGCATCGGCGTATAGCTTGGGAATCTCAGTCTTGATATAACGGCCAATCGCCTGCACGCCTAAATCAACATCCCCGCCGATTTCGGAAAGGCGCGTTAGTTTGCTGGTTAATTCATCTAATGTGCTAGCTGCCTGTCGCCCTTGTTCGGTCATGCCTGAGTAATCGACCGCGATTAATTGGTCGCGGAAATACTGCTCCAAGTCTGCGATTTCGTCCTTAAAATCTTTTGCAGCTTCTGTCGCGCTTTCGATCTCCGGCGTGATCGACAAAAACGCGCCTTGTAACTGATAGAGTTTAGCTGCTGCCTCCTGCCCCGCTTGGGTAGATAGATCTAGCGACTCCATCAGTTTGCGCCACTCTAAGCGCGTGGTAGGCAATGTGGCGTTGTACTTGTCAAACTCACGCTGCAATTGCTCACGGACTTTTGCTTCTTTTTCCGCTGCAGTGAAGAATCCATCATTGTACTCTTGCACATAACCGGCTAACGACTCCATACCACCAGCCAGCTTGATAAAACTTTCGCGCAATGCCGTTGTCTCTAAGCCCGTGCCCTTGGCGCTCTTGCCTAACGATTCTAAAACCGCATTGGTAGCCTGGAAAACGGAATACAGACGCTTGAAAGCGTCCGCATTGTTTTCTCCGGTTTTCGCAAACTCAGCAAAAGCACTGATACCCTCAATCCGCTTACCAAAGACATCAACCAATTCGCCCGACTCTTCGCGGAATAGCGACATGGCGGCAATAACGCCTTGCAGGTAAGTCGGGAATTGGTCAAACGAGCCTTGGAACTGACGGACAAAATCACCCCACCCTGCTTCAACACTATCAAAAATGGTAGCGTAACGATCAACTGCGATTTGCTCACGAGCCTTGCTGTTGGCGGTAAAATCCTCCCACTGCATCCCGAAGCTGTATTCTTTGTCGATGGATTTAAGTGCTTCGATAGCCGATTGCGTTTGATCGCCGGTTAATTTGAGAGAATCGGCAACAGCGTTATCTAGCGATTCGAGCGAGTCGATAAACTGCCCCATCGCCGCGCCCATCTCGCTACCGCTAAACCACTTGTCAGCATAAGTCCGGAACTGCCCGAAGACGCTAGAACCCGTCCAACCAGTGCGCAAACCTTCCTCGCGCAATGCGTCCGATGCACCGTAGCCGAATCGCGCTTTACGCTCATCAGGTTTTTTATCGCCAAAGAGAGAGCCTAACCCCCCGCCAAGCAAAGAGCCGCCAAGCAAGCCGGCTGCAATGCCTAACGGCCCAGCGCCCGCAGCGAGAGCCAAAGAAGATCCGAGAGAGCCGCCCAACGAGCCACCAGAGCCTGCATAACCCTTATCACCAAAAATGGATTTACCGATAAAATTACCGGCAAGACCACCGCCAATACCAGCAAGGCCAAACTGCCAGTTTGGAATCATCGGCGCATTTGTCGCAACATTACCGAGAAAACTGGTTGCAATGTTGTTTGTTCCACCGCCTAATAAGCCAATCCCATCAGCGGCAAGATTGCCAAAGCCGGCACCATAACTGTTACCGGTTAAGCCGCTAATTAAGTTGCTTACACCACCAAAACCAGATGCACCACCAGCTTGACTCACACCGGACATTGCGCCGAACAATGGCGCGCCGATGGCGTTAACCGCGCCCATTACAGGCTGCACCAACAAGCGCACAGCTAGCGTTTTGCCAAGATTCATCACGTAATGGCGGAAAGAGTCGAAGAAGCCTTTGCCGTCTTCCATGCCGCGCTCGATGCTATCCGTTAGAGCGCGCTCAATATCAGCGCTGATATTGCCCCACTGCTGTTGGATTTCCTTCTGCATCGCAATGCCTGCTGCGGCTTCTTTGCGTGCCACGGCCTCGCTTTCAAGCATGTTGATGCGGTCTTGAATGGCTGTTACTGCCCACTGATTGCCGTCTTGCTCTGCCTGCGTCTGCTTGGTCGTGAGCTCAATAATTTCCTCGCGGATTTTCTTCTCTTCCTCCCATTGTGCGGTTAGTGCAGCTTGCTCTAATGCAGTTTTGCCCAATAGCGAGGATTGGAATTTCAGCTCCTCGTTCTGGATTTGCAAGTTAGCAGCGCGTTTTGCATCCTCTTCGCGGAAAGTGTCTTGCAGTTTAGCAACTTCTTCCGCGTGTTTAGCCGCTGTTTTGCCAGCCTCCGTTTCAGTGAGAATCAACTTTTCCACTGCAGCGCGATATTCGTCAACTGGGATTTTGCTTTGGTACTTACCCAGCAATGCCAGCTTTTCGGCGTAAGTCGTGCTAAAGCCTTCGCCCCTCTGTAGCAAGTCGTTCAACTTAGCCTGTTCGCTTGCCAGTTCCTTAGCGGCTTTTGCGGCTTCCTTGTCTTTTTTCTTCTTGTCATCACCCGTATCAGGCTTACTCGCCACAGGGCTAAACGGCTGCACTTTTGCAATCATCGGCTTTGATCGCGCCGTTAACCTCTCAATTTCTGCGGACGCGTAGCTTGCCGATTGTGCCATGCGCTTGGCTTCGGCCTGTGTTTGCTCAGAGCGCTTTTTGGCATTGTCTGCAATTCGATCAAACGTACCGCTAACCGCTTTGCCGATAGTATCTTGCGTTAAGCGCGATGTGTAAGCATCAATAGTTGACTTTGCGCCACCTGTAATAGCAGCAATCGCGCCCGAGAAATCGGCACGCATAATGGCTTGGAACGAATCGCCCACGGCTTTTGCTGCTGCCGCTGCGCCCGCAACAAGAGCTGGAAACGCGTTAAGGGCACCATTTATTGCACCCTTGATCGCAGCGCCAATAACGTCAGCCGCACCCTCAAAAAAAGCGGCTATTTTTTGCGAATCTGACTCAGCAAGTCCTGTGATAGCGGACAAAGAGATAGAAAAGTTATCAAAAAACGGCGTTACGGCATCAATTAGCTGGCCTGCCGTTTCGTCCCATGTTGCCGCGATGAAATCGGATACGTTTGCTGTTGTGTCGCCAACGGTTACCGTTTCATCGCGGAAAAGATATAGCGCCGCTGTTGCTGCTGTAATACCTGCCACGGCCAAGCCAATGGGGTTAGCAACAATGGCAGCCGTCAACGCAGTTACGCCACCTGCCGCAGCAGTCGCAGCCGACCCAATGCCGGCGATAATGGACGGCACGGCCAACATTGCAGCGCCAGCACCAACAGCCGCAAAAGCTTTCAATGTTGCTGTGATTGCGTTTCCGGACGACTCAAAATCAGCCGCCATTTGCTTAGTCATCAGACCTGCTTCAACCGCAGACCGATTCATCCCTGAGAAATGATTGATGATCCCCGAGCTAAAATTGAGCGCGTTTTGCAGCCCTTTTTCGTAGCCTGTTGCATCGGATATGGCGATATACGCACCTTCTACCGCAGAGCGAACCGATCGAAAAGCGTCATCAAGCTGATCGCTCATGTCCTTAGCGACCTGCTGCGTCACCCCGTTTACATTCTTGAGCTCGTTCGCCCAATCAACAAACTGCTGTCGATTTTTTACCAACGCCAAGCCAGCGCTAGATGCCTCTTGCCCGAATAGCTCCATCAGTTCTGGAATGGACAGCGTAGATTTCGCAATCGTATCGAGGACGGGAGCAAGACCACGGGCAGCGATATTTAAGTCATTGACGCTAATCGAGTTTTCCTTCAGCGTCTTTGTCATCTCCTTGCTCGGCTGCATGAATCGTGACGCAATGCCGCGTAACCCTGTGCCGCCTTGCTCCGCCTTTAGACCTGCTTGCGCCAACACCGCTAAAGCGGATGTTACCTCTTCGATGCTCATACCCAATAGCGCGCCGTTAGCCATTGCGTATTTGTAGCCTTGCGACAGTTGCGCAACGCTAGTTGTAGATAGGTTGGCTGCTTTTACAGCGACGTCAGAGATGCGCCCAAAGTCCGCAACGGTCAAATTAGCCTGACTCATTACGTCAACGAGAAATTCCGCAGACTGAGCTAATTCAAGATTGCCAGCGGTAGCTAAATTAAGCACCTTTGGCGTTGCGGTCATGATCTGCTGCACTGACAGGCCGGCTTGAGCTAAGTTTTTCTGTGCTTCAGCAGCTTGCTGTGCGCCAAACTTTGTTGTCGCACCCATGACTTTGGCTTGCTCTCGCAACTGCACCATTTGCTCTGACGTGCCACCCAAAACAGCGCCCAAAGCCGCCATTTCACGCGAAAACTCCCGCAGTACGCGGTTAGCGTCTGTTGCTGCTGCTACAGTAGCACCCAATGCAACGGCGATAGCGCCGATGCTGCTTGCTGTGCGTTTAGATGCTTCACCTAGCGCGCCCGTGCTTTCTTTTGCGCGCTCAGCCGCGCTACCCAATCGGTCGTGGCTTTTTGCCGCCTCTTCAGCAGCTTTTGCCGCGCCGCTAGTGCTGCCTTTTGTCTTTTCTAGGGCGTTACCTAGCCCATCGCTTTTCTGTTGCGCCTTTTCCGCTGATTTTGACAGCTCATCAAGCGCGCCCTTGCCCCGTGTCAAATCCCGTGTATCGAGGCGGAAACCTAATTCTGCAATATCTGCCATAACAAAAACCCCCTATGATTACAGGGGGTATTGTAGCAGGCTAAGTAAACGAGGTCAGAAGCAAAGCTCTTGTGCGATTTTTTCTAGCAGATCGCAATCCTCACAAATAATCTCTGCCATCTCTTCAGCGTCTTCGGTCGACCCCATTTCCGGCGCGTGAAACTTAATAACCGCCTTCGCCGAATCGACTCCGCTTTTGCCGTTTGAGGCCCACGCCTCGAACTGGATTTGCGCCGTGAATCGCCCCGGCACATCAACTTTGCGGTGTACATACCACGACGTACCGTCAATGATGCCAGTGTACCACTCCTCTTTGCTGTAAACCTCCTTATCAACCTTGTCTGCTACCTCTGCTTTTGCCGTGCTCGGAATTTCTAGCGCGGACTTGATCTCTTCAATTGTCACAAATTTCATTTTTCACTCCAAGTCGTAAATGTTGAGAGAGTCGCGGAAAATCTCGATCATTCTTGTCGAAAAGTAATTTTTACTCCCAAGCTTTTCCTTCAGGCTGTCATCAATCAGCATCTCCGACAGCGCTAGATAGCCTATTGACTGGAAAATGCGCCGGTGGTCAATCAGGCAAGATTTTAGCTCTGCAATGTTCACGCTTTGCATGTCGTCTCGAATCGATGTTGCGTTATGCCCGAGTGAGCAGCGCAGATAGTCAGCACTGACACTGCCGCAACTAAGATCCTTAACTAGATCAAGCGCCGCGTATTTTGTTTTCTGCGCCCATTCTTCCGAAAAGTTTGTGCCGTGCAACCATGATTTGTGATGACAGACTTTCACACCAGCCAAAAAGCACACGTCAGCAATGCTTTCTGGTACGTCTCGCAATTCATTCATCTTGCTCTCCTTTTGCCGGTGCTCGACCGGTTGTGGTTGGTTAAGATACTCTCTCGGCATCGCCAACAATACCGTGCTTGATTGCTGCTTCTATGTTTGCGTATACATCAACCACATAATCACTTCCTTCAGTCCAAATACCGTACCCTTCGATTCCTCGCTCAAATACCGTTTGGCATTTACCCCAGTGCGAATTCTCTGTTGCCGCAATCGCGCGCTCTACAATGTCGTCACCATCAAACATAAAGCGCTTTGTGCAGTTGCCGGCCGAAACAAGGGCAAACTTTGCTTTGACAATCTGGATTGTCATGTTGTTGGCAAACAGGCCTTTTTTTGTGTAAGCGGCTATCACAGTGCGTTCAAATTTTTTCATGCTCCAAGCCTCTTTTAGAGCCGCCGAAAAATATTCACGCGCCTTGCCGCCGAACTTTTTAACTGCTTCCTTGGCAATTTGCCAAGCTTTTTTCATCACGTTCATTTTTTCTCTCCTTTTGCTGCTTCCTGCTGGTCAATGAGTGCATCATAGCAAAGAACAATGCACAAAGCAAGCACTGTGCGTTATAATGTTTTTACGTTAACAAAAAGGAGGTTCGAAATGGAAAGCGTAGAAATCAAGAGTGTTGACGGAACGCCTGTTGTTTCGTCTATTGTTGTTGCTGAGCGTTTTAATAAACGCCACGATCATGTTGTTCGTGATATTGATAACATTGTCCGAGACATATCGAATCTTTACTCGCCACAACTGGCCGGTGAGATGTTCGTGGCAGCGGTGTATGTCAATGATCGCAACCGAGAGTATCGGGCATATAACATGACCTCCGACGGTTTTTGCCTTTTGGCAATGGGAATGTCGGGGCAGCAGGGGCTGGTTTGGAGAATGAACTTTATCGCCTCGCTGAAAGACAAAACATCGCCTAGCAAAAGGTAATAGCTAGCAATTATCGGCAATGAAAAAGCCCCAAGGATAACCAAGGGGCTTTTTACAGGCCTAGCGCAGCTCTAATTGCATCATCCGATACTGGCGTTATTTCGTCCGAACTGCTCACAAACTCAGCGCGGCGATCGGGGCGCGTTACTGCTTTGGGTGACTTGCTATCTCTCATGTTGACTTCATCAACATACTCGCAGCTAATCGCCCTTAACATTCTCACCTCCCAGCGACCCAGCTTAACGCCGGTCAGCTCTGCCCATGCTTTAATCTCTTGCCAGCTAAGCGGCGAAAAGATCATGCCGCCATTCATCCTGTCCGGCGTTTTGTCACATAGACCAGCATCAAGGCAATAGCTTAGTAAATAGCCGTAATCACCTGCATCAATTTCGCGGTCAATTTTGCCGTGAATTGCCTGCCAACCCAGCAACCTCGCTGCAAGCCTTAATCCTTTTTCGCCTTCTTGGTGAGCGGCGGACTGAGGAAGTTTTTTGCGCCAAACGCCGCACCATTAACCTGATCGCGCAACCAATACCATGCTCGGTCGTTGTAAGCCGCAAAAATGAGCGATTTGTCATCGCCGATGGCTTTGCCGTCAATTTCGGCGCCGTTAATACGGGCAGTAACTTTTGCCAAAAACTCAGATTCCAGCTCAAACTTTACATCAAGCTTTTCTTCTTTTGAGGATTTGGTGTCATCTTCAAGCGCTTTCATCGCGTCGCGAAGCGCTTCGAAATGGATTTCGAACTCTTTGCTTGCGCGACCAATAATCTCGACCGTAAAGCCGTCAATAGCTTTACCTGTCTCTGGATGGGTAATTTGCAGCTCGGTGGCTGGCTTAAGACGAAAATCGTTTAAGTTAAACATTTGCTTTTCCTGTTTGATGAAATGTTATTACATAACACAGCGAAGGCGGTCAAGCCCTCGCTGCGGCCTTGCTGGTTAAGGGGCTGGGACTTCAACGAAGCCCAAATTCTCATTGTAGAACGTGAAGGTGGCTTGACGCTGGATCAAGTTACCAACAGTCCCCAACTGCAAAGGTGCCCCGTTAATCATGGCTTTACCGTAAACGATATCGCCGTTAGACAGCAACACCTTAACAGAGATGTAATTGCCAGACTCAACAGCATCTTTGATGATGTCGTGTCCGTCATCGCCACCGCTGCGTGGCACGGCAAAGGTAATCGTAACAACGCCTGAGCTAAAGTTTGTGCGCACAACCTCGGTTTCAGGATTGTTGACGGACTCAAAGTTAACAGTGTTGTACTGCTTGCCGATGCCAGAACCCATGTCGATAATGTTGCCCGACTCGGTCCATGTCACAGCCTCGAATCCGGTCTGACTGTGGGTTGCCGGTAGTGTCTCAGACAGAAAAAGCTGAGACCCAGCAACCGCAATTGCTTTTTTTGCTAAAGCCATAATAATCCTCCGTTAAAAAGAGATACCATTTTAGCATCGTTTTTACACTGTGACAGTGTATCTTATTAGCACTGGCAAAACAAACCATGCGCCGTCAGTTATTTGTGGCTTAATCTCAGCGATTTTGTCAAACCGCACAACCTGCCCGTTAGAGGGGTGCGATAGCTCAAGACCTCGGGGAAACGCCGCTGCAATCGTTTCTGCAATGGCGGCAGCCCGAACAATTCCCGCGCCCCGCTTGACCCGAACAGAAAATTGAACGTACCCGCGCTCGAAATCAACAGCAGCCACCCCTACGCTATCGCTGGCAGTTGGCATTACGTAGACTTCGACATGCTCGCCTGCGGGCTGAGTTTTGATTGTTACATTAGGCCAAATCACCGTAATTCCGGTCAATGCGGTTGAGATGACGGGAAAAATGGTTTCGATTATCGTCGTTAGCGACATGTTACACCTTGTTTTCTGCTGCGGCTCTGTTTGCTGCCTCAATAAATCTATTGATGTTGGTGTTTAGCATTCCTTGCGGCGCTTTTATTTTAGACCAGCCTTCATACTCAATTCGGCGAGCATAAGGCAGATTGTTGGTAAAAAAAACCACGTTGCCGCCGATGTTTGGCGCGAACTGCTGGATTGCGCTGGCCGCCTTTGCACCACTTGGGTCTGTTTCGTCTAACGTCCCGCTGGCTGGCGTTGTTACGCTGCACCGCCAATTTGCGCGAAGGTAGCCGTCTTTGACAGGAGTATCCTGAACCGTACCCCCCGCAACATCAATAAACGCAGCTCTCATAGCCTTTTCCGCTCCAATGCCAGCCTTTTTTGCCCACTTTGCCACGGCATCGCTAAAGTCTCTCACGCTATTTCTCCAAGTGGATTTTGTAAAGAATCGTCAGATCAGCGGGGCGAACGGTATCAAATCGCTTAACTCGGTATACGTCTAGTCCGTCTTTGATTGTTTGACCGGTGTAAAGAGCGAAAGGTATATCACCCGCCGCAAGCAGCTTAACATCGCCATCAGCAACTAGCCCTCGCGATTTTTCTTCTGTCGTAAATCCGGTTTGAACCGCCAAAAATGGCGTCTCTGTTTCGACTTCTACGGGATTCCATGCGTCACCCGACTGCGTCACCGTTACCGCGACAAACTCACGCCCATTTTCGCGAATCGCCTTTTTTGCGTCAGTTAGTGCGCGGTTAAAGTCCGTTGCCATCTCATCCTCGCATTACATTAAAAGACGTTAGGCCGGATGTGGGCGCGTAGATATAAGGGGCAAGCAAGGCGTTAACCTGCGCATTGGTCTCGATCGTGTATAAAGCATTATCGCCGGTTGCGTACTCAGTCTCGATCACGTCCACCTTAGACCGCTTTACCGCCAGCTGTGGCGCGCCAAGCAGCGAAACGCCGCTATCGGCGTCAATAGCCAAGATCAATTGCGCTTTGACAATAGAGGTCGGCACTTCTGTTGCACCGCCTCGTGGGAAATCTAGCGGCTGCAAAGGGTCTGTTTTCTCGCCTTGCCATTGCTGAATGCTCAGAAAATCCATTGCTTTAATCAATGCCGCGCTCGGATCGCCGTCAATCGTCAAGCCTCGCGCTGCGGCATAAGCCGTTAGCTGCGCTTCGTCGGCGTAACTGTCAACTCCAACTGTTACCATTTTTATTACCAATCTTCGTGTAATTGATTTTTATATATCAGCTTATTGCATCGAGCGCATTTGTAAACTGATCGCTTTCCATTATTCGAATTAATTGCGTCGCCGTAAAAATTACGGACAAACGTCAATTCAGAATGGCGACAAAGTAGCGATGTCATCATTTTTTTGATAGCAGAAATTATAACAACCTCCCGCATCGACTTAAAACGCAAGAAACGAAAAAGAAAAACCCGCACATGACGGGCCGCCTGTTTACTCCGGTCGCTTTGTTAAGCTAAGCATCCAATCAATGCCGTCTTTTTCTATTTCTATTCCATGTTCCTCCAGCATGTCGCCAAACTCAGCGCCATGCCATGAGCCAGCCTTTTCGTGATAACAGCAGAATAAAAACTCGATGCTCGGTTGCTCTGTGTACAAATATACGTCACCAAACACATCCATTGCGGCATATTTGTAAACGCCGTTTATCCATTTCCACGGCAAATCAAGCGTTGGCCGAGACGGATTTTGCATTGCTTCTTGATGCCATCGATTCGCGGCGACACGAACCGCGCAAAGCCGTAACGCTGGATTCTGTCCACGATGGTCTAGCGCCGACTCCTCGTGATGATAACCAAGCTTATTGTCAGTGACGCGCACCATATCGCCGCCGCTATCGATAGCAAAACCTAGCCGCTCACACAAAGAAATCGCATCCGTTAAATTTTCTAGCGGATCCCATCTTGGGTTATTCGCGACATCCAACCCAATCGCATTTGCCGCCATCTTAAGCATAAGCTCTTTGGGCATTTTTTCGAAGGATTTGCGAGTTAACATCTTCTATCTCCTTTTTACGGTCAGCTTATTGGCTTTCTTTTTCAATCCGCCGCGCAATATGCCGCGCAATCGACAGGGATTTATCAGCAGCCCACGTTGCTTCTGCTTTGTGATCGCACCGTAAAATCTGGCCGGCAATTGATGCTGCTGCGGTGAAAATTTCCTTTTTGCTAAATTCCTCAATCGGAGCGTCTGCGGTGTCGATTGTGGTTGCTTCATCGACAGAAGGCGCGACAGGCTCGGAAATTTCCGGCTCTGGCTCGGGCGCCGGATCCACTTCGATGACTTTCAGCTCTGGCGCTGGGGCGGTTTCCGTCTTTTCTGTCGGCTTGACCTCTACGTCCGGCATTTTTTGCGGCAAGGTAAAGACATAGCCTTTATCTGATGTTTTTTCGCTGAAAAGCAACCCTTCTTGCTCTAGCTCTCGCAGCACTTTTAGTGCGCTTCTTTGCGCGGTATTTCCAAGGCCGCCGGTGTAATTGGTCTTAAAAAGCTTGCGCAGGACATCGCCACTATTCCCTTTTTGCTCGGGCAGGGATTTAAGCGTTTCTAAAACCGTTGTTCTGTTGATTTTTGGCATGGGGACTTTCGTTAGGAGTTTGTCGTTACAAGAAATAGGTCGAGACTGACAGGCGGGTAACGAGTCCGCTTTTCGATGCGCGGTCTAGCCAGTTGCTGCATTATAACCCATCAGTTACGTTATAACGCGTCACATGATGTGAGCCATTTTCATACTTTTTTTATTCTGCACTATTCTGCAAGTAAAAGAAAACCGCCCCGAAGGGCGGTTTCTGTTGCTATCTTGCTATTTTAGATTGACAAAATTCGCTCAAACTCAGCATCTCTTTCTCGCTCAGATGAGAAACCCCACTCATAAACTACCGTGTCGCCGGCATAGTGAAACTCAATGTTAAGCGCTGGAAACCATAAGCCTGAATGATTGACATCAACTTTTACGATTGTGCGCGCCAGAGAGATGTTGATCGGATTGTTATTGCCTGCAAGTGGGCGAGGTCGCCCAATGAAACATCTAGCCAAAATCGGCATTATCTTTCCCCTTTTCTTTGGTTGTTGGCATCTGATTTTGTCTCATCATCTCTTCACGGAAAACCCGAATCCCGTGGCTTGTCGCGTCCGCCGCGTCTGAAATCTGGCCGACTGTAACAACCCCCAAGACTTGATCGTAAAGATGTAGAAATTTTCGGCTTGCCTCTAACTGCTCGGCATCCATCACTAAGCGCTCAGATTTTCGCTCTCTTGCTTTGACTAGCGCGGTGGCAAGGGCTAAGTAAGCATCGCGGCTTCGCTTCTCAAGGATTTCGGAGAGCCGTGTTCGTGGCCGCCGGTTGTCCCTCGCGTGATTAAACATATGCTGCGCAATTGCCGCGCCGGTCATAATAAGAGCCATCCACTGAGTGGCCTGAGTCCATGATTTTTCGGGTGTCGGCGTCTCTACCGTGCCGGACATAATCGAATCAAAATGGAGATATGCCATCAATCGCATTTTGGTTAGATTATTGGCATCGATCGGGCGGGTGCGCGCAATCGCATCAATTCCACCGGCCATTGCGATACGCTGCGGTTTTCTCGGTGTCGATTTTCTCATTTCAGATTCCTGCCTTTTCAAAAGCTAGTTGATTGGTTGCTCTTAATTGTTCTAGCGTGTAAGACACGCCGCGCTCATCCACAAAGCCATCTAACGTTAATCCGCCTTTGCTAAATAGCTTGTATCGCGCCTCACCTAATATCTCTCGCTGCACCTTTGCCGGCTGATCGCGTAGCCAGCTTTGATATGTCACTTTTTCGCTGACGTACCCGTCTGGGCTTGATCGCGTCTTTTCAAATCCGGCGACTCGATATTCTGGTTTCAGAATCATCACCATTACCGACCTGCACCGATAATGGGCCGGCGGTCTAGTCGGGTCGCCTATGGGGTAAATTCTTCCATCACGCGCCCGACAAACAGGACTGGTTCGCCCATCAAGCGTAGAGAGCCATTTCATGCCCTGCAAAAGATCGGCATTAGCTTCTGCGGCCTGTTGCTGCGCTTCGCTTGATACCGCATTGACCACAGTCCTCACCACCGCTTCGGCATTTCGCCGCGTCTGCGTTTCCGCGATTGTTGCGACATTACTGATGATCTTTTGCGGAGACTCTCCTTTTAGTATGCCGTCTTCTAAAATTGCTCGGCGCACGCTTGTTGCAACCGAAGCCTGAAACATCCTGAGAATGCTATCAATGGTTTCAGTCGTTGTTGTTTGGCCGGAAACCAAGACCATACCAGCGTTGCTTACGACAATTTGAGCCGCGTTTGCTGGCAAGCCTACGGGCAAAACGGTTGATTGTTGCACCAACGCCGTTTCGTAAAATTCCAACTCATTTATCGCTAGCGGTCTTGCGATAGCATTAACGGCACCAATAATCGGCACAGTGTTTTCGTTGATCGTTGCCGTAATATCGTCCAGCAAAGATGTAATGCGCTGCTGATTGTCTTGCGTTAAAGCACCGCGACCATCTCTCAGTTGACGCTTAATTGACGTGGCGAGACGCTTTAACGCTGGTCTCAGTTTTTTCATTTCTTGAGCGCTGTAGCGCTGCAAAAAGATGTGGTGACGCAAAGTTTGGTCGATCATTTTTCCACCCCTCCCGCGCCCGAAGAGTTCGATGCGCGGGGTTGCATTAAAAAATTAAGCCGCCTACGGTCACACTACACCTCGGGCGCGAATTGCATTTAAAATGCAAATCACATTTTCCGCCTCTTCTTGCGTATTAACTTCGCCCGTGTGGTAATCTCGCCCCAAAAAATCCGACAGCTCGGCGTAGATTTTGCCGCGCTCAAGCCCTCCGATCTTCCACATCGGATCAAGGGTGGCGTGTATTTTCTTTCTCCACTCTCGGATTTTTGGTGTCGGAATTGATCCGAGCGGCCGCGTACGTTTCTTTGTCTTATGATGGCAGCCGACAGAATTCCCGCATGCGTCACACTTCCAGAACGGCAGTTGATGCAGATCTTGGCGGTGCGGATAAATTTCTTTGCCTGACGTCAAGCGGGGCGCCACCAGCTTTCCACAACCACAGCAATGCAGTGTTGTTTTCATAAGCCACCTCTGGCGCGGATAGCGGCGGCGCAGTTGCGGGTTGTTTGGCCAGGGACGCGCTGAAAGTCGTACCACTCATTTGGCGGCGCAAGCCCCTCGCACACCTTCGCGCACGCTTCCCGCTCTGCTGCTGCGACCAGTTCCGCAAAGCGCATCACAGCATCAATTTCGTGTTGCAGCTCCATGCCATCTGTCAGTCCTGCGCTGCGGGCCATTTGTAAAATATCGTCTTGTGTCATACCGCACCGCCTTTTTTATCAATGCACTTAAACCCAGTCACCCAAACCCACGGGTTTGCGTTCCACGAGTCTAGTCCGTGCTCGATTTCCCATAACGACCTGTACGCATCGGTCGCATCCGTCCAAAATGGTTCAGTATCAGACCATTCATCCATACCACGGAAGGTTCCTAGCGGGGTTGCTCCCTTGGCGCTCCATGAACGCTCTTCAATTCGCTCAATACCCTCTGAAAAAGCATCTTCTTCGCTGATGCCATGCAAGCGTTCCACACGGACACTGACCACTTCGAGCAGGATTCGGCTGGCCCATCGGGGCATGTGGATTGATGGCGTCCAGCGTCGAGCGCCAAAGTCATCCTTAATGCGTCGGCTATGGTCTGCCCTGTAGTCGATTTCAATTACGCGGTCAGGAGGGCTTTGGCCATATATCGGGTCAAACGTCTCCCGCACCCAAAGCTTGTCTCCAGCCTGCCCGAAAGGGCAGCGGACACGAACAACATCTTGCATGAGCGGCCCATCGCCTACCGCCCACGCTGCTTTGCCGATGTCGTTTCCGCTGACGCTGTCCAAAACCCACCCCTGAAAGAGGTGGTCTTTTGACGGCTGTGGCTTAACCACGCGCCGCAACTGTTTTTTGCGGCCCTGAAGAATCGCTAAGACTTCCCAAGACTTTAAGTTGATTGGGCGTTCTTTCATACTGCACCGCCTTTCACTTTTTCAACTACGTCTTGCGCAAGATGCTTTACGCTTATCAGCGCCCAAGACGCGGAGATGTCACCACCGTCAATCTCTGTCTTCGCTATTTTTTCAATTGCCTCTAACAGCATGTCCCGCTGCTTTAGCACCGCATTGTAACGATCAGCCAGTTCTTTTACCGGCAAGTTGTCTTCTAAGTTTTCGGTGCTGATGCCAGCACAGGCATTGACACATGCTGCGATTCGGCGTGCGTTCGTTGCAGGATGTGGCGCGGCTTCAGGCGCGTACACAACTGACTGCGCGGCGTGGTGAGGCTTGGTAACGACCAGATCAGGGCGGAATCCCGTCTTTTGTTCCACCTTGTTAATCACGCTTCGCACCGCACTTGCCAAGTCGTTGACTACAACTGACGCGGTTGGGGATACCCCACCCTGCACCGCGCTTGCCGTTTGTGGCCAGTCGGCCTGATCCTCTGGCCAGCCTTCGCCGACCGCTTGGTTTTCTTTATTCATGGTTTTTCCTTTTTGGTTGCTTGAGATTTAAATTCTCGTAATCAATTACATCTTGCAGCCGGTATCTGATTAGTTGCGGCATTAGGCTTACCCACTGCGGCCCAACGCCTTTTGATCGCCAGCTCCTGACTGTGCTGGGGGAAACCCTCCAGCGATCCGCCAGTTCAGATTCGGACAAAAACTCCTTAGTCTGCATCTTTTTCATCGCCATCCACATCGCCAACGATGCTTGCCACTCGCGATGATTTTACTGGGCTTTTGGGCGCATCCAGCTCTGCTTTTCGCTTGTTGCAAACAGCCTTAAATTGCCCGTAAGCATCAGCATCTTTTGCCTCGGCAATCTCTGCAGACCCATTAGCCCATACGGCAGCAAGGTCGTCAATTGTCTTTGCCGTGACAGCTTTCCCGCACCATTTTTCCGCAAGCGTTACGCCGCCATCGCCGTAACCTTGCCCGTCATCATCCGGCTGGTCGTGCGTTGCCAACCCGGTTGCAGCAAGTAGCGTATAGCGCTGCAGGTAAGTAACTGCAGATGCGACTTGCTGGATCGCGTTTTTCTTCCCGCTATCATCCTTGAGCGCGCCCATTGTAACCTCTTCGCTATGCCCCGTGCGGTGGGTGATTCGGCAGGTTACTTTAATCGCACCCCCTTCTTGACTCACATCCCAACAGTGGGAAAAGCCGTGTTGAGCCAGCCCGTCAACGATGGCACCCGTCACGTTGCCGAGCGAGGCATGGGCGTAAGATGTGCCGCTAAAAGCAACGACCTTATCCTTAATAATGGTTGGCGGGTTGCGCTTAAATTCGGCCATGGCGGAAACGTAAGCCTTTTTTGCTTCGTTTGCCTCCCATTTAAGCTGCAAATCCATAAGTTTTTCGATTTGCGCCATGTCGGCACCTTTTTCCATCGCATAAAGCAAGACGGTTGCCGGCGTTGTTGCCGCAGGCTGCTGCACGGTTACTGCAGGTTGCTGGTGTTGCACGATTTGGTTTTCCATTTTTATCTCCCTTTACTTAATGCGCAAATTTCTAAATGCCGGTACGGTCGCCTCAACTCTTCCAGCAGGAATTTCTGATCTTGTGATTGTCCAGCGCTCTCCGGCCTCGCGGTCGTAGGCACGAAAAACCTCTTTGTTTGTTCCGGCCCCGATCTTAAATTCTCCAGCGTTTACGGCTTTTGCTGACTGAATGATCGTTAAGATTTCAGCCTTTGCTGCCTCCTTTCGCTGCTTGGCGGCCTTTTCGTCCGCCCCCGCCGCTTTGTACTCGGCGCACAAAGCAATCAGTCTTTCGTTATCTGATAAATCAACTTCGCTGCCATCGTTGTTTGTGAAAACTCTGCTGATTACATCGCCATCTTTCATAAAGTCTGGCGCCGGCGGGTTTTTGTCTTCAATCCTCTGCCATAACTCACGCGCTTTTTTGATGATTGCTTTTGTTGCCGCATCCTCTCTCGTCCGATAAATCACTTTCGGAGAGTTTCCGCCCACCAGCGGGGCGATTAGCGCCCATTCTAGGCCGGAAACCGCCAATTGATGCTGCACCTGCATCTCAATCTGTGCGGTTGCCTCAATGGTTTCGCCTTCCTCTATCCAGTTTCTGCGGAATTGCAGAGCATCCACGTTCTTAACTTCCATCACTCCCTGCCCATACTGGCGAAACATGTCGCGCGCCGTTTCATCGCCCTCGAAACCATCAACAATTCCGACAACTTTGAAGTCAAACGATGACCCGATTCGCACCTCAGGGATGCGCATGTAAACCTTGAACGGCTCAACGATCAGGCCAAGGTCTTCCGCGATGCCGTAAGCGATAGCCGCCTCAAGGCGATTGCCCCAGACTGTACGGGCGTTTTCTTTAAATGGTTTTGGCTGAATGGCGCCCGACTTGATCTGATACAACTCGTAGAACGTGCGGCTGTTCTCGTAGGCGCCCTCATCAAACAGTCCTGCTGCCTCGGTGCTTGTAATGTCCCGCTTGCGCAAATCAAGCCATTCGCTTTGACTCTTAAAGTCAATCGTTTCGCGTGTAAGCATTTTTTGCTCTCCTTTTTATTGCCGGCAACCGACCGGCGGCCGGCTGATAATTAAATATGGTAGGTGTCAGATTTTTCGTGATAGCTAGATGCCTGCCCGTGAAAACATGCCAGCTTGCCGGCGTTCGCAGTCACTTTATTTACCGAAACATTTACAGCATCGCCGTTAGCTGTGTACGCACCTGCCAGCTTAATGGTGCGCGTACGTGCTTGCACCTTGACAGTGGCGATTGGTTCGCCGGTAACGCGGCACAACACTGCTTTTGTGACTTCTTTGGTTTTTGTTTGCGCTGCCATTTCTTTCTCCCGTTTCGTTTGGTGTGATTGATTATGCTTCAACTTTTTAGGGATTGCAAGAAAAATTTGGCGCGGTTTGGCGCGGTTTAGCGCGGTTTGCGTCTTCATCGTTTTTTGCGCGCAATTGACTCAGACGGCAATACAGCCCAAAATCCATATTGTTTATCACAGGAGAAACCCATGAATAGCATTACATTTGATGGCCGATTGGCGGCCGATTCCGAGATGCGCTACAGCCCTAACGGTGATGCAATCTTGAATTTTCGCGTAGCTAGCGACATCGGCTATGGCGAGAAAAAAACTACAAACTGGTTTCAGTGTCAGATTTGGGGCAAGCGCGCCGAGGCTCTGCATCAATTCTTGACAAAAGGGCAGCAGGTGACCGTTTATGGACAACTTACCTTGCGGGAATGGAGCGATAAAGACGGAGCGAAGCGCATTTCTCCCGATGTGCGGGTTTCTGAAATCAGTCTGCAGGGTGGTAAGCGGGAGGGCGATTATCAGCAGCCAGCCCAGAGTCAAGGCCGGAACGAGTACGCCGCAGCATCGGGGCGCAATCAGCCACCAGCGCGACAGTACACGCCGCCGCCGATGAATGACGATATTGACGCTGAAATTCCTTTCTGATGGCCGCGCTGCTCTACAAAGAGTTCATCTTAAACAGTCCCGCCGCCTGGCGGGATTTTAAGGCTGTCGTTCGGGAAAATGCCAAGCCACACAACGATGCCGGCAAGCCATTGAGGGTGATTTTGACCAGTTCGGAAGGCAAGAGGAGTGGCGAGGCAAATGCGTTTTACTGGTCTTTTGTTTTGCCTCAGATCGCAGAACAAGCATGGGTTGGCGGCAGACAGCACAGCAAAGAGGTTTGGCACGAGTATTTCGCTCAGACGTTCGCGGAAAAAATCGAGTTCGTTTTGCCCGATGGGGAGATTTTGGTGAGACGAAAGTCGACCAGCGAAATGAAAGTAGGCGAGTTTTCTAATTACATCAAACAAGTAGAGTCTTTCGCAGCAACAGAGCTAGGCGTTAGATTCGTTGAGTCAAGGATATGAAATGAAGGCAAATGATTTTTTAGAGATGGCAGCAGAGCACATGAAGGACCGCGCGGCGACTTACGACAAAGCGAATGGCGAGCGGTCGATGGGCAAAACGGTTGCCGCATTTAACGCAATCACCGGCCACGGTTTAACAGAGGAGCAAGGCTGGTTGTTTATGGGGCTGCTAAAAATGGCGCGCAGCCAGCAGGGGGGTTATAAGGCTGACAACTACGAAGACGAAGCCGCCTACGCTGCTTTGCGTGGAGAATGCGCCTATCGAGATCGCCATGACCCAGAAGTCGCTTAAACCGCGCAAATGCAAATGTGGGTGCGGAGTAATTTTTACGCCCCGCAACTCAATGCAGATTGCTGCAACACCGGAATGTGCAACAAAGATCGCGCGAAGAAAAAGGGAGGAAAAAGAGAGGCAGGAGGCTAAGCTTGAGCGAAAAGCCACCAAAGAGGCGAAAGATCGACTAAAAAATCGCGCTGACTGGACGCGGGAAGCGCAAGCGGCTGTTAATGCTTACGTCAGGGAGCGAGACAGAGATTTGCCGTGTATTTCCTGTGGCAGGCATCATCAAGGCCAGTATCACGCCGGCCACTACCTGAGTCGTGGAGCGCATCCGGAGCTTGCGCTTGACCCCAGAAACATCTACAAGCAGTGCGCACCTTGCAACAACCACCTGTCCGGAAATCAGATCAATTTCCGCAAGGGATTGATTTCAAGGTGCGGAATTGAGCTAGTCGAATGGCTGGAGGGGTCGCACG